>Ga0080064_1000450_pt1 | contig 109565 bp, 95 predicted proteins | sample Subgrocontami54m_FD_69260 | JGI IMG/M metagenome (GOLD analysis project Ga0080064, IMG submission 69260) | Subsurface groundwater microbial communities from S. Glens Falls, New York, USA - GMW46 contaminated, 5.4 m (SPADES assembly) (version 2) ...
AAGCGCGTGGGCGCGAGCGTGAAGCCCGGCATGAGTGAAAAGGACGCACTGAAGGCACGCAAAGCGGAGATGGCCAAGATTGAAAAGGAAGCCCTCACCGGCCCTGATTCGCACGCGGAAACGGTGACCTTCTACAACGGCGCCGAGTACTGGCTGTACCGCTACAAAAAGTACACGGACGTGCGGCTGGTGATTGCGCCGGAGCAGCAAGCGGCGTTTTTCGGCGGCGACCCGGACAATTTCACCTATCCGCGCTACGACCTGGATTTTGCCCTCTTCCGCGTCTATGAGAACGACAAGCCGGTGGAGAGCAAGCACTATCTGAAGTGGAACGCCAAGGGCGCTGCGGACGGCGAGCTGATTTTCATCTCCGGGCATCCGGGTTCGACCGCACGGCAGTACACGTTGGCCCAACTGGAAGCGCAGCGCAATGTCGTGTTTCCCACCATCATCAAGCAGCTGAACCGGCAGCTCAAAGTGCTGAAGCGCTACGCCGCGCTCGGTTCGGAGCAGGCGCGCCAGGCCAATAATCGTATTTTCGGCATTGAGAATTCGCTGAAGGCGCTGGGCGGCGAATACGAAGGACTGCTCGACAAAGCGCTGATGGAAAAGAAACAGAAGGAAGAAAAGGAATTCCGCGGCAAGGTGGCGGCGAACGCCGCATGGCAAAAGGAGTATGGCGACGCGTGGGCCGCTATCGAGCGCGCGGAAAAACAGCGCACCGTGCTCTTCAAGCAGTCGAGGTACCGCGTGGTCCGCGGGCTGCGTCTGCCCGGCGTGGCGCTGCAAATTGTGGAGTACGTCGCGGAAGTGAAAAAGCCGGACGGCGAGCGACTGGACGGCTTCCACGACTCCGAGCTGGAATCGCTGCGCTTCCGGCTGTTTTCCCCGGCGCCGGTCTATGCGCAACTGGAAGAGGCGCTGATTGCGGAGAGCCTGCAGGAATCGCTGGAGGAACTCGGGGCAAATGACGCATTCGTGCAGGCCACGCTAGGCGGGCGCAAGCCGGCCGACGTAGCGAAAGAACTGGTCGGCGGCACGAAGCTGGCCGACCCGGCCGCGCGCAAGGCGCTGGTGGAAGGCGGCGAAGCGGCTGTGGCGGCCTCGACCGATCCATTCATCGTGCTGGCGCGAAAAATTGATCCCATCGCGCGGCAAACGAGGAAGACGCTGGAAGACACCGTGCAGAGCGTGGAAATTCCGGCGGGAGAAAAAGTGGGCCGCGCGCTCTTTTCCGTGTACGGCAAGGACCGCTATCCCGACGCCACGTTTACGCTGCGGCTTTCCTACGGCACGGTGAAGGGCTACCCGATGAACGGCACCATCGCGCCGCCGATCACCACGTTCCACGGTCTCTACGACCGCGCCGCCAGCTTTGGCATGAAGCCGCCATTCCACCTGATGCCGCGCTTTCTCGAGCGCAAGGACAAGCTGGACCTGACCACGCCGCTCAACACGGTGTCCACCGGCGACATCATCGGCGGCAATTCCGGCTCGCCAGTGATCAACCGCAACGCGGAACTGGTGGGGCTGATTTTCGACGGCAACATCGAAAGCCTGGTGGGCAACTTTGTGTACGACGACTCCAAGAACCGCGCCGTCTCCGTGCACAGCGCGGCCATCATCGAAGCGTTGCGCAAACTCTACGACGCGGGAGCGCTCGCCGACGAACTGGAAGGCAAGGGCGGCGGCAGGTAGCAGTCTTCCCCACGCGGCCGGGGCTTTTCGCGCAAGTTTCAACCTTGAGCACGTATTTCAGGTATACTCGGGGCCATAGACACCCATTGGGGGGGGGCGGCCTGTGTGTATACGGCGGATTCTCGCGAGCCTGATGCTGGTGCTCGGCTTTGCGACGGGGGCCGCAGCACAGGACGGGGTCGTCGCCGTCGGAAAAGTGGTAGTCCGCATCCGCGAGCGGGGCGGGGCCTTCATTTCCACGCCGGCCTGGGTGCGGCTCTATTCCGATACCTCCATGTTCCAGCTTTCCTCCGGCACTGCGGACAATTCCCAGATTATTTTCGATAATGTGCCACTCGGTGAATACCACGTCGAAATACGCGCCCCCGGGTATTTGCAGTCCACCTACGACGCCAGCCTTATGTCACCGAACGCCATCTCTTATGTCTGGGCGGAGTTGCGGCTGGAGAAGGGCCCCAATTCCCCCTCGGCCGCCGCCAGCAATGCCGGGCCGCCGGTGCTGGCGCCCAAGGCGCGCAAGGAACTCGAGCAAGCGGGAACGGAGCTGCGCGCGAATGATCTGAAAAATGCGCAGGCGCACCTGGACGCCGCGAAAAAACTCGCGCCGGGTCATCCCGATGTGTTCTACCTGCAAGGGTTGATTTACTTGGAGCAGGAAAACAACGCCGGGGCGCGGGCGTCGTTGGAAACGGCGATCAACCTCTACCCGCAGCATGCGGGCGCGCTGGCCTCGCTGGGGGCCACGCTGTACCGCTTGAAAGATTTTGCGGGAGCCGTCGCGGCGCTGAACAAAGCGGTGGAGATATCGCCGCAGAACTGGCGGTCGCATGGCGCGCTGGTGATGTGCCATATCCGTCTGCGCGACTACGACAAAGCGTTGGCCCACGCCGAGCGCGCCATCGAGACCGCCGGAGACAAGTCGCCGGAGCTCCACGTCCTTCTCGCGCGCGTGCTGATCGCGCTCAATCAGAAGGAAAAGGCGCGTTCGGAATTACAGGCGTTCCTCACTGCCTATCCGGGGCACCCGGAAGCGGTCGCGGCACAACGCCTGCTGTCGATTTTGTTGGGGGAGCTGAACGCACCGAAAGCGGGGACACCCGAAGCGGGTCCCGGCCCATCCACGGGAAATACAGCAAGCCTGGATGCGGCTGTGGCCACCGTGCGGGTGAACGCGGAGTTGCCGGAGGTGCGCAGCGGGCCGGGGCGCTGGGCGCCACCCGCGTTAGACGACACGCCACCTACGTTGCAGAAAAACACGTCCTGCAAACAGGCAGAGGTGCTGGCGGGCACTGGCAAGCGCGCCATGGCGCTGGTGGAAAGTTTGGAGCGCGTGTCCGCAACGGAGAAAGTGGAGCAGACCGACCTCGATGCAGACGGTAACCAGATCCAATTCCGGACAAACGTCTTCAGCTACCTGGTGAGCATCATCGAGACCCGCCCCGGCAATCTATCCGTGGAAGAGATGCGCGAGGCCGTGAGCCGGAACGCCCCGAAGCCTAAGTACTTGACCAACGGCCTGGGCGCAATGGCACTGATCTTTCATCCATATTACGTGACAGATTATGATATGCGCTGCGAAGGGCTGACGGAAATGCAGGGCCAGGCGGCGTGGTCGGTCTACTTCAAACAGCGCCCGGACAAGCCCAGCCGCATCCGCAGCTACACGATGCTGGATGGAAGTTTCAACGTGCCGCTGAAGGGCCGCGCCTGGATCGCCGCCAATAATTTCCAGGTGCTGCGCATAGAGACCGAGCTGGTCGAGCCAATGAAGAGGCTGCGGCTCGAAAATGAGCACATCACGATCGAATACCAACCGGTGGACTTCAAGACCCGCAAAACCCGGCTGTGGCTTCCGGCGAACGCGGAAATGTACGCCTACTTCCGCGGGCACCGCTTCCTTCATCACCACTCGTTCGCGGACTACCAGGTGTTTTCCGTGGATGTATCCAGCAAGACGAACGAAGAAAAGAAACCGTAAGGGCAGGCTCCGCGCTGGCTCTGGCCACAACTTTTTTGCCGTGCTTGAACGATCGATGCGCAACTCGTGCCACAGCAGAAATCGCCGCCCGGCTCAGCCGATTTGGCTATAATTTGGGGATTCGAAACGTGAGGTGGGATCGTGCGTTCCCCGCGTTTTTTTGCCGCCATTGTTTTCCTTTTCGCGCTCGCGCTGCCGGCGGCTGTCATGGCGCAACTCTCGCGTCCTTCCGCAGGCGCGGATGCTTCGAGTTCGGCGAATGGAAAAATCATCGTACGGGTGCGCGGCACAGGTGGTGCGTCGCTGCCGGGTTTCGCCAGCATACGGCTTTATTCCAACTTCACGTCTTTTTCGCAGACTGCTTCCTCGCTGGATAATTCTCAGGTGGTTTTTGCAAACGTTGGGATGGGCGAATATCTAGTGGAAGTGCGCGCTACAGGGTACAAGGATGCCACTGAAGCGGCCTCCCTGATTACGCCGGAAACGTCCACCTACGTGTTTGTGGAGTTGCTTCCGGAAGGGCCGCCAGGCGCCGCGGTGCAGCCGGATGGCCCGCCTCTACTTGCCCCCAAGGCGCAAAAGGAACTGGAAGCAGCAGCGGCGGCGCTTCGAGCGGGCGATATCAAAGAGGCTCAGAAACGCCTGGAAAAGGCGCAGAAGCTGGCCCCCGGCCATCCCGACGTGTCCTACTTGTGGGCGCTGCTCTACATTCGGATGGAGAACTTGGCCCAGGCGCGTGCCGCGCTGGAACGAACCGTCAACATCTATCCGAATCATGCCGCAGCGCAATCGATGCTCGGCGCCTTGCTGTACAACCTGTCCGAATACCCGGCCGCCATCACGGCCCTGGAAAAGGCCGTTCACCTCGAGCCACAGTCCTGGCAGGCGCATCGCGCGCTGGCTCTTTGCTATCTGAGCGAAAAGTCATTGGAGAAGGCGCGCGCCCATGTGGAGCGTGCCCTGGAAACTTCCGGAAACAAAGCGCCCGAGCTGCGGCTCCTGCTGGCTCGTGTGCTGACGGCAATGAGACAGTTCGAAAAGGCCAAAGCGCAGGTCCGAGAATTCCAGGTTGGCAATCCCGGTCATCCCGATTTGCCTGAGGCGAATCGCCTGATGGCCGCATTGAAACGGGAAGAGCGGCCGGCCCAAGAATCAGCGAACACCCAGGCCGCCGCAACGTCGCCTGCGCCCGGAGCGAGCAAATCTTCCGCTGATTCTCATCCCGAGCTCATTACCCCGCCCGCAGGCACAGGAAATCGTGTCGGGCTCGCTTTGGACGTCAAGGCGGCCTTGCCCGAAGCCAGCCGCGCCGGTTCCGGACGCTGGGCACCGCCCGCGGTGGACGCAGCCCCTCCCACGTACAGCGGAAATGTCTCGTGTTCCCTTCCGGCAGTCCTGGCGGGCGCTGGCAGTCGGGCCACTGCGCTTGCAGCGAACCTCGAGCGCATCAGCGCGTCCGAGCGCATTGAAAACGCCGACGTCGATGGAAACGGAAACCGGCGCAACATTCAGGTAGGGCAATTCAATTATTTGGTCAGCATTACCGAGGTCCGGCCCGGCTTTCTTGCGGTGGAAGAGGACCGCCGCCCATTGAATCAAGAAACCGTTTCGCCCAGCCTGCAGAGCCGAGGGCTTGGAGCGCTCGCGCTGATCTTTCACCCGTACTATGCCATTGATTTCGAGATGCGATGCGAGGGCCTGACAGAATGGCACGGTCAAGCAGCCTGGTCCGTCTATTTCAAGCAACGCGCAGACCGTTCCAGCCGCGTACGCAGCTACACCGTAGGGCAGGGCCGGTTTGTGATTCCCCTGAAGGGCCGTGCGCTGATCAGCTCTAATAGCTTTCAGGTGCTGCGGATGGAAACCGATCTTGTGGAGCCCGTCAAACCCATCCAACTGGAGCTCGAGCACTTGATCATTGAATACGGCCCGGTGGAATTCAAGACGCGCAGCACGCGCCTATGGCTGCCATTGAACGCGCAGCTTTATCGAATGATCAACGGAAAAAGACACTTCACCGGGCACAGCTTCAGCGACTACATGATTTTTTCCGTGGACCTCACACACCGCGAAGGCGAGAACAAAAAGCCCTGACGGCAGGGGCGTGCCGCCTAGAGAATCTTGATGACGCGCTTGCGCCCGCCGATGCGGATCTCGCTAATCGCGCCGTTGTCCACGATAATCGCATCACCCTGGCTAGCCGTTTTCACTTCCACCCATTCCGCCTTGGCCTCGGCGACAACCTTCTTGCCCTGCTTGAGCGTCACTTTGGCGCCGTCGAACACCAGCCAATAGTCACCGGCCTTGAGCTCAGTGCCGCCGAGCTTGGCGGGGTTGTACAGGGTAATGCCCTTACTGAGGGTATCGGCCATGGCTGGTATGGCCATCGCCAGGCCCAGGATTACAGCGAGGATCTTCAGATAACGCACAGTCTTGGACACGTCGGTTTCTCCTTTGAAATGGGACAGCTCCATTGTTTTCCAGATTCGCGGCGGGAACTGGAGTGATGAGCGTGAGAGCATTTTCCGCCCTCAGCGTCACTCTTCTTAGACGGCTCAGCCGCTTCGCAGGTTGCGCAAAACGGAACATTCCTCTGAAGTGCTCTGCCCTTGCGCAGACAATCTGTTTTTGTGCTTCGCCCGTGTCTGGAAATAGGTCTACAATGTGCCCCCTGCTCGCCGGCCCGGCCGCTTGCTCGAACGGCACGGCGCGCGGGGCCCGAGAACTGCCGCCCGTTGGAGATGCAACATGCTCGAAACTGTTGACCTGAAGAAGACCCTCTCGAAAGCCGCCTACGCGAAGCGCATGCCCGAGTTGCAGGAAAAGCTGCGCGGCCTGCAGTACGCCGTGCACGAGGCCGAAGTCCCCGTAGTGATCTGCCTGGAAGGCTGGGACACAGCGGGCAAGGGGCGCCTGATCAAAAAACTTATGGAAAAGCTGGACCCGCGGCTTTTCCGCGTTTACCCGGGACGCCCGCCTTCGCCGCTCGAGCAGCGCTATCACTTCCTGTGGCGCTACCAGATGAGGCTGCCCAACGACGGCGAGGTTACCGTGTTCGACCATTCCTGGTACGGTCGCGTGCTGGTGGAACGCTGCGACAAGCTGGTGCCCAAGAAAGTGTGGCGCGAAGCCTACGAGCACATCAACGAATTCGAGCGCTGGCTGGCGGAAGACGGCCAGGTGGTGATCAAGATCTGGATGCACATTTCCAAGAAGGAACAGAAACAGCGCTTCAAGGACACCCTGAAAGACCCCCTGCTGCGCTGGAAAATCACCAAGGAATACCGGCGCCACCACAAGCAGTACAACAAGTGGCTGGACGCGGTGGAAGAAATGCTGGCGAAAACGGATACACCGCACGCGCCGTGGACGGTGGTGGAATCGAACGACCTGCGATGGGCGCGCGTGCGCATCTTCGAAACCATTGTGAAGCGCATGGCGGAAGTGGTGGAACGGCGCAAGGCAGTGCCCGCGGCTGTCTCCCGCACCGCCGCGGCGGCCGCCGCCACCAAGTCCGCGCGCGCCGAGCGTTCGGCCCGCGACAAGGAACGCGCCCGCGAAGAAGAAAAGAAAACCATGGCCGGGGAAGTTCCCGCGGCGCCATAGCAATTCGATGCGGCACGGTATTTGTACAGGGAGTTTTCGCCACGGCGGCGAGCGCCCCGCTGAATGGGAGGAGGTCGTCCATGCTCGAACAACTCGACAGCACCAAGAAACTCTCGCCCAAGCAGTACGACGAGCAGATTGGCAAGGTGCAGGTGCGGCTGCGTGAGCTCGGCTTCGAGCTGTTCAAGCAAAAAGTGCCTGTGCTGTGCGTGTTCGAGGGCTGGGACGCGGCGGGCAAAGGCGGAGCCATCAAGCGGGTGTGCGAGATGCTGGACCCGCGCGGGTTTACGGTGTCCACCTACGCGGCGCCCCGGGGAGAGGAGAAGACCCATCATTATCTGTGGCGCTTCTGGCGCAACGTGCCGCGCGCCGGGCACCTGGCCATCTGGGACCGCAGCCACTACGGCCGCGTGCTGGTGGAACGCGTGGAGGGATTCTGCAACGAGGATGAATGGCGCCGCGCCTACCGCGAGATCAACGAGTGCGAGGCGCACCTGGCGTCGTTCGGCGTAGTGCTCTGCAAATTCTGGCTGCACGTCACCAAAGAGGAACAGCTCCGCCGCTTCAAGTCCCGCGAGATTGATCCCTTCCGTTCCTACAAGCTGACCGAAGAGGACTGGCGCAACCGCGCGAAGTGGAAGGAGTACAACGAGGCGGTCGAAGACATGCTCCAGCACACCAGCACGCCCTACGCGCCGTGGACGGTGGTCGAGGCCAACAACAAACAGTTCGCGCGCGTGAAGGTGGTCCGCACCATCGTGGACGCTATCGAGAAGCAGATCCACTAACCAGTGCGACAACAGGAAACGTCCTGACGATGCGGAAGACGCTGCTGAACGCATTCCTTCGCCATTCCAACCACTACCATGCCGTTCTTCCGTACAACCTGAACTGGGCCATTCGCCCATCAACAGCCATTCGTGAGTGGCTCAGCCAACACCCCATCCAGGTGGCGGACGTGGGTGCGCGCGGCGGTATACCCGGCGAGCTTTTGGCGCTGGAGAACTTTGTGGATTACATCTGCTTCGATGCGGATCCGGAAGAGTGCGCGCAGATGGATGCGGCGGAGCACCGCACTCATCGCTTTCGTGCCTTCCCCTATTTCATCGCCGACCGCGAAGCACCCGTCACGTTCCACATCTACAAGGAGGGGGGACACAGTTCCGTCTATCCACCCGGGCGCGAATTTGCGGCGCAGTTTGCTGGAGGGGATTTCGGTATTCTCCGCTCCGTACAGATGAAAGGTACCTCGCTCGATTCAGTCTATGCGAAAGAAAGCCTAGCGCCGCCGGATTTTCTCAAGCTGGATACGCAAGGCTCCGAACTAGCCTGCCTGCGCGGTGCTTCCGGAATTCTACGGGAGGTCTGCTTGGCCGAAGTGGAAGTGGAGTTCTTGCCCATCTATGAAGGCCAGCCGCTGTTTCACGACGTGATGAAGTTCATGACGGAGCACGGCTTTGAATTCCTCTACCTGAACCGCGTGTTTGGCCAGCGGCAGGCCTACGGTGGCCCATCTCGCGGACAGATTGTTTTTGGCGATGCGCTGTTCGGGCGCTCGCGCGACACTGTCAGCAGTTGGGAGACGCCTAAGCTCGTCCGGTACGCGCTCCTGTTGATCCACTACGGCCATCTTGACTTCGCTCATGCGCTGACGCGCGACTTTCCGCAAATCCTCACCGAGGCGCCGAGCCTGGCACCCTACTTTCGCCGGTGGAGCTATTCGCGTCCCGCGCGCGCATGGCGCCTGGCCCTCTCGCAGATGGACAAGCTGCTCTGCTTTTTGCTGCACGCGCGCAAGTACAATCAAATCCCCATGGACTCCGACCGCGGCTGGCCCTTCCGCTGAGAGCCCGGCGGGCAAGAGCTTATATCCCGGGCAAAACCAGCCCGGAAGCAGCGGAGTTTGGCAAATGTTCGTGGGAGCGCGCAAGAAACAAATCCAGTAGGCGCCGTCGCGCATACTCGTACATTGCCACGCAAATATGTTCCCGGAAAAGACGGAAAGAAACGGCGAAATTGCGGCTAGGCGATTGACTTCGGCCGGAGAACGTTTCGCGCCAAGCCCATCGCCTCGAGCGTGCAGATCAGGTACCAGCCCAGGTCCACTTGCCACCAGCGGAGGCCGAAGCGCGCGGAGGCGGCATTGTGGTGGTGGTTGCGGTGCCAGTTTTCGCCCCAGGCGGCCAGTTGCAGCGGGCCAAGCCACCATACGTTCTGGCTCGTATCGCCGTCGGCGTTCTTGCCCAGGTGCGTCAGGCTGTTAACGAAGCACTGCATGTGCAGCGAATAGATCAGGCGGATAGCCCCTATCCAGAAAAATCCCTGCCAGCCGAATGGTATGCCGAAGGAGACGATTTTAGAGCTTTCCTGCCCACCAAGTTCTTAGTAAGGATTCCTTGCGTTTCGTCAGCGCAGGGGGTAGTTTCTTTCGACAGCATGCATGCTTGGGGCGCGAGAAAAGGCCAAGGATTCTGGTACATCGAGAATTGACGCAATTTTCTCGTCCGCGTGCTCTCCAGTAGATATTTGGGCGCTTTCTTGCCGAAAGTGCACTAGCAGTTAAGGAGTAGGCTGGGCTGACGGGGTTCTTCCTCAGACCAGGCGAAAAGAGAGAAAGATTCGTTGCGCGAATCCGGCTCTCAGGCTTGCGATGTGACCCTCGGATTCGTCCACTTTGCCGATGCGAGTTGCCATTCTCGATATTTGTTGGGCCCTGCCCTCGCGACACCCCTACGAGATCGCCTACCACCTCATTCTCACGAAACAGTATGCCAGCGTCACGCCGCAGGCCATTTCGGTCTGGTGCCGCCAGCTTGGTCATGAGACGTTCTACGCCACCTACTACGGCATGGGCGACCCAGGCCGCCTTTTCCCCAGCGACTTGGACTTCGTATTCATCGCTTGCTATACGCAAGCGAGTCCCCTCGCCTACGCGTTAGCGAAACTCTTTCGCAGCCGCGGCACTCGCACCATAATCGGGGGCCCGCACGCCAAGTCGTTTCCGGTGGACTGTCTGCGCTTCTTCGACTGGGTCGTGAAAGAGTGTGACAAGGAACTCATCGCAGATATTCTCGCCGGGCACTACGACCCCGGTTCCGTCATCACCAGCACCAGAGCGTTCGAGGACCTGCCCACTGTCGAAGAACGCTGGCCCGAAATCCGCGCATCCGCCTTCTTTTGGGGCCGGCAGCGAGTTTTCATGACCACTGTCCCCATGCTGGCAAGTACGGGCTGTCCCTATCAGTGCAACTTCTGTGTGGACTGGAACAACCCTTACCGCCTGCTTCCCTTGGATCGCCTCGCCGCCGACCTGCGATACATGGCCCGCAGACTTCCCGGCAACCTCATAGCCTTCCACGACCCCAATTTCGCGGTGAAGTTCAACCAGGTGCTCGATGTGTTGGAAAGCATTCCGCCTGCTTCGCGCCCGCCCTACATCATGGAGAGCTCATTGAGCATTCTGCGCGGGACGCGACTGAACAGGTTGAGGGAAACCAACTGCCTCGCCGTGGCTCCGGGAATCGAGTCCTGGACAGATTACTCCAACAAATCTGGCCTCAGCCGAACGACCGGAACAGCCAAGGTCCGCCAGATGGTGGAAAATTTTCAGTTGCTCCATGAGCACGTGCCTTACCTGCAAGGTAACCTAATCTTTGGGTTGGACACGGACCAGGGAGATGACCCGGTCGCGCTGACGCGCGAGTTCATGAGCCGCGCTCCGTTTGTGTGGCCCGCTGTCAACATCCCGGTTCCCTTTGGGGGCACACCGCTGCACGACGAATTCATTGCCAACGACCGCATTCTCAAGACCATGCCTTTCGGTTTCTACTATGCACCTTACCTGGTGATCCTCCTGCGGCACTACGATCCCGTGACCTACTATGAGAGGCTAATCGATCTGCTTTCGCACTCGTCCAGTCCGTCCATGTTGAAACAACGCATGCGCAGCGCCACGTCGTGGAAGGTGAAGGTGATTCACTGGGCCAGGACGATGAGCCGCCGTGAAGAAATCCGGCCCTATCGGCGGCTACTAGGGATGCTGCGCTCGGATTCAGGCTTCCGGGCCTTCCACGAAGGGCGGTCGCAGGCTCTGCCGCAGTTTTACGACAGAGAATACGAGCGGATGCTCGGGCCCTACTCCAAGTTGTTGTCGCGCGCCGACCGGACGCCTGACCTGACACAATTGTCCCCCGCGTCTGCTTCCGGGGAGAAGCAAAATCTGGCGTGGCCCGTGGAGGGCGGTGTGCCCCTTGGCAGAGGGAGTCTTGCGGCAGAGGGATTTGACTCCGCGCCCAGTTTGCGGGCGCACCAGCTGCTAGCAGGCCCTCCGCGTTTGGAAACGGATGAGACGTGAAGACCTTTGGGATCCCACCCGCAGTTGACCCCATTCGCAAAAGGGAACGAAGAGCAGTGCAAGAAGGTACGGGCCGCGAACGCTTTTCAGTCAAGCGCGAGAATGGCGTCCATCATTTCCACACGTTGTTACAGGAGTTTCTTTCCGCGCGGGACTGATAGCAGCAAATACTGCGGGGGCAGGCACCCTCGCCTGCCCATGGTCCCTATCGGAGTTTCGGCCGGAGAACGTTGCGCGCCAGGCCCATGGCTTCCAGCGTGCAAATCAGGTACCAGCCCAGGTCCACTTGCCACCAGCGGAGGCCGAAGCGCGCGGAAGCGGCATTATGGTGGTGATTGCGGTGCCAGTTTTCGCCCCAGGCGGCCAGTTGCAGCGGACCGAGCCACCAGACGTTCTGGCTCGTGTCGCCGTCGGCGTTCTTGCCCAGGTGCGTCAGGCTATTGACGAAGCACTGCATGTGCAGCGAGTAGATCAGGCGAATGGCGCCCATCCAGAAGAAGCCTTCCCAGCCAAACGCCACGCCGCACAGCAGCGAAAGCGCGAGCAGCGGCACTTCCGCGTACGTCCAGAACTTGTAGGTGCCGCGCGTGAACTCCGGGCACCAGCGCTTGGCATCGGCCTTCGGGGATTGGTAGAGCCAGCGCAGGTGCGCCCACCAGAAGCCGCCATGCGAAGGGCTGGAGACGTCGTCGGGCGTATCGGCCGTGGCGTGGTGATGGCGGTGATACGCGGCCCAACTGGCCGGTGCGCCGGAGCCGTTGAACATGGCGCCAAAGATGAGCACGTTCTCCACGAACTTGTTCAGCTTCACGGTGCCGTGCGAAAGCGAGCGGTGATAGCCGACCGTGGTGCCGAATCCGCCCAGCAGCGTGAACAGCAGCGTCAGCCCGATGACAGGCAGGCTTGGCGTGGGATAGAGGATCAGGCCGGTGATCGCGAGGACGTGAATGGCAACGAGATAGAACAAGATCATCTCTTTGCCTTTGGCCGGCTTCCAGAACGGTTGTTCCCAGGGTTTCAGCTGCGCAGCGCTCTCACTCATGCTTGCTCCTATTCAATCAATTGTCGTTCATCATTCCTGGTCGTGCGGGATTCTGACTCAGGATACTTAAACGGCAAGCATGTGTTGAAGAAACCTGAGCAGCGAACGTAACCATGATAAGCCCTAGCGGGGAGATGGTCAACGCGAAAATGTTCGGTGGGGTTACTCGGAGGGCGCTTTCCGCCGCCACATCCACACCAGCCACACCACCGTGAGCACCATGCCCCACCGGCCGAGCGTGCGCGTCATGCCGCCGATCTTCTGATCGAGATGCAGCACGCCCCACTGGCTGAAGAGAATCTCCCAGTCGTGCTCGCCGGAGCCGACCAGCGGCAGAGTGAGGCGGCGCGCGTCGGCCATGTAGGTGCCGATGTAGAGAAAATTCTCGAAAAACCAGAACGAGCAGAAGGCCACGCCGGCGGTGTGGCGGTGCCACCAGAAATAAATGGTGATGCCCAGCGGCACGAGCAATTCCAGCAGCGTGCCCCCCAGAATCATCATCGTTTCGCCGAAAAAACTGAACAGCGGATGCCCGGCTTCGTGTACCACCAGGTTGAGGCGGTCAAGAAAAAGAAAGTCCTCCTCCGATTTCGCCGCGTACCACAGGAAGCCAAGAAAAAATATGAGCCACGCGGCAAGCACTGCCGTTGAAACGCGCCGCCAGTCTTCGCCCGGCCGGTTTTCCAGAAGCGCTGCGATCCACTCTCTCACGCCGCAAATTCTAGCACGCGCGCCGCGCCCTACCGTCTCCAGTTGCTGGCAAGAGCAACTCAAGCGTCCCTGCGGCGCGTCTGCGGTGATAAAATATAGCCAGGGTGCGCCCGTAGCTCAGTTGGAGAGAGCGTCTGCCTTCTAAGCAGAGGGTCGGGAGTTCGAGTCTCCCCGGGCGCGCCACTCGCGCTCCGGATGGGTTTGCGGAGCGCGCCACTTCTTTCATTCCCCTTTGCAATTCGGCGAGCTTCACGCAGAATACGCCTGCTGAAAATTCGAGCGGGAGCAGTTCCCCGCCACAACATCTCTGCAATTTTTCGAGGAGGGCCCATGCGTAACGCAATTTTGAGCGGGACGGTGCTGTTGCTGATGGCCGCGGCGAGTGCGGCGCAGGAAACGCCCACCGAGCGCGAGGCCGCGCGCGACGTGGTGAAGCAAATCAACGAGCTGGCGCAGACGCTCGGCGTGCAGCCAATGGTCGCCAAGCTCACCGCGCCGAACAAACAGCGTGATGAAGTCATCGCGCGCGTCAAGCAATTGATGGAGGCCGACCTGATGCCCATGAGCGACTGGATTACGCGGCATCCGGAAATCGGCTTTGAGGAAACGCAGTCCGTCGAGAAACTGACCGCCTACTTGAAGGCGCACGATTTTGACGTGAGCATCGGCGTGGGCAAGTTGAAGACCGCGTTCGTCGCAAAGTATCGCAAAGGGACGCCCGGGCCGAACCTCGGCGTGATTGTGGAATACGACGCGCTGCGCGGCACGAAGGGCGCGTTTCATGGCGATCAGCACAGCGGGCAGGGGCCGGTGGGCCTCGCGGCTGCGATTGCCATCGCCGAATTTCTGACGCGCACGGGTACGCCGGGCACGGTGACGGTGTACGGCTGCCCCGCGGAAGAGATGTCGCCGCCCGAGTCCAAAACCGTGATGATGAACGCGGGCGCGTTCCAGGGCGCGGACATCATCGTGCGCAGCCACGCGACCATCAACACCTCGCGCTCGGCCGCGGGCTTCGGCACGTGCTGCCTGAACATTGACGGCGTCAAGTACACCTTCTACGGCGCGCCCGCGCATCAGATGACCGCGTGGAACGGTCGCAACGCGCTCACCGCGGTGATCAAGCTCTTCAACAACATTGACAGCATTCGCAGCAATATGCGTCCGGAGACGCGCATACAGGGCGTGATTACCGAGGGCGGCGCGGCGCCCAACGTCGTGCCGGACAAAACCGTCGCCGATTTTTACATCCGCTATCCCGACGCGGTGTATCTGGCGCAGGTCACCGCATGGGTGAACGACGCGGCGCGCGCGGCGGCGCTGGCTACGGGCACAAAAGTCAAAATTGATCACTACGGCCGCGACCGCGACGGCATTTCGCTGGCCTCGCTCGAGGAATTGTCGTTTGCTTACATGAAACTGTTCGGGGCAATCGACGTGCAGCCCGAGCACAGCAAGCCGAAAGGCTTCGAGGAAACCGGCAGCGTGTCGTCGCAGATTCCCGGCGTGGGCGTGAGCGCGAAGTCGTCGAACTTTTCCAATCATACTTACGGCATGGAAGCTGACGCGCTCATCGAGGTCGGCCACCAGGGATTTCTGATTGATGCGCAGACCATGGCTGCAGTTCTCTACGACTTCGCCACGCACGCCGAGCTGCGCGACGCCGTTAAAAAAGAGTTCACGCGCATCCAGGCGCTCTTTGGCGATTACCAGAAGGCCCTCGAAAAGGTCTACCCAAAACCCGAAGTCGCCGAGCCGAAGCCCTAATAGAATGTCGTTGAGGGCAGCTGCAACAATATTGCTGGTCGGCGTCAAGAGCCGAGAGAGGTCCAAATGAAAAGTGATCTCGAACGACTCCAGGGAACCTGGAATATCGTGGCCCTCGAAATGGACGGGCAGAAGATGCCGTCGGAAGGGGCCTCGATCTGCATCCAAGGCAAGCGCTTCACCACGACAGCCATGGGCGCGACGTACGAAGGAATGGTGGTAGTGGACGCAAGCAAAACTCCCAAAACTTTTGACCTGAAATTCACCGCGGGCCCGGAAAAGGGCAACACATCGTTTGGCATTTACAAACTCGACGGCGACACGTGGAAGATTTGTCTTGCCCTCACGGGCAAGAAGCGTCCGCAGAAATTCGCCACATCGCCCGGGAGCGGTTTTGCGCTGGAAACACTCCAGCGAGACACCAGCGCCACCAGCAAACACAAACGTCAGAAAGCCAGCGAGTCGAAGCGAGTGGCCTCCACGAAAGACGAGCAGGCTCCGCGCAGTCTGGCGGACGCGCAGCCCGTTCCCGAACTGGAAGGCGAATGGGCCATGGTTTCGTGCGTCATGGCTGGTCAGCCGCTGGACCAGGGATATATCAAGTTCGGTAAGCGCGTCGCCCGAGGAAATGAAGTGACGGTGTCCATGGCCGGGCAAGTCATTTTGAAGGCCAGGTTCACAGCGGACCGCACGAAAGAGCCCAACACAATGGACTACGTTCTCCTGCACGGCCCGCGCACTGGGAAAATGCAGTACAGCATCTATGCGCTGGAAGGAAAGACGCTGAAGGTGTGCGCTTCTGCCCCGGGCCAGCCGCGGCCAGCCGATTTCTCCTCCACAAAAGGCGATGGGAGGACACTGACCGGCTGGAGGCTGGTGAAGAAGTAGCGCAATCGGGCGGGTGGCGCGCCCTTTCACAGAGTCTCCATGCTCGACGATTCTCAGCCAAAACCGAGGGGAAAGTTCCGCACCGTCTTGCGCTACACGTGGTTCATCCACGTGGCAGTGCTGCTGGTCATCGCATGGATTTTTTTCTTGCGTTGGGATGAAAACCGGCAAATCCGGGAGCGCGCGCTGGAAAAGAAGCGCGAGGAGGACCGGCGGACGGTGGAACTGCTCGGCGGCAACCGCTTCGAGATTTTGCAGTTCTACGCGAGCCCGGGCGTCATCCGCCGCGGCGAGACGGCGCAGGTGTGCTACGGCGTGTCCAACGCGAAGGTGTTACGCATCGAGCCGCGGCCCGCGAGTGGCGTGTGGCCGTCGCTCAGCCGCTGCGTGGAAGTCGCGCCGCCGAAGGATACGACGTACACGCTGACCATCGAAGACGGCAAGGGCAGCACGAAGACCGCAACGGTGGAAGTAAAAGTTTCGAGCAAAAACGCGCCCTAGTTCCCCTTCGGCTTCTTGATGAAGGGCAGCAACATCGAAGTGCGGTCCATGTACGCTTTGTACTGGTCGCCGAAGAATTTCAGCAGGTCGCGCTCCTCCAATTGGATGGCGATGAGCATGTAGCCCGTAGTGGCGACCGCAAATAAAAGATGTCCGGCTGTCATCGTCGGAGTCACCCAAAAGGCCATCAGGAAACCCAGATAAATCGGATGGCGGACGTGCTGATAAAACGACGGAGACTTGAAACCGATGGGTGTGTAGTCCTTCCCTTTTGCGAACAGCCCGACTTGCCGCAATCCGAACAGGTCGGCGTGGCTGACCAAAAAGGTGCTGATTAGGACGATGAGCCATCCCAATCCGAACAATCCCGACAAAACCGCGCTGCCCGCGGAATTTTCCACGCTCCAAACGACGTCCGTCATCGGCTGCCATTGCCAGTAGAGCAGCAGCAAGCAGAGACTTGCGAAAATGACGTAGGTGCTGCGCTCAATGGGCGTAGGAACCACGCGCGTCCACCACTTCTTGAATCCCTGGCGCGCCATGCCACTGTGCTGGATCGCAAACAGCCCCAGCAGAAGCGCGTCGATGATCAGCGCTTGCAGAGAGAAGGTCCCCGTCCCGGAATCGATGGATTTGGGGACAACCATGTTGCCCACAAATCCGATGGCGTAGAGAAACGTACCGAAGAAAATCACGTACGCGACCAACCCGTAGAGAAAGGCGGCGGCTTTCAGCATGGTGAAGGTCTCCTTTCGAACCGAATTATGGCCCTGTTGAAAACGGCGCAGACAGTTCACTGCAATATGAGAGCGTGGATCTAGGAGAAGATACGCCCAAAATCATCCATTCGTCAATTCCAAGCCATCTGGTGCGACCTCGAGGTCCCTCGCTTGCGCTCGGGACAAGCCGGAGCCTCGGGGCTCGTCCTGAGAAAGTGCGGTGGGGCGTGGGCCATGGGCTTTGACTTGACCGCTCGGACTTGCATAGAATCCGCCTGCCGATAGGGTGCATGCGACTCACATCTACATTGGGAGCAAAAACATGAAGAGGCTTTTGAGTTTTGGCGTGGTGGCGATTCTTTTGGTATTCGGATTGGCGGCGGGCGTTGCAGCACAAGCGCCGGAACAACCGCGGCCGCAGGAAGGGCGGCCACCGGCCGTCATGGACCGCGCCGCGGCAGCGGCGGAAGCGGCGGCGCTCAAAGAAGAATGGTCGGTCACCGAGCACACCATCCGTGTTGGTGGCCAGACGATTCCCTATAAGGCCAGCGCGGGCACAACTCTGCTGAAGAATGACAAGGACGAGCCCGCCGGGATGCTCTACTCCGTGGCCTACACGCGCAGCGACGTGAAGGACCTGAGCACGCGGCCGGTGTCGTTCGTTTTTAATGGCGGGCCCGGCTCGGCGTCGCTGTGGCTGCACCTGGGTGCGTTTGGGCCGCGCCGCCCCGTCACGGTCAACGGAGAATTTACGCCGCCCGCGCCATACAAGCTGGTGGACAACAACGAATGCCTGCTGGACAAAACTGACCTGGTGTTCATCGACATGATGGGCGCCGGCTACAGCCGCGCGGTGGGCAAGGGGCAAGAGAAGGATTTCTGGGGAATTGACGAAGACGTCGCGGCCTTCGCGCAGTTCATCAACACGTACATCAGCCGCAACGGGCGATGGAATTCTCCCAAATTCCTGCTTGGAGAAAGCTACGGCACGTTTCGCTCCGCCGCGCTGGGGAATTTCCTGCAGTCGCGCTACTCCATGCACCTGAACGGCATTTGCCTGATCTCCTCGGTGCTCGACCTGGCCACGCTCACCTTCGGCGCCGGCGACGACCGTCCGTACATTTTTTATCTGCCCAGCTACGCGGCCGTGGCCTGGTACCACAAGGTGCTGAAAAACCGCCCGGGCGATATGCCCGCGTTCGTCGAAGAAGCGCGGCAATACGCGGCGGGCGAATATGCGGCCGCGCTCTACAAGGGCGCGAAACTTTCGACGACGGAAAAGGCCGCCGTGGCGAAAAAACTTTCTTACTTCACTGGCCTGAGCGAAGACTATCTCCTCAAGGCCAACCTGCGCGTGACGCTCGGGCAATTCAACGTTGAGCTGATGCGCAGCCGCGGCTTAACCAGCGGGCGCATTGACGCGCGCTTCTCCGGTTACACGCGCAACCTGCTGGCCGAAACGGCGCAGGGCGACCCCGAAGGCCCGGCCGTGGGCGGCGCGTTTACGGCGCTGATTAATTACTACAATCACGAAGAACTGAAATTCGGCAAGGACAAGGTCTACCGCAACTCCGCCAACGTCGCCGGCGGCTGGAACTGGCGGCGTGGAGGCGGGGGTCCCGGCGGCGGTGGCGGCGGATTCCCCGGCGCGCCGAACACGCAAAATGATTTGGTGCAGGCCATGATCACGAATCCCCGGCTGCTGGTGCAGGTGGAAAACGGCTACTACGACATGGCTACACCTTTCTTCGCCACCGAGTTCACTTTCACGCACCTCGGCTTGCCGGCGGACTTGCAAAAGAACATCAAGCTCAACTACTACGACGCGGGACACATGATGTACTTGCAGGACTCCGACCGCGTGAGCCTGCACAACCACGTGGCGGACTTCATCGACCGCGCCACGAAACAGTAAGCGCTCATTGCCAAAAAGGAGGAAAGGATATGGGACAAATCAATTGGGGGCGCGTAATCGGCGGCGGCCTGCTGGCCGGGCTGGTGATGAACATCAGCGAGTTTGTGCTGCACGCGATTGTACTGAAGTCCGATGGTGAGCAGTTGATGGCCGACTGGAACAAAATGGGCTTCAAGATCGAGCAGGACCCGAAAATGCTGGCCATCCTGATGGGAATCACCTTCGTATTGGGCATTCTGGCGGTGTGGACGTACGCAGCCATCCGTCCGCGCTTTGGCGCCGGACCGAAGACGGCGCTGATTGCGGGTCTGGCGGTGTGGGCGATGTCGTATCTCTACGCGGGAGTGTACGTTTACGCGGGAATCGTGATCTTGCCCATGAAGCTGACGTGGTGTCCCGTGCTGTGGAGCTTGATCGAGGTGCCCGTGGCGACGATGGTTGGCGCATGGCTCTACAAAGAGTAGCTGGAGAATCCAACTCCTGTTGCTTCGGAGCCGCGGCGAGAATACGATTCTCCGCAGGAGCTCGCCATGAGTAAAGACAAATCCGAAAACACATTTCCTGTTGACCGTCGTGACTTCCTGAAACTGGGCGGCGCGGCCACCGCCGGCTTTCTCGCGCGCGGCGCGTTGGCGCCTGCGGCGCACGCGCTGCCGCCGTTTCCTGCGAATCCCGTTACGCCGGCGGCGATGCCCACGCGCAACCTCGGCAAGACCGGCTACCGCGTCGGCGTGTTCAGCCTGGGCGGGCAGGCGGCCGTCGAGCAGCCCAATAACGAAGCGGTCGCCGTGCCCATCGTCGAGCGCGCGCTGGACCTGGGCATCAACTACCTCGACACTGCCGCAATGTACGGCGGCACCGAGCGCTGGAGCCAGCGGTACGTTGGCCAGGTGATGAAGCGCCGACGCAAGGAAGCTTTCCTCGCCTCCAAGACGCACAACCGCACGCGCGACGGCTCGCTGAAATTGCTCGAAGAATCGCTGAAGCTGCTCAACACCGATCACCTCGACCTCTGGCAGCTCCACAATATCTCGCGCATGAATCAGCTCGACCAGATTTTCGGCAAAGACGGCGCCATCGAAGCGATGCAGCAGGCCCGCGAACAAAAAATGGTGCGCTTCCTCGGCATCACCGGACACGCCGACCCTGACGTGCTCATCGAGGGCATCAAGCGCTTTCCGTTCGACACAATCCTCATGGCGCTCAACGCCGCGGACAAGCATCACCTGAGCTTCATCGACAAGTTGCTGCCGCTGGCCGTCGAAAAACAGATGGGCATCATCGGTATGAAGGTCCCGGCGCGCGGGCGCATCCTCTCCACGTGGACGCCGCCACCGCCGGGCAGCGCGCCGTCGTTCGGCGGAGGCACCACGCCGGGCACCATCGTCATGCGCGACGCGCTCTACTACGTGCTTTCGCTGCCGGTCAGCACGGTGATTGTGGGTTGCGATTCGCCGGAGCAAGTAGAAGAGAATGTGAAGCTCGCGCGCGGCTTCAATCCGCTCAACGATGATCAAATGAAGACGCTCGTGGCCAAGACCGAGCCCATTCACCGCCAAGCGCTTTTCTTCCGCCGCTGGGCTTAAGAGGTCGCCGCGAAATCCTGCGCCCAAAATGTTGCGGAGCTTCTAAAGAGCAATAACCCCTTCAGGCGCTAGCTACTTCATCATCTGCCGCAGGACGTACTGCAAAATCCCGCCGTGGCGGTAGTAGCTCATTTCTTCCGGCGTGTCCACGCGCGCGACCACCTCAAATTTCACTTCCCTGCCCTCGTCGCTTTTTGCGCGGACCTGCAATGCCTTCCGCGGCGCGAGGCTGCCCAGCCCCTCGATCTCGAACATCTCGGAGCCGGTGAGCCCCAGCGACTGCCGCGTTTCGCCCTTCTTGAATTCCAGCGGCAGCAAGCCCATGCCCACCAGGTTCGAGCGGTGGATGCGCTCAAAGCTTTCGGCAATCACCGCGCGCACGCCGAGCAGCAGCGTGCCTTTTGCCGCCCAGTCGCGCGAAGAACCGGAGCCGTACTCCTTGCCCGCGATCACCAGCAGCGGCACCCCTTCGGCCTTGTATTTCATGGCCGCGTCGTAGATGGACATTTTTTCTTTTGCGGGCAGGTGCGCCGTCCAACAGCCTTCACTGCCGGGCACCAGTTCGTTGCGCAGCCGCACGTTGGCGAACGTGCCCCGCATCATCACTTCGTGGTTGCCGCGCCGCGCGCCGTAGGAGTTGAACTCCGCCGGCTTCACGCCCAGCCCAATCAGATATTGTCCTGCCGGGCTATCCGGCTTGATGGAGCCCGCAGGAGAAATGTGGTCGGTGGTAATGCTGTCGCCGAGCATGGCCAGCACGCGCGCGCCGCGGATGTCGCGGACCGGCACCGGTTGTGCGGGCATGTCCACGAAGTACGGCGGGTGCTGGATGTACGTGGACTTGGCGTCCCACGCGTAGAGGTCGCCTTCGGGCACACGCAGGCCGCGCCAACTCGCGTCGCCCAGGAAAACTTCGCCGTACTGTTTGCGAAAACTTTCCGTGGTCACCGCGCGTCGCATCGTCTCTTCCACTTCCTGCGGCGTAGGCCAGATATCACGCAGAAAGACATCTTTGCCGCTCTTGTCCGTGCCCAGCGGCTCCGTGACCAGGTCCATGTCCATGCGCCCGGCGAGCGCGTAGGCCACCACCAGCGGCGGCGACGCCAGATAGTTCGCGCGCACCAGCGGATGCACGCGGCCTTCGAAGTTGCGGTTGCCGCTGAGCACGGACACGGCCACCAGCCCGTGCTGCTCGATGGCCTCGCCAATAGCTGTGGGCAGCGGTCCGCTATTGCCGATGCACGTAGTGCAGCCGTAGCCCACCAAGTGGAAACGCTGCGCTTCGAGAAAAGCCGTCAGCCCCGCCGCGTTGAGATAGTCGGTCACCACCTTCGACCCCGGCGCCAGACTCGTCTTCACCCACGGCTTCGTCTTCAGCCCGCGCTCCGTGGCTTTTTTCGCCAGCAGCCCCGCGCCAATCATCAGTGACGGGTTCGACGTGTTCGTGCAACTGGTGATGGCGGCTATCACCACCGCGCCGTGGCACAGCTCGAACTCATCGCCGTTGTTGCGCGTCATGACGCATTTCGGCGGCACGCTCTCCACCGCTTTGGTGAACGATGCTTTCGCCTCGCGCAGCGGCACGCGGTCCTGCGGGCGCTTCGGCCCGGCCATCGTCGGCTCGATGCTGCCGAGGTCCAACTCCAGTTTGTCGGTGAAGACGGGGTCGGGCGTCGCGTCCGTGCGGAAAATTCCCTGCTCCTTCGCGTACGCTTCCGTTAATTTCGCGAGCGACTCATCGCGCGCGGTAAAGCGCATGTAAGCGAGTGTTTCGGCGTCGATGGGGAAAAACCCGATGGTCGCGCCGTATTCGGGAGCCATATTGGCAAGCGTCGCGCGGTCCGGCAGGCTGAGGCTGGAAAGCCCGCTGCCGTAGAACTCCACGAATTTTCCGACCACGCCTTTCTTGCGCAGAATCTCGGTGATGGTCAGCACGAGGTCGGTGGCCGTCGAGCCCGCGGGCAGCCGCCCGGAGAGCTTGAAGCCCACCACGTCCGGAATCAGCATCGATAGCGGCTGGCCGAGCATGGCCGCCTCCGCTTCGATTCCGCCCACGCCCCAGCCCACCACGCCCAGCCCGTTAATCATCGTGGTGTGCGAATCGGTGCCCACCAGCGTGTCGGGATACGCGAACCACGCGCCGCCGTTCTGCGCGGTGAAAACCACGCGCGCCAGGTATTCCAGGTTCACCTGGTGCACGATGCCGGTGTCCGGCGGCACCACTTTGAAATCCTGAAACGCGGTCTGTCCCCAGCGCAGAAATTGGTACCGCTCGACGTTGCGGTGAAATTCCAATTCAGCGTTGAAGGCGAACGCGCCTGGCGTGCCGAATTTGTCCACCTGCACGGAGTGGTCAATCACCAACTCCGCGGGCAGCAGGGGATTGATTTTTTTCGGATCGCCGCCCATCTTGCGCATGGCCTCGCGCATCGCCGCCAGGTCCACCACGGCGGGCACGCCCGTAAAGTCCTGTAGCAGCACGCGCGCCGGCATGAAGTTGATTTCTTTCCCGACGGATTTCGTGACGTCGCGATTCGCCAGCGCTTCGATGTCGGCCTTGCGCACAAAGCGGTCGTCTTCGTTCCGCAGCAAATTCTCAAGCAGAACTTTCAGCGAAAACGGCAGCCGTGCAACATTGCTGAATCCGGCGCGCTCCAGCGCCGCCAGCGAGAAAATCTGATACGCCTTTCCGTCAACGGTGAGCATAGTGCGCGAGAAAAAACTGTTCTTCGAGGAAATCATTGTACTGAGGTCCTTTCCGGGCAAAACGCAACCCACTATTCTAGCCGATTCGCTTCCGCATATGTAGCGGGGGCATCCCCCTGCTTTGCTTCCGCAGGCTTCTGTGCCTCATAATGTTTTTCTGCCCATGAACGTTCTGCTCATCTCCACCTATGAGCTCGGACGCCAGCCGTTCGGATTGGCGTCGCCGGCGGCATGGCTCGCTGCGGCCGGCGCGACGGTCTCTTGTCTCGATCTTTCGCGCGAGTCGTTCAACGAAGAATTCGTTCGCGCGGCGGATGTGGTCGCGTTCTACGTGCCCATGCACACCGCGACGCGGCTCGCCGTGCTGCTCATCGAGCCGGTGCGCAAACTGAATCCCCGCGCACACATCTGTTTCTACGGCCTCTATGCCCCGATGAATGAAGCCTACTTGCGCAGACTCGGCGCGCAAACCATTCTCGGCGGCGAATTCGAAGAGGGCTTGGTGCATCTCGTCGAGCGCCTTGCCGGAGTAGCACAGGCTTCTAGCCTGTGCTCCCAGAGCGAGCCGACTGTTTCTCTTTCGCGGCAGACTTTCCGCGTACCCGATCGGCGCGCGCTTCCCCCGCTCGAACACTACGCGCATCTTGTTGTGCCCGGCGGCGCGCACCGCATCGTCGGCTACACGGAAGCCTCGCGCGGCTGCAAACATCTTTGCCGCCACTGCCCCATCGTGCCGGTGTACAACGGCGCGTTCCGCGTGGTGCAGCGCGACGTCGTGCTCGCAGACATTCGCTGGCAGGTTTCCTCCGGCGCGCAGCACATCACCTTCGGCGATCCCGATTTCTTCAACGGTCCCGCGCACGCCCTGGCCATCGTGGAAGCGTTGCACAGCGAATTTTCGCAGCTCACTTACGACGTCACCATCAAGATCGAACACCTGTTGCACCACGCCGCGCACCTGCGCACGCTGCGCGACACGGGCTGCCTCTTCGTCACCAGCGCGGTCGAATCCGTCGATGACGCCGTTCTCGTCAAACTCGACAAGGGCCACACGCACGCCGATTTCCTCGCCGTGGTCGAGCTTTGCCGCGAGGCCGGCCTCGCGCTGCAACCCTCGTTTGTGCCCTTCACGCCGTGGACCACGCTCGAAGGCTACTCGGAGCTGCTGCGCGTGCTCGCGGAAAATGATTTGGTGGAAAGTGTCGCGCCGATTCAGCTCGCCATTCGGCTGCTGATTCCCGCTGGCTCGCGATTGCTAGAGCTGGAAGATGTGCGTTTGCTTGTCGCACCTTTTGACGAAGCCGCGCTCGTCTATCCCTGGCGGCACGCCGACTCCCGCGTGGACGCACTGTGCGAAGAAGTGGAAAACATCGTGCGCTTCGGCGAAAAACTCAATGTGTCGCGCGAAACAATCTTCGCGCGCATCTGCGACGCAGCATCGGCGGCAGCGGGCATTCCGGCGAGCTGGCAGCGCCCCGAACCGGTGCTCGTCGCTCGCGCCGCCATCCCTTATCTCAACGAGCCTTGGTATTGTTGAGCTGAACCCACGCGGGACCAGTTGGCCCCCATTGCGAAAGCAAAGGAAGCAATCAAGAAAGCGGAAGCGTTCGTATGAAGCGCCTGCTGATTCTCGCCAGCAAGCTCGGCTATCAAACTAGGAGCTTCGCGGAAGCAGCCGAGCGCCTCGGCGCGGAAGTGGTCTTCGGCACCGACCGCTGCGGCCGTCTCGACGATCCCTGGGCCGATGGCGCCGTGCCGCTGCATTTCGAAAATCCGCAGCAGGCCGCGCAGAGAATTGTCGATTCCTTTCGCGAGAAACGCGTGAATGGCATCGTTGCGCTCGGCGACCGTCCCACGTCCACCGCCGCGCACGCCGCCGCGGCGCTTGGCCTCACTCATAATTCCCCACAATCCGTGGAAAATTGCCACACCAAACTCCGCCAGCGCGAAGTGCTGCGCGATGCGGGCCTGCCCGTTCCTGATTTTTTTGCATTTTCTCTCAGCGAAGAAATTTCCCGCGTGCTGCCGCGCGTGAAGTTCCCTTGCGTCGTGAAGCCGCTGTCGCTCGCCGCGAGCCAGGGAGTCATCCGCGCGAACAACTCGTCCGAATTCATGGTCGCGGCCAAGCGCATCACTGCGCTGCTCGAATCGCCGGAGTTGCGCGCCACGCGCGAGCGTTCGCTCGACCGCCTCCTCGTGGAGCGCTACATCCCTGGCGACGAAGTGGCCATCGAAGCGCTCCTCACGAACGGCGAGTTGCGCGTGCTGGCCATTTTCGACAAGCCCGGCCACCCCGAGGGCCCCTACTTCGAAGAATCCATCTACGTGACGCCCTCGCAGCAGCCCGCGCTGGCGCAGGCATCATTAAACGCGATGCTGCGCGCCTCGGTGCGCGCGCTCGGGCTAACGCACGGCCCCGTGCACGCCGAGTTTCGCCTCAACGAGGACGGCCCCTGGGTGCTGGAGATTTCTCCGCGGCCCATCGGCGGGCTGTGTTCGCGCGCGCTGCGCTTCGGCCCGGAGAAGATTTTTCTCGAAGAACTGTTGGTGCGTCACGCGCTTGGACTGAACGGGAGCGACCTGCCTCGCGAAAAAGATGCGAGCGGCGTAATGATGATTCCCGTCCCACGCAGCGGAATTCTCGAAGGCGTCGAGGACGAAGCGGCCGCCGCAGCCACGCCCGGCGTCACCGAGCTGCACATCACCGCGCGCCTGCACGACTACATCGCCGCCTGGCCGGAGGGTTCGAGTTATCTGGGATTTATTTTCGCGCGCGGAGCAGAGCCTGCGGAAGTTGTCGCCGCATTACAGCAGGCCCACGCCAAATTGCATTTCACGCTCGCCGAGCGCCTGCCCGTCGAGCACCCGCTGGCGGGCAAAATCCCCGCGCGGGCCCGGGAGAATTAGGCCTTTGCCTTGGGGGCCACGTAGCCTTCCGGCAGTTTCGCGCCGACGCCGAAGAAAAACTGTTCCATCTGCTCTTCCATGATTTTGTGCGACTGCGGGTCCAGCGGGTTCAGCCGGTACTCGTTCATCACCATCTTCGCGTGCTCGATCCACATCTTCCAGGCTTCCTTGGAGACGCTTTCGTAGACGCGCTTTCCAAGGTCGCCGGCCCATGGCACGCGTTCGAGTCCGGGCATCTCTTTGCCAAACTTCACGCACATCACCATGCGCGTGCCTGGCTTGATTTCTTCCGCCGCCGGCGCCATGGGCAGGCTATTGCATTTTTCGTCCGCCATGCGGACCTCCTCGTAACGATGCAGAAGAAAACAATACTTCAAATTACCGGAAAAGCATAGTGCGGTAGAACACCGGCTCGCGGGTTATCTCGCGCACGAATTTTTCGCATCGTTTCTTACCGGCCGCCATCTATGAGATAAATAGGCAGACGTTCAGGATGATTCTGTGCCGCGAAGAACATGCACAGTAGTTGCCGGCCTGCTTGCGTTCGTCGCTCCGACAGCGTACGCATTCCAACAACCGGCCGAGCCGCGCGGCGCTTTCCTCGGCGCAGGCGAAAGCGCCGGTATTTCTTCGCTGTGGTTTTGGGCGGGGCTGTACGTGGTGGCCGGGCTCGTGTTCGGCGCACTGGCAGCACATCGAGCGCTGCAAACGGGCAACCGCGCGCTCGCTTGGTTCGGCGTGGGCTTCTTCCTCACTTTGCCCGGCTATCTCTGCCTGCTGACGCGGCCCAAGCAGAAAATGGACGCGCCCGCCGGCGTGCCGCCCGGCTTGCGCAGAATCGCTGCCACTTCTTCGCCGGAAGCGTGTCCCGGCTGTGGCGCGATGAATCACCCGGCCGCAGCGCAGTGCATCGGCTGCGGAGGGAAGCTGACGCCGCGCTTCGTGGCCGAGGCGCAGCGCGCAGGAGGAGCGCGCTAAGCAAGAAATGCTGAACAAGCTCAAACAACGCATCGACGCCATCCTGGGCAGCGGCGACATGCCCACCCGCCGCCCGGAGTTGCGCGCACACTTCGAAAGTAGCGTGCCCGGGCTCTACGTCATCGGCGATCTGGCCGGCGCACCGGTAATCAAGATGGCCATGGCGCAGAGTGTCGAGGTGATCGAGCACATCGCGGAAAAACCCGACGCGAAATCGAGCGACCCCGGCGCCTACGACCTGCTCATCGCCGGCGGCGGCGCGGCGGGGCTGAATGCCGCGCTGGCGGCGCAGGAGCGTGGCCTGCGCGCGCTGGTGCTCGAAAAAAACAAAATTGCCAACACCATCGAGGATTTTCCCGACGGCAAATGGGTCTACGCCGAGCCGGATTTTTCGCCGCCGAAGGGAAAGCTGTGGCTCGACGGCGCGCGCAAGGAAGATCTGATCGCGCGCTGGCACCAGATCGTCCGCGAGAACCGCCTGGAAATCTGCACCGAGGAAGGACTGGTCTCGCTCGAGAAGCAGCGCGACGGCGGGTTCGTCGTGCGCAGCGAAAAAGGCGAGTACCGCGCGCGGCGTGTGATCCTCGCCACCGGCCAGCGCGGCAATCCGCGCAAGCTTGGCGTGCCTGGTGAGGAGCGCGAAGGCGTCTATCACCGCCTCTACAGCCCGCGGCACTATCACGACAAGGACATTCTCGTCGTCGGCGGCGGAAACAGCGCCGTGGAAGCCGCGCTGGTGCTGGCCGAGCAGAACCGCGTGCGCTTCTCCTACCGCGGCAGCGAGCTTTCGCGCATCTTCAAGGACAATGAGCGCAAGCTGAACGAAGCCGTCGCACAAAAGCGCATCGAGCTCATCCTGAATTCCAATGTGAAGGAGTTTTCGCAAAAGTCCGCCACGCTGGAGATCGATCGCGGCGGCCACCGCGAAACTTGCAGCTTGCCGTGCGACTACGCTTTCGTGCTCATCGGCGCGGAGCTGCCCGTCAAATTTCTCAAGTCGCTGGGCATGCGCATGGAAAACGAGTGGAACGGCAGCCTGTTGCGCGCGGCGGCGATTTCCTTCGCCCTGCTTCTCGGGTTGTGGTTTTTCGGCGGCCACGCTGTGGACGTGGGCGGCATTCCCTTCAGCGCCGTGCCACGTGCCGTAGGCGCGCTGCTGGCGGCGCACATGCTGGGCGCGCTTCTCTTTTTCGGCTGGCGCGGCGACCGCTACGCGTGGCTTGGCGTTTCCTTCCTCGCGTGGTACACGATTTACGGCGTCAAATCGCCTGGCGCCGGCGAGGAGTTCTGGCCCTTCCGTCACTGGGGCTTTCAGTTTTTTTCTTTTCTCGGCCGCCCGGCAACCTTTTGGTACACCGTGCTCTACACCGTGCTGATGACCGGCTTCGGCTTCCAGGCCATCAAGCGCTGGGGCATTGACCGCCGCGACCGCTTTCAAATCTGGCGCTACGTTTCGCTGCTCAGTTTCCAGTGGATTTTCTTCTTTCTGATTCCGGAATTCCTTTTTCAGTGGGCGGTGAAGTACCAGTGGGTGGGCGCGCAATTGGCCAACGACCCGCAGTTTGCCGGCCAGGCGTGGCGCAGCTACGGCCTCATCTACGCGTGGCCACTTTTTTTCTACAGCTTTTTCTACGACCCGCACAAAATCTGGATCGTCTGGGGCATCTTCCTCACCTTTATTCTGATTCCGTTGTTCGTGCTGTTTCAAGGCAAGCGCTACTGCTCATGGATCTGCGGCTGCGGCGGCCTCGCGGAAACTTTCGGCGACCGCTGGCGGCATTTGGCGCCCAAGGGCCGCACGAGTATCCGCTGGGAATGGATGAACACTGCCATTTTGATTTTCGCCGCCGCGGTGACGCTGGGCATGCTGTTGAAGGACGCCGTTGCCTGGCTGCGCGCGCCGGCCACGCTCGGTCTGGACATCTATCATTTGTACGCGGACATCTGGCTGGTGGGCATTCTGCCGGTGACGCTCTATCCCTTTCTCGGCGGAAAAGTGTGGTGCCGCTACTGGTGTCCGCTGGCCAAGCTGATGCATCTGTTCAGCGCAGCGTACACGCGCATGAACGTCAGCCGCTTCCGCATCGTCGCCAACGACAAATGCATCGGCTGCACGGAGTGCACGCGTAACTGCCAGGTGGGCATTGACGTGATGAGCTACGCGCTGAAGCAGCAGCCGCTGGACAACGCCACGTCTTCCTGCATCGGCTGCGGCATCTGCGTCAGTGTCTGCCCCATGGACGTTCTCAGCTTTGGAGCAGCAACCGGCGCGGGACTCGTGCAAATCCAGCCCGCCCGCGCGGCGTAGCGCCGCCGCGCTTTGGGCCAATCCGCTTCGCGTCCCACGAGGCTTGCTCCTCACAGGAGAAATGCGCGATCGCCAACCCGATTAGGAGCTTGAGTCAAATCTTGCGGTTGCCTCGTATGCTTTCTGCTATTCTCGCGCGGCTGATGGCACGCTGCGGCGGATCCAGCCGCGCTCCGGGAGGATTGTGTGGGCAAGCCAGTCTCATTCCCCAAGTTGCGCTGGGTCTGCCTGTTGGGGCTGGCGGTTTGGTTTCCCACCTACGCCGTGGTGTGGGGATTTGGGAATTTTGTCCAACTCTGCGATCTCGCGGTGATCCTGACGGTGGCAGGCATGTGGACTGGCAGCGCGCTGTTGCTCTCCAGCCAGGCGGCGGGTTCCCTGGTGATCAACTCCATTTGGGTGCTGGACATTGCCGCGCGGCTGATCACCGGTCAGCACCTCATCGGCGGCACGGAATACATGTGGGACGCGCAATACCCGCTCTGGGTGCGGCTGCTTTCGCTCTACCACGTGGCCGTGCCGGTCGTGCTGCTGTGGGCCCTGCGGCGGACGGGCTACGATCCGCGCGGATGGCTATTGCAGGCGGCCATCAGCGTGCCCGTGCTGATTGCTTCGCGGCTGCTCGACCCGGCAAAAAACCTCAACTTCGCCCATGTGGACCCTATCCTGCACGTTTCTTTTCGCCCCGCGCCGCTGCACCTGGCCATCATTTTATTCTGCCTCATCGCCGTCATCTACTGGCCCACCCACCAGATTCTCTCGCGCATCCTCCCTCCGGCCCAACCGCAGAAGTGACAGCCCCGAAATGAAAACGCCGGCTCCAGGATGCACTTGATTCTCCGCGCGCTTTGCTGCACATTCAATCGCCACGCCGTACCCAATGCTTCGTCGGAGGGCTTCGATGAGAATTCAAATTAGAATTTTTGCCGCCATCGCCATGTTGCTGCTGGCTGTGCCGGCCGTTGCGCAGCAAACGGACGCTGTGATCGCCGACCGCGTGCAGCGGCTCGAGCGCCTGGTGGAATCGCAAGGCTTCGCGCTACAAGTGGTGGAAAAGAATCTGAAGGACATTCAGTTTCGACAGCTCGCCGAAGGCTTCATGCAGGTGGAAAAAGTCCGCTACGGCGCGCCGGACGGCATGATCATCCCCGCGTACATTTTTCGCCCGCTGCAAATGAAGGGCGCCAGGCAGCATCCTGCGCTGGTGTGGGTGCACGGCGGCGTGCACGGCGATCTCGACCTCTTCTATCTCGACTTCATGAAGCCGCTCATCGCCCAGGGCTACATCATCATTGCGCCGGAGTACCGCGGCTCCACCGGCTACGGCCGCGGGCACTACGAAGCCATCGATTACGGCGGCAAGGAAGTGGAGGACTGCATCGCCGGACGCGATTATCTGGTGGACTTCGTGCCCGAGGTGAACCCGCAGAAAATCGGCATCATCGGCTGGAGCCACGGCGGCTTCATCACCCTGCACGCCATTTTCCGCCAGCCGGAAAAATTCAAGGCTGCGGTGGAAGTTGTCGGCGTGGCCGACCTCGTCGAGCGCATGGGCTACAAAACGGACAGCTATCGCCGCACCTTTGCCGAGCAGAAAGGCTTCGGCGGCACGGCCAGTCAGAAACTGGAAGTTTATCTTGAGCGCTCCCCATACACCCAAGTGAGCAAGCTGCAAATTCCGCTCCTGATTCATGCCGCCGACAACGACGACGACGTGAACATCATCGAGACCCGCCGCCTGATTGACGCGCTGAAAGCCGCCGGAAAAACCTTCGAACACGAAATCTATGCCGCGCCGCCGGGCGGCCACGCTTTCAATCGCATTCAGTCCAAGCAGTCGCAGGATTCCTGGCAAAAAATTCTGGCGTTTCTCGCCAAACACATGGGCAAGTAGAGTCGGAAAGCGATTCGGAGCATCCTATGTAGCGGCAACCTGCGCTGTGTCTGCGCAGGTTGCCATCACTGTGGACGGGCATCGGAGGCACTGTGGCCGACAAAATGAAATTCAGTGACGCCGAGTGGCGCAAGAAACTCACGCCGGAGCAATACTACGTCACACGGCAGAAGGGCACCGAGCCCGCCTACACCGGCGAGTACACGGATACGGAAACGCCGGGCACGTATGCCTGCGTCTGCTGTGGGCAGCCGCTGTTCCGCTCGGAAACGAAATTCCATTCCGGCTGCGGCTGGCCCAGTTTCTGGGACCCCATTGACGCGGCCATGGTCGTGGAGGAGCGCGACTCCAGTTACGGCATGCAGCGCACCGAAGTGATGTGCAGCCGCTGCGGCGCGCACCTCGGCCATGTTTTCACCGACGGCCCGAAGCCCACCGGCCTGCGCTACTGCATCAATTCCGTGGCGTTGGAGTTGGTGGAAGAGGACAAAGACAAGCCCTGAAATTTCCGCGGCAGGTTATTCCAGCTTTTCCCAGATGGTGATCTCGCTGGGTTCCGCGAGGAAATCCGCGGCCTGTCTGCGGAACGCTTCAATGTGCGACGTTTCCGAATGCCGCTCGAGGAAGTCGCGGTTCTCCCAAATCTCGTAGAACAAAAACGCGTCGCGGTCCGTGGCGGACTGGTGCGCGTCGTAGGTGACGCAGCCTTCTTCGGTGCGGGTTTCGGCGACCAGTTGCTGCAGAATCAACTTCACCAGGTCTTCCATACCCGGTTTGGCGCGCATCCGCGCCACCACGGTCACCCTTTCGTTTTCCATGCATCCCCCAGCTAGTTCCCGCAGGGTAGCAGAATTCCGCGAGGCGAGCGCGTTTTTTCGAAATGCAGATGTTGAGGAGATTCAGATGTGGCAGATCGGCAGGCCGTTCTTTTCCAGGTACCGCTGGTGGTACTCCTCCGCGCGCCAGAACGTGGACGCCGCGGTGATCTCGGTGACGATGGGCCGCGAAAAAAGATTCGACGCCTGTAATTTCGCCTTCGACGCCCGCGCCGCGGCCTCCTGCTCCGGCGAATGAAAGAAAATCTCTGAGCGGTATTGCCGTCCGTGGTCGGGCCCCTGGCGGTTGAGCTGCGTCGGGTCGTGCACCTGCCAGAAAACGTCCAGCAGTTTCTCGTACGAGACGCGCGCGGGATCAAACGTCACCTGCACCGCTTCGGCGTGGCCCGTGCGGTCCACGCACACGTCGTGGTAGGTCGGGCTCCCCAGCGTCCCGCCCATGTAGCCGACAGCCGCATCCACCACGCCCTCCACCTGCCGGAAGAGCGCCTCAATTCCCCAGAAACACCCCGCGCCGAATGTAGCCAGTTCCATGCCTCTGTTCCTCCTTGGTAGGCCCTTAATTTATCATGAGATTTTTGCGTGCACGCAATTGGATGCAACTCGGTCGTTCCGGATGCACACGGAACACTCTGCGCCACAACAAGAGCAGTCTCAGAAAAAAATTGGCTGGCCGGCTACAGCCGAACCCTGCGCAGCCGCAGCGCGTTGCCCACCACCGACACGGAGCTGAAGCTCATCGCCGCCGCGGCAATCATCGGGCTGAGCAGCAATCCGAAAAATGGGTAGAGCACACCCGCCGCAATCGGCACGCCCACGCTGTTGTAGATAAATGCAAAAAAAAGATTCTGCTGGATGTTCGCCATCGTCGCGCGGCTGAGCATCCGTGCGCGCACAATTCCCCGCAGGTCGCCTTTCACCAGCGTCACGCCGGCGCTTTCCATGGCCACGTCCGTGCCCGTGCCCATGGCGATGCCCACTTGCGCCTGCGCCAGCGCCGGCGCGTCGTTGATTCCGTCGCCGGCCATGGCCACGAAGCGCCCCTCGGCCTGAAGTTGTTTCACCACGCCCGCTTTGTCCTGCGGCAACACTTCCGCCTTGACGTCGTCGATGCCGAGCTTTGCGGCGACAGCCTGCGCGGTCGTACGGCTGTCGCCGGTCAGCATGACGACGCGGATGCCTTCCGCGTGCAGTTGCCGAATCGCCTCCGGAGTCGTTTCCTTGATGGGGTCGGCCACACCAAGTAACCCTGCCGCTTTTCCATTCACCGCCACGAACAAGACGGTTTGCCCGTCCGCGCGCATAGTCTCGGCCTTTTCCGTTAAGTAGTCGTTAGGAACTTTCAGTTCTTCAAGAAACTTTCCGTTGCCCAGAGCAACGTCGGTTCCGCCGACGCGCCCACGCACGCCTTTGCCGGTCACGGATGTGAAACTCTCCGCCGCCGCGAGCGCAATGCCTCGCTGTTCCGCTCCAGCCACAATCGCGGCCGCCAGCGGATGCTCGCTGCCGCGTTCCAAGCTCGCTGCAAGACGCAGCAATTCTATTTCGTCGAATCCGGGCGCCGGTTCCACCGCCACCAGCTTCGGCTTGCCTTCCGTGAGCGTTCCGGTCTTGTCCACCACAAGCGTGTTCACCTTGCGCATCGTTTCGATGGCTTCCGCATTTTTGAACAGCACGCCCAGCGTCGCGCCCTTGCCCATGGCCACCATGATGGACATCGGCGTCGCCAGCCCCAGCGCGCACGGGCACGCAATAATTAGCACCGCCACCGCATTAATCAGTGCATGCGCCATGCGCGGCGCGGGTCCCCACACGGCCCACACGATGAACGTCAGCACCGCGATGCCTACAACCACCGGCACAAAGTACCCGGCCACCACGTCCACGAGTTTTTGAATCGGCGCGCGGCTGCGTTGCGCTTCGGAAACCATGCGCACAATTTGCGCGAGCAGCGTTTCCGCTCCCACGCGCTCCGCGCGCATCACCAGCGACCCCGTTCCGTTCACCGTTGCGCCCGTGACGCGCGCGCCGGCCTGCTTCTCCACCGGAATCGGCTCGCCCGAAATCATGGACTCGTCCACGCTGCTGGTTCCTTCGAGCACCACGCCGTCCACGGGAACTTTTTCTCCGGGACGCACGCGCAGCCGGTCGCCCGGCTTCACCTGCTCAAGCGGCACATCCGCTTCCGTTCCGTCTGCGATAATCAGCCGCGCCGTCTTGGGCGCCAGTCCGAGCAACGCTCGAATCGCCGCACCCGTCCGGCTCCGCGCTTTGAGTTCGAGCACTTGTCCCAGCAGCACCAGCGCCACGATTACCGCGGCTGCTTCGAAATACACGCCCACTTCGCCGTCGTGCCCGCGGAATGAATCCGGAAAAATCCCCGGCAAAACCGCCGCCACAATGCTGTAGAAATACGCCACCGCCACGCCCAGCCCAATCAGCGTGAACATGTTCAAGCTGCGGTTCACCAGCGACTGCCACCCGCGCACGAAAAACGGCCAGCCGCCCCACAGCACCACCGGCGTCGCGAGAATCAACTCGACCCACACCCAGTTCCGCGGCGACGCCAGTTTTCCCAGCGGATCTCCCGGAATCATTTTGCCCATGGCCGAGGCCAGCACCAGCGCCGCGAGAACAACGCTCACACGGAAGCGCCGCCTCATATCCACGAGTTCCGCGTTTTCGCCTTCGTCGAGCATCAGCGTGCGCGGCTCCAGCGCCATGCCGCATTTCGGGCACGCCTTGAGCTCCGCGCGAACAATTTCCGGATGCATGGGGCAGACGAATTCCGTTTTCGTCGCCGGCGCCACAATGATTTCCGGCTCCAACGCCATGCCGCACTTCGGACACGGCCCCGGACCCTTCTGCCGCACCTCCGGATCCATCGGACATACGTAGTCGCCCTGCTCAGTCACAGCTTTCGGCTTCGCTGGCGCGTCGGCAGGATGCGCATGCATGTGCTCTATGTTTGGTTGCGCGCTCAGATATTTCTTGGGTTCCGCTTGGAATTTCTCCAGGCAGCGCGGATTGCAGAAGTAGTAGGTCGTCCCCTCAAACTCGTAGCGCCCGACGGCGCGCGCCGGATCCACCGTCATCCCGCAGACCGGGTCTTTCACGCCTTTGGCTGGCGCCGGCCCCTGTAAAATGGGCAGGCCCGGCAGCCCTTTGCCTCCGCCGCCATTCATCGCGAATTCTCCGCACAAACTGCCATTTCATCCGCTCCACGCATTCTGCGCGAAGGGTACACAAAACTCAACGTGTGACGCTGGGAAAAATGGCGCGCCCGGAGGGATTCGAACCCCCGACCCTTAGCTCCGGAGGCTAATGCTCTATCCATCTGAGCTACGGGCGCGTTCTTTGCGTCCCGATGCACTCGATCGGGACACGTCGTGTGCGTCCCGAATGGCTTTGCGGGACACGCCAACAATCAAGCAACTAAATTTTAGCGCACAAAAGGAATCCCCGCCAGCCCGAGGCTCGAGCTGGCGGGGAGGAGGGACGCGAGGCAGAGTCGCGTCGTGGGTACAACTCTAGTTCAGCCGGAACTTGATGGTGACCATCAACTTCACGGGCACCGGCTCGTCGTTCAGAATCGTCGGCTGGTACTTCCACTTGCGCAGCGCGTCTACCGCCGACGGCACCAGCAGCGGGTGGCCGGAGACCACTTGCATCTCCACCACGTTTCCTTGCACGTCAATCACGGCGTCAATCACCACGTCGCCGAAAATGCGCGCCTGCTTGGCCAGAGAAGGATAGATCGGGTCCGGCGCGGTAATCGCGCGCGGCGCCATCACCCGGCCTCCCACGCGCACCGGGGCTTTGGGCATCGGCGCTGGCGGGATGTACGCTTTCGGCGTGCCGGAGAGGATGCCTCCGATTACGCCGCCGGCCTGTCCACCCGGCACTCCGCCGGGAACGCCTCCGACGACTCCGACGCCGGCATCCGGCGCAAAATCTTCTTCCTTGAGCATCGCCACCTGCTTCGGAATGGCCACCGGCGCCATCAGCTTCCCGGACTGCATCAGTTTCACGGTCATTTTCGGCGCCTTCACGATTGCCTGCGTCACTGGCGGAGGCGGCGGCGGGGGCGGCGGCGGCGCTACCAGAAACGTCGTGGTGAATTGCCTCAGGTCAATCGCCTCGGTGAAATAGAGCGGCAAAAGGATCATCGTGAGCAGGATCATGCCTTGTACAACGACGGACACTATGTAATTCCAAACGGTCCTCTTCGGCCGCGACGTGCTGTTTTCCAGCAAGGCTTCGTTGAGCCAATTGCGCGTGCGGATTCTCTCCGCGGGCTCTGCCTGCGGCTCGCGCGCCGCGTACTTGGGTTGGGTTTCCTGCTTCTGAGCCTCTTGCACGGGAGGAGGCTCGAGCGTCGTATTGGGTGCCATCTCGCTTTCCTCCGTACATGATAATGGGCACGAGACCTTCCAATCGACAGATTCTGAATTGGCTGTAACTAATTGTAACTTAAGATTTTACCTATGCACTTGAAGAATGCCGGAGCGATTCATGCGCCGGTTAGCGCATTTCTGGTGTGCCCTTGCGCTGCCTCGCACAACCCTCTTCGCTGCAAAGCTGGATTTACTGAACAGTGTTAAGTTACGTGTCGATTTTGGAAGATCTTGCGGCGGCCCCGCCCCAGTGCAGATCGCGAAAGGTCTTGGCCCGCTTTAAGCGCGCTTCGGCGATCTCGTCGGCCATGCGCGCAGTGGACGCGTTGCGTTCTTTCGCGAGTTGCAGCACGCGCAGCATGCGTTCATAGATTTTCGCCAGGCTCGGCTTACTATCCGCGCAGCGCAACAGGAAATACTCCGCGCCGCGAATCAGCCCGCCCGCGTTCACCAAATAGTCCGGCGCATAAACGATACCCCGCCGTGCCAGTTCATCTCCGGCCTCGGGCGTGGCCAGTTGGTTGTTGGCGCAGCCACAGATGATTCGCGCCTGCGCGCGCGCAACCGTCTCCACATCGAGCACGCCGCCCAGCGCGCATGGCGCCAGCACATCGCAGTCCACGGAGAGAATCTCTTCTGGCGCGGCCACCCGCGCGCCGAGTTCCTTTGCCGCATCGTTCGCGCGCTCTGCATTCACGTCGGCAACAATTACCTCGCACCCTTCCCGCTTCAGGATGCGCGCGAGGAGCAAACCCACACTGCCCACGCCCTGTATCGCCGCGCGAATCGTCTTCCCGCCGCGCACAAGTCCAGCAAACTCCAGACACGCCCGCATCCCGTGCCATACGCCGATGGCGGTGTGCTCGCTGACGTCGCCCAGCGCCGCGTCCGGCTCCTTGGCCACGTATTTCGTCGTGCGCGCAATCGCTTGCAGGTCGTCATCCGTAATTCCCACGTCGCGCCCGGTGAAGTACCGCCCGTGCAGGCTTTCCACCAACTGCCCGTAGGCTTCAAACGCCTCCGCGCGCTTCATTTCTTCGCGCAGCAGGATGACGCACTTCCCTCCCCCGCATGGCAGCTCGGAAATCGCCGCCTTGTAGGTCATCCCGCGCGAAAGCCGCAGCGCATCGTTCAGCGCTTCGTCTTCGCTCGCGTACCGCATGATGCGCACGCCGCCCAGCGCCGGCCCGCACGTCGTGTCGTGTATCGCCAGAATTCCGCGCAGCCCAACCGCGTTGTTCTGAAACGCAATCACCTGCTTGTGATCATGCGCACTCATCTGCTCAAGGATATTCATGATTCGTATTTTGTCACAGGAAGGCTGTTATTGAGCGATTGCGTGAATGGTGATTGAGCGATTTCGGAAAACCGAGGTCGCGGCTCAGCCCTAGTAGCTCAGGTCCCGCCTGCCCTGAGCGAAGCCGAAGGGTCCGACAGCGGTCACGTTACTCCAAAAGCGGCGAAACCTCCAAGCGGCGGGTGGTATAATCCGGGTTCTTCACTGGAGAACCATGACGGCCTCGCTATCTTCGTGGACGGAACTGGCGCTGACGCACGGCCTGCGCCTGCTGGGAATTCTTCTGCTCGCGCTGCTGCTGAACCGCTTGCTGAAGGCGTTCACCCAGCGTCTCGTGCAGCTCGCCGCAAGCGAATCCCGCGTGGCCGCAATGCGCGAGCAGCAGACGCGCACGCTCGCCGGGCTGCTCTACAGCGCGGGCACCGCGCTAATTGTCACCGTGGCGGTCCTCACCGCGCTGGCCGAGTTCGGCTTCAACGTCGCGCCCATCGCCGCGGCTGCTGGCCTCGCCAGCCTGGCTTTTGGTTTCGGCGCGCAGCATCTGGTGCGCGATATTATCAACGGCTTTTTGATTATCTTCGAAGACCAATACGTCGTCGGCGACACAGTGCGCATCGGCGAGCAGACCGGCCGCGTGGAGCACATGACCCTGCGCCGCACCGTCCTGCGCGACGCACAGGGCGCGCTGGTGACTATCCCCAACGGCGAAATCCGCCAGGTGGCCAACTTGAACCGCGACTGGTCGCAGCTCTCTGTCGACGTGGCGCTCTCGGGCGAAGAGGAAGTCACGCGCGCGCTGGCCGTGCTCGAAGAAGTGTCTGCGCAAATGCGCAGCGACGACACGTGGCGCGCCGCGCTGGTGGACGGCCCGCGCGTGCTCGGCGTCGAGTCGTTGTCGCTGGCCGGCGTCACCCTGCGCTTGCAGGTGCGCACCGCGCCCACGCGCCAGCACGAAGTGGCTCGCGAATTGCGCCGCCGCATCCGCGCGCGCTTCGAGCAGGAACGCATCGGCGTAACTTCGGTCGAGCGCGTTGCTCTTGCCGGTCGTGAATAGGCATTTCGGTTTTCGTAGTTCAACTCCACGAGGGGGAAAATGTACATGGGAAACGCTACGCACGAGCAAGCCAATCTGATGTTGCGGCTCTATGAAATCCGCCGCGAAGAAAAACTCCGCAAGGCGCGCGCCTGGTACGTAAATCAGTACGTTCCCGCCGCCACGCCTGAAGAATTCATGACGAAGTACGCGCCCGGTAGCGAGGAAAACGCTTTCATCCGCATGACGGTCAGCTATTGGGAGATGTGCGCCAGCCTCGTCAACCGCGGCCTGATTGACGACGAACTCTTCTTCGAAAACAACGGGGAGATCTGGGTCGTCTGGGAAAAGACCAAGCCGGTCGCGCCGGCCTGGCGCGCCTTCTTCGCCAATCCGCACATCTTTGCCAACCTCGAATCCTGCGTGAAACGCCTGGAAGCCTGGCGCGAAAAAATGGCGCCGGGCACCAACGAAAAAATGCGCCAGATGTTCGCGGCGATGCGGGAGGCGCGGGCCAAAGCCGCACAATCCTGACCATGACTCTCGAACAAGCGCTGCTGGCGGTGTGGCGCCAGGCGCTCGAAGAAAACGCCAACATTGTGGAACTCGGCGGGCGGCGGTATCCCGTGCAGCGCACCAAGCGCCGCCGCCTGCGCCAGGTGGATTTCGAGCTGGACGGCCAGCCCCTGCGCGGCATCGAGCAAAACCCGGAAACGAAATCCCGCTGGGCGGAACTGGCCCGCGCCGGGCAGAAGGTGATGCAGTTCACCTCCAGCGGGCGCTACCTGGCCAATGTGGCCGACTCCAAGCTGACGCTGTACTCCGGCTCGCGCGTCAGCGCTGAAAAAAAGCACGCCAAAAAGTCCGCCAAATCCTAATCCGCACGATTATGTAGGGGCGGTCTTTAGACCGCCCCAGGTTCTGATTTTGTTTTGTTTTTTTTGCTCACCCGCGGGAGTCTGTGGCGGAGAGCTTGTTGATCAGAGCGATAAAGCGCGGGTGATTGCGGATCGGATTCAGGTACGGATCGTTTTGAATGATCTTCTTGTCGCCGAAGCCGCAGGCAATAGCTTTCTCCAGGCAGCCAATGGCTTCCTCGGTTTTCCCGAGGATGGCATGAATGCAGGACACGTTGTAACAGACCGCGGAATCTTCCGGGTCGATGGCCAGCGCGCGCTGCGCCCACTCCAGCCCGCGACTGTGCTGTCCCAGGCGGCACAAGTTCTGCGCGCCGAGGTACAGCGCGCGCACGTCATCGGGATGCATCTCCAGGTGCTTCTCGATCACTTCGATGGCACGGCGATGTGCGGCCTCGACAATAGACGCATCGACTCCCAATCCATCATACGTATTGGCCAGCAGGCTGGGGGCCTGATAATCGTCCGGCCGGACGCGGCACGCTTCCTCGAAAAGTTTCACTGCTTCTTCCAGCTTGCCGTGGATCAAACACGAGCGCGCATAAAAATAGTAAGCTTCAAAAAGGCTCGGGTTCAGCCGGATGGCGGATTCGAATTCCCTCCGCGCTTCTTCATCGCGCTCCAGCAACGATAGGAAATGGCCGCGCGCGGCGTGCCCTTCGGCCAGCTCAGGATCCAATTCCAGTGCCTTGCGGCTCGCCGCGTCCGCCTGCTGCAGATTTTCCCGCGTCGGTTGCCAGTAGAATTGCAGGAACGAGTGGCAGTCGGAAAGACCGGCCCAGGCCCGCGCGTAGTTGGGATCATTCTCGATGGCCCGCTTGAACATGTTGCGGGCTGCCTCGATGCCTTTCCGGCGAAACTGGTGGAAATACTGCCGTCCGCGCAGATAGTAGTCGTAAGCCTCCACGTTGGCCGTGGGCACTTTCTCGATGACGCGCTTCTCTTCTTCGGTCAGCATCACTTGCAACGCTTCCGCAATGTTCTTGGCCATTTCGTCCTGGATGGCGAAAACGTCCTCCATCGTGCGGTCGAACCGCCGCGCCCAGATGGTCAGGCCGGTGCGGGTCTCCACGAGCTGGGCCGTGATGCGGATGCGGTTGCCGGCCCGCCGCAAGCTGCCTTCCAGCACGTACGCGGCGCTCAGTTCCTGTCCGATTTGCGGCGCAGTGATTTGCTTGTCGCGATAGGCGAACACCGCCGAACGCGGGAACACGCGCAGGTCTTTGATGGCCGAAAGCTCGGTGATGATGTCTTCGGTCATGCCGTCGCGGAAATATTCATCTTCCGTGCCGCGGCTCAGGTTCTCGAAGTAAAGCACCGCCACGGACCTCTCCGCCTGGCCGGAAGTCGCTGTCGTGCGCCCGGAATCGATTTCGCGCTTCACGCGCTGCAAGTCCGCCTTGAGCTGCGCGGCACTCTGGTACCGCGCGTGACGGCTCTTTTCCAGCGCGCGGCCCACAATCTGCTGTAGCTCCCCCGGCACGCTGGGGGCTATCCGCGCGATCGGCAGCGGCGTGCGGTTCAGAATCGCGTCGAAGACCATCGCCGACGTCGCCCCGGTAAACGCCTGCCGGCTGGTGGCCATTTCGTAGAGCACCACGCCGAGCGAAAACACATCGCTGCGCGCGTCCACTTCTTCCCCACGTGCCTGCTCCGGCGACATATACGCCACCGTCCCCAGCGTCGAGCCCGGGCTGGTGAGTTGCTCATTGCCCGGCCCCATGGTGACCACGGCCGATGCGCCAACCGCTTCGCCCACGCGGCGGTGCTCCAGGAGCTTTGCCAGGCCGAAATCCAGAATCTTCACTTGGCCGCGCTGGGTCACGAAAATATTCGCCGGCTTGATGTCGCGGTGCACGATGCCTTTGGCGTGTGCGGCTTCCAGCGCATCCGCCATCTGGATGCCGAGCCCGAGCAGTTCTTCGGTGGCCAGCGCAGGACCGGTCAGCCGCGCCTTTAGCGTTTGGCCTTCCAGAAGTTCCATGGCGATGAATGGCCGCCCTTCGTGCTCATCAATGTCATAAATGGTGCAGATGTGCGGGTGGTTCAGCGCGGACGCGGCACGCGCTTCGCGTTTGAAGCGTTCAATGACTTGCGGATCGGTGGCCAGTTCTTCCGGTAGGAATTTCAACGCGACCGAGCGCCCGAGCCGCGCGTCTTCGGCCCGGAAAACAATTCCCATCCCGCCACCGCCAAGCTTTTCTTGGACGCGGTAGTGCGAAACGTTTTGCCCGATCATGTTTTCTTTGACCTGAGCACGAGCCGCCATCTTACGACCCGCGTGCGCCCAAGTCAATGAATGGAGGCGCGGGTGGGATTCGAACCCACGAATGGAGGTTTTGCAGACCTCTCCCTTAGGCCACTTGGGTACCGCGCCCGAACCAATTGAGTATAGCCAAATCCGCTTCACTTGTCAGGATCGCTCCAAAAGCCTGGCGGCGCATTCCCAAAATGCTCAATGTCTCGCGGCAAGGAGCTTGCCGCTCGCCTTCAGAATGTGTCATTTGCGCCACGCGGCAGGGCGTGTTGACTAGCATGAAACATCTCAAACCATTAGGACTTCCGTACTATAGCTGTCCCTAATCGGTTCTTTCATCCTTAGTCCATTAGCGACAGCGCCAGGCCCTGGGCCCAAATCACGCGCTGGGGAGATGGAGATGCGTGAGAAGTGGATGCGGGAACTTCTTGAGGCGAACAAAGAACTTCTTCTAATTTTCACCATTGTCGCCTTTGCGGCGGTGATCAACTTTTTCGTGTCCGGCCAGCGGTTGGTGCTGACTTTCTACAACCTGCCCACACTTTTCGCCGCCTATTACTTCGGGCGCGCACGGGCGATGCAGACGGCCATTGCCTCGACCCTGATTGTCTGCTGGCTGAACCTGATGAACCCTGTGGCGTTGGCCAGCGGCATGAACATCGAGTGGCGACGGCTGATGGGCTGGAGTGACATCGTCGTATGGTCCGGCCTGCTGCTGATCACGGCATACGCCACGGGCACACTCCACGAGCGTAAGGAGAGCGGCTTCCGCGAGCTCCGCGCCACCTACAACGGCGTGCTGGAAATCCTCAGCCACTTCATCGCCAACGACAAGTACACGCAGCATCATTCCTATCGCGTGTCCGTGTACGCCACGCGCATCGCGCACTGCCTGGGCCTGGGTGACGAGCGCCTGGAAGACATCCGCGCCGCCGCTTTGCTCCACGACATCGGCAAGCTCGACATCAGCCGCGAAATTCTCTACAAGGCCGCGCGGCTCGACCCCGCCGAATTCGAAGAGATCAAGACCCACGTGCAGAAAGGCATCGACAAGCTGCAGCCGGTGGGCGGCTCGCTGCGACGCATCCTGCCCATCATTCTGGCTCACCACGACAAATTTAACGGCACGGGATACCGCCCGACAGAGGGTGAGCAAATTCCCATCGAGTCGCGCGTGATCAGCGTGGCCGACGTCTACGATTCGTTAATCAGCGACCGCCCATACCGCAAGGGCATGTCGCCCTTCGAAGCGCGGGACATCATCACCAAAGGCTCCGGCTCCGATTTCGATCCCACGGTGGTCTCCGCGTTCGAAACGGCCTTCAACAACCGGCAGATGGAAGTGCCGGAAGTGCTCATCTAGTTTCTCCAAAGCGCGTGCAATACATAGAAGGGCCGGGACTCCCCACCCCGGCCCTTCCTTTTTCCCTGGCTGCGTACGGCGTCTAGCGGATGGTGATGTCCATCGGCAGGCGCACCTGCACCGACGGCGGCTCGTGCAGCCATTTGCGAATGCGCTCGGCGACCATGCCGGCCTTGATGGTCTGCGAGTCTTCCCGCTCGAGCAGCGTTTCCCAGAGCGTTTTTTCCTCCGGGAAGCGGACGATTTTCACCGGCTGGCTGGGGTCCATCTTGGCCAGCTCCATGGCGACCTTCAAGGCGCGGTCGAACCCGCCGATTTCGTCCACCAGGCCGAGGCCCTTGCCTTGCGTGCCGGTCCACACGCGGCCGCGGGCGATCTTGTCCACGTCGACTACTTTCATTTTGCGGCCGTCGGCTACGCCTTGCGTAAAGCTGTCGTAAATCTCGCGCATGAACTTCTGCACGATGACGCGCTGCGCCGGCGTGAAGCTCTGCGTCTCGGATAGAAACGTCGCGTTTTCGCTGGTGGTCAATTGGTCGGTGCTCATGCCCAGCAATCCGTACAGGCCGGAAATGTTGAACTTGCCGAAGACCACGCCGATGGAGCCGGTCAACGTGCCCGGGTCGGCGATGATTTTGTTCGCGGACATGGCAATCCAGTAGCCGCCGGACGCGGCCACGTCACTCATGGACACCACCACGGGCTTCTGCTTCTGCGCCAGCACCACTTCGCGGCGGATAATTTCGCTGGCCACCGCCGAGCCGCCCGGCGAGTCCACGCGCAGGATGATGGCCTTGATGGAGGCATCCTCGCGCGCGCGGCGCAGGTCCGCGGAGACGGACTCCGAGCCCATGATGTTGCCGTCAGTGTCGGAGTCGGACTGGCCCACAACGATGACGCCGGTGGCGTGCACCACGGCGATTTTCTCCAAGCCAAAGTTCTGCACGTGCTCTTTGACGTAGCGGCCCAGCTCCACCGGGCGCCACGCCGACGTTTTTTCGCGGAAGAATTTCTGCACTTCGTCCCAGTGCGCCACTTTATCCACCAGCTTGCGCTCCAGCGCGTCCTTGCTGATGTACGGCCCTTCCTGGAGACATTTTTCAAACCACGGCTTGTCGATCCTGCGCGCCTCGGCGACGTCCTTCACATAGTTTTCGTACACGCTACGCATCAGCGACTCGGCCATTTCCTTGTGCCACGTCGTGTACTTTTTCTCGGTGTACTGGTTGCGCGCGGTCTTGTACTCGTCAATGCCGTACATGTCGGGATAGATGTGCAGCTTGTCGAGCGTGCCGCGCAGGAACAGCGATTGCGTCATCAAGCCGGTAATGGCCAGCGGCGCCGTAGGCACCTTCCACACTTGGTCGCATGCCGTCGCCAGATAATACTGGCGGTTCATCACCATATCGCCGTGGAGGTAGCAGACGCTGGGCTTGTTGCTTTTGCGAAACGCGAGGATGTGCGCGCGGACTTCCTGAATTTTCGCCCAGCCCATTTCCGGCCAAGTGATTTTCACGACCAAGCCAACCATTTTGCCGTCTTCGCGCGCGGCGTCAATCGCGTCGGTGACGTCGTGCAGCACGGTCACCTTCGGGCCGAAGAGTTGCGCGAAGATGCCCTGCGGCTTTTGCTCCTCGATGGGCCCGCTCAGCTCGACCACCAGCACCGAGTTCTTGGCCACGCCTCCGCTCACCACGGACACGATCACCACCACCACAAACAGCATCGCCAGAACCAGCCAGACTCGCTTTGCTCCCCGCGTCATTGCTTTCCTCCGACTCTAGCTTCTAAGTACGCTTTCCCCACGCGCCAGATAACAGAAGTTATCACGAGCAGCGAACCGTGACCAGCGAGCGGCGCGGGCAAAAATCGAAATTCACCCGTCCTTACCGAGAACGCGTGGTGGGGGCGTGAGTAAAGGCTAGGCGGCAGCATTTTCCGGCGGTCCCTTCTTCTTGAAAGCAGCGCTGATGGCTTCGGCGATTTCGCGGCGTGATTCAAGGGGCAAGTCCTTAAGCTGTTCCGAGTACGCCAAGATACGATCCACCAAATCACCTTGGAGAGTGAAGAGATGGCGCTCGTGCCGGTCGGCACGCGCGCCCGACTGGTCCATCTGCTGCTTCGTTTTCATGGCGATTTGAATTATCGGCAGATAGGACTGAATCATGCGCTCCAGCGAAGGACAGTGGACGAGCATCAACTGGCCGACGTAGCCGAGCACAGCGGCGTTGCGCGCGGAGATGCGGTTGCGCGCGAGATTGCTGAAGACATTGGCGAGCGCCTTGTGAATGCCGTCCGGTGTGTTGAGCGCGCCTTCGGCGCCGACGATCTCATCGCCGATGCGGGCGGATTCCTCCTGCTGCTGCTGGCGCTGCCAGTGGTTGAAACAGAATGAGCCACTGGGCCGTGCGCGAAGCTGGCGGCAGCGATTTCCACTCGGGAAGATGAATTCGCAGCGGTCCGATTCTTTAGGGGTATGACTCATGGAAACCTCGCGATGATCGACGTAATTCGTGACTCGTGTTTTGAGGCCAGGGGGTGGCCCTCCCCCACCCAGGTGTTTTTGTATGTGTGGCAGGGTAAGGAGATACGGCCGCGAACATACGTAAGTGTGGCAGGGATTGAAGTTAGCAGACAGGCCGACTGAGGGGAAGCGCAAGAGCTAAGCTGGGAGGCGGGACGCATATCCACGACTATAGCTTTTAGTCAACTCTGTGTCAAGGGGAAAAACCGGAGGATCTGCCACCCCGGCTAGATGAGAGAAAGTGAATTCCCCACCCTTTGCAAACTACGCAAAGGGTGGGGCACCCGGCAGCCAAGACCCGTTGGGACAAAAAGAAAAAATCAGGTATATAATACGCTGGCTCAAAAAGTCGGGGGCCCCTGTCACCGGCCCCCACTTCGACTTTGAGCGTTTCTTGGATTCCCCGTACCGACGCCGCCTAGCAAGGGTTTTGTCGGTACGGGGTTTCTGTTATGGCCCCCAGTCGCCAGCCTACGCTCAGGTTTCCGCGCAGGGGGCTATGCGTCTAATTTCATTTCATAAAACATTTCTCACCCTTCCTTCATGTCAGTGGGTGCTAGCGCCCACATCCTTTTCAGCCCGCGCACTACCTTTGCGCTTTTTGCTGGATTTCTGTTTGCTCATTTCTTGTTCCTTTTGCGCAGCCGCCTCTGGATGACGCTCGCTCAAGTCCCATGTATCTGGGAGTACTTTTACAAAATCCCTACTGCGGCTTAGCGATGTGTAGATCGTGGGCCGGGGAGACTTCGCTTTGATCTCAAAACCAGCACGCTGAAACGCCGCCAAAATCTCCGGAGTCCTGAGCGGTTTGCCAGCCCTTTTCAGCAGTTTCTCAGCGGCTTTTGTCACAGACAGATTGAAGAACTCTCCCCGATACACAACAGTCTCGCCAGCCTGCGGGACTAGGGCAACTGTACGAGCATCCTGCTGCTGAGGCGCACCGCTCGTCACAGGTTTCCCAATTCTCTTTTGAAGTGCAGCGATAGCCGCATCCAATTCGGCGCGCTCTTGGAGTAGCTGATTGAGGGCCGCCTCGATATGGTCTACGTCGGTCATATGCAAACCCAATCCTTTCCTGACTGCAGAGTATATGCGCACTTTTCAGAAGGTGTCAATCCCGTGCGACCACTTTTGAAGGCACGCGCTAAATGTTCTTCCCTATGTATTCGCCTGTCAAGTCTAAGACCTGTGGATTCTGAGGATATCCTGTGGAAATCCTGACACAAGCCTTTAGCGCACTTTGCTATCCTAAGCGCAACGGAAACGCATTTTCACTAGCGGTGCTATTTTCGCGCGTGGATTCCGATACGATGCGGAAAGCAGCTTGATAGAAGTCTTCAGGCGATGCTTTCTTTTTAGGCTTGCGCTTTAGCTTCCTAGCTTTCTTCCTCGCCATGCAGAGAGGTTCGCACGCTCAGAGCCTGAGTACAATGGGGTAGGCCAACCGAACTGACGCAGTGCCCGACTGGGCGCTGACAGCGCGCGGGCGACCTGCCGGTCGCCCCTACCTGTGTTACGATGCGCGAAGCCGCCGACGCCCCACCCTGGTTGTTCCTCGAGGTTTGCCATGACCGCTCTTCCATCGCAGGCTCAGCCTGTGGATACGCAAATCGCGCAGCGCTTTGCGGGGCTGGCGCGGATGGTGGGCAACACGCCGCTGCTGGCCATCGAGTTCACGTACAGCGGGAAGCCGCGCGTGCTCTACGCCAAGTCCGAGCAGCTCAACATGACCGGCAGCATCAAGGACCGCATGGCGCTGCACATCCTGCACCAGGCGTACAAGCAAGGGAAAATCCGTCCGGGGGACACCATCGCCGAGGCCACCAGCGGCAACACGGGCATCAGCTTCGCCGCGCTGGGGCGGGCGCTGGGGCATCCAGTGACCATCTTCATGCCGGACTGGATGAGCCGCGAGCGCGTGGACTTGATCCAGAGCCTGGGCGCGAAAATCGTGCCGGTGACGAGGTCGCAGGGCGGGTTCCTCGGCAGCATCCGCATGGCGGAGGAACTGGCGCAGCGCGACGCACGCGTGTTTTTGCCGGGACAATTTTCCAACGGCGCCAACGTCGCGGCGCACGAGAGCACCACGGGGCCGGAAATCTGGTGGCAACTGCAATTCAATTCGCTGAAGCCCGACGCGTTTGTGGCCGGCGTGGGCACTGGCGGCACCATCATGGGCGTAGGACGCTACTTGCGGTCCCAAAAACCGGACGTGCGCGTGCATCCCATGGAACCGGCGGAGTCGCCGACGATGCGTACGGGGCACAAAACCGGGCAGCACCGCATCCAGGGAATTTCCGATGAGTTTATTCCGCCCATCGTCGAGCTGGACAAGCTAGATGCGGTGGTGGACGCGTCGGACGGCGACGCGATTTTGATGGCGCAAAAGCTGGCTGCGGAACTGGGCCTGGCGGTGGGGATTTCGTCGGGCGCAAATTTTGCCGCCGCGCTGCGCGTGCAAAACGACATGGGCGGCGACGCGGTGGTGGTCACCGTCTTCCCCGACGACAATAAAAAATATCTGAGCACGGATTTGTTGCGCGAGGAGCCCGTGCGCGACGGCTACTTGGCGCCGGAGGTGAAGTTCACGGGCTTCCGCGCGTTCAAGCGCGTGTGCCACACGTGCTGCGAATTGTACGAGTGCAGCCAGCGACTGACGCCGGAAATGACGTGAGGAAAGGGACCAGGGGTCAGGGATCGGGGGTCAGGGGGCAGGGAAAACAAAAAAGAGAAACCGCAGATGAACGCAGATAAAAACAGATGAAGGAACAGGAAGAACCAAAAACATTAACGCAGAGGACACGGAGAAAAGCGAAGAGAGATCCTTCGTCCCGACAAAAATCGTCGGGACTCAGGATGACACCAACCAGAGGTTGGTGTCAGAGGACGGCGTCGCGGAGGTAGCGGGCGGACTCTTCGGGCGGCGTGGGATTGATGTAGAAGCCGCTGCCCCACTCGAAGCCGGCAACCTTGGTGAGCTTGGGGATCAGCTCGATGTGCCAGTGATAGTGGTCGTTGATTTCTTCGCCGAGCGGCGAGGTGTGAATCATGTAGTTGTAGGCGGGGCGGTGAAGGGTGACGTCGAGGCGGGCGAGTAGATTGCGCAGCAGCTTGGCCATGCCGGTGTACACGGTGCTCTGCGTGTTCTCGTAGGCCGAGGCGTGCGGCTTGGGCAATAGCCACGTCTCGAAGGGAAAGCGCGGGGCGTAGGGCGCAAGAGCGATGAAAGTTTCGTTTTCGGCGATGACGCGCGTGCCGTCGTCCATCTCCTGGCGGATCATGTCGCAAAAGATGCAGCGCTCTTTCTCGCTGTAATATTTTTTGGAGTTGTCCACTTCCTCGCGGACGCGCTTGGGCACGATGGGCAGCGCAATGAGCTGCGAGTGAGAGTGCTCGAGCGAGGCGCCGGCCGCTTCGCCGTGATTCTTGAAGATGAGAATGTAGCGGAAGCGGCGGTCGTTCTTCAGGTCGAGAACGCGGTCGCGATAGGCCCACAGAACTTCCTCCATGCCCTTTTCGGAAAGCGTGGCGAGCGTGGTGGCGTGGTCGGGCGTCTCGATGATGACTTCGTGGGCGCCGATGCCGTTCATCTTGTCGAAGAGGCCTTCGCCCTGGCGGTCGAGGTCGCCTTCGATGCCCAGCGCGGGAAACTTGTTGGGCACCACGCGGACGCGCCAGCCGGGCTTGTTGGCCTGGCCGCCGTTGCGGCCGTAAGCGAGAATTTCGGGCGGCGTCTTTTCCTCGTTGCCGTAGCAGAACGGGCAGAAGCTGGTGCCCTTGATCTCCACGCTCTCGCGAATGAAATCGCTGGGGCGCTTGGCGCGGTCGGTGGAGATGATTACCCAGCGGCCGGTGATGGGGTCCTTGCGAAGCTCAGGCAACGTTTTCTCCCAGGGTTGGCCGTGCCACGGCTACGAACGATGAATGTCCGAACGGACATTCTACAGGAAAACGGCGCGCGCGGCAGCGAGATGCGCAGGTCAACTGGAAAAGGCGTCCTTGTGCAGGCGGACGAGCGGGCGGCGTCCGGGACGCGATTCGATGGCCAGCACATCGTAGCGGCACGGGACGTCGCGGATGCGGCGCTCGAGAAGGAAGTGCCGGGCCATGCGAATCAGCAAGCGGCGCTTATCCGGACTGACGGCGTCTTCGGGCGAGCCGAATTCTTTGGATTCGCCGGCGCGCGTCTTCACTTCCACGAAAGCGAGCACGGCGCCGTCGTAGCCGACCAGGTCGAGCTCGCCCTTGAGGCCGGACACGGTGAAATTGCGCGCGATGAGAATGTAGCCGTGGCGGCGCAAATACCAGTAGGCGAATGTCTCGCCGCGGATGCCGGTCTGGCGGGCGCGGAGTTTTGCGGAGGGTGCATCGGAAGTGGCCAGGCCATTTCGCGCTGCGAAATTCACCAGGCCGAAGATGAGGCGAGCAAAGACGGGCATGCGTCACTTCACAACTTCGAATTCGAATTCCATCACTTTGCCGCGGATGACGTAACAGAGATAGAACTCCCAGAAGCGGCGGAACCAGCGGGCGTGGTTGACGAGCAACTCGAAGCCGAAGGCGCGCCAGAGCTTGAGCAGGCGCACGGTGACGCGCTTTTCGCGGAGGCGGACGCGGGTGTACCAGTGATCTTCGCCGTGAATGCCGCCGGAATAAAAGTAGCGAAAGCTGAAACTGTTGAGATGCCAGCGGTGCGTGGGGTCGCAGAAGGAGCTGAAGTCGGTGTAGTGCGGCGTAACGATGTAGATGGTGCCGCCGGGGCGCGTGATGCGGTGCAGGTCCTCCATTGTGCGCACGACGTCTTCGACGTGCTCGATGACGTGGACGAGACGCACGTGGTCGAAGGAGTTTTCGGCGAAAGGCAACGCGCCGCGGTCGATATGGCAGAGAACGTCGGCGGCGGTGTCGGGATTCTTGTCGGCACCGATGGCGCCGGGAAATTTGTTGGGCCCGCAGCCGAGATCAAGAGTGCGCGGCAAAGTGCCTCCGAAGAAGACAAAATCTACCACAGAGGCACGGAGAACGCAGAGGAAACGCAGAGAAAAACCATAGGGGCGCAGCAATCCCGATGCCTCGGGAGCGCCCCTACGGTGCGGGAATGGCGTTAGACGGACTTTTCGATTTCGGTGAGAATTTTGTCGATGATGTTGACGGCGAAGTCGGCCTGCTCCTGGTCCACCACGAGCGGCGGGCAGAAGCGGAAACTGTTTTCACCGGCACCGAGAATCAGCAAGCCCTTGTTGAAGGCCTGGTCCACGATTTTGTCGCGGAGGTCTTTGGCCTTCTCCTTGGTTTTCTGGTCGCGCACAATTTCGACGCCAATCATCAATCCGCGGCCGCGAACGTCGCCGACGATCTTGTGACGCTCGCGCCAATCAGCGAGGCGGCCCATGATGTGCTCGCCCATGCGGCGGGCGTTTTCGATGTACTGCGTTTCGAGAAGCTGGAAAGTGGCCATGGCGGCGGCGATACAAACGGGGTTGCCACCGAAGGTGGAGGCGTGCGCGCCGGGCGTCCAGTTCATGACGCTGGCGCGAGCCACGGTGACGCCGAGGGGCATGCCACTGGCCACGCCCTTGGCGATGGTGATGATGTCCGGCTCGGTGCCGGTGTGCTCGCTGGCAAACCATTTGCCGGTGCGGCCCATGCCGGACTGCACTTCGTCGCAGACGAGCATGATGCCGTACTTGCGGCAGACGCGCTGAAGCTCCTGCATGAATTCCTTCGGCGCGGGAACGTAGCCGCCTTCGCCCTGGATGGGCTCGACGAAAACAGCGGAGACTTCCTCGGGGTCCACGATGCGCTTGAAGATTTCGCGCTCGAGGATGGTGGCGCACTCGATGGCGCAGGATTTCGGCTCGAGGTTGTAGGGGCAGCGGTAGCAGTTGGGATAGGCGATGTGCGTGACGCCACCAAGCAGCGTGCCGAAGCCCTTGCGCTGAACGCTCTTGCTCGAAGTGAGGGAGAGAGCGCCCATGGTGCGACCGTGAAAGCTGCCGTAGAAGGCGATGGTCTTGTCGCGCTTGGTGTGATAACGCGAGAGCTTCAGCGCGGCTTCGACGGCCTCGGCGCCGGAGTTGCCGTAGTACACGCGCTTGGCTTCGCTGCCGGGCACAACCGCAACGAGCTTTTGCGCGAAGTCCGTCATCTGCGTGTAGTAGAAGTCGGTGCCGGACATATGAATCAGCTCGGCGGCCTGCTTCTGAATGGCGGCGACGACCTCGGGATGGCAGTGGCCGGTGGAAACGACGGCGATGCCGGCGGCGAAGTCGAGAAATACGTTGCCGTCCACGTCTTCGACAAGCGCGCCGCGGCCGGTTTTGGCGACCATCGGGTAATCACGCGTGTAGGACGGGGAAATGTACTGCGCGTCGAGCTTGAGCACTTCGACGGCCTTGGGGCCGGGAAGCTTGGTAATGAGCTTCGGAAATTTCGTGTCGATCATGGGATCCTCCCTAAATGATTTCGTGTGGTTCGAACAAGCCAGAACATGCCGGGCCAAGGCACGGCGCTACATGGCAAGGGAAAGAATCGGACTTAATCAACTCCGAAAAGGAAAGGACGCTGCTGTGAGGGCAAAACGTGCAGCGGGAGACCGAGTTGGACGAGGTAGGTCATTTGCGTTTCCAGCGGACACCGCCGTCTTTGGTGTCCTCGAGAATGATACCACGCTCGTCGAGTTGCGCGCGAATGAGGTCGGCGGCTTTGAAGTCGCGGCGCAGGCGGGCAGCCTGGCGCTCCGCGACCAGTGTTTCGATTTCGGCGTCGCCCATTTGCGCAGCCGCAGCGGGGCCGAGGCCGAGCGCGCGCAGTTTTTCGGCGTCGTCGTCAGGGAGCACAGAGAAGATGGCGTCGAAGATGGTCATGGCGATGAGGGCGCGCCCGGCATCGCCGGCGCGGAAATTCTTCTGGTCATTTTTGTGATCAATCGCGGTGTTGACGTCGCGGACGAGGTCGAAGACAGCGGCAAGGGCCTGCGCGGTGTTGAGGTCGTCCTCGAGACCTTTGTGGAATTCGTCTTCGGACTGCTGGATGCGCGCGGCCATTTCCGGACTCTGGCCTTCAGGGAATTTTTCGTTCTGCAGGCGATAAACAAAATTGCGCAGGCGTTCGACGGAGCTGGCGGCCTGCTGAAGGCTGTCGAATGTAAAATTGAATTGGCGGCGATAGGGCACCGAGGCGAGCAGGAAACGGATGGTGGAAGGCTTGTAGCCTTTGGCGAAAAGATCGCGCAGCGTAAAGAAATTGCCGAGCGACTTGGACATCTTCTCGCCTTCGACGATGAGATGTTCGGCGTGGAGCCAGAATCGCGCGAAGGGTTTTCCGGTGGCGGCTTCGGATTGAGCGATTTCGTTTTCGTGGTGCGGAAAGGCGAGGTCCACGCCGCCGGTGTGGATGTCGATCGTCTCGCCGAGATATTTCATGGCCATGGCGGAGCACTCGATGTGCCAGCCCGGGCGGCCGGGGCCGATGCGCGTCTGCCAGAAATGCTCGCCGGGCTTGGGGGCCTTCCAGAGGGCGAAGTCGCGAGCGTCGTTTTTCTCGTAGCGGTCCACTTCGACGCGGGCGCCGGGCTGGATGCCAGCGAGGTCAATCTTGGAGAGCTTTCCGTAGCCGGGGAATTTGGCGATGCGGTAGTAGATGGAGCCGTCGGAGGCGTAGGTGAAAGTCTTCGCAGAGAGGCGCTCGATGAGCGCGACCATGTCTTCGATGTGCTCGGTGGCGCGGATGAGATGCTCGGGACGCTCGATGGAGAGCGCGTCCATGTCTTCGATAAAGGTGTTGATGTGCTTTTCGGTGTACGCGCCGATGGAGATGCCCGCGGCGGCGGCGTTCTGGATGATGCGGTCGTCCACGTCGGTGAGATTCATGACGTGCTTCATCGTGTAGCCGCGAATGCGCAGGAAACGGCGCAGGACGTCCTGAAAAACAAACGTGCGGAAATTGCCGATGTGTGCGGAGTCGTAGACGGTGGGGCCGCAGGTGTACATGCGGACTTCGCCGTCATGCAGCGGGACGAAAGGCTCTTTGCGGCCGGAGAGCGTGTTTTCGAGGAGGATGTCGGCCATAACGTGTCGAAGCTCAAGATGCCGCCCTGAAGGGCGGCGCTACAAGGGCGGACACGCAGGTCCGCCCGTACAAGCGAACAAGCAAACGGGGAATTCTAGCTGAGGGACGGCCTCTGAGCAAATGACGGTTCGGGTTGGGCGAAGCAGACAGGCCAAGGGGGCGCAGCAAGCAGCGCCCCTACAGGCGAGAGATCGTTGGGGGAACGATGCGGCGGGGTTTTTGGGAGGCACCAAATAGGGGATAGGGCTTTACAAGGGCTACCCGGCGTGCTACTTTTTTCTCCCGTAACCGCCATCGTAGCGCCAGGCGGCAGGGCCTCTGCTTAACGACCCGCCAACGTTTGTGTCGTCAGAAACGAGCTGCTCGAGGAGTCGAAATCCGTCTCCGTGCGCCCAATGGGACGCGGGGCCGTCACAAAGAGGGGCTGCGTTGCTCAAACTTCGAAAAATCGAGCTGCTAGGCTTCAAATCCTTCTGCGAAAAAACCGCCATCACCTTCAGCGGCAGCGGAATTACGTGCATTGTCGGACCCAACGGCTGCGGCAAGTCGAATATTGTTGATGCGATGAGCTGGGTGCTGGGCGAGCAGAGCCACAAGTCCCTGCGCGCGGAGCGCATGAGCGATTGCATCTTCAACGGCACGCAGAAGCGTCCGCCGATGGGTATGAGCGAGGTCATGATCACGCTGGAAGACCCGGAATTGGCCGAGGCGGCGCGGTTTGTGCTGGAAACACAAGAGGTCGAGGAAGTCGAGAAGTCAGGAGAAAACACTGCGGAAGAGTTGGCCAGCGAAGAAAACGTTAAAGCAGAGGCCTCAGAGAACACAGAGATCGCCGAGGAGAACGCAAACAAGAAGCCGTTCCAGCGGAAGCGCGAACCGAAGCCGCTGATGAATGTGAAGCCGGGCGAGGTGGTGGTGGGGCGGCGGCTGTACCGCTCGGGGCAGAGCGAATACATCATCAACGGGCGCGTGGCGCGGCTGCGCGACGTGCAGGAATTGTTCATGGGCACCGGCCTGGGGCCGGAAAGCTACGCGATCATCGAGCAGGGACGCATCGGACAGGTGCTCAGCTCGAAGCCGACGGACCGCCGCGGAATTATCGAGGAAGCGGCGGGCGTGACGAAGTACAAGACCAAGCGGCGGCTGGCCGAGGTCAAGCTGGAAGGGGCGAGGCTGAACCTGGCGCGGGTGAACGACATTGTGGTGGAAATCGAGAAGCAACTGGCGTCGCTGAAGAGGCAGGCGTCCAAAGCGCGGCGGTACGCGGAACTGCGCGAGCAGATGCGCGGGCTTATTCGGCAACTGCTGGGCAGCAAAGCGCGCGAACTCGACGTGGAAGCGGAGCGGCTGGAACATTTGTTGCGCGATGCGGCCGTGACCGAACAACAAGAATCGGAATCGCTGCGCGCGCTGGAGAACGAGCAGGAGCGGTTGAGCACGCGGAATTACGAGCTGGAAACTGAGCTACGACAGAACCAAAACCTGCTGGGGCAGACGGCGCTCGAACTGGACCGCGCGGAAAACCGCATCGGATTCAACCGCGAGCGGATGAAGGAACTCGACACGCGCGGACTGCAACTGGGCAGCGAGATTGAGCAGACGTCACGGCAGGCGCGCGAGCTTGCGGCGCGCGTGGAAGCGCACCGGCAGAGCGTGGCCGCGGCGCGCACAGAAAAGGAGTCGCTGCAGACGGCGCTAGAAGCATTGGTGAACCGCGCGGCCAACTTCGCCATCGAAACGCAGGCGGGCGAGTTGCGGCTGGAAGAGTTGCGCGTGAGCGTGGCGCGGCTGAGCAACGAGTTGACCAAATTGCACGGCGAGCAGGCGCAGGCGGAAGGGTCGTTGGAACACCACAGCGAGGCGCGCGAACGGGTGGGGCAGGCCGAGCAGCAAATCCGCTCGGAGTGGATGGAGGTTCAAGAGCGCGCGCAGGTGGCGATGGCCACGTGGCATGCGGCGGAGGCGGAAGCGCAACAACTCGAGAAGTCGGTGAAGAACTGGCAGGCGCGCATCGTCGGGCTGCGGCACGAGCAGCACACTACTTCCACTTATTTCGACCGCATGCGCGAACAACTGGCGGGCATCCGCGCGCGGAGAGAATCGCTCGAACAAATCCTGGCGGAACGCTCTTACACAGCGGACGCGGTGCAAAAGCTGTTTGCGGCCAACGGCGCGAGTTCCCGCACGGCGAACAGCTTCCGCGCGGTGGGCGTGCTGGCGGATTACGCGGAGGTGCAGGAGCAGTACGAGGGCGCCGTCGAACAGTACTTGCGCGAGGAATTGGAATACGTGGTGGTAGAGACTTTCGACCACGCGCGGGCCGGGATCCAGATGCTGCGCGATGAAGTGGGAGGGCGCGCGACGTTTTTTGTGGACTCGCTGAAAAAACTGAACCTGCCGGCGATGGAAGCGGCCATGCCGTTCGAGCCCGGGCAGGGCGTGGTGTCGCGGCTGGACCAGGTGGTGGAATTCCGCGACCCGCTGGGGCACGCGGCGAAACAGTTCCTGCCGCGACTGCGCTCGGCGTTTCTGGTGGATTCGCCGGCAGCGGCGGAAAAATTGGCGCGGGAATATCCGCAATACCAGTTCGTGACCACCGACGGAACGTGCTACAGCGGACGCACGGTGAGCGGCGGGCGTCCGGGCGAAGCAGGGCCGCTGGCCATCAAGCGGGAAATGCGCGCGCTGGAGTCGCAGGGGCAGCAGTTCGAGCACGACGCCGATGAAGCGAAGGCCATCCTGCAACGCGTTGAAGAAGAACTGCGCGGCGCGGAAAAGTCCATCGAAGAAACCATCGCCAAACACCTGCAGGCGGAAAAAGCGCTGGTGGCGGCGGCGCATACGCGCGACCAGTCGCTGGCGGAAACAGCGCGGCTGGAACGACAACTCGCCGACTACGGCGCGGAGCTAGCGCGTTTGCGCGGAGAGATGGAGTCCGCCAAACACCGCGCGGCATTGGCGCATGATCAGCACGACTCCGCGGTGCGGGCGCGCGCGGCCGACGAAGACGAGATAGGACAAACCACCGCGCGGCTGGCGGCATTGCGCGGAGAAATGCAATCACACCAGGAAGACCTCGGAGCACGACGCGCGGAACTCGCGGCGGCGAACGAGCGTCTGGCGAGCGCGGAAATGATCGAACAGCGGCTGGCAGAAGAATGGCGCGAGGCGCGGGAACGCGAGGCGTCACAGCGGCAACAGCAGGCGGGCGTCGAGCACGAACGCGGGGAGCTCGCGGGCGGCACCATCGAGCTGCAGCGGCAAATGGAAACGCTGGCGACGGAAAAAACGCGGCTCGAAGAACGCAAGGGGCAACAGGAGCAAGAGTGGGAACAGGCGCGGACGCGCGCGGTGCAAGTGGACGACGCGCTGCGCATGGCGCGGCAAAAGCTGGGCGACCTGCGCGAACAGCGGAGCCAGCACGAAATCGGGAAGGCGCGGAATGATTCCGACGGGCAACACCTGCGCGAGACGTGCCTGACCGAGTTGAACCAGCACCCTGAAGATTTGCTGGCGCAGGAGCTGCAGATTTTGACGGGCGACGAGCTGGCCGCGGCGGACGTGAGCTATCACGAGATGAAGGAAAAGATCGAGGCGATGGGTCCGGTGAACATGATGGCGCTGGAGGAATACCAGGAGTGCGAGCAGCGCTATACGTTCCTCTCGCGCGAGCGCGACGACTTGATCCAGTCCATCACCGACACGCAGCAGACCATCAAGGAACTGGACGAAGTGAGCCGGCAGAAATTTGAGGAAGCGTTTGTGGTCATCAACAAGAATTTCGCGGAGTGCTTCCGCATTTTGTTTGGCGGCGGCACGGGCGAGATGCGGCTGACGGAACCAGATTCGAGCGGGGACATGGGCATCGACGTGGTGGCGCAGCCGCCGGGCAAGCGTCTACAGAATGTGCTGCTGCTCTCCGGCGGCGAAAAGGCGATGACCGCGCTGGCGCTGCTGATTGCCATCTTCCGCTACCAGCCGAGCCCGTTCTGCATTTTGGATGAGGTGGACGCGCCGCTGGACGAAACCAACGTGGGGCGGTTCACAAAACTCATTTTCGAGATGAGCGCGCAAACGCAATTCCTAGTCGTGACGCACAACAAGCGCACGATGGAGATGGCGGAAATTCTGTATGGCGTAACCATGCAGGAGCCGGGCGTGTCGAAATTGGTGAGCGTGAAGTGGGAAGGCGAAGGCGCGCCGAAAGAAAGAACGGCGACCGCGGCGTGAAGAGATTGAGTCATTGAGTGAATTCCGATTGAGTGATTGAAATTCCTCTGCACAAGAGATTTCCACTTTTCATTTTTCTTCGCAATTGACATCAACCCGGCGTGCGCTAGAATAGCCGCCGCCTTCCAGAGGATGTGAAACCCGGTATGACTCCCACAGTGAGCACCGTTGTCTGGGAAACGAATCTTGCGGGCGTGAAGCTGCGCGGGCGGGGGAAGGTGCGGGACATCTACGACCTAGGCGAGCGGCTGCTGATTGTGGCGTCGGACCGGCTTTCGGCGTTCGACGTGGTGCTGCCCACGCCGATCCCGGACAAAGGCAAGGTGCTGACACAGCTTTCAGTGTTCTGGTTTGAGACGCTACGCGACGTGGTGGCGCACCACGTGCTAAGCACAACGGAGTTCCCTGCCGAACTGGCGCCCTACGAAGACCAGTTACGAGGGCGGACGATGCTGGTGCGCAAGACCGAGCCGCTGCCGATCGAATGCGTGGTGCGCGGGTACCTTTCGGGCTCCGGCTGGAAGGAATACAAAACCACGGGCGCAGTGTGCGGGATACCGCTGCCGGCAGGACTGCGTGAATCGGAAAAACTGCCTGCACCGGTTTTCACGCCGTCCACCAAGGCGCAGAGCGGGCACGACGAAAATATTTCGTTCGATGAAGCCGCGGCGCGCGTGGGACGGGCGCTGGCAGAGAAAGTCCGCGACATTAGTCTAGAGATTTACCGGCGAGCGACGGAACTGGCAGCGGCACGGGGAATCTTGATTGCGGACACGAAATTTGAGTTTGGCATGGATAAGAACGATCTGGTGTGGATCGACGAGGCGCTGACGCCGGATTCGTCGCGATTCTGGCCGGCGGACGGCTATGCGCCTGGGCGAGGGCAGCCGTCGTTTGACAAACAGTACGTACGGGATTATTTGGAGAGCATCGGCTGGACAAAGACGCCGCCTGGGCCGGAATTGCCGGCGGAAGTGGTGGCGGGGACGAGCGCGAAGTATCGCGAGGCGTACCGTCGACTAACGGGACAAGAATTAGGCTGAACCTTTTATCTGAACTCAGATGAAATGAGTTGCGGAGCGTGCGACCGTGAAAGACCAACTGGAAAGCCTGGTCGGACAAATGGTAGAACGCGGAATTCTGTTTGACGAAGCGGTCACGGAATTCGAAAAGAAATTCATCAAGCGCATGCTGGACCGCGCCAACGGGAACCAGTCGCGCGCGGCGAAGCTGCTGGGCATCCACCGCAACACGCTCAGCCGGAAGATCGGGCAGTACAAGATTGATGGGCGGACGAAGAGAAGGGTGTAGGGTCTAGGGTGTGGGGTTTAGAAAATCGTGAAAATAAGAACGGCTCCGGAGCAAACCGGAGCCGTTTTTGCTTGCGAGATGAAAGCAGACTGATTGTTTAGAGCCCCGCAGGCTTAGCGGGAGGCCGCTTGGTAGGCGGACGCTTGGCCGGAGCCTTTTTCGCCGGAGCCTTGGCCGGGGGCTTTTCCATGGCGGGAAGCGTGTCCTCGCGGACCTTGGCCTTGTCCACGACGAGCAAAAACGGCTCCGGGGTAAAGGACTTGAGCCCGGCGGAGAAAGCGATCAGATCGTCCTTCTTCAAGAGCTTAGCACGAGGCTCGCCTTCGACGTGCACTTCCAGGTTGGGCGCGGTGCCGGCCGTGATGGCTTCCTCGTTGCTCGCTGTGAAAACCTTGAGGACGACTGCGCCTTCGGCCGCGGCCACTTCAAACACTTTACCACCCAGCTCTGGAAACTCCGCGCCGCATGCGGCCAGCCAGGTGCGCTTGGACGTGTCGCCGCCGGCCTTCAGGCCGTTTACAATCGCGTCCACGGTACCGTTCTCTTGCAGAGTTTTGTCGAGCTCGGCGCGGCTGGGAATCGTAAAGCTGGCCGGGCGGTCGGCGGAAGCCCCGGCCAGCGTGATGAGCTCGTTCAACTGGGCATCAATCAAGGTGTCGCAAGTGGGCAGCTGATAGCGGTTCAACTGGGACTTCAAATAGTTGCGGACCTGCGCTTCGCCTTGAACTTTGAGCGAGACGGCGCGGGCGATCTCCCAGAAGCCGTCCATTTGTTCTCCAGTCAGGGTTGTCATCTGTGTCGTCAATTGAGCAACCTCCGCCTCCGCGTTCGGTTTCCGACGAGCTTCATCGATCGCGGCTTGAAGGCGGGGGCGCTGAAAGTCGTAGTCCTGGATGTAGGTGAGGCCAAGCCGGTAGTGCAGCGAAGCCTCATTCGGGGTGATCGCCAAGGCGCCCTTGAACGAATCGGCGGCGGCCTTGAAGTCCTTCACTTGCATGGAAGCAAATCCCGCCACGGAATAGAACAGAGATTTCAAGCTTGTATTCTGCTGAGCGAATTGCTCGTCGGTCACACCTTCGGGCTTTTGCCGCCCGGCAACGTACTTTAGCCCTTCCGCTGAAGCGTTGCGTGCGGCGGTAAATTGTTCATTGGTGGTCAACTGGCGCTGGCCAAGCGCCAAGAAGAAAACGCGCGCGCGGAGCTCCAGCGCTTGCAAACGAGCCAGACCCAGCCCCTGCACTGCATCCACTTTGTCGCCGAGGGCGAGGAGCTTATCGCAATTGGTCATCACTTGCAGGTAATTGCGCAGTTCCGAGTAGGCCAGGTAGTAGCTCTGGTAGATGTAGGGCAGGAGAGTCGAGGTTGAGTACTTGGCGACGAAATCGTCGAGCAGCTTGACGCGCTGCGCAGCATCTTTCTCACTGACAGCCGAATTAAAAGTATCGTACTCGGGCTTCGAATACGACTGCGTGGCCTGATCGTCCGCAGCCCGCGCCGCAGAGCCCGCCCAAAGCGCCAGCATCATCACCGCAGCTATCAGCCAGTTTCGCTTCATGGTCTCACTGCCTCCTCGGCCTGAATCTCATTTCGCTGGCGCGGTCATGGCACGCCTTCGCGGAAGGCGCCCGCATCTCGAAACCGCGGGATTATAGGGAATCCCGCCTCGCGGCGCAAGCATGATTGCACACGCGCTGCCGTTGCGCAAAGGACGCCCGGGAAACGAATCGATGGCAGAGCGCGCTTCCCTTCCCCGCCGCCAGGGGACGCCGAGCAGGCCGGGCACAATGGTAAGATGACGAATCGGGCGAAAGTGTCGCCCTGCACGCGTAGGGGCCCGGCGAGATGGTCCGGCAGGGAATGCCATCCCACAGGAGAAAAACGAGATGAATGCCCAGCATCCACTGGCGGGACAAACGGCCCTGATTACCGGAGCGAGCCGGGGAATCGGGCTGGCCATCGCGCGAAAACTGGGAGCCATGGGCGCGCAACTGGCGCTGTGCGCGCGGGACGCCGGGCGGCTGGAGAAGGCCGAAGCGGAGCTGCGCCAGGCAGGCTGCCGGACGCTCGCCGTGCCGGCGGACGTGACCGACGCGGCGGCGGTGGACGCGCTGGTGCAAAAAGTGATCGGGACGCTGGGCGGGATTGACATCCTGGTGAATAACGCCGGCGTGGGCGTGTTTGCGCCGCTTCACGAATTGCGCGAGGACGATTGGGACCGCGTGATGAACACAAACCTGAAGGGCGTGTACCTGTGCAGCCGGGCGGTGGCGCCGCAGATGATGCGGAGGCGCGGAGGGCACATCATCAACATCAGCTCGCTGGCGGGGAAAAATGCGTTTGCAAAGGGCGGGGTGTATTGCGCGTCGAAGTGGGGGCTGCAAGGAATGACGGCGTGCATGGCGGAAGACCTGCGCGGGTACGGCATCCGCGTGAGCGCGGTGTGCCCGGGGACGGTGGAGACGGAGTTTTCGCCGCACGCGGGCAAGGACCCCAAGAAAATGCTGCAGCCGGACGACGTGGCGCACGTGGTGGCCATGCTGTTGACGCAGGCGGCGCAGAGTTTTGTGAGCGAAGTGGAGCTGCGTCCGACGCAGAAGCCGTAAGGCTCGAGCCGTGCCGCTGCCGCGTTAGACACCGCTGATCCCCGCGTGGTTCCACGGCCCGGCGCAACCAACGATTCCGCCCGTCCAGGTCATCCAACCAGAAAAGGAGGAATTCACCCATGCAAGCCAAGATTCTCACGCGACTCCTGCCGATGCTGCTAGTGGCGCTTTCCCTCGTGCCTTCCACTTCTCCGCAAACGCAATCCACTTCCAGCGTAAGTCCCGCCAAGCTCGTCCGAGTGCCGAACTTCGAAACGGAGGCCTCGCGCTCCAACCGCCCCGCCTACCTGCCGCGCGAATGGGGCCGCTTGGTGTCCGTCCAGCGGCTCGACGAAGCGCACCTGATGCTGATCCTGCAGGCGGATGGCGGAGAGATCTACTTTGTGCGGATGATCCAGCGCGGCGGCTACCTCTACCTGGACACCGTTGACCAGGGCGGAGTGGCGAGCGTACTGCGGCGCGAGCCGTAGCGCGAGGCTGCACGAAGGAGAGCGCAGGCCCCGGCTGGTCCGCGGGGTGCGTGGTTTCCCGGGGGCGAACATTCCTCTTGACAATAGTCGTTGCAACGAGTATTATCCCTCCATGACCGGCAAAGCGCAGGCAGAGCTGCAACAGACGCGGCCCTTCGAGAGCGCATCGGTAGAAGCGCATATCAACGTGCTGCGCACGGCGGATTTCCTGCACCGCGGCGTGGAAGAAATTCTAAATCGCGCGGAGCTGTCCGGCGCGCAGTACAACGTGCTGCGCATCCTGCGCGGCGCGGAACCGGAAGGGCTGGGCTGCCGGGAAATCGGCGAGCGCATGATTACGCGCGACCCGGACATCACGCGGCTGCTGGACCGCCTGGAAAACCGCGGCCTGGTGGCGCGGAAGCGCGGGGACAAAGACCGGCGCGTGGTGACGACGCGGATAACCGCGAAGGGTTTGCAATTGCTGAAAGGGCTGGACCGGCCGGTGCTGGAAGTCCACGAGCGGCAACTCGGGCATCTGGGGCGCAAGCGGATGCTGGCGCTGATCCGCCTGCTGGAGGCGGCGCGGTCCGGCGGCTGATTTCTGATGGAATCGAAAGCACGAGTAGCGGCATCTGTTCAAGAGTGCGGCATCGCAGCCTGCGGGCGGCGGGCGACTCTCGTCTCAAAGGAAAAAAGGAGCACCACCATGCGAAGCATCCTGCGGGTAGCGGCGTTGCTGATTGCCGCGACCCTTCCCTGCACGGCCCAGGTGAGCACCTGGCAGCTCGATCCGGCGCATTCCGCGGCGCAGTTTTCGGTGCGGCACATGATGATTTCAACTGTGCGCGGCGACTTCCAGAAGATGACGGGCACGCTGCAACTTGACGAGAAGGACGTCACGAAGTCTACGATTGAAGTGACCATCGACACCAGCACGGTCGATACACGCGAGCCGCGGCGCGACGCGGACTTGAAAAGCGCCAACTTCCTTGACGTGGCCAACTTTCCGACGATGACATTCAAGTCGAAGAGCGTTAGCGCAGCGGGCGAGGGGCGGTTGAAAGTAACCGGCGACCTGACCATCCGCGGGGTGACCAAAGAGGTAGTGCTGGATGTGGACGGGCCGACGGCGGCGCTCAAGGCCGGGAACCAAACGCGGCGCGGGGTGTCCGCAACGACGAAGATCAACCGCAAGGACTTCAACGTGAATTGGTCGCGGGCACTGGACGGCGGCGGCTTGGTGGTGAGCGACGAAGTGAGTATCACCTTGGACGTCGAGTTCATACTGAGACCTCCGGCAGCAAGCTAAGGTCCGCGGACTTTTGGATGCAGTCGTCGAGGGCGGCGGGCCTCCGCGCGGAGACGGCCGCAGGGGCGGGGCGATGATTCAAGTAATCCGGTCGGAGGAGCGGCACTTCGCCGACCACGGCTGGCTGCAAACGCGGTGGCATTTTTCGTTTGCCGAATACTACGATCCGGCCAACGTGCACTGGGGCGCGCTGCACGTGTTCAACGACGATGTGGTCCAGCCCGGCCAGGGATTTCCGATGCACGGACACCGCGACATGGAAATCATCACCTGCGTGCTGGACGGCGCGCTCGAACACCGCGACAGCATGGGCAACCGCGGCGTGATCCATCCGGGCGAAGTGCAGGTGATGAGCGCGGGCAACGGCATTACCCATTCCGAGTACAACCATTCGAAAAAAGCGCCGGTACACCTTTTGCAGCTCTGGGTGCTGCCGCGGACAAAGAACCGGCCGCCACGGTGGGAACAGAAACAGTTCACGTCGATGGAGCGCGCGGGAAAACTGCTGCCGGTGGTTTCCTCCGGCGAGTTGCCGGGGACGCTGGCGATTGATCAGGACGCGGCGATTTATCTTGCGTCACTGAAGTCCGGCGAAGAGGTGACGCACCGCAGCCGCGTAGAACGCAAGGCGTACCTGTTTGTGATCGCAGGCGGCGTGACACTGAACGGCGAAACACTCGCGGTGGGCGACCAGGCACGGATTGCGGATGAAGCGGAGTTGCGCGTGCGAGCTACATCAGATGCGGAATTGATTTTGTTGGATTTGCCGGCGTGAGGGTAACAATCCGGGGCGCGGCAATCCCGAAGCTTCGGGAGCGCCGCTACTTCCCGCTTGCGATAAGATAGCCCTTCCATGACGGAATCCTTCCGATCGCGAATGATGCGCTGGGCGTTCAACTTTTTCCCGGCGTTCCGCGGCACGGGCGGACGCGTGACGTACATTGCCGCGGACTGGAGCGAGGTGCGCGTCAAGGTGCCGCTGAACTGGCGCACGCGGAATTACGTGGGGACGATTTACGGCGGAAGCATGTACGGCGCGGTGGACCCGTTCTATATGGTGATGCTGATCAAGCGGCTGGGGCCGGAGTACATCGTGTGGGACAAGGCGGCGACGGTGCGGTTCAAGAAGCCGGGGCGCGGCACGCTCACCGCACGGTTTGCGGTGCCGGATGAAGAGCTGCGCGCCGTCGAGCAGGCGCTCGCGAACGGCGCGGCGTCGGTGGACCGCGTGTATCAAGTGGACCTGACGGATGCGGAGGGCGCGGTCTGCGCGACGGTGGAAAAAGTGGTGTACATCCGCCGCAAAGACGCGACGGCGAGGAGCTGATTGATGAACGAGGTTTTCGCCTTCCTGCTGCGGCATGGGTACTCGGTGCTGTTCGTGTGGGTATTTGCGGAACAGCTGGGCCTGCCGGTGCCGGCGATTCCCATCCTGCTCGCAGCCGGAGCGCTGGCCGGCGCTGGCAAGATGAGTTTCATGGCGGTGCTGGGACTGGCGGTGGCGGCTTCGCTGGCGGGCGACGGAATCTGGTACGAAATCGGGCGGCGGCGGGGCGGGCAAGTGCTGAACTTCCTGTGCCGCATTTCGCTGGAGCCCGATTCCTGCGTGCGCCGGACGGAAGATATCTATGCGAAGCATGGAGTGCGAGCGCTGGTGGTGGCGAAGTTTGTGCCGGGATTCAGCACGGCCGCGCCGCCGCTGGCAGGCGCATTTCGGATGAAGCTGACGCGGTTTCTGGGATTCGACGCGCTGGGCGCGCTCCTCTGGGCCGGAACGTTTGCCGGGCTCGGTTACATCTTCAGCGATCAGCTCGAACGCGTGGCCGCACATGCGACGCGGTTGGGAGGCTGGCTGCTGACCATCGTCTTCGGGGGCTTGGCGGCTTATGTGGGATGGAAATTTGTTCACCGGCAAATGTTCATCAGGAAATTGCGCATCGCGCGGATCGGCGCGGTAGAATTAAAGAAAAGAATGGATGCGGGAGAAGAGATCGTCATCGTGGACCTGCGGCAGTCGCTGGACTTCGAGGCGGTGCCGAGCACGATTCCCGGCGCGGTGCTGATGAGTCCCGACGAGCTGGACGAGCACCACGACGCGATCCCGCGCGACCGCGACGTTGTGCTGTACTGCACTTGACCGAACGAAGCCTCCAGCGCCCGTGTGGCGCTGCTGTTGAAGAAACGGGGAATTGAGCGCGTACGGCCACTGGAAGGCGGCTTTGATGGCTGGCGCAAACAAGGATTCCCCGTGCAGACCCTGCAACCACCGGCCATTTAGTCCTTCCACCTTTCCGATTGCAGCCAGCCGCCGCTCGACCTACTATCTGGGCATTTGACAGTGCAACTCGAGCGCTCATGATCGGCAAAACCGTTGCCCATTACCGCATCCTGGAAAAACTTGGCCAAGGCGGGATGGGTGTGGTCTATCGCGCGGAGGACACGCGATTGGGACGCAGCGTGGCGCTGAAGGCGCTGCCGGCGGAGTTTGCGCGCGACCCAATGCGGCGGCAGCGGTTTGTGCAGGAAGCGCGCGCCGCAGCGGCGCTGAGCCACGCGGGCATTGCGGGTGTGTATGCGCTGGAAGAAGTCGGCGAAGAGCTGTACATCGCGTTCGAGTATGTGAAAGGGCAGAGCCTGCGGACGCTGGTGACACCGGGTGGGATGGAACTGGACACGTTGCTGAAAATGATGTCGGGCATTGCCGATGCGCTGGCGGCAGCACACGCGCTGGGCATCGTGCACCGCGACTTGAAGCCGGAAAACATCCTGCGCACGCCGGAAGGCAACACGAAAATTCTGGACTTCGGGCTGGCGCGATTCATGCCACAACAGCAGGAGGAAACCGCATCCGTTCGGCTGACCGATGCGGGATCGATTGTAGGCACGGTTTCCTACATGTCGCCGGAACAACTGGAGGGCAAGGAGCCGGATTGCCGCTCGGATGTTTTTTCGTTTGGCGTGATGCTGTACGAGCTGGCGACGGGCGTGCGGCCGTTCGACGGCTCGAGTTCCAGCTCGACGATTTCGCGCATCCTGACGGCGGAGCCAGTGCCGCTGATGCAGCGCAACCCAGTGGCGCCGCCGGAACTGGACCGCATCGCGCGGAAATGCCTGCGGAAGCGTCGCGAGGAGCGCTACCAGTCCACGCAAGACCTCAAGGTGGACCTGGAAAACTTGAGCCGCGAGAGGAGCGAGACAGGAAGCGTCGCGGCCCCCAGCGAACCGACGGAGGAGTCCGCGTTCATGCAACAGAAGAGCATCCTGGCGGTGGGAAATCCTCGCCGGTGGTGGGAGATACATCAAATTGCGGAATTCATCAAAGCAGCGTTCGTCGTCTACTTGGGCTGGCTGGCAAGGGGATATACGGGATTCACCGGGCTGTTTGTGACGCTCCTGGTGCTATGCGCGGGCATATTAGCCCTGCGAATATACCTGATTGGGCTGGGAATTTTTTCCCCCGCGGCGCTGCCAAAGGAAGACCGCAAACTCAGTCCATGGATTGGTGCAGCGCAACTGGCCGCGGCTCTAGTCGGGTTCATCTTCAGCGGGTGGCTGGTAAAAGAACACATCGGATTGGCGACGGTGCTCATCGCAGTCGGAATGGGCAGTATCGTGAACGTGTTTCTGCTGGAGCCGGCGATGCGAAGGTCGGCGTTTCCGAGCAGCGCGGCGATGGCGGCCACAAGCCCGGAGGCTCTCGCACACGCCGCGACAGTCCGCGATCGGCGGGTGATGGCCGGCATCCAACTGTTGTACGTCCTGCCCGTTGCATTTTGGTTCTTTAAGATCGGCCCACTGATGGACGTGTTCAAAGACGGGCCCTGGACAGAAGAACGCAAAAGCCAGGTCGTCTTTCTGGTAGGGAGTCTGGGCATGATCTTTCTGCACACGCCCATGGCCGCGATGATGTGGCAGGGAAACCGGAAAGTTATTCGGAATTTCGAGAAGTGGTTCATCGGCCTCATGCTGGCTTACCTGCCGGCAATCTTCATGCTGACGTTTGTGGCGATGAAGTATGCCAACATGGCGGTGGCGCTGTTTGTGCTGCCCATCGTGGCTGGCTTGCCGGTTTACCAGCGGAAGCTGGCGCGACAAATTCTCGCCCGCGACGCGGCGGGACCCGGAGAATAACTCATGGCCTGGGTGTACTTGATTCTTGCGAGCGCGTTTGAGGTGGCGTGGGCGATGGGGTTGAAGTCCACGCAGGGATTTACGCGGCTGTGGCCGAGCGTGTACGTGCTGGCCATGGGCACGGCGAGCGTGGTGTTGCTGGCGCAGGCGACAAAGCAACTTCCCATCGGCACGGCGTACGCGGTGTGGACGGGCATCGGAGCGGTTGGGACGGCGGCGCTGGGAATGGTGTTGTTCGGTGAATCAAGGGACGCGGCAAGATTAGCGTGCATGGCGCTAATCATTGGCGGAGTGATTGGATTGAAGATGGTGTCGGGAAGGTAAGAAGTCAGAAATCAGAAGTCGGAAAAGGAAAAAGATGATGGCGAAGGCGCTGGTAGGCGTGATTATGGGGTCGAAGTCGGACTGGGAGACGATGGCGAGCTGCGGCAAAATGCTCAAAAAGCTGGGCGTGCCGTACGAGGCGCGCGTGCTCTCCGCGCACCGCACGCCGAAGCAACACGCGGAGTATGTCGAGTCGGCCGAGCAGCGGGGATTGGAAGTCATCATTGCAGCGGCGGGAGGCGCGGCGCACTTGGCGGGCGTTACGGCGGCAAAGACACTGTTGCCCGTGCTGGGAGTGCCGATGGAATCGAAATCGCTGAGAGGGATTGATTCGCTGTTTTCCACCGTGCAGATGCCGGCGGGAATTCCTGTAGGTACGCTGGCCATCGGCAAAGCCGGGGCGGTGAACGCGGCGCTGTTTGCGGCGGCCATCCTGGCGAGGAAATATCCAAGGTACCGCGAAGCACTACGGAAGTTCCGCGAGAAGCAGACCAAGGCGATTGTGGCGCATCCGGATCCGCGCAGCTAGTTGCCATTCCTGAAGAGAAATTCAAAGAGAGATCCTTCGTCCCGGAAAAAACCGCCGGGACTCAGGATGACAGCGAACCGTATTTGCCGGCAGCCGATTAAATGCGGGGCAGTACGATGCCCTGCTGGGCCTGGTATTTGCCCTTTTTGTCCTTGTAAGAGATTTCGCACATTTCATCGGATTCGAAGAAAACGACCTGGCAGAGGCCTTCGTTGGCGTAAATCTTGGCGGGGAGCGGCGTGGTGTTGCTGATTTCCAGGGTGACAAAGCCTTCCCATTCGGGCTCGAAGGGCGTGACGTTGACGATGATGCCACAGCGGGCGTAGGTGGATTTACCGACGCAGATGGTGAGCACGCTGCGCGGGATGCGGAAGTACTCGACCGAGCGAGCCAGCGCAAACGAATTGGGCGGGATGATGCAGACGTCACCCTTAAATTCGACGAAGGCCCGCGCGTCGAAGTGCTTGGGGTCCACAATGGTGGAGTTGACGTTGGTGAAGATGCGGAAATCGTCGGAGACGCGCATATCGTAGCCGTAGGAGGAGACGCCGTAGCTGATGACGCCGTCGCGCACCTGTTTCTCCTCGAAGGGTTCGATCATTTTGTGCTCGAGGGACATCTTGCGAATCCAGTGGTCCGGCTTCACCGACATGCGGGCCTCCGTGCAAAAAATGGATGTGAACGCGGGTGCAAGGGCAGCGCAGTTTAGTACAGTGCTGCTTGCTTGACAACCCGCGGCGGGCTGCATAGCATAGGCACGCTTTTGAGAGCGGGGTGCAGTCGTGATTAAGATTGACCTTGTGAACGCCGTGGTAGCGGCTCTGGGCGAAAAAATCACGCGGACCAAGGCCGAGCAGGCCGTGGAAACCGTGTTTGAAGCGATGAAAAACGCGCTGGGCCGCGGCGACCGCATCGAGCTGCGGCGCTTCGGCGTGTTCAACGTCAAGCCGCGGAAAACCGGCATCGGTCGGAACCCCCGCACCGGCGAGGAAGTGAAAATCCCTCCGGGGAAAGCCGTGCGCTTCAAACCCGGGAAGGAACTTCAGGAACTGACCGAGCCGGAGAAGAAATAGCCACGCGCGACATTTCCCTTCCCTGCGGCGCCCTCCCGAGGCTTCGGGAACAGGCGCCAGCGCATCCCAATCCCCATGAACGGTGACACCGGCCCGAACCGCTTCCCTAGCGCCGCGGACGTATTTGTGCTGCGCGCAGCGCAGGGTACGTGGGCGGCCGCCTACCCGCGACGCCGCGGGTCGCTGCTGCTGGCTATCACCCTCTTCCTGCTGACGGTGGCGAGCACGCTGGCAGTGGGCGCTCAGTTTGCGCTGGCCTACGCGAGCAACCAGGCGCCCTTTTCCAGCGAGTTCAACCTGCTCGGATTCTACCTGGAGATTCTCTCCGAGCCGGGGCTGCTGCTGCTGGGCGTGCCGTTTTCGTTCACGCTGCTGGGCATCCTGCTGGCGCACGAGCTCGGACACTTCTTCGCGTGCCGCTACTACGGCATCGCGGCGAGCTACCCGTACTTCCTTCCCGCACCGACGCTGATCGGCACCATGGGCGCATTCATCCGCATCCGCTCGCCGATTGTGAACCGCAAGGCGCTGTTCGACGTGGGACTGGCGGGGCCGGTGGTGGGGTTTCTGTTTGCATTGCCGGCGCTGGCCATCGCCATGGCGTACTCCAAGGTGATTCCCGCGGCGCAGGTGAACTCCACAATCATTTTTGGACATCCGCTGCTGGAGCGCATGTTCGCAGCCGTCTTCCACCCGGGCGTGCACGTGGAGAATATTTTTCTGCATCCGGTGGGACGCGCGGCGTGGGTGGGACTGTTTGCCACGGCGCTGAACTTGATTCCTGCCGGACAGCTCGACGGCGGGCACATCGTGTACAGCGTGGCCAGCGAAAAACACCGGCGGATCTCGTTGCTGGTGGCGACGGCGCTGATCCTGCTCGGCGGACCGGCACTGCTGGCCTGGTCGGGCGTGCGCGTGCCGGACGTCTTGGCCAACCAATGGCCGGGCTGGGGATTCTGGGGAGTGCTTCTTCTGTCGCTGGGATTTCGCCACCCGCCGCTCCTAGACCGCTGGGAGCCGATTGACGGCAAGCGGCGCGTTTGGGCGGCGATTGCCATGCTGATTTTCGCGTTGTGCTTCATGCCGGTGCCGTTTGTGATTTTGGAGTAGGCCTCCACAAACAGAAGGGCGCAGCAATCCCGAGGCTTCGGGAGCGCCCCTACACACGCCAAATCATAAGTTGAAGCGTGGGGAAAGCGCGGTATGATGCGCGCGGCCCGAAAGAAAATCTAACGCTCAGGGAAAACTTGTTCAGGAAAACACTTTGACGACGCTGGCGCGCACGCTGGGGTTTCGCGATCTGCTGCTGCTGGTGATTGGGGCAGTGATCGGGTCGGGCATTTTTCTGGTGCCCGGGGCCATCCTGCGGCAGGTGGACGGGTCGGTGGGGCTGGCCATGCTGGTGTGGCTGGTGGGCGGAATCGTCACCCTTCTGGGCGCGCTGAGCTACGGCGAGCTGACAGCGATGAAACCGCAGGCCGGCGGAATCTATGTTTTCATCCGCGATTGCTTCGGGCGGCTGATCGCGTTTCTCTACGGCTGGACGCTGTTTTTCGTGATTGCGACGGGGGCGACGGCGACGCTTTCCGTAGCGTTCAGCAAATACTTCGGCGAAATCGTGCCGCTCTCCGAGGCGGGTGGAAAAATTGTGTCGCTGGGAATGATTGCAGTGATCGCCGTGATCAACGTGCGCGGCACGCGGCGAAGCGCGGATGTGCAGAACATTTCCACGCTCATCAAGGCGGGCGCTGTCGTGTTGATGAGCGCGGGGCTGCTGGCCATGGGGCGCAACTATCACGCGCTGACCGCGTCGCTGTGGCCCGAGAAAATCACCGGCGCGCTGCTCTCGCAGGCGGGCATGGCGATGATCGGCGTGCTGTGGGCGTACGAGGCGTGGCAGTTCGCAACGTTTAGCGCCGGCGAGGCCATCGAGCCGCAACGGAATTATCCGCGAGCGTTTCTCGGCGGAATCCTGTTTTTGATTGCCCTGTATATCGTCGCCAACGTCGCTTACATCGTGGCGCTAGGGCCGGCGGAAGTGGCGGCGACGGACACGATTGCGGCCACGGCCGTGACCCGCGTGCTGAGCCCGGCGCTGGCCAAGCTGGTGGCGCTGGCCATCATGGTGTCCACGTTCAGCGCGGCGAACAGCATTCAGTTGACAGCACCGCGGGTCTATTACGCGATGGCGACGGATGGATTATTTTTCAAAAAGCTGTCGGAGATTCATCCGAGGTTTCGCACGCCGGCGCTGGCTATCGTGATTGGCGCGGTGTGGTCGGCGGCGCTGGCGCTGAGTGGAACATTCCAGAAGTTGTTCACCTACGTGATTTTTTCGGGATGGATTTTCTACGGGCTGGCCGCGGCGTGCGTGTTTGTGTACCGCAAACGAGAGCCGAACGCAGATCGGCCGTACCGCGTGCCCGGGTATCCGTGGACGCCGCTGCTGTTTGTGCTGGCGGCTGCGGCGCTGGTGATCAACACGATTTACTCCACGTTTTTTGCGGCAGGCAGCGCGGCGTCGCCGGTGGAAGCGGCGGTGGGGATCGGAGTGATCGCGGCGGGGCTGCCGGCGTATTTTGTGTGGCGAAAGAAGCAGTAGCAAAAAGGGCGGCCACGGGGGGCCGCCCCTACGGAGAGATCCTTCGCTTCACTCAGGATGACGCGGTAAAACCATGTCACATCAGGCTGAGGGGATCAACGTCCACGAGGACGGCGTCGGCGGGGATTTCCTTTTCCGCACAAAAATCGAGACAGGCAGATAGCGCGCGGGCGAGCTGCGCGCGCTTCGGAGATTTCAGCAAGAACTGGAAGCGGTAGTCGCGCTTGAGGCGGGCGAGCGGCGCCGCGGCGGGGCCGAGGATTTTCAGTCCGTGCGCGGCGTGCGGTAAGAGAAAACTTTCGATGGCGCGCGACCAGCGGATGGCGTTTTCGATCTTGCGGTCGCGCACGATGACGTTGGCGAGCGCGGTGAATGGTGGGTAGTGCATCATGCGACGGAAGTGCAACTCCTTTTCGAAAAATGACGCATAGTCCTGGCGCGCAGCGTGCTGGATGGCGTAGTGCTCGGGGTAGTAGGTCTGCACGAGGACTTCGCCGGGAAGCGGACCGCGTCCGGCGCGGCCGGCGACTTGCGTGAGCAACTGAAAGGTGCGCTCGGCGGCGCGGAAGTCGGGCAGGGCGAGCTGCAAATCGGCGGAGACGACGCCGACCAGCGTGACGCGATGGAAATCGTGGCCCTTGGCGACCATCTGCGTGCCGACGAGCAGGTCGAGTTTTCCGGAGGCGAAGGCGCTGAGGATTTTCTGGTATTCGCGCTTGGTGCGCACGGTGTCGCGGTCGAGGCGGCCGATGCGCGCGTGCGCGTACTCTTTGCGCAGGTATTCCTCCACCTGCTCGGCGCCTTCACCGACGAAATAGACGTGCGGGGATTCGCACTTCACGCATTTTTTCGGCACGGGGCGAGTGAAACCACAGTAGTGGCAGACGAGACGGTCGCGGCGCTTGTGAAAGGTGAGCGCGATGCTGCAATTTTCGCACTGCACGGAAGCGCCGCAGCTCCGGCAGAGCACGAACCACGAATAGCCGCGGCGGTTCATCAAGATGAGCGCCTGCGTGCCTTGCGCGAGCCGCGCGGTGATGGCGGCGCGAAGCGATTCGCCGAGCGGCGCAGCTTTTTTCGAGCGGCGAAAATCTTCGCGCATGTCAATGATGGTCACCGGCGCGAGCGGACGGCCGGCGACGCGGGATTCGAGCTGAAGCAGACGGTACTTGCCGGTGCGGGCGTTGTGAAAACTCTCGAGCGAGGGCGTTGCCGAGCCGAGCAGCGCGACGGCGCCTTCGAGCTTGGCGCGGACGATGGCAGCATCGCGGCCGTTGTAACGCGGGGTTTCTTCCTGCTTGTAGCTGGACTCCTGCTCCTCGTCCACGATGATGAGACCAGGATTTTCGAGCGGCGCGAAAACAGCAGAACGCGTGCCGACAACGACGCGAGCTTCGCCGCGGCGGACGCGCCACCATTCGCGCGCGCGTTCGGCGTCGGGAAGAGCGCTGTGCAGCACGGCGATGCTGTCGCCAAACATGGCGCGGCACAAGCGACCCATCCACAACGTGAGAGCGATTTCCGGCACGAGTACGAGCGCCGCGCGGCCGCGCTCGAGCGCCGCGGCCACTGCGCGCAGATAGACTTCCGTCTTGCCGCTGCCGGTGACGCCGTGGAGTAGGCCCACGGTGAATTCTCCGGCGGCGAGCCACTTGTGGATTTCGTCCACGGCGAGCTGCTGATCGGGATTGAGCACGTTGGCAGGCGGCTCAAAGTCCGCTTCGAAGAGATCTTCCTCAACGGCGAGGGGTTCTTCCCAAGATTTCAGTTTGCCCTGGGATTCGAGGCGCGCGACGACGGAGCGGGAAACGGCCGCTTGCCGCAGCAGAAGCGGCAAGGGCAGCGGGCCGCGCGTGGCGGTCAGCACTTCGCGGAGCTTTTTTTCGGCGGCGCTCGAAGGTTCGTCGGTCGAGGCGGGATTCCAAGCGACGATTTTCTGCGTGCGCAGCTTTCGGCGACGGGCCACTTCCCTGCCCTCGATGCAACCGCGACGCAGCAAACGCTGGGCGGCACCGGGGCCGCCGGGTAGTTTTCTCAACTGGATTTCGCGGAGGGGCTTGCCGCCGACTTCGAGGAGCTGGAGCAGAGCGTGGTCGGCGACTTCGATTTCGCTGCGGTTGAGTGCGGCGTCGAGCGTGTGCATGAATTTGCGACCCGCGTCGGTGATGGAGAGGATGCGCTCGGGCTGCACTTCGACGGAAGGCGGGAGCATGGCGCGGAATACTTCGCCGATGGGCGCGAGATAGTAGGAGGCCAGCCAGCGGCCGAGGTCGAGAAGACGCGGCGGGAGAGCGGGCTGCGCGTCGAGGACTTCGACGATTTCTCTGATTTTCTTTAGGTCCGGCTTTTTTTCGGTCAGCGCAAGCGCCACGCCGATCATGGAGCGGTTGCGGAAAGGCACTACCACACGGCTGCCGGGCGCGACAGCGTCGGAAAGCTCGGCGGGCACCAAGTAGGTAAACACCGAGCGCAGCGGGACGGGGAGAGCGACTTCGCAGTAGTTTGGTGCCATGGCAGCGACGAATAGTGTAGCAGCAGGCGGGCGAGGCGGCCCGGCGCGAAAAAGATTATGAGGGTGCAGGAAACAAAAGTAGGATACGCGCGCAGAGGCAAACGGAGGATTCCATGATGGGCAAGATGAATCGCGTGTGGATGGCGGCCGCGGTGACGGCGATGGCGCTGGTGGCGGGCGGAGCGGCGGCGCAGCAGGTCAACCCGGACTTGATGAAAGGGATGAGGTGGCGCTCGATTGGGCCGTTTCGCGGCGGGCGGGTGATTGCCGTGGCGGGCGTGTCGAGCCAGCCCAACGTGTTTTATTTTGGCGGCACGGGCAGCAGCATCTGGAAAACGACGGACGCGGGAAATACGTGGACGCCGGTGGCGGACAAGCTTTCCGTATCGTCCATCGGCAGCATCGCCGTAGCGGAGACTGACGCGAACATCGTGTACGCGGGGACGGGCGAAACGTGCATCCGCGGAAATATTTCGCATGGCGATGGCGTGTACAAGTCCACCGACGCGGGCGCGACGTGGACGAACATCGGGCTGAAAGATACGCGGCACATCGGGCGCGTGATCGTGCACCCGAAGAATGCGGACATCGTATTTGTGGCGGCGCTGGGGCACGCGTACGGGCCGAACGCGGAGCGCGGCGTGTTCCGCTCCATGGACGGAGGCAAAACGTGGGAGAAAGTGCTCTACAAGGACGAGAAGACCGGGGCGATAGACATTGCGTTTGCGCCGACGAATCCGAGCATTCTGTTCGCGGCGCTGTGGGAGGCGAATCGCACGCCGTGGGGCGCGACAAGCGGCGGGCCGGGCAGCGGGCTGTACAAGTCGAGCGACGGCGGGGCGACGTGGAAAAAACTAGAAGGCAACGGGCTGCCCAAGGGCGTGCTGGGGCGCATCGGCGTATCGGCCTCCGGCGCGGACGCGAACCGCGTGTACGCGGTCATCGAAGCGGAGGACGGCGGGCTGTTCCGGTCGGACGATGGCGGAACGAACTGGCGGCGAGTGAATGAGGAGCGGCGCTTCCGGCAGCGCGCGTGGTACTACACGCACGTCAACGCCGACCCCAAGAGCGCGGACACGGTGTACGTGATGAATACGGGCTTCTACCGTTCGACGGATGGCGGAAGAACATTCACGCAAGTTTCCGTGCCGCATGGCGATAACCACGGGCTGTGGATTGATCCGACGAACCCGGAGCGGATGATTAACGGCAACGACGGCGGAGCCAACGTCAGCGTGAACGGCGGAAAAACGTGGACGCGGCAGGACACCCAGCCGACGGCACAGTTCTATCACGTGATTACCGACAACCAGTTTCCGTACCGCGTGTACGGCGCGCAGCAGGATAACTCGACGGTGTCGATTGCCAGCCGAAGCGACGGCGGGTCCATTACGCGCGAGGACTGGTACGAAGTGGGCGGATGCGAGAGCGGTTACATCGCGCCGCACCCGGCGGACCCCAACATCGTGTACGCCGGCTGCTACGGCGGGCACATCACGCGCTGGGACAAGCGCACGGGGCAGGAGCAGGAAATCAACGCGTGGCCGGAAAATCCAATGGGCTGGAGCGCTGGCGCGATGCGCCACCGCTGGCAATGGACCGCGCCGATCGTGATTTCGAAGCACGACTCAAACGTGCTGTACCATGCGGCGGAAGTGTTGTTCAAAACGACGAACGGCGGGATGAGCTGGACGGCCATCAGTCCGGACCTGACGCGAAATGACAAGTCGAAGCAGGGGGATTCCGGCGGGCCGATTACGCACGACAACACCAGCGTGGAGTATTACGACGTGATTTTTGCGGTGGCGGAATCGCCGCTGCAAAAAGACTTAATCTGGGCGGGGACGGATGACGGCCTCGTGCACATCACGCGCGACGGCGGGAAGAATTGGACCAACGTCACGCCGAAAGAGATGCCGGAGTGGAGCCTGGTGAGCCTGATCGAGGCGTCGCCGTTCGACGCGGCGACCGCGTACCTGGCCATCGACCGGCACGAGCTGGACGACTTCAAGCCGTACATCTACAAGACGAGCGACTACGGAAAGACGTGGAAGAAAATTGCCACGGGAATTCCGGAGAATACGTTTGTGCGCGCGGTGCGCGAGGACCCGAAGCGCAAGGGGTTGCTGTACGCGGGGACGGAGACCGGCGTGTACGTCAGCTTCGACGATGGCGCGAATTGGCAGTCGCTGCAGCTCAACCTGCCAACGACGCCGGTGCACGACCTGGCAGTGAAGGATGGCGACCTAGTGGCGGCGACGCACGGACGGTCGTTCTGGATTCTGGACGACCTGACACCCCTGCAGCAATTTACTGCGGAGATTGCCGGCGCGGATTTTCATCTATACAAGCCGCGAGCGGCCTATCGCACGCGTGGCGGAGGAGGAGGCGGAGGAGGAGGAATGGCCGGGCAAAATCCTCCGAATGGCGCGATCCTTTATTACCACTTGAAGGAAGCGCCGAAGGACGAGGTCACGCTGGAGATTCTCGACGCGCAGGGGAAGCTGGTGCGCAAGTATTCGAGCAAAGTGGATCCAGCGGCGGCGGCAGCGACACCCGGCGAAGGATTCGGCCCGCCGCAGGCGCAACGCTTGCCAACGGAAAAGGGCTTGAACCGGTTCGTGTGGAACCTGCGGTACGACGACGCGAGCCGCTATCCGGGGATGGTGCTGTGGTCGGGCAGCGTGCAGGGGCCACTGGCGCTGCCGGGGAATTATCAGGCCAAGCTCACTGTTGGTGGCAAGAGCGAAACAGCGCCGCTGACCATTCAGTTGGACCCGCGGGTGAAAACTCCGGCGGCGGACATCCAAAAGCAGTTTGATTTGCTGATGCAGATTCGCGGGCGGGCGAATGAAGTCCACGACGCGATCAACAATATGAAGGATTTGCGCACGCAGATTCAGGCGCTGCGCAAGCGGCACGAGAAAAATGACAAGGCGAAGGATTTGCTGGCGCAGGCCGACGCGCTGGAGAAAAAACTTGCGCCCATCGAGCAGGAGCTGTACCAGACGAAGGCGCAGAGCGGACAAGACCTGCTGAACTGGCCGATCCAGCTCAACAACAAGCTGCTGGCACTGGCGGGAGTGGTCGAGTCGGCGGATACGGCGCCGACACAGCAGTCGTATGACGTGTTCAGGTATTTGACGGGAAAACTCGATCCGGTGATGACCAAGTGGAAAGAAGTGCGGGACAAGGACGTGCCGGCGCTGAATAAGAAGGCGCGGGATGTGGAGTTGCCGGCAGTGACGCTTGCAAAACCGTAGGAACGTTAAACGTTGAAGGGTTGAAAAGCGCGGAGACCTCACGTCAGTTCTTGCCCGCTGGCGCGGACAAGAACGGGACGTGAGCTACAAGTTCAGGGGCGCAGCAAGCAGCGCCCCTACAACTTCTTTTTCGGGGGCTTGAGGCCGAGGACGGACATGACTTTTTGGAGGTCTTTCCAGGCGTCGGGCTTGGCGGGCGGGTTGCGCAACAGATACGCCGGGTGAAACGTGGGCATCATGCGGATGCCACGAAAGTCGTACCACTGGCCGCGAATCTTGGTGATGGCGACGGGAGCAGCGAGCAAGGTCTGCACGGCGCAGGCGCCGAGAGCGACGAGCACTTTGGGCTTGATGGCATCAATCTGGCGGATGAGAAACGGCGAGCAGGTGGCGATCTCGTCTTTTTCCGGCAGGCGATTTTCCGGCGGGCGGCACTTCACCACGTTGGCGATGTAAACGTCTTCGCGCTTCAGACCCATTGCTTCGATCATCTGCGTTAGCAACTGCCCGGCGCGCCCGACAAAGGGGATGCCCTGCGCATCTTCGTCGGCGCCGGGGCCTTCTCCGGCAAACATCAGCTCGGCATGTGGATTTCCCACGCCGTAAACAATCGTGTGGCGGGCTTTGGAGAGGCGGCATCGCGTGCAGTCGCCGAGGTCGGCGCGGATTTTTTCGAGCGAGTCGTTTTCCACGCGGTCGAGGATTTCGAAGAGAGAGGGAGCTTGCTTGACGGAAATGACGGGCGGAGCGATGCGAGCCGCAGCGCGGGGAGACGGTGCAACCGATGCGGAAGATGCCGGGCTAAAGCCCGGCGCTACACTGCTCGTTGCAGGAAGTTCGAGGGAGGAGCGGTCGGCATAAAAGGGCGAAAGGCCGAGGTCTTCGAAATAGGAGAGCCAGGCTTCAAGTTTGGCGCGGGTGTCGGGAGTCATCGCAAGAAAGAATGAGGTCAGGAAGCCAAGACGTCAAGAGGTCAGAGCGAGCGGAGGCGGAGGATTTCGTCGAGGACGCGGTTGGCGACGTCGAACTTGCTCATCTGGGGAACGTCGACGGCGCGGCCATCTCGGGTGAAGATAGAGACGATGTTGGTTTCGGCGTCGAAGCCGGCGCCTTCGCGGGTGACGTCATTGGCGACGATCATGTCCGCGCCCTTAGCGCGCAGCTTTTCGCGGGCGTTTTCGGCGACGCGATCGGTTTCCGCGGCAAAGCCGACGAGGATGCGGCTGCCCTTGCTGCGAGCGAGGTCGGCAAGAATGTCCGGTGTGGGCTCCAGCTCAATCGTGGCGCGGCCGCCGGTGCGCTTCATTTTTTTCGGTTGCGCGGCAGCGGGGCGATAGTCGGCCACGGCGGCGGCCTTGATAATGACGGTGCACGAGGCGGCGCGGTCGAGCACGGCGCGATGCATTTCCTCGGTGGTACGCACGGAAACGCGCTCGACACCGGCGGGCGGCTCGAGATGAACGGGGCCGCTGACAAGAATCACGCGGGCGCCGCGGCGGGCAGCGGCATCGGCGAGGGCGTAACCCATTTTTCCGGACGAGCGATTGGTGAGGAAGCGCACAGGGTCCACGTCTTCGCAGGTGGGCCCGGCGGTGACGAGCACGGTTTCAGCTTCGAAGTCGTGGCGAATGCCGAGCAGCTCGCAGACTTTTCTGGCGATGGCTTCGACGCCAGCAAGGCGGCCGGCGCCGGTCATGCCGCAGGCGAGATAGCCTTCATCAGGCTCGACGACATGCACGCCGCGGACTCGCAGTTTTTCCAGATTTTCCTGCGTGGCAGGATGCTCCCACATGTTGACGTTCATGGCCGGCGCGACGATGACGGGAACTTTCGTGGCGAGATAGAGCGTGGTGAGGAAATCGTCGGCGATGCCCTGCGCGAGGCGCGCGATGGTGTTGGCGGTGGCCGGAGCGATGACCAGCAGGTCAATCGACTGGGCGACGGCGATGTGCTCGATGGCGCTATCGATATTGGCGGGGGCCTGGCCGGGCTCGGCGAACATCTCGGTGATGACCTTGCGTCCGGAAAGGGCGGCGAAGGTGAGCGGGGTGACGAACTGCTGCGCACTGCGCGTCATCACCACCTGCACCTCGAGGCGGTCCTGCTGCAGACGGCGCACGAGCTCGGCGGCCTTGTAGGCCGCAATGCCTCCGGAAACGCCGAGGGCGACTCTCATGGGCGGAGCGGCGCGTTAGCTCTTACGCCGCTTGGTTTCCTTTTCTTCCGCGGTCTGCGGGAGCACGGGGAGCTCGAAATCGAGCAAGCCCTTAATGAGTTCCTCGCGGGCAATGCGCGTGTGCTTGCGAAGCCGGGAGGTATCGATGAGCGGCCGCGAACCCATCTGCAACTGCCGGGCGCGGCGCGCCACTACCACGACGAATGCGAATCTGCTTTCCGGTGGTGCCATAGGAGTCATTCTGATTTTAGCCTCCAAACGAATCCAAAATCTGGCGAATACGATCTTCGTTGCGCGCGCGGGTACAACGCGCGGCCAGGGCAATGGCCTGGACTTCGCGACCGGCGCGCTCGAGATCGTCGTTGACCACGATGTAGTCGTAGTCCGTGTAGCACTTCATTTCCTGCCGGGCGCGCTCGAGACGGCGAGCGATCTCCTCTTCGGAGTCGGTGCCGCGGGCACGGATGCGGCCTTCCAAATCCTTGCGCGACGGCGGCAGGATGAAGATGGCCACCGCATCGCGCATCTTCAGCTTGACCTGCTCGGCGCCCTGCACATCAATCTCCAAAACGAGGTCGAGCCCCTTGCGGCGCGCTTCCTCGAACCAGCGGCGCGGCGTGCCGTAGTAATGACGGCCGAAGACGCGGGCGTGCTCAAGGAACTCACCGCGCTGGACCATGCGCTCGAACTCTTCCGGCAAGACGAAATTGTACCACTCTCCGTCCCTTTCGTTCGAGCGAGGCTGGCGCGTGGTGCAGGAAATGGAAAGCAGGGTGCCGGGCAGCTCGAGGAGCTTCTTGACGAGCGTGCTCTTGCCGGAGCCGGACGGTCCGGAAACGATGAAGACCCGTGGTTCCCGCTGAGAGGTCATGTTCACTCGATGTTCTGCACCTGTTCGCGCAGTTTTTCAATCTGGGATTTCACTTCCAGCGCCAAATCGGTGATGGCCAGGCCGTCAGCCTCGACGCCGGGCGTTTTGGAAAGCATGGTGTTGGCTTCGCGCTGCATTTCCTGCAACAGGAAGTCGAGCTTCTTGCCGGCTTCGCCCGCTCCGGCCAGGAGCTTCTCAAATTGCTGCACGTGACTGTGCAGGCGGGAAATTTCCTCGCAAATATCGCCGCGCTCGGCCAGCAGGGCGGCCTCCTGCGCGACGCGCGCGGGATCCACGGGCACCGCGCCCAGCAGTTCGCGGAGGCGAGTTTCCAGGCGGTGGGCGTAGGCCGGGCGAACGCGCTCAGCGAGCTCCGCGATGCGCGTGGCGTGCTCGGTGATGGCGCGCAGGCGCGCAGACATTTCTTCGGCGAGGTGGCGGCCTTCGGAGCGGCGCATCTCCTCGAGCTTGCCCAGGGCTTCCTCCAGACAAGCGTTAATGCGGCGGCCAAGGGCTTCGGCTTCTTCCTCGGAGGGCATCGCCGTAGAACCGATCACGCCGGGCAGGCGGAGAATCGCCGCGAGGTCGGGCTCGGCCTGCAAGCCGAACTGCTTGCGGATTTCTTCGGCCGCGCTGAGGTAGGCGACGGCCACATCACGATGCACGTGTACGGCGGCTGGACCGGCGGGCTCGTAATGGAGCGTGACGTCCACGTGGCCGCGGCGCAAGCGGTCGCGAACAGCCTGGCGAATGCGCGGCTCAAAGACTTCGAAGCCATCGGGCAGGCGGAGGTGCAGGTCGAGGAAGCGGTGATTGACACTGCGCAAGCTGATGCGCAGTGCCCAGCCGTCCTGCTCGACGCGGGCCTGCGCGTAGCCAGTCATGGATTTGAGCAAGTGAGTCGGCATCAGGGAAGCGGCCCCGCCGGGAACGCGGCGTGATCCGCGTCCGCGAATTGTAACTCATAGAGGCGTGCATAAGCGCCGCCGCTGGCAAGTAATTGTTCGTGGGTGCCGGATTCAAGAATGGTGCCGTCTTCGAGCACGACAATCTTGTCGGCGCGGCGCACGGTGGAGAGGCGGTGGGCGATGACGAAAACGGTGCGGCCGGTCATCAGGTTGGCCAGCGCGCGCTGCACGAGCAGCTCGGATTCGGAGTCCAGCTCGGAGGTGGCCTCGTCGAGGATGAGGATGGGCGAATTCTTGAGCAAGGCGCGGGCGATGGCCAGGCGCTGTCTCTGGCCGCCGGAAAGGCGCTGTCCGCGCTCGCCGAGCATGGTCTGGTAGCCCTGCGGCAATTCTAAAACGAAGTCGTGAGCCAGCGCGGCCTGCGACGCGGTGAAGACACGGACCTCAGGCATCTCCGGATGGCCGTAGCAGATGTTGTTCCAGACGGTGTCGTTGAAGAGGATGGTTTCCTGGGTGACGATGGCCATCTGCTCGCGCAGGGAACGCAGGGTGACTTCGCGGACGTCCACGCCGTCAACGCGCAGCGTGCCGGAGGTGACTTCATTGAAGCGCGGCAGAAGATTTACGAGCGTGGTCTTGCCGGCGCCGCTCAGGCCGACGATGGCGACGACTTCGCCGGCGTTGACGCGCAGGTTGATCTCTCTGAGCACGGCGCCGTTGCTGCCGGTGTAGGAAAAGCCGACGTTGTCGAATTCGACGGAGCGGGAAAACGGCGGGAGAACGCGGGCGCCGGGCTGCTCGGAGATTTCCTCCTGCAAATCGAGGTACTGAAAGACCTGCGAGGTGGCGCCGAGACCCTGCTGGAAAAGCTGGTAGATGCCGCCGAGGCGCTTGATCGGTGTGTACACCTGGAGAAGCGCGAAGACGAAAACCATGAAGTCGCCGGTGGTCATCATGCCCTTGTTGATTTTGTCGCGGGCATAGAGCAGGACCATGACAAAGACCACCGCGCCGAGAAGCTCCATCAGCGGCGAAGTGACGGCGTAGGCGCGGATCCAGCGCATGTTCTCGCGCAGCCAGCGGCGTGCGATGGCGCGAAACTTGCTGATTTCGAAGTCCTCCATGCCGAAGGCTTTTACCACGCGATTGCCGCTGGCGGTTTCCTGGAGGACCTGGCTCAGCTCGCCGAGGCGTTCCTGGCTGGCCTGCGAAGACTTCCGGATGCGGCGGCCGAGGCGCATGACGGGAAGCACGACGAGCGGAACGAAAAGCAAGGAGCCGACAGTCAGCTTCCAATCTTTTATCAGGAGCACGGCGAGGAAGCCGAGCAGCGAGAAGGACTGGCGGAAGAAATCGGAGAGCCATTCGGAGAGCACGCCACGGACGCGCTCGACGTCGCTGATGACGGCAGACATCAGGCGGCCAGTGGGGTTGTGCTCGAAAAAGCCGATGGGCTGGCGAATCAGCTTGGCATAGACGCGGTTGCGCAAGTCGGTGACGCCGGCGTGGCCCACGTATTGGATCATGGTGTTGCCGAAAAACTCGGCGAGCCCTTTGCCGAGGAAAATCACGACGAGGGAAATGGAGAGAATGGTCCAGACGTGGCGGATGGAGGCCGGGAAAAAGGAGTTCAAGTACACGGTGTAGTTTGTCCAGGGGATGGTGAGCAGAGCCAGGCGGGAATCCGGTGCGTGAGGGTCCAGGACACGGTCCACCACGGGCTTGATCATCAGCGCGGTGGTGGCCTCGCCCAACCCGACCAAGGCCATCAACGCAACGGCGAAGGCCAGGCGGCCGGAGTAGGGCCGCACATAACGAAGCAGCCGCCGGATTTCACCGCGAGAGTCCACGTACCAGCATCCTCCGGGGAGCAGATAAGGCAGCGAACGAAACGGTTACGCCGAGTGCTGCATGCCTATTTGTCAAAGCGCCGACTTCTCCATGTCGCGGTGCGCGACCTTCACAGAAAAGCCGCGCTTAGCGAGCGCGCGGCGCAAAGATTCGGCCATCATCACCGAGCGGTGACGCCCGCCGGTGCAGCCGAAGGCGATGGTCAAGTAGCTCTTGCCTTCCCGAATGTAGTGCGGGATGAGGTAGGCAAGCAGAGAATCCATGCGGCGCAGAAACTCGCCGGTCTGCGGGAAGGAGCGAATGTAGCGCGCCACGCGCGGGTCGCGCCCCGTGAAGGGGCGCAGCGAGGCCACGAAGTGCGGATTGGGCAAGAAGCGCACATCGATGACGAGGTCCGCGTCCGTGGGCACGCCGAAGCGGAAGCCAAAGCTAACCAGGGAAACGAGCATGGGACGGTGGCGCGGGTTCTGAAAGCGCTGGGTGATGAACTGGCGCAGCTCGTGGACGTTGAATTTAGTGGTGTCGATAACGAGGTCGGCGATCTTGCGGATGGGCGCCATGAGACGGCGCTCCTGGCGAATGCCCTCGCGGACGGAGAGTTCGCGGCCGAGCGGATGGGGGCGGCGCGTCTCCGAGAAACGGCGGACAAGGGCTTCGTCGCCGGCCTCGACAAAGACCAGCGAGGTGGGATGCTCCTTGCTGAGTTTTTTGTAGATGGCGGGGAGGCGGGCAAGCTTGCCGCCTTCGCGAGCGTCTACGAGCAGGGCGGCGCGCTCAATTTCTCCGGCGCCTTCGGCGTAAAGCTCGCTGAACTTGGCGATGAGGTCGACGGGCAGATTATCCACGCAATAAAAGCCGAGGTCTTCAAAGGTGCGCAGGACGGAGCCCTTGCCGGAGCCGCTGAGGCCGGTAAGCAGCACGAGCTGGCGGAAACTGCGTGAAGCGTCGCGTTTCACAGGGCAGCGCCTATGACTTCACCCGGCGCTGGTGGGTGCTGGGAATGCGCAAATCTTCGCGATACTTGGCGACGGTGCGGCGCGTGACGCGCACGCCTTCTTCTTCCAGCCGCTTGGCAATGTGCTCGTCGGTAAGCGGGTGGACGGCATCCTCTTCCTCGATCATTTTCTTGACGCGGCGCTTGAGGGTCATCAAGGAGATGTTGCCGCCCTCCGGCCCGTTCACGGATTCGGAAAAAAAGAAGCGCAGCTCGTAGACGCCCTGCGGGGTGTGCGCGTACTTGCTGGAGACGGCGCGGCTGACGGTGGAGGGGTGCACGCCGACTTCCTCGGCGACCTCCTTGATCATCATGGGCTTAATCTGGTCCATGCCGTAATCGAAGAAATCGCGCTGGCGGCGAATGATGGACTGGCAGACCTTGACGATGGTGTGCTTGCGCTGCTCGATGTTCTTGATGAGCTGGATGGCGGCGCTGAAGCGCTCCTTGACGTAGTTGCGCACATCGCGATCGGCGGCGTCGCGAACCAGCAGGCGGCGGTACACCGGGCTGAGGCGCAATTGCGGCAGGTCATCCTCGTTCATGAAGACCTGCCACTCGTCGTCCACTTTGCGGAAATAGACGTCGGGCTCGACCAGGCGGGCCTCCGTCTTGTTGTAGCGCAGGCCGGGGCGGGGATCGAGTTTCTTGATGACGTCCACAGCGCGCTTGACGAGCTCGATGGGGCGGTTGAGCGCGCGGGCGATTTCCTTGTGCTGGTTATTCTGCAGCGACTTGAGGTGGTCGGCGACAATCTGCTGGGCCAGCGTGTTGCCCGGGTCCAGGGCCTTGAGCTGGAGCAGGAGGCATTCGCGGATGTCGCGGGCGGCCACGCCAATGGGATCGAACTCCTGCACCACGGCGAGGGCTTCCTCAACGTCGTCCATGGAATAATTGGCCGCAGCGGCGATTTCCTCGAAGGTGGCGGTGAGGTAGCCGTTCTCGTCCAGATTGCCGATGATGGATTCGGCGATCTCGCGCACCGTCTCGCTGCAGATGCTGACGCGGAGTTGCCAATCCAAATGAGCGGCAAGGCTCTGCGGCGAGGAAAGGAAGCGATCGAAGGACGGCCGCTCGATCTCTTCATGTTCGTGATGGGTGTATTCACCGCCGGTGTCGAGGTACTGGCCGAAAAAGGAACCAAAATCGAATTCGTCGAAGGGATTGGGGGCTTCCGTCTCGGGGACTTTTTCGGTCTCGGCCTTGACGAAGGTTTCTTCGGTATAGCTTTCACTGGCCAGGCCGTCGTCGCCGACTTCTTCGAGCACGGGATTGGCGACCATCTCCTGGTTAATCATCTCGCGCAGTTCGAGGCGGTTGAGCGCCAGCACGCTGACCATCTGAACCAGACCCGGCGTGAGGATCTGCTTCTGCGAAACTTTCAGATGGAGCCTTGGCTGCAGCCAGTTCATCGGATTCAGCGCCCCCTCGGCGGGCAACAGCGCAGCCAAGAGTGGCTGCGCTACGGCGGAGACAATTCCTTTCCCGGCATCACTGCCGCGGTTTTAGAGCAGCCAAGAGTGGCTGCTCTACTCAGTTCAGCGTGAAGTGGTCGCCCAGATAGACGCGGCGAACTTCAGGGTCCTGGCTCAAGTCCTGTGGGCGGCCTGCCCGGAAAATTCTGCCGTCGCTGATAATGTACGCGCGATCGGTGACGCGAAGGGTCTCGCGGACGTTGTGGTCGGTCATGAGCACGCCAATTCCGGCATTGCGCAAGCCGGCGATGATGCCCTGCAGCTCCACCACGGTCTTGGGATCGATTCCGGAAAAAGGCTCGTCCAGAAGGATGAACTGCGGCTCCAGCACGAGAGAGCGGGCAATCTCCAGGCGGCGGCGCTCTCCGCCGGACAGGGTGTAAGCTTGATTATAGCGCACGGTTTCCAGACCCATCTGAGCGAGCAGCTCTTCCAGACGGTCGCGGCGCTGTTCTGGAGACAGGGGCAAAGTCTCGAGTACGGCGAGCAGGTTTTCCTCCACAGTCATCCGGCGGAAAACCGACGGCTCCTGGGGAAGATAGCTGATGCCGCTGCGGGCGCGGAGGTACATGGGGAGGTCGGTGATGTCGTTTTTGTCCAGAAGGACGCGCCCCGTATCCGGGCGGGCCAGGCCGACGAGGATGTAGAAGGTGGTGGTCTTGCCGGCACCGTTGGGGCCTAGGAGCCCCACCACCTCGCCTTGGGCAACTTCCAGGTCCACGTTATCGACGACGGTGCGTCCGCGGTATGTCTTGCGCAACTCGAGGGCTTGGAGCTTCGGCATAGGAGTTCATTTCTCGACGCGATGACGGCTTAGCGTACGGGAACCTTCCTCCGAATCGATGAGAATCTTATCATCGGCAAGAAAGAAGGTCAATTGACGGCCTGTGGTTGTGCCCAGGATGGTATCGTAAAGTGTTGGACGGCCACCGGATAGGACGAATTTGCCCTCTGCAGCAGTGTACTCGGCGCGCTCCGCCGAACCCCGGCGATCACCCTGAATTACGGTAACCCCGCCAGTGGCAATTGCCTTGCTCAGAAGTTTTGGCCCATTATTTGCAGACGTCAAGTTGAGTTCCAAATCCTTCGATCGAATCTGTCCAATGCTAGATTGTGCGCTGACGTCGCCCTCCAGCCGAACACGGCTTTCGGCGCCCCAGTAGGTCATGCGTGCGGCCCGGGCCTTCCAGATGTTGCGAAGCGTAGAAGGGACAGGCTGGAAAGCCTGTCCTACGTTACCCGAGCTTGCGCCTGCAGTGGGACTAGTCTCTTGCGGCAGGAGTGCCAGCACGTTATCGCGCGCCTCGAGGCGCTGCTCGTCGCGCAGGAGCGTGATGGACGCCGCCTCAATTACGGCGTCGCCCTGCCAGAGACGGGCGTGGCCGGAATAGACGGCGCGGCCGGAGGTGCGGTTGGCAAGAAGCTGGTCAGCGGAGAGATGCGCGGGCTGCGGCGCGAGATTGGTGGCGGAGTTGCGTTCGACAGATGAAAAGCTGGTGCGCACGCCGCCGTCCGCGCGAATTTCGCCGCTGCGCTGCTGAAAGCTGAGCGACTGCGCGGTGGTGCGAGAGACGCTGTCGGAGACGGCGGCGGAACCGGTGAGCACGATGGTGTCCGCGGCGCGCATCATGCGGGCGCGGTCAGCCTGCGCGGTGCGGTCGCCTTCGCGGAAGCGCACGCTGCCGCTCTGCTCAAATTCGGTCCACTCACCCGCGGCGGAGAATTTCATGGCCAGTTCGCGCGAAGCGGTGACCTGCGCGGGACGATTGCCGACGCGGCGCTCGATCTCCACGCCGCCCGAGCCGCGCAACTCGCGAACGACGTTGCGCTCATCGAATTGCGCGACGAGGCGCTCGCCGTGGACACGCGTGGCATCGTCGCCGCTGCGGATTTCGAGCGTAGCCGGGGCCAGCGATTCGGCGAGCTCCATGCGGCGGTCCGAGCGCTTGCGGCCGGGACCCATGGTGAGACGCAGCGATTGCGTTTCCAAGCGGCGCGAATCACCGCGCTGCTGCGAGTCCAGCGAAACGTTGCCGGTGGCCGTTAGCAACCGGGCGAAGTTGCTGCCCGGCTCCATTTCCACCTCAGCGCGCTGCGATTGCAAGCGATCCTCGCCGCCAGCGTTCTTCAGCCGGCCGCTGACGTTGCCGCTGGCTTGCAGGCGCTCCATCCATCCTTCGTGGTGGAACAGCGTGACGATTTCCTGCGCGCTCACGGCAAGCTGCCCGCGGAGCTCGGATGATTGATACTGCGGGTTTCCGCCGGCAACCAGGCGGCGCGCGCGGAGGGCGGCGTCGAACTCGAGCGCCAGCGCGCCGGCCGTGAGCACGCGTTCGCCCTGCTGCACGCGCACGGGTGCGAGCAGGCGCATGACGCGCGAGTCGCGCTGATATTCGAGCGCGGCGCCGGTGAGCACGACGGGCGGCGGGGTCTTGGCATCCTTGCCGGAGGAAGTCAGGGTGAGCTCGACGTCGCGATGCATGGTGAAGCGGGCGTCACGGGTACTGTAGGTGACGCCGACGCCGCGGCCGTGGCCGTAAGGAAAACGGAAGACGACGGGATTATCCGTGTGCAGCTCGCCGGATTCGCGGTCGAAGGTGACGTTGCCTGTGTTGACGTGCAGCGCGCGCTCGCCGGGCCGCTGCTTTGCTTCTTCCGCACTTTCGAGAACAATCTGCACGTCCCCGGCGCAGGTGATCTTGCCGGTGACCGGCGCGTAGTCGCATTCGCGCGTGTGAATGTTGTCGAAGCGCCTTCCGAAACGCCCGTAGATGGTGATCCAGACGTCCTGGAGCTGGGCGAGGCCGCCGGCTTTGTACTCGGTGGTGCGCGAGGCGCGGACAGTGAAGAGCGTGCGGTCCTGCTCGACCTTGCTGAAGGTGAACTCGGCGGATTGCTTCTGCACCGCGGGCGGCACTGCGGGTGGGGCTTGCTTCCGTGCGCGCGCAGCTTCGAAGGAGCGGTAAGCGTAGAAGCCCGCCACCATCAGCACCAATAGAATTGCCACCGTGGCGGCCCAACGAGAATAGCGCGCGGCTTCCGATCTGAGCATTTCCCTCGAGACTCCGCATCCCGAATCTTCGGGATTAGATGCTCATTGTATGACGAGTGGCTAGTGTTTAGTGACTAGTGGCCAGCAAAACTTTCCGGACTACTTTGATTCGATGAGGACTTCGTGGGAGGAGGCCACGTCGCGGGCGGAAGGAGTGACGATGGTGCGCGGGCCGATGAAGATTTTTTCGCCGCGACGGATGGCGTTGCGGACGTCGGTTTCGCTTACGAAATCGACGGACTTCGGAGGCGGAGCAGACGCAGGCGAAGAAGGTGCTGCCGGAGCGGCGACGCAGGCGGCAGGTGACGAAGTAGCGCGCGAACCGAGCAAGGCGGTGACGGCGGCGGCAGCGACGTCCTTCGGAGTAGGAACCGGATTTTCCGCAGGAGGTGGATTGCCGGCGGCAGGAGCGGGCGCGGAGCCGCGGGGGATGCCGAATTGGCCCATGACGCGTTCGACGATTTTGGAAATGGTAGCGCGGTCAGGTGCGGCGATGGTGGAAGCAACAACGGCAGGCGCGGATTCAGGAGATGGCGCGGGCGGCGCAGATGCCGGAGCGGTGGCAGGAGCCGCGGCGGCGGCAGAGACCGCAGCGGCGGATTGGACAGGTAACGGCGACTGGCCAGTGGATGCACCGGAATCGGCGAGGAGGCGACGGTCAGCGGGAATGGTGCGATGCTCGACGGCGCGCGATTCCCAGGCAATGCGCTTGATGTTCATCAAATGATGCGGACCGATATTGTCGGAGGTGATGTTGCCGCCGAGCGCGCCGCAGCCGAGCGTCATCGCTGGAAAAAGATTTGTGGAATAGCCGATGGAGCCGTGCACGGCGGAGGTGTTCACGCAAACGCGAAAAGCGGGCACGCCCTGGCCGAACTCCTTGGCCACGGATTCGCTGGCGGTGTGCACCGCAGCAGTGTGGCCCGCGCCGCCGAACCGGAGCAGCTTATTGCACAGCTCGATAGCCGCGGCGGTGTTGGGCACGGAGTAGAAGGCAAGAATGGGGGAAAGTTTTTCGGCGGAAAGCGGATGCTCGCGACCGACCGCGGTGAGCCGGGCGATGAGCACGCGCGCCTGCGGCGGCACTTTGATGCCGGCCATCTCTGCCAGTATCGTGGCGGGCTTGCCCACAATCTGCGGATTGGGCGCGGTGGCTCCGGGTTTGTAAACCAGCGCTCCGACTTTTTCGGCTTCTTCGGGTGAGAGAAAATAGGCGCCCTGACGGCGGCACTCTTCGAGGACGAGGTCGCGAATGTGGTCGTCGCAGACGATGGCCTGTTCGGAGGAGCAGATCGTGCCGTAGTCGAATGTTTTTCCGGCGAGGATATCGGCGACGGCTTTGCGCACGTTGGCGGTGCGCTCGATGTAAGCGGGGACGTTGCCGGGGCCGACGCCGTACGACGGCTTGCCGGAGCTGTACGCGGCACGAACAAGCCCGGTGCCGCCGGTGGCGAGGATGACGCCGACTTCGCGATGGCGCATCAGTTCCTGCGTGCCCTGCATGGTGGTGTGAGCCATACAGCCGATAAGACCTTCGGGTGCGCCGGCCTTCAGCGCGGCACGAGAAAGAACCGCGGCGGTTTCGCAAATGCAGCGTGCAGCAGAGGGATGCGGGCTGAGCACGATGGCGTTGCGCGCCTTGATGGAGATGAGAGTCTTGTAAATGGCAGTGGAAGTGGGATTGGTGCACGGAATAACGGCGGCGACGACACCGACCGGCGTGGCCACTTCGACGATGCCCTTCTCGCGGTCCTCTCGAAGAACGCCGACGGTCTTTATCCCGCGAATGGCTTTGTGCACTTCTACAGAGGCGAGGCGGTTCTTGATGATTTTGTCGGGAACGTTGCCGAAGCCGGTTTCCTCGACGGCGAGACGCGCGAGCTGTTCGCCGGCATCGGTGGCGGCCTGCGCACAGGCGCTTACAATGGCGTCTACCTGCTCCTGGGAAAATGCGGCGAAGATTTTCTGGGCGGCGGAGGCGCGCGCGACAAGTTCGCGGGCTTCCTGAATGGAGAGTAGATCGCGGTCGCGGAGAGTCAAAGCGTTAGCCCTTGCCCATCAAGAACGAAGAGCGATTCTTCGTCCCGATGAAAAACCTCGGGACTCAGAATGACAAGACAGAAAAAGTTCCGCCGCTACTTTTTGCCGGGTAACTGGCCGCCGCCGGGGAGGATCTTGTCCACGTGCTCGTGGGGCCGGGGGATGACGTGCACGGCGACGAGCTCGCCCACGCGACGCGCAGCGGCCGCACCGGCATCGGTGGCCGCCTTGACGGCGCCGACATCGCCGCGCACCATCACGGTGACGTAGCCGGAGCCAATGTATTCCTTGCCGATGAGGACGACGTTGGCGGCCTTGACCATGGCGTCGGAGGCTTCGATGGCGCCGACCAGGCCCTTCGTCTCAATCATTCCCAGCGCTTCATAAGACATGCGGTCCTCGCTCGTGACGGCGCAGCGGCCGTCGCCCACACCCTAGCGCGTATGGAGAGAAAACTCCGCGCCTGCACAGTAAGCAAAACGGAGACTAACACGCGCCTTGCAGTGAAGCAAGGCTAGCGGCGCGAATTGTGGAAAACGGGAAGAAGGAGAGATCCTTCGTCGTCCCGAAGAACCGGGACTCCTCAGGCTGACATGCTATGACGGAATGTCAGAGGCCGGGGAGGACGCCGATGCCCGCGGCAGCGACGCTGTCGCGCGTGGTGTTCTTCACCAGATACATGGCTTCGTCAGCGAGATGGAGCAAGCCGGCCTTGTTGTTGGAGTCCGTAGGATAGGAGGCCACGCCGACGCTGGCGGTGATGTGGGCATTCACGTTGGATTCCTTCAGCCAGATGCTCTCGCGGATCACGCGGTGCAACCTGCGGGCCACGATGAAGGCGTTGTCCTTGGAGGTCTGCGGGAGCAGGAGCACGAACTCGTCGCCGCCGTAGCGGAAAGCGAAGTCAATCAAGCGGCAGTGACTCTTGATCATCTGTCCGATTTCGCCGAGGAGCTTGGAGCCGGTGAGGTGGCCATGTGTGTCGTTGACATTCTTGAAGTGGTCGAGGTCGATGAAGATGAGCGAGAACTGGTAGCCATAGCGCTGGGAGCGATAGATTTCCGTGTCCATCATGAAATTGAGATGGCGGGCGTTGTAGAGGTTGGTGCAGTCGTCGGTGATGGTGAGCTCGTGAATGCGCTGCACGTGGCGGGCGTTCTCGATGGCGATGGCGGCGTAGTCGGCGAGGGCCTCGAGCAGGGCCATATCGCGAGCGCCGAAGCCTTCGGGGCCAACGCAGTTGATGAGCTCGATAACGCCGAGACAGTGATCGCGGAATTTCACGGGGACGGCGACGATGGAATGCGTCTCCATCTTGGTTTTCTCGTCCACCTTGGAAAAGAAGCGGGTGTCCTTGCTGACGTCGGCGACAATGACGGTTTCGCCGGACTTGGCCACCCAGCCGGCCAGGCCCTGCCCCATCTTGATGCGGATGTCTTTCAGGATTTCGGAGCCCGCGCCGATAGCAATTTCGAAGTAGAGTTCCTGGCGAAGCTCGTCCACGAGAAGAAGCGACCAGGTGTCCGGGCGCAGGAACTCGTCGATCTTCTCCATGATCGTGCGCAAGACCTGATCGAGTTCGAGCGTGGACGTGAGGGCCTTGCCCAACTCGTGGAGGACAGTGACCTCGCGCGTGTCAGAAGGAGGAGCCGGATTGCGGCGGCGTTCGACGCCGCTGAAGCCTGTCTCGTTTTGCACAGTTCGCCTGGCGGCAGAGCCGGACATAGTTGCCGGAACTAAACGCCTCGCCGGCTTAGGGTGATTATATGCAACAGAACGTTTCCGGGCAACGCGAGAAGCGCGGTTCTGTTTCCTGGGCTGCATTGACAGTCCGGAAACGCGTGCCTATAGTGCCAAGGAGAAAATGAACCGCAAATCTGCGCGGTCTGAGCAACCATGGCACACGGAGCCTTCGGAGAACGGCTGAAACGCGAGCGGGAGATGCGTGGTGTGGGGCTGGAAGAGATTTCCGCAGCCACGCGGATCAGCACGCGCTTCCTGGCGGCATTGGAAAACGAGCGTTGGCACGAGCTGCCTGGTGGCGTGTTCAACCGGGGTTTTATCCGCGCCGTGGCGCGCTACCTGGGACTGGACGAGGAAGCGATGATTGCGGAGTACGCGCTGGTGACCCACGATGCGCCGAAAGTGGCGGTATGGGCGGATTCGCCGGCGCGAGCGCGTGCGCCGATGCTGGCGTGGATTCTTCTGGTTATTATGGGGGTGCTGGCCGCGGGCGGCTGGTACGCCTGGCGACACTACGCGCCCCTGTGGCATGCCTGGCGCCAACCGATTCCGCTGTCGCCCAACGTGGCGCCGACGCCGCTGCCTCCGCCGGCTGTGGCAAGCCCTGCGGGCGCGCCCGAGCCCGAAGTGCTACAACTGAAAATTGATGCGGTGAAGCCGACGCGGGTGAAAGTGACCGTGGACGGCGTGGTGAAGTTTGACGGGACGATGCAGGTGAATCAAAGCAAGCGCTTCGAGGCTAAAGAGAAGTTCGAAGTGTCGTCGGAGAATTCCAGTGCGGTGCTGCTGGAGCTCAATGGACAGATCATGATGTTCGAGGAGCCGCCGGACGCGCCCGGGCGCATGACGCTGGACCGCGCACGGCTCAAAAAAGCGCAGGGAGGCAGCCATTAGCGCAGAATTGCTGGCGGAAATCCGCTCGGGCCGGACCACCAAAGAAAGAAAGCTGGCAGTGTGCTCGAGCGGCGCAGGCCTGACCCTCGATGAACGCGCGGAGGTGCTGTGCCTGCTCTCCGGCGATGCGGACGACAACATCGCCAATCGCGCCGGCAATTCGCTGGTGGCCATGCCGGTGGAGGCGTTCGTCACCGCCCTGGGGAAAGCCGAAGTGTCGCCGAAGCTGTTTGCCTATTGCGCGGAAAACCTGGCGGAGAAGCCGGGCGTGGCCGACGCGATGGCAACAAACAAGGCGTGCCCGGCGGCGCTGGTCGCGGTAGTAGCTCCGCGTATGACGACCTCCGCGGTTCAGGCGCTGGTAGATGACCTGGAGCGGCTGGCGGATAACCCGTCGATTGCCGAGGCGCTGGCGGCGAGCCCGTCGGTGACTGTGGAGCAACGCAAACTGCTTGAGGAACTTCATGCGGAGGGCGTGGACGAAAAGGCGCTGGCTGAGGCGGTGGAAAGCGTGGGGCTGGACGCGCACCGAAAGCAAACCATGATCCAGCGGCTGGGGAGCATGCGCGTGGTGGAGCGCATCAAGCTGGCCCTGGTGGGCGACCGCGGAGAACGCATGGCGCTGATCCGCGACGCCAACAAGCTGGTGCAGCGCGCGGTGCTGTCGTCGCCGAAACTGACGGGGCAGGAAGTGGAAGGGTTTGCCGGAATGGCCAGCCTGAACGACGAGATCCTGCGGATGATCGCGGGCAACCGCGCGTTCATCAAGAATTACGTGGTGGTGAAAAATCTGGTGAACAATCCAAAGGCGCCGCTGGACGTTACGCTGCACCTGCTGCCGCGGCTGCATGATGCGGACATGAAATTCCTGACCATGAACAAGAACGTGTCGGAGACGCTGCGGGCGCTGGCCAACAAGATTATCCGCAACAAGAAAATGGGCGTTAAGTAGGACCGGCGACCGCGCGAATTACTTCAGCGGCGCGGCGAGCGACTGCTTCACCTTCTGCGCATATTCCATCGCTTTGGCCAGCACTCCCGCTTCATTCAACGTGAGCACGCGGCGGTTCAACATTACCGTGCGGCCGTTGATGATGACGGTGACGACGTCGCTGGCCTTCAGCGTATAAACAATCGAGGAATAGAGGTTGTAGCTGGGCACGGCGTGCGGCAGGTCCGTGCGCAGCAGAATGATGTCGGCTTTCTTGCCGGTTTCCAGCGAGCCGATTTCTTTTTCCATGTGCAGGGCGCGGGCGCCGCCGATGGTGGCGAGCTCGAGCGCCTGCTCGGCGGAGAGCGCGCGGGGATCCATGCGCGAGACTTTCTGGAGTTTTGCAGCCAGGTCCATCTCTTCCATCATATTCAGGTCGTTGTTGCTGCCGGCGGGGCCGTCCGTGCCGAGGCCGAGGCGCAGCCCGGCGCGCAGCATCTCTCCCACCGGAGCGACGCCGCTGGCCAGCATCATGTTGCTGGAAGGATTGTGCGCGCAGCCGACGTCGCGCTGGACGAGCGTGGCGATGTCCGCGGCGTCCAGCCAGACGCAGTGCGCGGCGAGCACGTCCGCGCCAAGGAAGCCGATGCGGTCGAGATAGGCGACCGGCGAGGCGCCGTACTTCGCGCGGATTTCATCGTTTTCGCGCTTCGTTTCGGAGACATGAATCAGAATCGGCGCGCCGTAACGGCGGGCCAGTGCAGCGGCGTCCTTGAGTGATTCCTCAGAGTTGGTGAAGGTAGCATGCGGCGCGACCGCGGCGCGAATCAGCGGATCGCCCTGCCATTTCTTGAGAAAATTTTCCGTGTAGGCGATTGCCTCGGCGTGCGTCTTGTTGTCAGGCGCGGGAAAATCGATCCAGCTCTCTCCGAGCACACCGCGCATGCCAGCGGCCTTGGTGGCGCGGGCGATGGCGTCTTCGAAGTAGTACATGTCCACGTAGGTGGTGGTGCCGCCGCGAATCATCTCCAGCACGGCGAGGCGCGTGCCCCAGGTGACGAAATCCTCGGTGACGTTTTTTGCTTCCGCGGGGAAAATGTATTTCTCGAGCCACTCCTGAAGCGTGAGGTCGTCGGCCAGGCCGCGGAGCAGGGTCATGGGGGCGTGATTGTGCGTGTTAATCAGGCCGGGGAGCACAAGACGGCCGCTGGCATTGATGGATCGCGCGCCGGTGTACTGGGCAACGATTTCCGCGGTAGGGCCAATGGCCACGATCACCCCGCCGCGCACGGCGATGCCGCCGTCTTCGATGACGCGGCGCTCGGCGTCCATGGTGACGATGGTGCCGCCGGAGACCAGCAGGTCCGCGCGTTGCTTGGCGGAAGCTTTCGCCGCGGGCGGAGCCTGGGCGTTGGCAAGAAAAGCGAAAATAGAAAAGAGAAAATAGAAAATAGGAACTGCAAAGCGAATTCGTGTGCGGGTCATGTTGGCCTCTTTCCTAATTTCTATGCTCTGTTTTCGATTCTACAGGAATGACGAGTCAAAAGGTCTCGGGAAGAGCGACGACATCTGGTGCGTTTCGGAATTGCCTTTGAGATTGCCGAGGATCACAGGCACGTCGCCGCAGAATTCCCAGATGATCTGGCGGCAGGCGCCGCAAGGCGGAGTGAGCTGTTCGGTGTCGGTGACCACAGCGATGGCGTCGAAGCCGCGCTCGCCTTCAGAGATGGCTTTGAAAATCGCTACGCGTTCGGCGCATACGGTGAGGCCGTAGGTGGCGTTTTCAACATTGCAGCCGGTATAGATTTGCCCGGATTTCGCGCGCAGCGCTGCGCCGACACGAAAGTTGGAGTACGGCGCGTGGGCGTTTTCGCGGGCGGCGCGCGCGGCAGCGAGCAATGAATTCGAGTCGCTCATTTCACATCCTCGGCAATGCGGGGGAGGACGGCGCGGAGGAGCGCGACGAATTGTGACTTCACGCGTTCGCCGGTTTCCAGCACCTCGACGTGATTGATGGGCTGGTCGCTGACGCCGGCGGCCATATTGGTCACGCAGGAAATCCCCAACACTTTGATGCCCATGTGGCGCGCGGTGATCACTTCGGGCACGGTGGACATGCCGGCGAGGTCGCAGCCGATCGAGCGCATGTAGCGAATCTCCGCGGGCGTTTCGTAGCTGGGTCCGGTGAGCGCAGCGTACATGCCTTCATAGATGTCCACGCCGAGGCGCTTCCCTTCTGCGAGCGCGGCGTCGGCGTAGGGCTTCCAATAGGCGGTAGTCATGTCGTGGAAGCGCAGGCCGAAGCGTTCGTCGTTGGGGCCGATGAGCGGATTCGTTCCCTGCAAATTGATGTGGTCGCGGATGACGACGAGACAGCCCTGCTTGTAGTCGGTGTTGATGCCGCCGGCGGCGTTGGTGAGGATGACGGCGCGAATGCCCATACGCGAGAAGACGCGCATGGGGAAAATCACGTCCTGCATTGAATAGCCTTCGTAAAAATGCACGCGGCCCTGCATGCCGGCGACAGCCACGTCGCCCACTTTGCCGATAACCAGTTTTCCCGCGTGGCCGATGGCCGTGGAGACAGGAAAGTCCGGGATTTTTTTGTAGTCGATGCGTGTGGCGGAAGTGAAGTCGTCGGCGAAGGCGCCGAGGCCGGAGCCGAGCACGAGGCCGATGCGCGGGCGCAGTTTGGTTTTGGAAAGAATGTATTTCGCGGCGCGTTCGGCTCGAGAGAATTCGCCTCTGCCGGAAGTGCGTTTGGCGGCCATGATTACAAGAGCATTCCGACGATGGAGGCGGACATCAAGTTGGCCATGGTGCCGGCGAGCATGGCGCGGATGCCGAGCTTGGCGAGCTCGTCGCGCTTATTCGGAGCGAGCGCGCCAATGCCGCCAATCTGAATGCCGATGGAGCTGAAGTTGGCGAAGCCGCAAAGCGCGAAGGTGGCGATGGTGAAAGAGCGGTCGCTGAGCGTGGCCTTCATCGGGCCGAGTTGCGAGAAGGCGACCAGTTCGTTGAGCGCCATGCGCGTGCCCAGCAGGTTGCCGATCTGCATGCAGTCGTGCCAGGGCACGCCGATCACCCATGCCACCGGCGCAAAGACAAAGCCGAAAATCTGCTGGAGACTTTCGGGGAAAAACGCCACGCCATAGGCCGCGAGGAAATTGTGCAAGCCGCCGAGAATGCCGTTCGTCAGGTAAATGAGCGCGATGAAGGCGATGAGCATGGCGCCGACGTTGATGGCGAGGGAAAGTCCGTCGGAGGTGCCGCGGGCGATGGCGCCGAGAAAGTTTTGTTTCATTTCTTCTTCGGAGCGGTGCAGTTCAACTTTTCCGGCGGTTTCAGGCTGCTCGGTTTCGGGCACGAGCATTTTGGCAATGAGCAGGGTGCCGGGCGCGGTCATGATGACAGCGGTGAGAATGTGCTTGGGCTCGACGCCGAACGCGATGTAGGCGCCCATGATGCCGCCGGAAACGTGGGCCATGCCGCTGGTCATGATGGTCATCAGCTCGGAGCGCGTGACGCGTGGCAGAAAGGGACGAATGGTAAGCGGCGCTTCCGTCTGGCCCATGAAAATGCTGGCGGCGACGTTGAGAGATTCCGCGCCGCTGGCGCCCATGACAGCGGTCATGGCGCGCGCGGCCCACTTGATGATGAACTGCATCACGCCGATGTGATAGAGGACCGCAAAAAATGCGGCGATGAAAATAATCGTCGGCAGAACCTGGAAAGCGAAGATGAAACCGATCGGGGCTTCTTTCGCGCCAATCGGACCGAAGACAAACTTGGAGCCTTCGTAGGAAAAGCTTAGCAGCCACTTCACCCCATCACCGGCGCGCTCGAAGATTCTCCGGCCAAACTCAAACTTCAAAACCAAAAACGCGAAGGCAATCTGCAAGCCGAGGCCCCAGACGACGGTCTTGATGCGGATGGCCTTGCGGTTGGTGGAGAAGAGGTACGCCAGGCCGATCATGGCGGCCAAGCCGAGGATGCCGGTGAATCGCTCCATCAAAAGCCTCCACAGAAAACGAAATTCGAAAACCGAAAAACGGGCCCGCTACTTAGCACCGATAATGCCGTGGACCAGCGGGCGCGGTCGGCGAGGCGGCTCCGCTTCAATGCGATAGGCCAGCTCGATGAGGCGGCGAGCCTCGTCGAGGCGGGCATCGCCATTGTAATGGATGGTGCACAGCGGCTCGCCGGTGACCACGCGGTCGCCGCGCTTCTTGTGCAGGACGATGCCCACGGCGGGGTCGATGCTGTCCTCTTTCCTTTCGCGACCGCCGCCGAGGACACAACTGGCCACTCCAATCTGTTCGCAGGCGATGGAAGCGATGTAGCCGGAGCCGGGGCTCGGAACGTCGCGCGTGCTCTTCGCTTTGGGCAGCTTTCGCGGATCGTCAATCGTGGCGGGATCACCGCCCTGGAGACGCACGATCTCGCGAAACTTGGCCAGCGCTTTGCCGCTGGAAATCATTTGTGCGGCAAGCTGCTTCCCTTCCTCAATGGTGGCCACGCGGTCGCCGAGCAGAAACATCCACGCGGAAAGCTCGATGCTCAGCTCGGAAAGATCGTTGCGCACTTCGCCGCGCATGATGTAGATGCATTCTTCGATTTCCAGGGCGTTACCGACGTAGCGGCCCAGCGGCTGGTCCATGTCGGTGATGAGCGCGACAACGCGCTTGCCCATGCGCACGCCGGTTTCCACCATCAGCTCGGCGAGGTGCACGGCGTCCTCTTCGCGCTTCATGAAGGCGCCGGAGCCGGTCTTGACATCGAGCACGAGAACGTCAATACCCTCGGCGAGCTTTTTGCTCATGATGGAGCCGCAGATGAGCGCGGGGCTTTCGACGGTGCCGGTGACGTCGCGCAAGGCGTAGAGCTTTTTGTCGGCGGGAGCAATCTCCGCGGTCTGGCCGATGAGCGCGCAACCGCATTCGCCAAGCACGCGGCGGAAATCACCGAGCGAGAGATTCACGTTGAAGCCGGGAATGGATTCGAGCTTGTCCAGCGTGCCGCCGGTGTGTCCCAGGCCGCGACCGCTGATCATGGGTACAAAGAGGCCGGCGGCGGCCACGGCGGGAGCGATGACCAGCGACGTTTTGTCGCCCACGCCGCCGGTGGAATGCTTGTCCACTTTTTTGCCGGGCAGCGCAGAAAGATCGAGCACTTCGCCGGAGTGCAGCATGGCCTCCGTGAGCGCGGCAATTTCCGCGCGGGACATTCCGCGCAGCAGAGTGGCCATCAGCCAGGCGGAGAGCTGATAGTCGGGGACGGCGCCGCTGGTGCAGCCGTCCACGAGAAACTTGATTTCTTCGCGGGTCAGTTCGCCGCCGTCGCGTTTTTTCCGGATGAGGTCAACGATGCGCATGGAAGGAAGTGGTCAGTCACCAGTCTTCAGTTCTCAGTTATCAGTTATCAGTTTTCAGTGCTCAGTGCTTCGCAGTTGAGTGAGGGCGCAGACTAGCATCCTACATGAGGGGAGTCAACGCAACGTCGCAAAGGAGTGCGGCGCAGCAAATGCGCCGCGAAATCATCCGGGAGCTTGCGGACTGCGTTCGGCGATGTCGGTGGCGAGGGTGCGCATTTCGTCGTGGATGAGGCCGTTGGAGGCGAGGCATTCCGCGTCGCCCGGGCGGAACGGGCGGCCGGCAAAATCAGTGACCACTCCGCCTGCTTCGCGCACGATGAGCGTGCCAGCGGCGGTGTCCCAAGGCTTGAGACCGAACTCCCAGAAGCCGTCGAAGCGGCCGCAGGCGACGTAGCACATGTCGAGCGCGGCGGAGCCATCACGGCGGACGCCGTGCGAGGCCAGCGTGAAACGCCAGTAATAATGGATGTTGGGATTTTCCACGCGCTTGTGCGCGGGAAATCCTGTGCCGAGCAGGCCTACGGCAAGGCGATCAATCTTGGAGACGTGGATTTTTTTCTGATTGAGCCACGCGCCCTGACCTTTGGCAGCGGCGAACAACTCGCGCGCGACCGGGTTATAGACCACGCCGACCGCCGGCTCTTCCTCTTCCACCAGCGCAATGGAAACAGCGAAGCACGGATAGCCGTGCGCAAAATTGGTGGTGCCGTCGAGCGGGTCCACGTACCAGCGGAAGTGCGAGCGCGCGGCGCCTTTGGCAAGATGCTCGTGTCCGCTGCCCTCTTCGCCAACGATTGCGTGCGTGGGGAAATGCGTGCGCAGTCGCGCGACGATGCACTCCTCGGAGCGACGGTCGGCCTGCGTCACGAGGTCCACGTCGCCTTTGTAGGTGATGGTCGGCGTGTGGTCGAATTCGGAAAGAAGAATGGCACCGGCTTCGCGGGCGATCTCGGTGGCGACGTCCAAGAATTCTCTCATCACAGATATTTATACAAGAAAGACGGAAGGAATGCCCACCTAAAGGTGAAGCTACAAGCCGGGAGTGAAGTAGCCTTTGCGGTGATGAATGGTGAAGCGGTCCGCAGCGGGTGCAGCGCGATCGGAGGAAATCACATTCACTTCGATGCGGCGGAAGGCAGCGGTTGTGGTCTGCGGCAGTCGCGGCGTGGGGTAGTAGCCTAGGCGGTATTGGGTGCGTAGCTCTCGATCCATCAGGTCGAAAATATCGTTCAGTGCGGCGACGTCCGCCGGGAAGTACATTGAACCGCCGGTGACTTCAGTGATGGTGACCAGGGCGTGTTCCCCAGCAGTATTGCGGCCACCTTCGGATTTCACGGGATTGATGAGGATGGTGTAGAGCATGGTGCCGGCGGCCAGCGCAGCACGGCGTGCGTCGTCGAACTTGGCGCGGCTGGTGGTCTCGCCGCCGTCGGTGACGAGCACGAGAACGCGGCGGCGACCCAAGGGGCGTTTCTCCAGCGCCTGCGAGCCGAGCACAATCGCGTCGTAGAGCGGCGCGCCACCGCCGCCTTCGATGCGGCGCACCGATTCCTCCAGGCGCACGACGTTGGAAGAGAATTCGGAAAGCTGCGAAACCACATCGGAAACTTCGAAGACCGCGAGGCGGTCGCCCGGGCGCACAATCTGGCGAATGAAGCGGGCCGCGGCCTCGCGCTCGAAAGTGAGTTCCTTCAGCGTGCTGAGGCTGGAATCAATCAGCAGCGCGAGGTCGAGCGGCTGCTGGGTTTCCGCTTCAAACACTTCCACCTGCTGCTTCACGCCTTCTTCATACACCTCGAAGGCTTCCTTGGACAGGTCAGGCACTGGGCGGCCATCTTTGTCGAGCACGCTGGCGATGACACTGACGAGGTTGACTTCCGTTTTGATGCGGCGATCTTCCTGCTGCGGCGGCGCAAGGCGCTTGGCCTGCGGAAAGGCTGGCGAGAAAACAAAGAGAATTGCCGGCAAGAGGCATGCTGCGATGAGGGCAGAGCGTTTCATCTAGGAATTGGATTCATTGGAGGGGGGAAAAGGTTTTGTGGAGGGAACCGTGCCTTCGACCCAAACAGCACCGTCGCGGAAGAATTCTTTTTTCCAGATGGGGACGGTGTGCTTGAGTGTGTCGATGGCGAAGCGGCAGCCGTCGAAGGCGGCGGCGCGGTGGGGCGAGCTGACGGCGATGAGCACGCTGGTTTCGCCGATGTCGAGTCTGCCAAGGCGGTGCACGATAGCGATGCGGTGGATGGAGAATTGTTTCCGGGTTTGCTCGCCAATCGCGCGCATTTGTTTGAGGGCCATGGATTCGTAGGCTTCGTACTCGAGGTAAAGAGTCTCGCGGCCCGTGGAGTGATTGCGCACGATGCCGTCGAAGACCACTACGGCGCCATCGGAAGGGACCTTCAGCGCAGCGACGATTTGCGTCGCGCGGATAGGAGCGCGGACGATTTCGCAGAGGACGTCCGGCGCGGCCGTGCCGAGATTTGTAGATGTGCCGCCGCTGACGGGAGGAAGAAAAGCGATTTCGTCGCCGGCGCGGAGCGTGACGCGCCACTCGGCAAATTCTTCGTTCACCGAGGCGACGAGTGAAGAGCGGAACGCCGCCAGAGCGGGAAACTGGCGGCCATAGCGGGCGAAGAGATCTTCGAGAACGGTGCCTTCGTCGAGCTCGGCCCAGTCTTCGGCCAAGCCGGTGATGTCTTTCAATCGCCCAAAGAAAAGAACGCGAACGCGCATCGCAGCGATTGTAGCGCGGCGCGGGACGTGCTGACCAGCGTGTACGCAGAATTCGAAGCGGCTGAAACGTACACGAGCACAGACGGGAGCGAAAGACGAGACCAGAAGCGGGGCGTGGAAATCTTGACGCCAGCGCGAGGCACGGGTAGCGTGAGAGAGACAAGAAAACAATTGAGGTCCAAGCCATGAGAGTTCTGATTTCCGGATCATCCGGGTTGGTGGGGTCGGCTCTGACGGACGTGCTGCGGAGCGCTGGACATACGGTGAATCGGCTGGTGCGCCCGGGAGGCACGAGAGCGCCGGGCGACATCGGTTGGGACCCGATCACAGGAAAGATGGAGCTGGGTGGCCTGGAAGGATGGGACGGGATTGTGCACCTAGCGGGGGCGTCCATCGCGGAAGGGCGATGGACGGAGTCGCGCAAACAAGTGTTGCGCGCAAGCCGCGTGGACGCGACACGGCACCTGGTCAACGGGCTGCTGCAATTAGCGCGGCCGCCGAAGGTGCTTGTGACGGCCTCCGCCGTGGGCTACTACGGTGACCGCGGCGATGAACAACTCACCGAAGCGTGTGCGCCGGGCAGGGGCTTCCTCGCCAAGCTTGCGCGGGATTGGGAAGCGGAAGCGTTGCGCGCCGGAGGGAAAGGAATCCGCACCGTGCTCCTGCGCTTTGGAGTGATCCTGTCGGCGCGAGGAGGTGCGCTGCCGCGCATGCTGCTGCCATTCAAGATTGGCGTTGGCGGGAAGCTGGGCTCGGGGCAGCAGTGGATGTCGTGGCTCACGCTGGCGGAGGCTGTGGGATTTGCGCGGCAAGCACTGGAGAACGGCAGGCTGACGGGCGCGGTAAACGCGGTAGCGCCCTGCCCAGTGCGCAACAGCGAGTTCACCAAGGTGTTGGGGAAAGTGTTGCGGCGGCCGACGCTGTTCCCTGCTCCGGCGTTTGCGCTGAAGCTGGCGCTGGGGGAGATGGCTGAGGCGCTGCTGCTTTCCAGCCAGCGCGTGGTGCCCGCGCGATTGCAGGAACAGGGTTACTGCTTCCAGCATCCGACGCTGGAAGCGGCGCTGCGCGCCGTGCTGAAGAAATGAGCTAGAACACAGGTCACCTTTCGACACACGCAGAGATTCTGCCTGAAAGGAAGTTAGGGAGGAGAAGTCGTTGCAACTTCGCCTTCCTCTCGGCAAAGCCATTGATTCCCAAGACCGCCGCTTTCAAGTCACTTATCCAATGCCTCTCACCTGCCACGGGAACAACTCGGGCTCCCTTCCCGTCGACTTCTCAAACTGTCTCTTCAAAGCGCACAGTTGCTGGAGTTCGTCCAGCAGCCACACCAACCGCTGCCGATCAAACGCCTCATGCAGCCCCGTCTTGAGCTGCCTTATCCGGACTTCCCCACCCAGCTCAATCGTCTGGATCGCCTTCGCCGCTTGCAACGGGTCGGCAATGATTTGCAGGCTGAAAGCACCCAAAGTCTCAGCCACCTGCCGCAGTTCCTCATAGGTGAAGTGGATATGTTTCTTGACATTCTCCAGCTGGCCGGAATTTCCACTCATACTACTGCCGCCAATCTGCCTAATTCACTCCCCCAGTCTGCCTAATTCATATTCCGCCTCCACAGTGCTTCAATCAATCCCCCAATGGTACTACTGCATCACATTTCGAATCACATCAGCCAGCCCACTGTGTATAGATTCGAAGCAGAACGCGCCAATACTTGCCAAGTTTGCGGCCCCGCTTGCGGCTCTGCTTGCGGCTTTGCTTGGCTTCGCCTTCGCGGGACCCAGCAATTCCGCGCCGCAGTGCGCGCACTTCGGGTCATCGGCCTCCGGCTTGTTCGCAATCGACCCAAAACACCGGGGACACCAGGCCACCACGTTTCCGTTACAAGCGGGACAAGACTTAGGCGGCAAGGAGGAGACACGCGTATCTGTTTCCTGACTAGATTCGTCAAAATCGAATACACGACGACACGAAGGGTCCGTACAGAAGGCGAAGGGGGCCATTGGTCATCTCTCCCAGGATTTTCTTTTCCGAGGGTCACCGCTAAGGAAAGGCTGCTGCCAACAGTCGAGCGGGAGTTGCACTATGTATATATTTCAGTACATTGTCAATAGAATTAGTTAACTATTCTCTCTTGTCTGTAATTTTTACGTACGGTGAGTACCGTTACTTGGACCGTCGCAGCCATATTCGATTTACTGTCAGCCACCCATTTTTAGTAACATCCGCTTCGTCCCGCCGGGTGCTTGCGACGTTCCTTTTACGGGCGCCCCGCCGTCGCACTCATCTAGAACTTCTTCTCCGTCATTTCATCACCGCCTCAGTGCTTCTTCGGGAAAACCTTCCCACAAAGGAATGGATTCTGCTCTGAAAACCCCGACACCTCTTCTCCGGAGAATAGCCTATTCCCTTGATATGGAACTTCCTATTGAAGGTTGCGTTTTTCGCAAACCGTTCGGCACTAGGCTTGCTTACACAAAAACAAATCGAGCGACAACCCCTTTCCTCGTTCGACGGAGTTTCGCCAACACAGAGTGGAGTTGCGCAGGACCAGCAGACCGGTGAAGGCTGCTTTTACCACGCGTTGCCACTCGAAGGAGAGATTATGAAAAGGGTACTAGTGCTCGTTTTGCTGCTTGCCTGTCCCTGCTGGTCGCAATCAGAAGAGGTGAGAAAAGAGCTAAGAAAAGAGATAAAACAAGACGTAAAAAAACGAAAGGTGCGGATATTTGACAAGAAGTTTTGGTTGGTCACGGCAGCCGTCGTGGGCACGACCATCTTGGACGTGGAAACGACCGCCAGATGCATCAAAGCCCACACCTGCGGAGAACGCAATGCCCTGTTTGGGCAAAATCCAACGCGTGCCAAAATGTACGGAATTAAGGCACCCATTGCTGGATTCGTCCTCTGGGGCACTTGGTGGTGGAAGAATGCTGACGCGAACGATGTCGAAACCTATGGCCACCAGTTCGAGCAGGGCGCGAAACATCCTCGCAACCCGGCCATACCCCGGTCTAATTGGTGGATTCCCTCAACGATTTACATTGGCGTCACCGGGGGTGCTGGGATTTACAATTTGACACATAGTCAAAATATTAAGCCTCGAGATCCCGTCTTACCGGCGCAATTGAGTCGCTACCCGGGGAATTGAGAGCCACATTGAGAGCCGGCTCTGCTTGTGGTGCCGCTTGCAGATTTGATTGCTTTGGCCTTCGCGGGGCCGATCAGGAAAAAAAGGACGCGGTCAGCCCGTTCAAGTTTCCATGAGACATTGCTGAAAGAAAAAGCGCGTTCGCCGGCTGGCGAACGCGCTTTTTTGTTTTGCGGGAAGCAGAGGGCGATCCCGCAGCGCGGGACCAGCCGCTACATCATTTGACGACGTTGAGCGTGACTTCCACTCTGAGCACGCGACCGCTGAGGGGGTCGGTGGCCATGGTAGTTTGCATGGTCTGGGCATCGCGAAGGATGAAATCAAAGCCAGCGCTGTACTCGCGCAGAATTGGCCGCCCGCTGGCTTCCCCCATGCTCCATGCAGCTTCTTTGTTGGCGCCTTCCAGCGTGTGAACCGACGAGCGCCGAATCTGCATATTGAGCACGAAGCGGCCATCGGGCGTGGGCTGAACCCGCGCGTCAATGTTGGTGCCGACGTCCATGTACTGCGTCTGGCTCTGCCCTTCCTTGGTGGTGCTCTGAATCGGGACCTTCAGCCCCATGCGCAGGCTGCTGAAGTTGCGCCCGCGGTCCAAAGAGGATAGCAGAGTAAGCGTGTAGGGCAGGTTGCTCACTTTTTTCTCCCCGTCAAACTCGCTGAACACAACCTGGACTTTTACGGGAATGCCGTCTTTGTTGCCGGCAGCATCGTTGGCTTTTTCCTGCGCGATGGCGACCGGTCCGAGCAAGAGCACCAGAGCGAGACTTGCGACCAGCATTCGAATGGACTTCATTATGAACTCCTCCCTTTCCGAGCTGAGATTTCAGATTGCACTCGTCAACGATTCTCCGAAGATCCCTTTGGTTTCTCTCCACCATCGAGCGGCTCGACTTCGAGGGCCGGTATTTTCAGCTCCGCAATGGTCATTAGTTTCAAGCCGTCGATCACAGACCTTGCCTCGGCCACAAGCGAAGCGCCGTCGGCCTTCCCATTCCAATTGGCCTCATAGAGGCGCATGACCGCTGCCATTTCGCCGGGGGGGACGAGCACTTCGGGCTCGCGATTTGCGGCTGACTGTGGCCCGCGTGGAGGGCGACGTCCAGTGGCAACTGTGCGCGGCGGTTGCGTGGGCGTCACTTCTGGAGGTGCAACTGCGCCGGCCTTTTCGGTTGGGGCGACCTGCGCAGGCGGCTTCACCGCCGCGGTTTGCGGCGGGCGCGGCGGACGGCCGATGGTCAGAACTCCAACCAGGACGACGAGCGCCAGCGCAGCGGCGCTAACGGGCATCCAGCCGGCAAACCACGGGCGAGTCGTGACGCCTGCTTGTGCGATGCGCTGCCAAACGTGCGCGGCAAAATCTCCAGAAGGCGCTTCGGCCACCACCGAAACGAGGCCACGATCAATGGAGGCCAGCAGAGAGCGCTGGGCGTCGAGTGCGGCGCGGCAGAAAGCGCAGCCATCCAAATGCGCACCGAGTTCGACATCCTCTGCACCGAGCGCAAAATCCGTCAGCCGAGTATTGAATTGTTCGCAACTCATTGCAACTTCTCCGAGAAATGCCGGGCTGAAGCCCGGCGCTACATCAACATCTCCGCTAATTTCTTGCGCGCGTGAAAGAGGCGCGACTTCACCGTGCCTTCGGGCAAGTCAAGCAGTCGGCCGACCTCGCGCGTATCGAGCCCTTCGATGGCACCGAGTAGGACCACAACACGCAGTTTTTCCGGCAGCTCGTCCAGAGCGCGCGCCAGGCGCTGTTCGAATTCGCGGGAGGCGCGGACGTCTTCGACGGTGCGTTCCGGCGAATTCATTTCTTGCACCATGACGGCGGTCTCGCGGGCCTCGCGGCGGCGTGCAGCGCGAATGCGGTCCAGCGCCAGACGCCAGGTGATGCGCACGAGCCAGGCGCGGAAGCGCTCGCGGTCGCGCAACCGGGAGAAACTCTGGTAAGCGCGAAGAAAGGCTTCCTGGGCGACGTCTTCGGCGTCGTCGCGATTGCGGAGCACGCCCGGCGCAACGCGGAACGCCAGAGCGGAGGAATCCGCCAGGCGCTCTTCAAATTCGCGTTCGAGCGAGGATTCCAGAATCACAGCGGCTTCCGGATAAGTGCCGACCAGCGCATCCATTTCGACTCCCACCTACCAGACGCCGGAGGGTAGGAAACGGTTCAAAAATACAGTGGCGAGTGATTAGTGGCTAGTGGCAAGTAAGAAAAGAATGGGGAATCGAGGATCAGAGGTCGAGCTGAGCGAGCAGGGCTTCGAGGTTTTCGCCATCCACGATGAGATCGGGGCGGGCAGCGGAAAGGTCCTCAACTTCGTCGAAGGCCTGGAAGAGGCGCATTTTGGCCGCGGCATACTCTTCGGTACCGGTTATTTCGCGGCCGGACTTCTTGCCCCATTGGCGGACGGCGTCGTGGCGCACGAAAACGCGCAGCGGAAACGCGGCGCCGCGGTCCACGGCGACCATGTACACGTAGTCCGTGCCGCCGTGCAGGCCGCGGCGGGATTTTTGCGTCTCGAGGAAATAGTATTGATAGACGTAGCCGGTGGCGGCGGAATAGCTCTTTACACGGCGGGCATGGTCGGGACGGGCCATGATTGGGATTATAACGAAATTCGAAAATCGAAAAACGAAAATGGGAAGAAAACGGGAGCAACTCGGGGCAGGAAATGGGGTTCAAAGAGTTATGATAATATCTTGGTTAAGCGCCGGGTGGGGCTTGCTCTCTTGAACGAATTCCGTTTTGTTGTGCAACGCCAGAGATTACGAAAAACGAGCCGCCGA
>Ga0080064_1000451_pt1 | contig 109545 bp, 94 predicted proteins | sample Subgrocontami54m_FD_69260 | JGI IMG/M metagenome (GOLD analysis project Ga0080064, IMG submission 69260) | Subsurface groundwater microbial communities from S. Glens Falls, New York, USA - GMW46 contaminated, 5.4 m (SPADES assembly) (version 2) ...
CCAGCAGTGGACGTGGGCCGACTGGTCCCGACCCCGGGGCAACGGGACCCGGGCGTCTGTCCTCCGCCGCCTACCCCACCCCCCCCCCACCCCACCTGAAATGCGTAAGTGTTCATTCCAAGAGGCTTGAGTTCGATCTGGGGCGTAAGTGTTCATGGTAAAGGGGTTAGAGTGTGGAAGTGTGAAAGTGAAAGAGCACCACCCCCCCACCCCGGTGTTTTGGGGAAGCGTTGCCGACAAAGGGCTTGTGGGAGAATTTTTTGCAAGTGTTGCTGACAAAAGGGTTAGCATTTTTATTTACCCTTTCCCCGACCCCTTGGGGCAATGCTTAGCTTCTCGTGAGTACACGTCTTCGTATATTAGCTTATAGCTACAGATGTGTCAAGGGGAATGGGCTGAGGATACTGTCCTAATTTGGTGAGAGGTTGTCTGCTCCGACAGGGAAAGGATCGTAACGGGCCGGTCAGCCGGTTGCGCTTGCCTGCCCCGCCACGCTCCTGCTACTCTGCGCTGACATGACAGCGAAAGCTTTCGACGAAGCCTTCGAGAAAGTCAAAAACCTCGCTGCGACCTTCAAAGCCAACGAATTCCGATATCTGTCTGCCGAATATCAGGAAGCCGAGGCCCGCAAGGACTTCATCGATAAGTTTTTCATCGCGCTCGGCTGGGACGTGAACCACGACCAGCAAACGAATCCCTACGAGCAGGAAGTCAAAGTGGAGCCGCCCGTCTCGGCTGGCGGTCAACGCCGCGCCGACTACGCCTTCCACGTCGCCCCGAACTACCGCGACGTTCGCTTCTACGTCGAGGCCAAGAAGCCGCACGGGGACATCGCCACCGCCGACAACTACTTCCAGACCATCCGCTATGGATGGAACAGCGACACGCCGCTGGCTGTACTCACCGACTTTGAGCAGTTCCACGTTCTCGACTGCCGTTACAAGCCTGATATCGACACGGCGTTACTCTGCCACGTCGCAAAGTACCACTACAGCGAATACACCGACCCCAAGAAGTTCGCCGAAATTTACTGGCTGTTCTCCCGCGAGGCTGTCGCCGACGGCTCATTGGAGAAGCGCGCCAAGGAACTGCCTAAGCCGCGGGGGAAGGCCGTCCAACGGGGGCTGTTCCCCGGCGGCTACCAGCGTATTGACGATTCTTTCCTCAAGGAACTCGACGAATACCGCACTTCACTAGCCCGCACGTTCAAGAACAAGAATCCAAAGCTCGACAGCGAAACGCTTACCGAGCTCGCCCAGCGCACACTCGACCGCCTCGTCTTTCTTCGCTTCCTCGAAGACAAAGGGATTGAGCCCCATCGCCTCGTGGATAGGTTTGGCGAAAGAGGCACAGCGTGGGACGATTTCGTTGCCGCCAGCCGCCGCCTCGACGGCATTTACAATGGCGTGGTCTTCAAGCACCACGAGATCCTCGACGGCGAAAAATTCCGCGTGGACGACACCGTTTTTGCCGATATCTGTGAGAGCCTCGCGCATATCAATTCCCCCTACGACTTTGACGCCATCCCCATTCACATCCTCGGCTCAATTTACGAACGCTTCCTTGGCAAAGTCATCGTCGCCACCGGCAAACGGGCGACCGTCGTAGACAAACCCGAAGTCCGCAAGGCGGGCGGCGTCTATTACACGCCGGAGTACATCGTCCGCTATATCGTCGAAAATACTGTCGGCAAACTTATTGCCGGCAAGACGCCAGACCAGATTGCCGAAATGCGTTTTGGCGACATCGCCTGTGGCAGCGGCTCCTTCCTGCTCGGAGTTTACGATCTACTGCTGACCTACCACGGCAAGTATTACAACGAGAACCTTGACAAGACTCGCAAAGGTGATTGCCTTGTGCGCGAGGGCAAGCTGTTTCTCTCGCTCCGCAAGAAACGCGAAATCTTGCTCAACAACATCTACGGCGTGGACATCGACACCCAAGCCGTCGAAGTCGCCCAACTCTCGCTCTACCTCAAGCTGCTCCAAGACGAAACCACGGCGACGGCCCACCAATACTTTCTCGAGTTCGAGCACACAGCCCGGTTGAAAAAGTTGCTACCTGACCTGAGCAAGAACATAGTTTGCGGCAACTCGCTCATCGGCACCGACATTCTCGAAGGCCAGCTCTTTCCCAGGGACGAGGAACACAAACTCAACTCGATGAACTTCGAGGATGCCTTCCCCGAAGTCATGAAACGCGGCGGCTTCGACGCCATCGTAGGAAATCCGCCGTACCTTGGCGGCAGAGAGTGGAAGGAAGAAGGCGGGAGAAAATATGACTATTTTATGAAGCATTTCACAGTTGCAGAGTATCAATTCGATATTTACGCGCTGTTTTGGGAACGGGGAATCCGAGTCTTGAAGCAAGGCGGGCGGATTGGTTTCATCACTCCGAACACTTGGCTCAACAACCAAGGGAATACAAAACTGCGACAGTTCATTATGGATAAGACACAAGTTGCCACCATCACAGACTACTCGCGAATCAAAGTTTTCTCGCAAGCCGTCGTGTTGCCCATCATCACGATCTTAGAACGAAGCGATCATCCATCCGGTAAAGTGGAAATATACTTGCCCGATAGCGGCGAAATTCTTCTCAGTCATAGAATTCCGCAAGACCTTTGGTGCGACGACGAATACAAGATCTTTAACATCGGTTTGCGCGAGCAAGACGTGGTTATTCGCAAGAGAGTCGAACACAATTCCGTTAAGCTCGAATCCCTTGCTGATGTAAAATTCGGCATCAAGATTTACGAAACCGGAAAAGGGACACCTCCTCAAAAACCTTCGGACGCTAAAAGGCACGTCTTTGAGGCAAAGCAAAAGCTGAACTCAAAATACCGCCGCTACCTTGAAGGCAAAGATGTAAACCGCTACCAAATCACATGGAAAAACCGTTGGTTGAAATATGGCGAGAATTTGGCAGCACACCGAGACCCATCCCTCTTTGAAGGCCAGCGTCTCTTGGTTCGGCGCATCGTTGGCGAGCGTCTCATCTCAACGTTCACAGACGAGGATTTTGTTACCAGTCAACTGCTCCAGATCGTCAAACCGCGTGACCAGAGTATTGCCAAGTATCTACTCGGCATTCTTAATTCATCCCTCTTGGCTTATCACTTCAAAAAGAAATACAACCGCCAAGACAAGACGTTTCCTGAGATACGCATTTACGAACTTAGTTCCCTACCAATCCGCTCGTTAGAATTAGCCAATCCTGCAAACAAATCGTGCCACGACAAGATCGTGCAAATGGTAGATGCGATGCTGGAGGCGAAGAAGCAGTTGGCGAAGGCGAAGTCAGACAAGAACAAGACCTATTTCGAAAACAAATGCGCCGCCCTCGACCGCCAAATCGACCGCCTCGTCTATGACCTCTACGGCCTGAGCGAGGAGGACATCCGGATCGTAGAGGGCGGGAAGTGAGTCCTTCCGGCATGTAGAGCAGGCAGGTGCGCCCCTACAAAGCGGCGTCGATCTCGAGGGGCGGGAGCCGCGGTGATGAGCGCAGCCCCTTCGCTTCGCTCAGGGCAAGCAAGAGTGGCTGCGCTACAACGGGCGGCCGCGGTGAAGAGCGCAGCCCCTTCGCTTCGCTCAGGGCAAGCAAGAGTGGCTGCGCTACAATGGCGGGCCTTTGCCACCTTCTTTCTCCTTGACCCATAACCCCCGCGGGGCCACCATGGACTTGTCTGCCCGGCGCAACCTCTTGTCCCCCGGCGCCATCGGACTATATGGGTAGTGATTGGGTCCCCCTAGGGGGTTGCCATGAACCGACGCATCGCGTTCTCCGCTCTCAGCTTGATGACGTTGAGTCTGGTGTTGGCTGCGCCGCACGCCTTAGCTGCTCCCGAGGCTTCGGGAGACCAGGACTATAGCTATGCCCGCATCGTCCGCCTCAGCTATGTGGAGGGCGACGTCCAAGTCCAGCGGCCCGAAGAGGTCGGCTGGGAGGGCGCTCTGCTCAATCTCCCCATTCGCCACGGCTATCAAATCTCCACCCGCATGGGCCGCGCCGAAATCGAATTTGAAAGCGGCGCTGTAGCCCGTCTGGCGGAAGACACGCTTCTGGAGTTCACTGAACTGGCCCTGGCCGATGGCGCCCGGCTCACCCAGTTGCGGCTGGTCCGCGGCACCGCCACGTTTTACGCCAATCTTTCCAACGAAGACCGCTTCAGCGTCGCCACGCCGCACTTCACTGTCATTCTGCCTCGCAACGCGCGCTTCCGCATTGATGTGGGCAACGACGGCGCCACGGTCAGCGTGCTGAAGGGCGACATCACTGTCGAAGCCCTCGGCGCCTCCTATCGCATCACAAAAAACCGCGCCTTTTTCTTCCGCACCGACGGTGAGCAAGTCACGCTGGCTCGCGCACCCGACACGGACGCGTGGGACCGTTGGGTCGAAGACCGCGAAAATATTCTGAGTGCTAGCCGCCAGGCCGCATCACTGCGCTACGCTCGCGCACCATTCAGCTACGGCATGTCCGACCTTGACTACTACGGTGGCTGGTACAACCTCCCGGGTTACGGTTACGGCTGGCAGCCTCGCGGCATTTCCATCGGCTGGTCGCCATACTGCAGCGGGCGGTGGATGCGCGTCGGCGGCTTTTTGACTTGGGTCAGCTTTGAGCCTTGGGGCTGGACGCCGTATCACTATGGCAACTGGATATACGCGCGGAACAGTTGGTTCTGGATGCCCGGCGGATTCCATCAGTGGCAGCCCGCCATCGTTTATTGGGTACATCTCGGCGGCAACCGCTGGGGATGGGGCCCGCGCGGTCCACATGATCGTCCGGGCCACGCTCCGGCCAATCTGCCGCACGGCACGGTCGTCCCGACCGGCAACAACTCGGGCGGCTTTTCCGGTGTGGACCGGCGCAACGACCGCCCGCTAACCAGCGAAATTGGCCGTGGTCGCGTCGCGTTTGATCCGCCAGATACTTTTGACGGAGACAGAAGGCCCCGCGGTCGTGCTCTCGCCGGTAACGATGGCGTCTCGCCGCCAGCTGCTTCCGGCGCTCCTGCTTCCGGCTTTTACGGCGAACCCAGAACACCGCGAACTCGTGAAGGTTCTGCGGACGAACGGCCTGATCCTCGCACGCGTGGCCGTGCCGGCGAAGCGGGCCCTGCCTCTGGAATTGTTTACGATCCGCAGGAGCGCCGCTTTGTGAACGCGCCGGGAGTCCCCGGGCGCGGCGACGCACCCCGCCGTTCCGAATCCGCGGAGACTCCGGCAGCGCCGCCCGCTCGCGGTTTTTCCGGCACCACCGCAACACCTGCCGAGACACGAAAGACTCCCACTGCGGAAATCCGCCGCGAGGAGCGTCCGGCAATTCAGCGCGATGAAAATCGCGTGCCCGGCCGCGGCGAACCGCGGCAGGATAATGCGCCGGCAGGCGTACGTCCGTCGCAGCATCCGCGCCAGGATGCTCAGCCGCAGCAGCGGCAGCCTTCTGCTCCGGCGCCGCAGGCGCAGCCGCGCTACGAGCAACCGCGTCCCGCTCCGGCGCAGCAGCCGCGCTGGGAATCGCAGCCACGGCCCGCGCCGCAGTCGCAACCGCAGCCGCGCGTCGAACCGGCGCGTCCGCCATCGCAACCTTCGGCCCCGGCGCCGCGCAGTGAATCGCGCGAGCGGCCAGCCACCCGCCCGCCAAAGGGTAACTAGCTTCCGCATAAACTCGTCGGGGCGGCCCTTTCGGCCGCCCCGTTTCTTTTTCTTTGATTCTGCTTGCCGGCCACTTCCAGCTCACATCACTGCAATTCCCGCGTAGCCCACCACCTCGTCCCGGTCGCCGGTGATGTCGCCTGACGTCGCGTAGCGGATCACCTCCGCGCGGGTCCCGCCGAGAAGCCGCGCTGCCGTCATCATCGAAACCGCTGGGCCGTACCCGCACATGGTGATGCCTTCATGCCGCACCGTGTCGTACAGCCCGCGCGGGTCCAGCTTCAAAATCTGGTCGATGGCCTTCCGGTCTTTCGCCCGCGTCACGTCGTCGCTCTCGTAGTGGTTCATGTCCGAACTCGCCACCAGGAGCACCGGTTCCTTTTTTTGCGCCAGCACGTCCCCAATGGCCTGCCCCAGTTCCTCGAGCGCCGCGAAGCGGTCTGTCCCCAGCGCGATGGGCACAAACCGGAAATCCCCCGCGAGTTGTTGCAGGAACGGCAACTGCACTTCCAGCGAATGCTCCATTTGATGAGCTACCGAATCTTCGCGCAACAGCGGGCAGGCCTTCTTGAGTTCCACGGCCATCGCGCTGTCGATTTTGGCTTCGCCTAGCGGCGTCCTCCACGTTCCCTCGGACATGATCGCCAGCGCCTGGCCCTCGCGGTAGTGCCGCGGGCAGAGGATGATGTACCGCGCGGGCAACTCCAGCCGCTGGAACACGGCCCCGGCCACGTGGCCCGAATACATGTAGCCGGCGTGAGGCACCACGCAGCCCAGCGCACGTAGCTTTGGCGCGGCAACGGCTTCACCGAGCAATTTTTCAATTTGCTGTTTCAACTCGCGGGGATTGGCAGGGTAAAACCGGCCGGCGACGGCGGGCTCGCGGATCATATTGAGCCTCCTCTTGCGCTACAACGCGGCGGCTCAGAGAGGTTTCGAGGGCTTTCCGATGATCTTGAGGGCGATGTCGCTGCCCGGCTCGTGCTGGATTTCCACACGGTCGCCGTGCTGATAGCCGCCCTGGTCGATGATCTGTTGCATCTTCTCGCGCATTTCCTGCGTGTACGTGAACGTCCGGATCACGCGCTCGTTCTCCCGGCTGCGCACAATGATCTGCACGTTGGTCATGGATAGCACTTCACCTTTGAACTTTGCAATTTTTTTCTTCGGTGCTTTGAGTTGGATGGGCTTCCCCGTTTCCACTTGCGCGGAGACACCCGTCGCCAGTAGGGCCATGGCCATTCCCAACAGTGCGGCGCGAATGCTAGAGCTTCTCATCGAGTGAAATCTTCAACGACTTTAGAAATTTGATGTCCTGCGCGGTCATCTGCACCTTTGGCATTTCCGCGTTTTCTTCGTCCAGGATTTCCTCGTCCACGCGGATGTGCAGCGATTCCAGGAAATTCTGGTCCTGCTTCGTCAGCTTGCTGGGCTCGGCGTCGCGCTTGGCGAGCACGATGGTCGCGTCCAATTTCAACACGATGTCGAATCCCGCCGCACGCACATTCGAAATCGCCTCGGCGATTCGTTCCGAATCCGAAACGGTTTCATTAATCGCGTGGCCCAGGTCCCGCAGCAACTGCTTCATCTGGTCGTCCAGTTGCACGGCCATCCTCCTCGAAGCAATTCTGTCCCATTCTATGACGCGCTCTCGGGCCATACAAGTGCCGAATTCCGCCCTGTGACCTGCTCGCCTTCGCGCCCGGCTGGCTTGCGGCGAGCGGCACGTCACGCGCCCCGGCCACTCTGCTAGAATGTTCGCGTGGCGGATCGTTTGATGGCTGCGCTGCTGGCCGCGTTGGCGGCGTTTTGCCGTTCGGTTGGGCGCGTGATTCGCCAGTTGTTTCACGAAGTCACCGGCGCTTTTTTCCTGCTTTTCGCCACGCTCGGAGGCACTTCCGCCTGGCGCCACTGGCAGCGCGGCTCGGACCTGTGGGTTTTCGGAATCGCCCTGGCGTTTACTTTGATGATGGCGGCGTTTGCCGTTGCTGCGTTCCGCAGCGCCCGCCGCGTGCGATGATGATCGATACTCGAAATTCGAAACTCGTGACTCGTGAAATTCCAAGGCATCTCTGTACTCCGCGAGTTTTTCGAATATCGAATTTCGAATTTCCTTTCTATGAGCAAGCCAACTGACAAGCAGCCAACCGCAGCTGAAAGCGCGAAAGCATTCAGCACTTTATCCGGCCTGCCGCTGGAGCGCGTTTACACGCCGCCCGATTCCGCCGCCGAACCCGACCAGCAGCTCGGCTATCCCGGTGAATTCCCTTTTACCCGCGGCATCTATCCGACGATGTATCGCGGCCGCCTGTGGACCATGCGCCAGTACGCTGGCTTCGGCTCTGCAGCCGAGTCCAATCGCCGCTACCGCTACCTCTTTGAGCAGGGACAGACCGGCCTTTCCGTGGCCTTCGATCTGCCCACCCAGATCGGGCTCGACTCCGATCATGCGCTCGCTCAGGGCGAAGTCGGCAAAGTCGGCGTAGCCATTGATTCGCTCGAAGACATGGAGACTCTCTTCGACGGCATTCCCCTCGGCCGCGTCTCCACATCGATGACCATCAATGCTACGGCAGCAATTCTCCTTGCGCTTTATGTGGCTGTTGCCAGGAAGCAGGGCGCAGATCTTCGCCGCCTCGCCGGCACTGTGCAAAACGACGTGCTCAAGGAATACATCGCCCGCGGCACGTACATCTATCCCGTCCGCCCCGCGATGCGCGTCGTCACCGACATGTTTGCCTGGTGCTGCTCCGAGCTGCCCAACTGGAATACGATTTCCATCTCCGGCTACCACATTCGCGAGGCCGGCTCCACTGCCGTTCAGGAGGTGGCCTTCACCCTCGCCGACGCCATCGCTTACGTCCAGGCCGCGCTAAACGTCGGCCTGGCGGTGGACGATTTCGCTCCGCAGCTCTCCTTCTTTTTCAACGCGCACAGCGACCTGCTCGAAGAAATCGCGAAATTCCGCGCCGCTCGCCGACTGTGGGCCCTCCTCATGCGCGATCGCTTTGCTGCTAAAGATCCGCGCTCGATGATGCTTCGCTTCCACGCGCAGACTGCCGGCAGCTCGCTCACCGCGCAGCAGCCGGAAAACAATATCGTCCGTGTCGCCATCCAGGCGCTCGCCGCCGTGCTTGGCGGCTGCCAGTCTCTCCACTGCAACGCGCTCGACGAAGCCCTGGCTCTGCCCACCGAACAAGCGGCTCTCATCGCTCTCCGCACGCAGCAAATCCTGGCGCAGGAAAGCGGCGTCGTGAACACCGCCGATCCCGTGGCCGGCTCCTACGCCATCGAGAAGCTCACCGACGAAATCGAAGCCGGCGCCCGTGAGTACATCGACAAGATTGACGCCATGGGCGGCATGCTTCGCGCCATCGAATCCGGCTTCGTGCAAAGTGAAATCCAGAAGGCGGCCTACGATTACCAGCACGCCGTCGAGCGCGGCGAGCGCATCGTCGTCGGCGTCAACCAATTCGTCGCCGAGGAAGAAAAGCCCATCCCCACGCTGCGTATTGACCCGGCCATCGAATCCGCTCAAGTGGCGCGCTTGAACGCACTCCGCGCAAAACGCGACGTAGCCAAATCTCGCGCTGCCCTTGCCGAAGTCGAGCGCCGCGCCGCTTCCGGCGAAAACCTCATGCCCGCCATCCTTACCGCCGTGGAAGCCTATTCCTCCGTCGGTGAAATCGCCGACGCCATGCGCCGCGTCTTTGGCGAATTCCACGAATCCGTCGTAATCTGAGCCGGGTCCATGAAATTGTCCCTCGCCGCCGAAGTCGTCTGGCCACGTCGCGTGCGCGCGCCCGCTGACGCCGTCCGCTTTCTGGACGCTGTCGGTTTCTGCGTTTTGTTCCCTCTGAAAAACGTTCCGCTGCCCTCGATGTATTACGCCGCAGCCCATCGGGACATCCATCTCGGTCCCGGCTGGGACACATTCTGCGAGATGATTTGGGATTGGAAAGACGAGTTGCCCCATCGCCGTCGTGCCTATTACTCAAAATGCCTTCGTGGCCGCGGCATGTTCATTTCGCTGAAGTTGCTGCCGCATTTTCTTGCCAGTCGAACGTCGGCCACCTCTCCCGGCGATCACCAGCGCTTTTACTCCGAAGGCCGCATCAGCCACGACGCGCTCAGCATCTGGAAAACTCTGGAAGAGCACGGCCCGCTCGCCACGCTCGAGCTGCGCCACGCCTGCAAAATGGAATCGAAATCCGGCAACGCACGCTTCAAACGCGCCATGCTCGAGCTCCAGTGCCATCTCGTTATCGTCCACTTCGGCGCCGAGAAAGAAACCGCTGCATGGCCCTCCAGCCGTTTCGAGCTCACCTGCCGCGCTTTTCCCAAGCAGGCCGCTGCGGCACGCTCGCTTTCGCCCGGCGCCGCCCGCGCCGCCATCGCCCGCAAATTTCTCGAGCGGCGCCCGGCCGCGCCTCCCGCTGTGCTCGCTCGCCTATTCGGCTGGAGCAAATCCGAGGCCATCGCAGCATGTAGCGGCGGCCTTTAGGCCGGCATTCTTGCAGTGCGGCTAGTGTCAGAGGGAAAGTAAACGCTTTTCGCTTTTGGAGTTTCGAGTTACGATTCCATTTGCGTCGTGTCGTACCCCTTCCTTTGAAATACCATGCGCCTGATCCTCGCATCCGCGTCTCCGCGTCGCGCTGAAATTCTCCGCAGCGCGGGCATTGTTTTCGAATCGCTCCCTGTCGGCATCGACGAGACCCCCTGGCACAGCGAGGCGCCCACTCACTTGGTTCGCCGTTTGGCCCAAGCGAAAGCTGCTGCCGCTGCTGACCGCATCTCCGGTGCCGCCATCATTCTCGGCGCCGACACTGAGGTCGTCGTGGACGGCGAGATCCTCGGCAAGCCCGTCGCCGATCCCGATGCCCGCGGGATGCTTCGCCGCCTTTCCGGCCGCGTCCACGAAGTGGTCACTGGCCTCGAGCTGATCCGTTTGCCCGACCGCGCCACTCGCTCCGAGCAGGAAGTGACGCGCGTGACCTTCGCCGCGCTTTCCGCCGAAGAGATCAACAGCTACGTCGCGACCGGTGAGCCCTTCGACAAAGCCGGTGGCTACGCCATCCAGGGTCGCGCCGGCCGCTTCATTACCCGCGTCGAAGGCTGCTACTTTAACGTGGTGGGCCTTCCGCTCTCCCGCTTGTGTCGAGCGCTGCTCGAGTTCGGTTGGTCCCCGGACTGATAGGTGCGCAAACAAAAACGGCGGCCCGCAATCCCGGACCGCCGTTCCATTTCCTCTTTCGATTCTGCGCCGGCTACTTTTTCTCGTCTGGCTTCTCGCCGGCGTGCATGCCTTCCTTGAAGCTGCGGATACCTTCGCCGAATCCCTTCATGATCTCAGGGATTTTACGCCCGCCGAAAATGATCAGCACGATTGCCAGAATCAGCAGAAGTTCAGGTAATCCCAATTTTCCTCCAAACATGCGACCCCCTATTCCCAATTCTAGGCTTCGCTCCGCCACAGGTCAATCAAACAAAAATGCTGTTGTGCCGGTGCTTCCTACTGAATCACGCGCTCGTCGCCCACGCGGCGCGTCACGCGCTCCCGGTCCAAGAACTCCAGCAGCGGGATCGCATACTTGCGGCTCACCCCGCTCAGTTCTTTGAACGCAGCGATGGGCAGCCGCTCTCCGTGCTTTTTCTTATACTCGGCCAGCTTACCGCGTAACTCTCCCATCGCTGTCCGGTGAAAAATCAGATCCTCCGTCACCTTTATCAGCACCCGTTCGCGCAACAGCATCAGCAGGATTTTTTGAGCCCGCTTTCCATCTACCGCCAGTCTCGAAAGCACTTCCTTCACCGGCGGCACGGTCAGCCCCGCTCGCGCGAATGCCTGTTCGATCTGCTCCTTCGCCCGCGCTTCCTCTGGCGTCAGTTCAATTTCGCGTCCCGCGCGTTTCACTAGGTCCCCCACCTGCGCCAGCTCCCCGGCCGTCACCAATCCCTCGAGCGCCGCCCGAAATACCGCGCTTTCTTCCGCGCGTCGCGTCACGCGCTCCCGCAACTCCTCCTTGGAGATTCCTGGCGCCAATGGATTCGCGGCGTGCGTGTTCTCGACCTCTGTCTTGATCGCTTTCGCTCGTGCCTTCAATTCTTCCGCCGCCACCACCACACCCCCGCTTTCCGGCGTCCCGCCGAGAACGCGTACGGCCCCTGCATTCTCCAGTTTTCGCGCTGTTTCCTGCACTTCCGCGGAGAGCCATCCCGTCCGCGCCACAATCTGCCGTTGCGTCAGCCCCGCCGGCTCGCCCGCGCACAGCGCCGCCAGGATTTCTTCGCGGCTCCTGCGCTCCATCGCTCCCAGCAGCGTCGCGACACGCGCATCTTTCCTTCCCTGCCGCGTGGCCCGGTTATTCAGCACCTCGCCGCCACCCATCGTCACCACCGGCGAAAACTGTCGCAGAATGAACCGGTCTCCCGGCAACAGCAGCGCCGCTGCGGGCAGTTGCAGTTGCGCGTAGCAAGACTCCCCCGGCTTGAGTTGCGCACGATCCCGCAGCACAACCTCGGCCACGCATTCCGCCGTGCCCTGATGAAAATGCACTCGCGCATGGCTCTTCAGCGGCCGCGCCGACGCAAGCAGCGTCAATCTCGCATCCACTCGCAGTGTTTCTTCGAAGACTCCCGGCGTGGCCAGCGTCATCCCCCGCTTCAAATCGTCCAGCTCCACGCCGGCCAGGTTCAGCGCCGTGCGCTGTCCCGCCACCGCGCGCTCCGCGGTCTTTCCTCCGGACTGTACGCCGCGCACGCGCACGCGCGTCCGCGACGGAAACACCTCCACTTCGTCCTCCGCCTTCACCGATCCGGACACCAGCGTCCCGGTCACCACCGCTCCGAATCCCTTCATCGCAAACACGCGGTCAATCGGCAGCCGAAAATGCCGCCCCGCATCCTTCGGCGGCACATCCTCCGACACGCGCAGCAATGCCTTCTTTAACTCGTCCAGCCCCGCGCCGGTCCGCGCGCTGACCGCCACGATGGGAGCGCCCTCCAGGAACGACCCGCGCAGAAATTCTTCCGCTTCCAACCGCACCATCTCCACGCCGTCCTTGTTTGTCAGGTCGGACTTGGTGATCACCGTCAGCCCGCGCGGGATTTCCAGCAGCCGGCAGATATCGAAATGCTCCCGCGTCTGCGGCTTGATGCCCTCATCGGCCGCAATCACCAGCAGCACCAGGTCGAACCCACCGGCGCCTGCGAGCATGTTCTTCACGAACCGCTCGTGCCCCGGCACATCCACAAATCCGAGTCGTACGTCTCCCAAATCGAGAAAGGCGAACCCCAGGTCAATAGTGATCCCGCGCCGCTTTTCTTCTTCCAGCCGGTCCGGGTGCGTGCCCGTCAACGATTCCACCAGCGCCGACTTGCCGTGGTCAATGTGCCCGGCCGTTCCGACGATTACGTTTTTCATTTCGCAGAGATGCTATCGAAGCGCGGTGGGAGCGTCAAACTCTCGACGCCATTGCTGTCGACATTTCCTGAAGGATTTTCTTCGCCGCGGCCCGTGGATCCTTCGCTGCTGTGATGGGGCGACCTACAACCAGGTAATCCGCTCCGGCGCGGATTGCTTCCCCCGGTGTGGCGATCCGCGATTGGTCGTCCCTCTTTGATGCTGCTGGCCGGATTCCCGGCACGACAGTTAGAAACTTTGGGCCGCAGACACGCCGGATTTCCGACACCTCGCGCGCCGATGCTACCACTCCATCCAGCCCCGCAAGTTTTGCCATCCGGGCAAGGTGCACGGCTCGCTTGATGGGTGGGCCTAGTATCCCAACTTTAGAGAGCGCGTCTTCATCCATGCTGGTCAGAAGCGTCACCCCAATCACTTTTGGCCGCTTCTTCTTCCTCGCCACGGCCCGCGCGGCGGCCTTCATCATCTCTTTTCCACCGAGCGTATGGACGTTCACCAGCCGCACCCCTGGCGACTCCGCCGCTGCCAGGACGGCTCCAGCTACTGTATTGGGTATGTCGTGGAATTTCAGGTCGAGGAAGATGCCCGCGCCAAGCTTGGCCAGTCTTTCTACCGCCCGCGGACCCTCCGCAGTAAAAAGTTGCGTCCCAATCTTGAACATCCCGGCCAGCCCGGCCAGGCGGGTAGCCATTTGAACAGCAGTCGCCAGCCGGTCAAAGTCCAGCGCAACGATCAGTTTTTCGTGTGCGTCTCGCGCCACTGCCGTTTGGGCACCTCGAGTAGCTCTATTCGAAGCCGTGCCAGACCCTGCTCTTCAAACCCGAGCGAGCGGGCCACCTCATAGGATACGTCAATCTCCCGGCCGTCAATCACAGGCCCTCGGTCATTGATCCTAACGAGTCTGCTTCGCCCCGTCTTCGGGTTCACCAGCCGGACCAAGGACCCCAGCGGCAGCGTTGGGTGGGCGGCTGTCGGGGCGTACATGTCGTAAATCTCCCCGTTTGCCGTCAAACGCCCGTGAAACTGCTCCCCGTACCAGCTGGATAGCCCCTCCCAGACCCGGATTGGCCTGACCGGTTGAAGAGGAAGTACAACCGCCGGCGCCTCCACCGCTGTCACAATCACCAGGATCAGCAGGAGGCCCCGAAAGCCGGCCCAGAGAATGAAAAGCTTTGAGCGCATAGTGTCCTATTTAAGCCACAATCAACAAGGACATTATACCCTTCCCAAACCTCCAAAGACAAGGACTTATTCTCTTAAGCTTCCTCGTAACTCATTCATAGTACTAATGTTATTGTGAATGCACCATCTTTCTAGCCCCTCCAAAAGCCTGAAAGTGGCTCTTGGGTCCACAAAACTGGCTGTTCCGACCTGCACTGCCGCTGCCCCCACAACCAAGTATTCGGCTACATCTTCCACTTTTTCGATGCCCCCGAGACCGATAACGGGAATTTTCACCGCTTGGCATGTTTCATAGACCAGCCTTAAGGTGATCGGCTTGATGGCTGGACCTGAGAGACCCCCTGTCAAGTTGCCCAACCTCGATTTCCGTGTCTCCAAGTCCACACTCATTGCAATATAGGTATTCGCGACCGTCAGCACGTCCGCCCCGGCACCTTCCACCGACCTGGCAATCGTAGCGATATCCGTCACGTTGGGGGAGAGCTTTACCCACAGAGGCCTCTTTGCCACCTTCCGGACCGCCTCCACGACCTCGGACGTTAGCCGGGGGTCGCTTCCAAAGTGAGTTCCCCCCTTGCTGACGTTGGGACAGGAGATGTTCAGCTCGTACGCCGCCAGCCCCTCGGCACCCTCGAGCACCTCGATCACTTGCACATATTCCTGCACCGTCCTGCCAAAGACGTTGGCCACCACCGCCGTCCGGTAGGCGCGTAGCTTGGGCAGTTTCTCGGCGACGAACGCCCGCACACCCACGTTTTGCAGCCCGACAGCGTTCAGCATTCCGCCGGCGGTTTCGCACATCCGCGGCGCGGGAGCGCCATCCATGGCTTCGATGGAAAGTCCTTTGACGACGATTCCGCCCAGGCGGTTCAGGTCAACCAGGTGGGAAAACTCGAGTCCGTATCCAAACGTGCCGCTGGCGGCAATGATAGGGTTCGTCAGCTTGAGGGCGCCGACGCTGACGCTGAGGTCGACCGAGGTCGCCGGGCTCACCACTACATATAGTCTACCACTTCCGGGGTGAAAGCCAAGCGCGAGGTGCCAGCGCCCGACTCTACGGTTTTTTCGGCGCGGGTGCCGAGTCCGCGGACTTTGCCGTCTGCGGCAATTGAAGGGCTTCCGAAAGGGCTCTTCCGTCCGCTTTTGCCAAAGTAATCCCACAAAGCAACGCCAACGTCGGAGCGATATCCGCCGGAGTCGCAGCGCTCAGGTATTCTCCGCTCTTGATGCCGGGTCCCATCAGGATGACCGGCACGCGTTGGTCGTAGCCGTACAAGGTGCCGTGTGTGGTAGCTGAGCCCGCAGAAAGGGATGCGGCATTAGTCACGAAGAACCAGTATGGCTTGGGCACGATGACCATGTCACCGCTTCGGCCCGGATAGAAACTGAGAGCCGCTGCCCTCTTCATCGGGTCTTCACTTCCTCTAGCGTCCAGCAGTTCTTCGCTGCCATACATGCGCGACACTCCCGGTACGCCGCTGATCGCATCTTTCACCGCGCGCATAGCCGCTGGATCCGCCAGCAACTTCGCGTACACCCCCGGAAGGAAATACAGGTCTGGATAGTTCATGCGCGCTACGTTCTTGCCGGCCCCCCAGATTGGCTCGAGCGCCTTTTCGATGCGGTTCACCACTTCGACCGTGCCAATGCGCCCCGCATCAAATCCTTCCCGCATCATCCGCTCCGGAATCGGCGCAACGCCGTGGTCCGCGGAAAGCGCCACGACGTAATTCTTTGCTCCCACCGTGCGATCGAGAAAGGCAAACAGCCTTCCCAAAGTAGCATCCAGCCGCACGAGCATGTCCTGCACTTCGCGGCTGTGCGGCCCGAACGCATGGCCCACGCTATCCAGAGCGTCAAAACTCATCCCTAGATAATCCGTGCCCGGCCCCTTTCCGAGCCCCAGCGCATTCACTGCGGCCTCGGCCATTTCGCCCAGAAACTCGTCGGCGAACGGGCTTTCTCCCCACAAGCGATAGTATTCCGCCTCGGGTTTTTCGTGACTGCCGCCGAGCGGATGCGGAAACGAATCACCCCAACCTGTCGGGGGTCTCTCGCCGGGCCCTGCGTCTTCGAACTGGTAGGCGCTTTCGGGAAGGAGCGGCGTCCACGTTTTTCCGGCGTCTCTTTCCACGGGATGCGATTTCATAAAGCGTTCCATGAACGGCACAGGCGCCGCAGTAAACGCCGTTGTCGTCGCCCACGCACCGCTACTCGCTTCGTACCACGTCGTCGAATCCGACCGGTGCCCAGCCAGCATGATGGCCGCACGCGGCTTGATGGCCATGGTGACCACCCGCGTCTTCCCGCCGGATTGCGCGCGCATTTCGTCCGCCAGCGTGGGTACTTGCAACCGCATCGGGCTATGCCCTCCCTTGGCTGGAGAGCCGTAGCTGATGGTTTGTGCTTTCAGGTCTTCCGTGCAATTCACCTGTTTCCCGGTTTCCCGCTCCCACCACGCATTCAAAATGATGCCGTGCGTGGCTGGAAAGCTCCCCGTCGAAATCGTGGAGTGCCCTGCGCAGGTAATCGTGTTCATGTACGGGTACGCCGCCTGACGGAACCACGCCCCCTGCTTGACCAGCCGCCGCAGCCCTTTCGTCCACTGGTGACCGTAGCGTTCGATGTAGTCTCCCCGCATCTGGTCCACCACCAGCACCACGACCAGCTTGGGGGTATTGGACGATTTCCGTGCCGCGGGCGAGTCTCTCGTCTCGCGCTGCGCCGGGGCGGATGTGGCCGCGAGTCCGGCACACAGGATGATTACCACAATCTTTCGTAGGGCCAGCTTCAATGATTCCTCCAAGAAGCGAAAAAACGCCTCAGTTTATCACGAGCTTTTGGCCGCCACGCGATTCCACGGCCCTCTGCTTCGTCCTTTTCCGCTCCTCCCTCTACCCCGTGTGCCTCGATTGCTCCCACTGTGCTAATATCTCGCCCCGATGCGCGTCGTCGAAAAATCGCAGTTAATGGCCGCCGCGGAAATTGACCGTACCCTTTCGCGTCTCGCTCACGAGATTGTCGAGCGCAATGGCGGCACCGCCGGTCTCAGCCTGATCGGCATCCGCCGCCGGGGCATTCCCCTTTCCAAGCGCTTGGCACGCGCCATCAAAGCCATGGACGGCTCCGTCGTCCCCGTTGGCACTCTGGACATCACTCTCTACCGCGACGACCTGAGCCTGGTCGCCCCGCAACCCATAGTGCACTCCACCGACATCCCGTTCTCGGTGGACGATCAGGTCCTCGTCGTTGTGGACGACGTGCTCTACACAGGCCGCACGATTCGCGCCGCCATGAACGGCTTGTTCGACCTCGGTCGTCCCAAGCGCATCGAGCTATGCGTGCTGATTGACCGCGGCCACCGCGAGCTGCCGATCGAAGCCACCTTTGTCGGCCGCCAAGTGCAGACCAGCGATACGGAGATTATCGAAGTCCGGTTGGACGAAATTGATCACGACGAACGCGTCATGCTCGTCGAGCGCGTTCCCTGAGGGCTGTTGCCCCTGATTTTTTCCTGAGGTCCTGCGTGTCCTGTCGCATGCACCACTTGCTGAGTATCGAACCGCTCACCCGCGATGATATTTCCTTTGTCCTTGAACAAGCCCGGCCGTTTCAAGAAATCCAGCGCCATCCGCTGAAAAAACTGGCCACCCTCCGCGGCAAGACCGTGGCCCTCGCCTTCTTCGAGTCCTCTACGCGCACTCGCATCAGCTTCGGCACGGCCGCCTCGCGCCTCGGCGCCGACTCCATGAACCTCCAGGCTGAATCCTCCAGCCTGCGCAAGGGTGAATCGCTGATTGACACCGTTAAAACGCTCGACGCGATGAAACCCGACTGCATCGTCATGCGCCACGCCTCCTCCGGCGCGCCGCATTTTGTCCAGCAGCATCTCCAGGTCCCCATCATCAACGCCGGCGACGGCACGCACGAGCATCCCACACAGGCCCTGCTCGATGCCCTCACCATCCTCGACCGCAAGGGACGCCTCGACCATCTCAACGTGACCATCATCGGCGATATACTGCACAGCCGCGTCGCCCGCTCCAATATTCAGCTTCTCGGAAAATTCGGCGCGCGTTTCACACTCTGCGGTCCGGCCATGTGGCTCCCGCGCGAACTGGAATCCCTCGCCCCGCTCGGCTCGTCCATTCGCCGCGTCACCAACATCGAAGACGCCGTCCGCGACGCCGACATCGTCATGGTCCTCCGCGTACAGCAGGAGCGCCTCCACGAGCCCGCCTTGCCGCTCGACGATTACATCCTTCTCTACCAGCTCACGCCCGATCGTCTGCGTATCGCTCCGGCCGACGCTATCGTGATGCATCCCGGCCCCATGATCCGCGGCCTGGAAATTGATCCTGTCGTGGCCGACTGCCCGCAGTCTTGCGTGCTCGAACAGGTAACCAACGGCCTCGCTGTGCGCATGGCGCTGCTCTTCCTGCTCATCGGCGGCCCGCAAGACGAATCCAAGGAAGCTCTCCATGCTGCTGATTAAGAACGGCCGCGTGCTGGACCCGGCGAGCAAGACCGACGCCAAACTCGATGTGCTGCTCGACGGTGGCCGCATTGCTCAAGTCGCTCCCGCCATCAGCGCCCCCGGTGCGGAAGTTTTCGACGCTTCCGGCCTCATCGTTTCACCCGGCTTCATTGACCTCCACTGCCACCTCCGCGAGCCCGGAGAGGACCACAAGGAAACGATTGAGACCGGCACACGCGCCGCCGCTCGCGGCGGCTTTACCGCTGTCTGTTGCATGCCCAACACCAAGCCGGTGAACGACAATGCTTCCGTCACGCGCGGCATCCTCGAGCGCGCCGCCGCGGGCGCCAGTGTTCGCGTCTGGCCCATTGGCGCCGCTTCGCTCGGCAGCAAGGGCGAGGCCCTCGCCGAAATTGCCGCCATGAAGTCGGCCGGCATCGTCGCCGTCAGCGACGACGGCCGCCCTATCGCCTCCGCAAAGCTCCTCCGCCAGGTGATGGACTACTGCAATTCGCTTGGCTTGCCGGTGATTGACCACTGCGAGGACACGTCGCTCTCCGCCGGCGGCGTCATGCGCGAAGGCCCCACCTCCGTACGCATGGGATTGCGCGGCATTCCTGCCTGCGCAGAATCCATCGCCGTGGCTCGCGGCGTGCAGATTGCCGAGCTCACCGGCGGGCATTTCCACGTCGCCCACCTCTCTTGCCGCGAATCGCTCGACCAGGTTCGCGCCGCTCGCGCGAAAGGCCTTCGCGTCACCTGCGAAGTCACCCCGCATCACTTCACGCTCACCGACGAGCTCATCACCACCTACGACACGCGCTTCAAGATGAATCCGCCTCTCGCCTCGCCCGAAGACCGCGACGCCCTCATCGCCGGCCTCGCCGATGGCTCCGTGGACTGCATCGCCACCGACCACGCCCCGCACGACGCCGCCAGCAAAGACGTCGAGTTCGACAAAGCGCCCTTCGGCATCACTGGATTCGAAACCGCGCTGGCCTTGGCGCTGGGAAAACTCGTCCACACCGAACGCATCAGCTTGATGCGCATGGTTGAGTTGTTTACCACCGGCCCCGCGCGCGTCCTCGGCATCAAGCGCGCTGTCGCCCCCGGCGAAATCGCCGACCTCACACTTTTCTCCACCAGCCGCGAATGGACCTTTCGCGCTGCGGATTCCGCCAGTAAATCGCGCAACACGCCATTTGACGGCACCGCGTTCGCCGGCGGTCCTATGGCTACCATCGTCGCCGGCAAAATCGCCTGGCAGCGCTAGTGCCCCAAAAACAAATCGGGCGACCCATCGGGTCGCCCGCTCTTGCCACTCAACACTCGCCTCTCGCCGCTATCCTCGCACTCCCGGCTCTGACGCCGGATGCATCCCGTGCTGCGGCACTTCATGAACTCCGCGTGCCGGCGGCTCCTGCTGGAAGCGGTAAAAATGATTCAGCGGCCCCGGCCCTTTGCCCACCGAAAAACTCTTCTCGATGGCCTTCGTCACGTACGCCTTCGCCAGCAGTACGGCTTCGCGCAGCGGCCGCCCACTGGCGAGTTGCGCCGTCACCGCCGATGCAAACGTGCATCCCGACCCGTGCGTGTTCGGGCTTTTCACTTTTTCTCCGCCGAAGTGTAAAACCTCACTGCCGTCAAACAGCACGTCAATGGCCTTCTCCATGTGGCCGCCCTTGACCACCACGGCCCGCGCCCCCAGTTCCACCAGTTTCCGCGCAGCGGCTTCCATCGCCGCCACGTCTTTGATTTCCATTCCGGTGAGCGCTTCGGCCTCGGCGACGTTGGGCGTCACCACCGTCGCTCGTTTCATTAACTCGTCGCGCACGAATTTCAGCCCCGCTGCGTCGATCAACTCTGCGCCGCCCGATTGCGCCCGCGCCACCGGGTCGAGCACGACACTGGCGATCTGCACGCGGTCAAGAAATTCTGCCACCACCGCTGCGTTGGCCTTGTTGCCGAGCATTCCGATTTTCACCGCGACGATGGTCATGTCCTCCGCCAGCGTGTCGAGTTGCGCGCGCAACGTCACGGCTGGTGTCAGATGCGTGCTCTTCACGCCCTGCGTCGACTGCACCGACAGCGCCGTCACTGCCGCGATGCCGTAACAATTGTGTGTGGCAAATGTTTTCAGGTCCGCGGCGATTCCCGCGCCGCCGGAGGGATCGAAGCCCGCGATCGTCAGGACAATCGGCAGTTGTGGTGTGGCTGGGTGACTCAAGCTCATGCCCTCCGCGCAGGGCAAAATCGCCGGCTCCTCCTGCTCCGATGCTTCAGGATTCCGGGAGTGCCGGCTGCTTCGCAATGTACGCGCCTTGTTCCTCGCAGTGCAAGAAATTTCTTTGCCCTCACCGAGAGGTCACTGCAAAAAATAAGCCCGGCCGTCGATCTTTCTTCGCCCGGCCGGGCTTGTACTCGATAGCCGATTTTCGTCGCTGTCTACGGGAACAGCCCGCGCACCATGGTCGCGTCCGCCACGCGTCCCACAGCCAGGATGTATGCGCCGGTCCGGTTGTGCACGTGGTATTTCCGCGAAGTTTCATACACGTCGTAGAACGCCTTCTTGATCACCTTTTCGAGTCTCGCATTCACTTCGTGCTCTTCCCAGAAATACCCTTGTAGGTTCTGCGCCCACTCGAAGTAGCTCACCGTCACGCCGCCCGCGTTGGCCAGGATGTCCGGCAGCAGAAAAATTCCCTTCCGCGCCAGCACTTCGTCCGCATGCGGCGTGGTCGGCCCGTTGGCCGCTTCGGCGACGATCTTGGCCTTAATCTGGTCGGCATTCTCGAGCGTGATGCAGTTCTCCAGCGCCGCCGGGATCAGGATGTCGCACTTCAGCACCAGTAGCTCCTCGTTCGAGATGCGCGAAGTCCCCGGCATCCCCACCACGGTACCCGTGCGTTCCTTATAGCGCAGTGCCTTCATCGGATCGATCCCGCGCGAGCTGTGCACGCCGCCCCTCGAATCGCTCACCGCGATGATCTTCGCCTTTTTTTCAGCAAACAGCCGCGCCGCGATAGCCCCCGCATTGCCGAAGCCTTGGATCGCCACCGTCGCTCCGCGCAGCGGGATCTTCTTTATCTTGCACGCCTCTTCCGTCACAAACAGGCAGCCGCGCGCCGTGGCTTCATTCCGCCCCAGCGACCCGCCCAAACTCACCGGCTTGCCCGTCACCACGCTCAGCGCGGAATACCCCACCGTCATCGAGTACGTGTCCATCATCCACGCCATCGTCTGCGCGTCGGTATACATGTCCGGCGCAGGGATGTCCCGCTCCGGCCCGATGATGGGCAGGATCTCGCTAAAGAAACGCCGCGTCATGCGCTCGAGTTCGGGCTTGCTCATCCGTTTCGGGTCGCAGATCACGCCGCCCTTGCCGCCGCCGTACGGGATGTTCACCGTCGCCGTCTTCCACGTCATCCACGCCGCCAGCGCCTTCACTTCGTCCAGCGTCACGCCGGGGTGGTAGCGCATGCCGCCCTTCGCCGGCCCGCGCGCGATGTTGTGTTGCACGCGGAATCCGGTGAACACTTTCAACTGTCCGTTATCCATCTTTACCGGGATGGCGACTTCCATGATCCGTTTGGGCGTGCGCAACACCTGCCGCAGTCCGGGATCCAGCTTCAAATGCTCCGCGGCGATGTCAAACTGCAGTTGTGCGATGCGGTACGGGTTCAGGTCCTCCCGCGACGTTCCGAAGCTGCGCGGCGGAATCGGCTGGGGGTTTGCTTTCACTACCGTGGCCATCTTCTTTACTCTCCTTTATCCGTTGGCCGCCCGCGGCAGCGTACTTTTGAATCGCTCGCGGCATTCGGCCGAGCAGAAATGATGTACCTGACCCGATTGCTCCAACGTGAAGGAAATCTCCGGGGAGACGTAGATTCCGCAAACCGGATCCCGCCGCAGCGCCACTTCCCGCCTTTCGGCAGTCGGCCGCGCTGGACGAATCGGCCGTCCGGTGAAATACCCCATCCAGAAGCGCACTCGCTTGACGAGCCAGATGGCCCACGATACGAGCAGCACCACAAGGACGAAGATCAAGAATCGCCCAAGAAATGTCATGCCGCGCTTCGCTCGTTGCGGTGGATTTCACTGGGCATCGTCTGCCGCGTCAGACTTTGCCCCGCAAGGAGCCCCTGAGACCGTGGCTAACTTGCTTTAAATGCAAACTTTAGTCAACCGAAAAAAGGGGTTTTTGGGGGGTGTAATCTCTGCGGCCCGCGCAGTTGAATGCGGTCTTCAAGGCGTGGAAAGTGCAAAGCAACATCCGCGTAATTCACTCTAACTAGTTCTTTTATAATAGTTTAGGAGAGTTTTTTACTGCCGGGAATTCGTTCTATTGTCATGTACGGCTGCAACGCTTCCGGGACCACAATCGACCCGTCCGCCTGCTGATAGTTTTCTACCACCGCCAGCCACGTTCTCCCCACGGCCAACCCAGACCCGTTCAGTGTGTGCACGAATTCGCTCTTCCCCGTCTTGGGCTTGTAACGAATGCCCGACCGTCGCGCTTGAAACGCCTCGCAGTTCGAGCACGACGAAATCTCGCGAAACTCCCCGGCGCCCGGCAGCCACACTTCTATGTCGTACGTCTTTGCTGAGGCAAACCCCATGTCGCCCGTGCACAACTGCATCACGCGGTAGTGCAATCCGAGCCCTTGCAGCACCGCTTCCGCGTCGCGCACAAGTTTTTCGTGCTCCTCGTAGCTCTGCTCCGGCTTCGTGAACTTGAACAGCTCCACCTTGTGAAACTCGTGCTGCCGCATGATCCCGCGCGTGTCTTTTCCCGCTGCGCCGGCCTCTGCCCGGAAGCACGCGGTCCACGCACACACGCTCACCGGCAATTGCTCCTCGGAGAGCGTTTCGTCGCGGTAGAGGTTGGTCAGTTCCACCTCCGCCGTCGGCGTCAGCCACAGGTCCGTCCCTTCGATGTGGAACATCTCCTCGGCAAACTTCGGCAGTTGTCCCACGCCCACGAGTGCGCCCGTGTTGACCATGAACGGCGGCAGGACTTCTTCGTAGCCGTGCTTCTGTGTGTGCAGGTCGAGCATGTAGTTGGCCAGCGCCCGGCTCAGCCGCGCTCCTGCTCCGCGGAACAGCGCAAACCGCGCCCCGGCCATCTTCGTCGCAGCCTGCAAATCGAGAATTCCCGCGCTCTCCCCCACCTCCCAGTGCGGCCGCGGCTTGAAGTCGAATTTCGGCGCCGCTCCCCACCGCCGCACCTCGACGTTTCCTTCCGGCCCGCCGCCCACCGGCACGCTCGCGTGCGGCAGGTTCGGCACCGTCAGCATGAATTCGCGCAGCTTCCCGTCCAGCTCTCCCACGCGCCCATCGCCCCGCTTGATTTCGTCCGAGACGCGTTTCATTTCCGTGATCAGCGCGCTGGCGTCCTTCTTGTCTTTTTTCAGGCGAGCAATTTCATCACTCGCTTTGTTGCGCTCCGCTTTCAGACCCTCCACCGCGGTAATCAGTTGCCGCCGCTCGCGGTCGAGCACCGCAAATGCCTCCAGATCCAGCGCGACGCCGCGGTTCCGCGCCATCGCCGCGAACGCGTCCAGGTGCTCCCGGAAATAATTAAGGTCATGCATGAGCGAAAGAGAATACCTTACTTTGTCAGTTCGGCGAAGTGCCCTTGGCTCCTTTGGCCTTCCGCACTGCGGCGCGATCGAGTCACCAGCCACGAGTTACTGTTTTTTGACTATAACGCCATTCTGTACTAATGTTTTCACGCCATGATGAAACGCTCAATTTGTTTTGTTCTCGTAGCTTTGCTTGCCTCGCTCGCTTCTTGCGGCGTGATCGGGGAAAAAGAAAAAGAGCGCGCCGAAATCACTGCCGCGCTTCAGAAGTACCTCAACGAGCGCAGCGGCCTCAACCTCTCCGCGATGAACTGGGAGATCAAAAATTTGAATACCGACCGCGACACCGCCAAAGTCCAGGTCACCTTTACCGCCAAACAGGGCGGCGCTTCCATGGTTATGGATTACCAGATGAAGCGCGAAAACAACCTCTGGACAGTGCAAAAATCCGGCCTGAGCGGCAGCGAGGGCATGCCCGCTCATCCCGGCGCCGAAGCTGCCCCTGCCATGCCTCCGGCGGGATCCGGCAGCGGTGCGCTTCCTCCCGGCCATCCGCCGGTCACGTCGCAGCCGCCCGCTCCGGCGAAGGCACAACCTGCCCCAAAGAAATCTAGCTAGTGCGGGATGTTTCTCCCGAACTCTTTTCCCTGCCCTTCAGTCCCGGGACACCCGCCAGTGTTTCCGCTTGCGTGACCCCGCGCACGATGGCCCGCGCCACAGCTTCAGCGGCCGCCGCGCCGACGGCATTCACTTCCGCGCTTTTGTCGCCGGCAGATAACACAAACACAATGTCGCCGTCGAACTTCGTAAACGCCGGCGAAATCGTCCGCTCCATCCCTTTCGACGCCATTTTGGCCACGCGTTGCGCCTCATCCTTTGTCAAGGACGCATCTGTCGCGACCACGACCAGCACCGTGCTCGTTCCGCCAAAGTTGGGCCGCACCGTTTCACGCTTCATCGTTTCCGCCGTGTCCACAAACTCCCACGAGTCCGTCGCCGCCCGCGCGCCGGCGATAATCTTCCCTTTCGTCGGATCGCGGACATCACCAAACGCATTCACGGCCGCCAGCGCCGCCACCCTCGTCCCGCCGCGCAATTCCTCCGTCCAGCAGCCGATTCCTGCCTTCATGGCTCGTTCCATCCCGAATAATTTCCCGACTGTCGCTCCCGTGCCGCGCCGCAATTTCCTTCTTCGACGGGACCCTCGTTCGCTGCCTGCGCCGCCTCATACCCCATTGCCGCATCGGGCCGGCGCGTCGCGCTGCCGATGGCCAGGTCAAATAGAATTGCTGCGGGAACAATCGGCACGCGCGCAACGCCCGTGTCAAAACCGATGCCGCGCTCTTCGCACCAGCGCATCACGCCCGCGGCCGCGTCAAGACCGAACGCGCTGCCCCCGGCCAGCACCAACCCATGAATCTTCTCCACAATGTGTCCGGGCCGCAGCGTTTCTAGTTCGCGCTCACCCGCCGCCCCGCCCAGTATTTCGCATGCGCCCACCATCCCGTTTTCGCGCAGAAAGACCGTGCAGCCCGTCACGCCTGCATCATCCTGGGCGTGGCCCACGCGCAACCCTGCAATTGGTCCAAATCCCGGCGGCATCTCGCCGATGATACCGCGAATTTTCGCACGCGTCTGTGGTTCCGGGTTTCACTTTTCGATTTTCAGTGTGCTAGCATTCGACTCTCGCTCGTATGACTCGCACCGCCTACATCGTCAGCGCCGTACGCACGCCGATCGGAAAATTCGGCGGGAGCCTCGCGGAACTCACTGCTGCGGATATTGGCGTGATCGCCGTGCGCGCTGCGCTCGACCGCGCTTTTGGCGAGCTTCCGCCCGAGCGCGCTCCCGGCGACCGTTCGTCGCCTGCTCCTTCTACGCGCTATCACGTGGATGAACTCCTCTTCGGCAACGCCCGCCAGGCTGGCGGCGGACCCAACGTGGGGCGCCAGATTGCCTGGCGCTCGGGGCTGGGCGACGACGTGCCGGCGATGACGCTGAACATGGCCTGCGCCTCCGGCCTGCGCGCGATTACTTTGGCCTGGCAGCAGATTCTCCTCGGCGAAGCGGAAATCGTTGTGGCCGGCGGCGTGGAATCCATGTCCCGCCTTCCGTATTTCCTCGAAGCCCGCTGGGGCGTCAAAATGGGCCATCAGCCGCTGGTGGACGCAATGTATCGCGACGGTTTTCTCTGCCCGATTTCGCAGATGATCATGGGCGAGACCGCCGAAGTGCTCGCTGAGCAGTACAAGATTCCCCGCGAAGAGCAGGATCGCTACGCCTGGGAGAGCCAGCAGCGCGCCTCCGCCGCCATGCGCGAATGTCGCTTCCAGGCGGAAATGGTTCCTGTCGAGCGCACCGACAAAAAAGGAAAAACCGTTCGCTTCGCTACCGATGAGCACGTCCGTGCCGACGTCACTCTGGAGGGCATGGCCAAGCTCCCGCCCGTGTTTTCCAAATCCGGCACGATTACCGCCGGCAACTCCAGCGGTCTGACAGACGCCGCCTCTGCGCTCGTCCTCGCCAGCGAAGCCAAAGTTCGCGAGTTGAACTTGCAGCCGCTCGCGCGCGTTGTGGACGCCACCGTCTCCGCTGTGGCCCCGCACGTCATGGGCATTGCGCCGGTGCCCGCCGTACGAAAACTCGAACAGCGCACCGGCTGGAAACTTGCCGATTACGACGCCGTCGAGCTAAATGAGGCTTTCGCTGCGCAAGTGCTCGCCTGTGACCGCGAATTGCATTTCGATCGTGCGCGGCTCAATCCCAACGGCGGCGCGATTGCTCTTGGACATCCCATCGGCTGCACCGGCGCGCGCATCGCTACCACGCTGCTGCACGAGTTGCGTCGTACCGGCGGCAAGCGCGGCCTGGCCACACTGTGCGTTTCCGGCGGCATGGGCCTCGCCGTCGCTTTTGAGGCGGCATGAGAAAAAACGCTGCAGAAACACGGAGAATACGAAAAGAGAAAATAGAAATCAGGAAAGCGAGAAACCGGAGTAGGCTGGAGACGCGCTGTCGCAGGCTGGAACCTAGTTTCTAGTTTCTATTTTCTCTTTTCTGTTTTCTAGGAGAGAAGCCATGGCAAACGAAGATGTCCGCGTTGACGAATATTCCGCCGCCGCCGCGCTCACCCCGGCAGACTTTCAGTTCGTGAAGTTCAAGCTGGATGGCGCGGTCGCGCGCATGACGCTCAACCGCCCGAAGTACAACGAGCTGAACGAGCGCATGCTGAAGGAGATCTCCGTCGGCATCGAGAGCCTGAGCGAGAAAGACGACGTGAAGGTGGTTGTCCTGGACTCGGCGCTGGATATGTTTTGCGGCGGCATCGAAATCCGCGAGTACACCGCCGAGCGCGTTTTTCAGGTGCTCGACGCCTTCCACCACATTTTTATCGCCATGCTGGACATCGGCAAGCCGGTGATTACCGTCATCAACGGCAAGGCCATTGGCGGTGGCTGTGAGCTCGCCGCGTTCGGCGACTTGGTCATCGCCACACCGAAGGCCGTCTTCGCGCAGCCGGAGATCAAGCTCGGCGTGTTCCCGCCTCTGGCCACCACCATCTTTCCGTTTATCATCGGCCCCAAGCTGGCCCTCGAACTCGTCCTTACCGGCCAGTCCATCAGTGCCGAGCGCGCCCGCGAATTGGGCCTGGTCAACCGCCTGGTGGCCGAGGACCAGCTGGAGAAAACAGTGAAGGAATTGATCACCCAGATCACTTCGCAGTCCGGTGCTGTCCTTGCTATGGCCAAGAAGGCCATCCTCGACGGCATGGGCATGTCGCTCCGCGACGGCCTGCGCAATTCCATGAACATTTTCCTGAACGAGCTCTACCGCCTCGAAGATTCTCAGGAAGGCTTGCGCGCCCTGCTCGAAAAGCGCAAGCCACTGTGGAAAAACCGCTGACTTGTAGCACAGGCTCCCGATCCCGAAGCCTCGGGACTCGGGATAGCCTGTGCCTTGATTTGGCTCTGGGACCAAAGCATTTCTCATGAGCGATTCGCCGCCCCTTTCGCCGTACGACTCGCATCCCGAGTGGGACGCGCCCGACCCTCGCGAGGAACTCGCCCGCGTGGCCCGCGCGCATTCCTTGCGACGTTTGAAGCGCCTGCTCGTCTTGGCCTGCGCGTTTTTCACACTGGCCATCTGGCAGTTCGTTCTAATGGAAAGCCCGGGGAAATTCTCCCCGTTTGCGCCAGGGCCCTCGCGCATCGTCCGCCAGCACCTCGAAGCGTTGAACCGTGGGGCGTTCCGCGAAGCGTACCTGCTCTTCTCGCAGCACTACCGCGACGAAGTTTCCTTCGAGCTGTACCATCAGCTCGTCGTCAGCCACTCGGCGATGTTTCGCACACGAATCGTTTCCGTACGCCATCAGGAATCGGCCGGCAACCGCGTCGTCCTCGATACCCGCTTGCTCGCCGTCAATGGGGAGCGCTACGTGGCTCGCTTCACTTTGGTGCAGGTGGGGAATCGCTGGTGGATTGACGATCTCCGCTGGGGCACCGACACGGATCGCCGCAATATCATCTCCGTCTAGCACAAATCAGTTTTCGGTTTTCGAATTCCATTTTCTTCTTCCTGTCCAGTTGACAGTTCTCCATCGCCGCAATAGACTGCCTTTCGACATTTAGCAGGCCCGCGCTGTGGGGGAAGGCCGTGAAAATCGGCCACGGTCCCGCCACTGTGATGAGCGCCACGCAAACGGCGCTCTGAGTCAGGAAACCCGCCCGGGTCGTTGTCAGCTGGCACTCTTCGCGAGAGAGAGTGTGGCTTGAAGCCCCATTTTCTCGTGGGGCTTTTTTGTTTCTCGCTTTCAAAATGCTGAAGCTTCCATTTCGCCGATTCGTCCGCTTCACTCTGCTGGCCGCGCTCGCTGTGCCTGCCGCTGCGCTCGCCGGCACGCAAGCGCCCGCGTCGCCCCCCTCCACGCCATTGCCGTCGAAGATCGAAGTGACCGACGAAGTCGGACGTCGCGTCTCTGTCCCCGTACCGGTGCGACGCATTGTTTCGCTCGCGCCGAATCTCACCGAAACCGTTTACGCCCTCGGCGCGCAGGATCGGCTTGTTGGCGTCACCGACTTTTGCGATTACCCGCCCGAAGCCCGCCAGAAAACGAGCGTGGGTGGCGCCGTGAATCCCAGCATCGAGCAGATTGTTGCACTCAAGCCCGATCTAGTTTTGGCGCAGGCCATCACCATGAACCGCCGCGAGACGGTGGACGCACTCGAGCGCCTTGGCATCCCTGTATACTCCGCCAACTCGCGCTCCGTGGATGGCATCCTCGATTCCACGCGCTACATCGCCGACCTAATCGGCGCGGGCGATGCATCCGCCGTGCTTTTGAAAAGCCTCCGCGCCCGCCTCGACGACTTGAAACTCCGCCTCGCTGGCCGCCCGCTGCGGCGCGTGCTTTTCGTCGTTTGGAGCGACCCGCTCGTTTCCATTGGCCGCCAGACGTTTATCGCCGACGCCCTGCGCCTCGCCGGGGCCGAATCCATCATTGAGACCGAGCAGGACTGGCCGCGCCTGAGCCTCGAAGAAGTTGTCCGCCTGCAGCCCGAATTCCTCGTCTTTGCCAGCTCGCACTCCGAGTCTGTGCGCACCACGGTCGAGGACTTGAGTGAGCGTTCCGGCTGGCGGAGTCTCGATGCCATCCGCCAGCGCCGCATCGCCGCCATCAGCGACGCCATCAACCGTCCTGCTCCTCGCCTGGTCGATGCACTTGAAGACCTCGCCCGCCGGCTTCATCCGGAAGCATTCGCTGATAAGCAGGTGCCGCGATGAAGCCGCCCACCCCCAAGCGTCTCGCCTGGATTTGCGGCTCGCTCTCCGCCATCCTGCTGATTGTCGTCGTCGTTTCTCTTAAAGTCGGCGCGGTGCCCATCTCCATGATTGATCTCGTCGCCAGCCTCGGTCGCGTAGCCATCGGCCAAAGCGACCAGCTTCCCAGCGAATACAGCCTGATTGTCTTTGACATCCGCCTCCCGCGGATTCTTCTCGGCATTCTGGTCGGTGCGGCTCTTTCCGTGGCCGGCACGGGCTTCCAGGCGCTGCTGCGCAATCCGCTCGCCGATCCCTACGTCCTCGGAGTCTCCAGCGGCGCGGCGCTCGGCGCGATCCTTTCTCTGATTATTACGTCGCGCGCTTCCTTCGCCATGCCTTTGGCTGCGTTTGCCGGAGCGCTGGCCACCATCGCCGGCGTGTATTTCCTCGGCCGCCGCGGAGGGCAGATCGACACGCACACGCTCCTTCTTGCCGGCATCATCTCCGCATCGTTCCTTTCCGCCGTGATCATGTTTCTGATGACCACGCTCTCCGGCGGCGAGCTGCGCGGCATCGCCTTCTGGCTGATGGGCGATCTCACCTCGACGAAAACGCCGGTCGGCCTGGGATGGCTCTTCACGGTTTTGCTGGTGGCCATCGGTGCCATTTACTCCACTGCCGCCGATTTGAATCTGCTCCTCTCCGGCGAGCAGGAAGCCATGCACCTCGGCGTGGACGTGCCGCGCGTCAAGCTGGTGGTCTACGTTTCCGCTTCTCTGCTGACGGGCCTCGCCGTTTCCGTCAGCGGCGCCATCGGCTATGTCGGCCTGCTCGTGCCCCACGTCATGCGGCTGCTGTTCGGTTCTGACCATCGCCTGTTGATTCCGGCTACCGCGCTCGGCGGTGCCATCGCCATCGTGGTCGCCGACACCCTCGCGCGCACCATCGTCTCCCCCACCGAGCTTCCGGTCGGCGCGATGACCGCCATGGCCGGCGCGCCCGTGTTCATCTACCTGCTTCGCCGGAGGCTGCAGTGAGCAACGCCACGCTCAACACGAATGCCGCCTCTACCGCGCGTTCCCCTGCTCCCGCGGAACTTCGCCTCAGCGTAGAGCAGGCAAGCTATTCCTATGCTGCTGCCGATCGCCCTGCGCCGCTTTTCACCTTGGAGGCCACCAGCCTTCACGCCCGCCGCCAGGAGCTGGTCGCCATTGTTGGACCCAACGCCAGCGGCAAATCCACGTTACTGCGCTTGATTTCCGGCGCCCTTCACCCGCTTTCCGGCCGCGTGCAGCTCGACGGCTTCGAAGTCGGCAAGCTCGATCCCCGCACGCGCGCGCGACGCATCGCCGTCGTGCAGCAGGAAAGCCCTCTGCTCTTTCCCGTCCGCGTGGATGAATTCGTTCTCCAGGGCCGCCACCCCTACAGCCAGGCGCTGCGTTTCGAAACAGCCGAGGACCTGGCCATCGCGGAACAATCGCTCGCCCAGGTCGGCGCGGCCCATCTCCGCGGACGCTGGATGCACCGGATTTCCGGCGGTGAAAAGCAGAAAGTGGTGCTGGCCCGCGCGCTGGCCCAGCAGCCGCTGCTGCTTCTGCTCGACGAGCCCACGCTGCATCTCGATATCGGCGCGCAGGTGGAACTGTTGCAGCAGTTGCGCTCTCTCGCGCAAAGCCACGGCTACACCATCGTGGTCGTGACGCACGAGCTGAATCTCGCCGCGGAGTTCGCCGACCAGGTGGCCCTGCTCCATCGCGGCAAGTGCCTTCGATCCGGCACGCCCGCGGACGTCTATCGTCGCGACCTGCTCGAGCAGGTGTTCGGCGCCGCACTCGAAGTCGAGACGCGCCCTTCGGGCCGCCCGCACGTGACCCCGTTGGCTCGTCGAGAGGATTTGCCTTTGTAGGGGCCGGTCTTTCGCGTTTTGTGCGTCCCGATGTTTTGTGTCGGGAAGACCGGCCCGCTGTCCCTGCGACGCATTCCGCGCGGTGCTTCGTGCCGCGCAGCGTGCGCTGCGTTGATTAACCCGCAGACTCCGTGCACGGGAAGACGGTGAAAATCCGTCGCCGCCGCGCGACTGTAACGCGGCACTCGATCCCGGCGCGCGCCACTGTCCCGACTCCTCGGGATGGGAAGGCCGCGCCAAGTGCCTGCCGCCAAGCCAGGAGACCGGCGGAGTCCGCAGTCGAATTTCTGCGAATCTGAAATTCGGCCAGCCTTTTTCTCCCGCGCGAGAGGGAGAAAGGAGACCCCATGAAAGCCCGCTTCGTTCTGACGCTTCTCTTGGCTGTACTTTGTTCTGTTTGCCCGTCCGTTCTTGCGCAGTCCGCAGCCACCATCACCGGTGTCGTCACCGATCCCTCCGGCGCCGCCATTTCCAGTGCGGAAATTTACTCCCAATCGCTCGACAATCGAAAAGCCGCACCGGCCCGCGTGCTCACCGACTCCTCGGGGCGCTACACACTGTCCCAGTCTCCCGGCCGCTACCTCCTGCGCATCGCGGCGAGCGGCTCATTCGCTCGCATCGAACGCGAAATCTCCATTACCTCCGGTGATAATTTGGACTGGAGCCCGCGGCTCCAGCTCGAGCGCCTTTCCGCCACCGTCGTCGTCACGGCGCAGGCCGAGCCGGTAACTGCGCAGTCGGCCAGCGCCTCGGTCAGCATCCTCACCCGCGATCAGATCGAGCAGCGGCAAACTCTCTGGCTCGCACCGCTGCTCTCCTCGTTGCCCGGCTTCAGCCTTTCTCGCCTCGGCCGCGATGGCGGCGTCACTTCGCTCTTCCTGAACGGCGGGAATTCCAACTTCACCAAGGTTCTGGTGGACGGCACGTCAGTGAACGAACCCGGCGGCGCCGCCGATTTCTCCAACTTCGCGCTGGATAACGTCGAAAAGATCGAAGTCGTGCGCGGCGCAGAAAGCGCACTCTTCGGCTCTGATGCTATGACCGGCGTTGTGCAGATCTTCTCGCATCGCGGCTCGACGCGCCGTCCGGCGCTCACCTTGCTCGCCGAAGGCGGAAAGTTTTCCACCGCCCGCGGCGCTGCGCAGTTGAGTGGCCTGCTCGGGCGCTTTGATTACTCAGCTGCTGCTTCGACGTTTTACACATCTGGCCAGGAGCGCAACGATCACTTCCGCGTTACTTCCCTCGCCGGAAATTTTGGCTGGCGCTTCAGCGACACCGATCAACTGCGCCTCACCGTTCGCAGCGCTGCCAGCGACGCCAGCACGCCCGGTCAAACGCGTTTCACCCCGATGAACCTTGACCAGCATAATGGTTCGAAAACTTTTTCCACAAATCTCTCTTGGGACTTCAATTCCTCCTCGCGCTGGCGCCACCATGTCTCCGGCACGGAAACCTACATCCACCAGCTCTTCGACAATCCGGCCAGCGATTTCTGCGATCCCAACCCGCCCTTCATCTGTGATTTTCCGTTCACCGTGCGCAACCAGTACAACCGCGCCGGCTTTGCCGCGCAGTCCAGCTACATTGCGCCGCGCGCCGGAATCACGCTTGGCTACAACGCCGAAGTCGAAAACGGTTTTCTGAACACGTTTCACGCACGCCGCAATAACCAGGCTGGCTACGTCGAGCTTCGCGCGCAGCCCTGGAATCGCCTGAGCGTCAATCTCGGAGCCCGCGCCGAAGTCAATGCCAGTTTCGGCACGCGCGTAATTCCTCGCGGCGGTTTTTCCCTGCGTCTGCGCGGGGGCCGCGACTTCTGGGGCTCCACGCGCCTTCGCCTTTCCGCCGGCCTCGGCATCAAGGAGCCCACACTGGTGCAGTCCTTTGCCAAGGACCTCTGCTTTCCCGGCAATCTGGATCTGCGTCCCGAGCGTTCGCGCTCGGTCATTATCGGGCTTGACCAAACGCTGGCATCCGATCGCGTGCGCGTTTCCGCCGAGTATTTCGACAACCGCTTCCGCGATATCGTCAGCTTCACCTTCTGCTTTCCCGGCGGCCCGTGTCCCATTGCCCCGCCGCCCGGATGTCCTTTTGGCTTCGGCACGTTTTTCAATACCGACCTGGCTCGCGCTCGCGGCGGAAATTTTTCCGTCGAGGCCCATCCCGTCCGCTGGCTGCGCATCGCCGGCAGTTACAGCTTTAGTCCTTCGCGCGTTCTGCAGTCGCCCAACGCGTTCGACCCCGCGCTGCAGCCCGGCAATCGCCTGTTCAAGCGTCCGGTGCATTCCGGCAGCCTCGTGCTCAACGCCGATTTCCTGCGCATGAACTGGAATCTCGTCGGCACGTTCGTTGGCCGTCGCACCGATAGCGACTTTCTCGGTCTGGGATTCACCACGAATCCCGGGTATGCGAAGGTGGATCTTGCTGCGAGCTACAATTTCGGCCGCGGCGTCAGCGCTTTCGGTCGCGTCGAAAATCTTTTCGACAAGAACTACCAGGAATCGCTCGGCTACTCCGCTTATCGCCGTGCGTACCGCCTCGGCATGCGCTTCCGCCTCGCCGGCGAGTAGCACAGGCTCCCGAAGCCTCGGGATAGCCTGTCCATCTTTGTTGCGTTTGTCGGCAGGGCACGATAGGTCGTGCCCTGCCGCCCATATTCGTCTGCTCTTAAAAGTGAAACGGTCTGAGTTGGACTCCTGAAGATTGGGGAATCCGTGCGGACACGTGATATTCGCAACCTTCCACGACAACCCAACGGACACCTACCAGCACGCGAACGATTCCATTCGGCGCGCCTCCGCTACCCGAGTCCCCGCATGACTTGAACTCGACCTCCTGGCCGGGCGCAAGACCCGTGGAGATTCTTCTTCCTCCTCCGACCCCTGCGCCGAGGCCGTCTCGAACACCAACAAGCACATCAAAGCCTTGAATGGTGCGGTCACTGTGGTTGCGAATTTTCATCGTGCTCCGACAATCCCATCTGAATTTCTCGTCGTAAACGGAAAGCGCGGCATTCTTAAAATCGACCGACAGTATCTCGAGCGGCGAATCCGGCTGTTCGATTACGTGGACTCTCGACACCACTTCGTCCGGGCCAGTGACAGCAGGCTTCGCCGTGCTTTCCTGGATCGTAAATTTGCAGGCGTCAGGATTTTCCTGCTGACTTTGCAATGCTCCATTTGCGAAAAGAAGAAGAATGCACAGGAGGAGTGCCAAAACGTGGTGTGTCTTCATGGTGACCACCTTTTACAGTCAGAAGCGAACAGTTGAATTTCATTCTAACCCCAAACCGAAGGGATAGCGCTCGGCCGATGTTATAATCGGCGCTTCGACATGAGTAAGACGACGCAAAAAGGCGGCATCGCATCGGAGGTACTCGCGAGCTACGAGCCCGTCATTGGTCTTGAGGTCCATCTGCAACTGAAAACGGCCTCCAAGATTTTCTGCTCCTGCTCCACGCGCTTCGGCGACGCGCCCAACACGAACACCTGCCCCGTCTGCCTCGGCCTGCCCGGTGCGCTGCCCGTGCTGAACCGCGGCGCGCTTGGGCTCGCCATCCGCGCCGCCCTTGCGCTGCATTGCACCGTCCAGGAGCGCTCGCGCTTCGCCCGTAAGAATTATTTCTATCCCGACTTGCCCAAGGGCTACCAGATTTCCATGTACGAGATGCCGCTCGCCACCGGTGGCTGGCTGGAAATCCCGCTGGAAGGCGCAACCAAGCGCATCGGCATTACCCGCCTGCACTTGGAAGACGACGCCGCCAAGAACCTGCACGAAGGATTCGCCGATTCCGACCGCAACTCCTACATTGATTTCAACCGCTGCGGCGTCCCACTTGTCGAAATCGTCTCCGAGCCGGACATCCGCTCACCCGAGGAGGCCTACGCCTATCTCACCACGCTCAAGCAGGTGCTCGAGTACACCGACGTAAGCGACTGCAACATGGAGGAAGGCTCGCTGCGTTGCGACGCCAACGTCAGCGTGCGCCGCCGCGGTGAAGAACAATTCGGCACCAAGGCCGAGGTGAAGAACCTCAACTCCTTCCGCTATCTGCAGCACGCGCTCGAATTCGAAATCGAGCGGCAAATCGGCGTGCTCGAATCCAGCGGCCGCATCGAGCAGGAAACACGCCTGTGGAACGTCGCCGCCGGCCGCACCGAATCCATGCGCTCCAAGGAATTCGCGCACGACTACCGTTATTTCCCCGAGCCGGATTTGCTGCCCGTTCATGTGAGCGAAAATCTCAAGGCTGGAATTCTGAAAAGCATGACGGAGCTGCCCGACGCCAAGCGCGCACGATTCCTCCGCGACTTCCAGATCACCCCTTACGACGCCGGCGTGCTCACCGCCACCCGTGCCCTCGCCGATTATTTTGAAGCTGTCGTACGCGCTGGCGCCCCTCCGAAAATAGCCGCCAATTGGATTCAAACGGAACTCCTACGCCATCTCAAAGAAGCGGGCAAGGACATCAGCGAAGTACAGGTTCCCCCACCCGAGCTGGCAAAACTTCTCGCTATGGTAAACAGCGGAGAAATTACGGCTGCTGGCGGAAAGAAACTTTTTGACAAGGTATTTCAGATGGTGCTGGTTGGTTTGGGGCTGGGTCTTGACATCATCACACTGGCCGCCAGCACAGGTCTTCTGCAGAAATTGTCTGCGGACGAAATCGAGCGCATGGCCAGTGAAATCATCAAAAAAAATCCCGATAACGTCGCCAAATACAAATCCGGCAACGAAGGTGTTTTCAAATTCTTTGTTGGCCAGGTGATGCGCGCCTCGCGCGGCCAGGCCAATCCGCAGCTTGTGAACGACATCTTAAAGCGCCTGCTGTCCTGAGTGCGCGTGCGTGGAAGGAGCACACTTGCCCGCGAAGCCCGATCTCATCTTGTGGCGCATCATGGAGGACTATCGGCGCGCCTGGGAACACCAGGACGCGAATCTCCTTCTCACGTTGTTCACCGAGGACGCTACCTATCTCGAGAATCCGTTCAACGAGCCACTGTCCGGCCATGACGCCATTCGCGATTACTGGCAGCACGTGGTCATGGCGAATCAAAAGGACATTCGTTTCCGCTGGCGCCCTATCTATTCCTCCGGAAATGATCACAGCATCGAATGGGAAGCCGAGTTCACGCGCCTGAAGCCTTCGCAGAGGGTCGAGTTGCGCGGCATGATGTTTCTTGCGTTTTCCGGCGAGCGCATCGCGCGGCTGCGCGAATACTGGCACAAGCGCGAAGTATCGCAATGATGCCCTTGCGCTTCGCGCCGCTTCATTCTAGATTTCTAGTTTCTCGGAGAATTCCATGGCTTCTCTAAAAGAAGGTGACACAGCTCCCGACTTCCGCCTGGCAGCGGACGACGGCATGCACGCGTCTCTGGCCGATTTCCGCGGCAAATTCGTTTTGTTTTATTTTTTTCCCAAGGCTCTCACGCCCGGTTGAACGACGGAAGCGTCCGAGTTTCGTGACGCCAAGGCAAAGTTCGACAAGTTCAACACCGTGGTGCTCGGCTGTTCGGCGGATGCACCGGACACCATGGCCAAATTCCGCGCCAAGCACAAGCTGAACTTCCCGCTACTGAGCGACCCCGAGTTCAAGACCATCGAGGCCTACGGGGCCCGTCGGATGAAAAGTTTTCTCGGAAAGAATTTTCTGGGAATTGTCCGCAGTTCCTGCCTCATCGGCCCGGACGGAAAAATAAGAAAAATCTGGGAGAAGGCCCCTTCCAAGGGTCACGCCGCCGAGGTCCTTGACCTTCTCAAGTCCTTCGCCGCAAATTGACAATCTCGTGGGGGCGCCTTGCTCTCGGCGCTTGGGGGCGCGACGCTCCCAGCGAATCCACGCTTTATTGCACGGTCAGCGCGGTCTTCAGTTTGAAGGAGACCTTCTGCTCGGCGCGGATTTCCACTTCTGTCTTTCCTGTCATCGCCGCTGCGCCGGTTCCCGCGCCCGCTCCAACGACTGCGCCGATGGCCGCGCCGGTTCCGCCGCCTGCAATCGCGCCAATCACCGCGCCAGCGGCCGCGCCGCCTCCCGCGCCCACCGCGGTTCGCTTGCCGCGCGAAGCGCCCGTTTGCCCGGCCCAGTTCGTGCTCGCGGTATACGTTTTCCCTTTTACTTCCACCGACACCAGCTTCAGGTATAGCTTGGGCTGGCCCTTGAATTTTCCCGCCGATGCCACGCTGGCTACCGCCAGGTTGGCCCTCGCGCCCTTGGGGATTGCCACTTTCCCGTTCACCGTGACGTTTTCCGCCACGCTCCCCGCTACTTTCTGCCCTACCGCCGCGTTCTTCGAGCTCACCGTTTCGTCGACGGTCACGGAAATCGTCGAGCCGATCGGCAGCGTTCCCTGCGCCTGCACCGAAACCGCCGCGCACAGCAGCACCGCCGCGAAAAGTACTATCCACTTTCTTTTCATGTCTCACCTCCGCCTGAATTAGGCTGGCCAAGCGATTTTAGCAGAACTGCGCCGCAGCGGTGCCTTCTTCCATTCACAAGGTGATCGCAACCGCTCCGTCCTGATCCTCAATCACCATGTTGTCGATCAGCCGCGTCTTTCCCACAAACACTGCCAGCACGGCCAGGCAGCTCCGCCGAAGGCGGGTCACCGGCTCGAACGCGTCCGCATCCACGATCTCCGCGTAATCCACCGACAAAAGCGTTTCCGCGCTGAGCACGCCGCGCATCACACCGGCCAGCCGCATGGCGTCGTGTTCGCCCGCGTTGATTTCCTTTCTTGTCGCCGCTAGCGCCCGGTAAAGCGCGGTGGCCGCGCGGCGTTCGTCCGGCCGCAGGTACGCGTTCCGCGAAGACATGGCCAGCCCGTCCGCTTCGCGCACCGTAGGACAGATGACCACGTGCGTGTCTAGGTTCAAGTCCGCGGCCACCTGCCGGATGATGCGCGCCTGCTGCGCGTCCTTCCGCCCGAAGAAAGCGTAGTGCGGCTGCACGATTTCAAACAGCTTCAGCACGACGGTGCTCACGCCGCGGAAATGTCCCGGCCGCGACTTCCCTTCCAACCGCTCGCTCAATCCTTCCACATGCACGAACGTGCGGAAGCCATCCGGATACATCTCCTTCGCGGTCGGCGCGAACAGGTAGTCCACCCGCAATTCCTCCAGCGCCGCACCGTCCGCCTCCATCTGCCGCGGATATTTGTCCAGGTCTTCACTCGGACCGAATTGCGTGGGGTTGACGAATATGGACGCAATCACCGGCGAACACTGCTGCTGCGCCGCGCGGATCAGCGAGAGGTGCCCCTCGTGCAGTGCGCCCATCGTGGGCACGAACCCCACCAGCCGCCCGTCGGTGCGCGCTTGTCGCGCCACCTGCTTCATCCATTCCAGTGTGTGGATGGTTTCCATGCGTGGCTTCGTGACTCGGTCAATCCTCCGGCTGGCCCGCGAGCCAATCGAAGTAGCGCAGGTAGTCCGTCGCGCGCGGGGTCGCGCCAAGCTGGCGAAGCAGGGTGATCAACTGCCCGCGATGATAGGTGCTGTGATTCACGACGTGCTGCAACATCCTGCGCAGCAAATAGACACATTGGTTGCCACGCCGGCTGCGGTATTCGATGACGCGTTCGAGGTCCGCCGGAGTGAGCGCATCAAGAAAGCGCCGGCGTTCCTTTTCGAGCTCAGCCCATCCGGCGCGCACGCTGGCCAGGTCAGTGAATTCGTCTGAATAAGTTTGAAGCCCTGCGAGGGAAGGAGCCCGGCCCAGCCAGAGCTGGAACCAGATCCATTCACCACTTACGATGTGCACGAGCGTATCGCGCACGGACGGAAAACTGGAGACAATCGGCCGCGTAAACTGTTCCGGCGTCAGCGCTGCACACGCGTCGAAGACCCGCTGATTTGCCCAGGCGTTGAAATCGTAAAGCTCAAGGATCTCTTCAGGGGTCATCGGATGGTCCCCGTCCGCTAGCGCGCGGCTGCGGCAGCGCGCTCGCGGTAAAACAGGCTCAGGTCCGTGGACGCGGATTTTGCGCCGAGTTGCCGCAGCAGCGTGGTCACCTGCCCGCGGTGGTATGTGCCGTGATTGACGAGGTGCTGCAGCATCTGCCCCAGGGAGCTTTGGAACGTTCCCGCCGTCAGCGTTTTGTATTCGCTGACCGCCGCAATTCGTTCCGCAGTCAGTCCCCGTACGAAAGTCAGCAGGTCCGCTTCGATCTCCGCCCAGCGCTTTCGCAGGCTCGGCAAGTCGGGGAAATCTTCTACTGCTGGCAGTTTGGTGGGCGTGCGCCCCTGCCAGCGCTCCAGCCAGATCCACTGTCCGCCCATGATATGTGCCAGCGTATCGCGCACCGACGGAAAGCTGGAGCCCATGTCGCGCGTGAATTGCTCTTGCGTCAGCGCTTTCGCTGCATCGAGCAACCGGTGATTGGCCCACGCATCGTATTCGTACAGCACTCGAAACTCTTCCGGTGTCATGATCTGCCCCTCGATGGCTTCGGCCGCGTTCAGGCTCGTTTTTTCACAGGCACTTCGCGGATTCCTGCGGGCGCATGATAGCACTCGGCGTCAGACGGGTAGCGTCCCTCGCGCACGTCGGCGCAAAACTCTTGCACCGCGCGAGTAATCGTCTCGCCGAGGTTGGCATACTGCCTCACAAATTTCGCCGGCTCTGCGAACGTGAGCCCCAGCATGTCGTGCAGCACCAGCACCTGGCCGTCGCACTCCGGGCCCGCGCCGATGCCGATGGTCGGGATGTGCAGATCTTGCGTGATGCGCGCCGCCAGCTCCCGCGGGATCGCCTCCAGAACGATGGCGAACGCGCCCGCCGCTTCCACGGCCCGCGCGTCGCGCAGCACCTGTGCCGCGGCGTCGCGCGTCTTCCCTTGCACGCGGTAGCCGCCCAGCGCGTGCAGCGACTGCGGCGTTAGCCCTACGTGGCCCATCACCGGTACTTCGGCCTCCACCAGCCGCGTGATGATTTCCAAGCGCCGCTCGCCGCCCTCGATTTTTACGGCTTCCGCGCCGGCTTCCTTCACGCAGCGGATGGCGTTGCGCAGCGTCTCTTCCGCGGACGCGTGAAAACTTCCATATGGCATGTCCGCCACCACTAGTGCGTGTTTCGCGCCGCGGCGTACTGCCCGCGTATGATGCAGCATCTCCTCCATGGTCACCGGCAGCGTGCTCTCGTAACCGAGCACAACCATGCCCAAGGAATCCCCCACCAGTAATATGTCCACGCCGGCCTCGTCCAGCAGCCGCGCGGTGGGATAGTCATACGCGGTCAGACAGGTGATTCTCTTATTGGGTTGATTTTCGAGACTGGAAAGAGAAACTTTGCGGCTCAGGATGTCGGGCACGGTAATTTTCCCGTTGCCCGCATGGTTTGCGGCGCTCATATTCCCTCCGGTGCCGTTCCCCGAAGCAACAGGGATACAGCCCATCAATCACAGCCTAGCAGATTGCTGCCTCTTGTGCCAGCCCGGAGGCATTGGCATGGTTTCCTGGCTGGCACTGTGCTCAAATGGTGGAAGACTGAAATGGTCACCATCGTCATTCTCGCCGTACTGGCTGCCGTCGTCGCGATCATCATCGGAGTCACCTCCGGCAAGGACCGCTATGCCGAAATGTCCGAGGAAGAATTTGAGGCCGAAGCGAAGCGCGCCTCCATGCTCGGCGCCGCGGTGATGGGACTTCAGAAAGTCTTGGAGCCCAAGCACGTCGAATACATGATGCAACGCGACAAGAAGGTGGAGGGCGACCATTCTGTCTCCGGCGATCCCCCCTCCACGGATGTTCCTCCCCGCAAAGAGTGAGACGCACTTCTGCGCGTTTCGAGTTCTACTCCCTTGCTGCTCTTATTGTTTATTCCCCGCCTGATAGGCGCCCGTGGCCACCGCCGTCAGCAAAAACACCAGCGCTCCCTTGAGGAAGCTGTTGTACGTCAAGGTAAGGACCTGCTGGAGTGATTCGCCGAAGTATCCGGTCGCGCCTGCCGCCCGCCACACCACGGCCACCACCACGCACGCCACGCCCAGCCAGTACGAATACTGCAGGATCTTTTTCTCCATGAAGACCTCCACCAAACCTCCCAGATGTGTTCGGCTGCGCTTTGTGCAGCCATTCGGCCTTGCCCGGGAAGCTTGCTGGCGCACACGCTACCCCTCGCCATTCCCCCTGTCAATAACGCATCTCGAGTCCCAAGGCTTCGGGAACAACTCCCAAGGCAGCACGTCCATGTGCAAAAACACAAACGGGCGCTGCGATTTCTTCGCGCACCCGTTCTGCTTTTTTCAAAATTCCTCTATTGCGCCTTCATTCCCTGACCGTGCCGCATCTGTTGGTAAGCTGCGATCTGCTTCGCTGTCAGGATTTTCCTCGCCGCAAGGTGCGTGGCCAGGTGCACCCAGCGCAGTTCCGCCCGCAACGACGCCACCCGGTACGTTTCTTCGCGCAACTCATCTTCACTTTTGCCCTGCGCGAACAATTCTTCCAGCCGCTTCTCCGCCAATAGGACATCCTTGCCCTTGGCCAGCGCCTTTGTTTTCATTTCGGCCATCAGCTTTTCCATCGCGCCTTCCTGGGCGGGTGTGAGCTTCAATTCCTTTTTCATATCCAGCACGTGTTTCGGCCCCGGATATCCGTTTTTGTCCGCCGCCAGCGCCATCCCAAACCCTTCGCCGCGTTCGATGGCTTGGTGTTCCGCCTCCAGGAAAGCGTGGTGCTGCGCCATCGTCTGCGGTGTCTGGCTGACTGCCGCCGGGCTCTTCATGTGTTGCTCGTGCTGCGCCGCCAGTGGCAATGCCAGCAACATGAGAAATCCTCCGCACAACTTATTCATTGGTTTCTCCTTTACACATGACCGGCCGGGGTGGGCACCTGAGGTTCCACCCGCTGGGTTTCGATGGGGCGTCTCGCCGTGCCGGATGGGCCGGTCCAGCCGACCGCGCCTCCCTGGACGGCGCGCATGACGGCGCGAAACAACACCCAGTACATCATTTGACGGTAGACGAAGCGTTGGGGTAGCAGCGGGGCGAGCAGCGTCCAATCCTCTTTTTTCTCCAGAGCAAAGGCCACCACGCAGGTCAGAAAATCAATCACCATGAAGGCGGCAAAAAAGATCAGCGAGCGCAACACGTCATCGGCGGTCCACAGCTGCGGGACGCGCGTGAAGCTCGTTTGGGCCAGGACCCACAGCATCAGCGTGCCGAAAAACATCAAATCAATCACCGGCGAAAATAGCGGTAGTAAAATTTGAAACACGAAGACGTTGGGCAGCGCCACCCAGCCCAGCGCGCCATAGCGCCAGCGGCCCAGCGTGTCGCGATGCTTCCACACCGCCTGCATGGTGCCGAACGTCCAGCGAAACCGCTGGTTCACCAGCTCCCGCACGGTTTCCGGCGCGTGAGTGTGGGCCACGGCGGTATCGTCGTAGAGGATGCGCCAGTTCCGCCGCCGGAGAGCGATGGTGAGGTCAGTATCTTCGGCCACGGTGTCCGCGGAAATCCCGCCCGCGGCACGCACCGCCTCCGCGCGCCATGCGCCCAGCGCTCCGGGCACCACAGCGATGCAGTTCAGCAGGTCGAACGCGCGCTTTTCCATGTTCTGGCTGGTGATGTACTCCAGAGCCTGCCAGCGCGTGAGCCAGCGGTCGCGGTTGCCCACTTTGACGTTGCCCGCCACCGCGCCCACCGTGGCATCCCCGAAATGCCGCGCCAGTGTAACAACGGCATCCGGCTCCACGCAGGTGTCCGCGTCAATGGTGATAAATACCTCGCCTCCGCCTTCTTCGCGGGCGCGGTTGAGTGCCGCGGGCTTGCCCATGTTGGGCTGCTCGATGATGCGCACGCGGGAATCGCGGCCGAAATTTTCGCGCAGCCGCTCGCCGGTCGCGTCGCTCGAGCCGTCATTCACCACAATGACTTCGATGCGTGGCCAATCCGCCGGCAAGCGCGTATTGAGCGCCGACTGCACGGTGCCTACGATGGCTTCTTCTTCGTTGAACGCCGGGATGAGCACGCTCACGCGCGGGGAGAAGTCCGGTCTTCCCGCGTCTTGCGGCAGGAATTTTTCAATGAGCGCCAGCATCCCGACAATCAGCACCCGCGCCGTCACCAGAACGATTCCACCCAAGAACACCCACACGATCGTCAGCCGGAAGCCGTGGTACAGGTCAAAGATAAAGGCGTCAGCGCGCGCCTGCAGTTGTTCCATCGCGGTCAGCACCGGCATCATCTCTGCTCGCGACTTGCCCAGAAGATTGGAGACGCCCACCAGCTCGAACCCCGCGTCACGCAGCCCATCGATAATCTTTGGAAGTGCTTCCACGGTCTGCGTGCGGTCGCCGCCGCCATCGTGCAGCAGCACGATATTGCCCTTCCCCGCCTTTGCATCCCCGAGCACCTGGGCCACGATGGCTTCGGCGGGCGGTTTGGCCCAGTCATGCGGGTCGATCCGCGAGCCCACCAAAACGTAGCCAAGCTCCTGCGCTTCCGGCAGCATGGCGATTTCTTCGGCGGTTTCCGGCTGGTGATCAATCCCGTACGGTGGCCGGAACAAAATGGACTTGATCCCCAACCTGCTTTCCAGCAACCGTTCCGTCAAATTGAGCTCGACACCAAGCTGTCGGCGCGAAATCCCCGCAAAGTGCGGGTGCGTGTAGGTGTGATTGCCGATTTCGTGTCCTTCGTCGTAGATGCGCTTCAGTAGCCCCGGATGATCTCCGGCGGCCTGGCCGGTCAGAAAAAATACTGCCGGCGCTTTTTTCTGCTCCAGGATGTCGAGGATCTTCGGTGTGTATCCCGGGTCGGGCCCGTCGTCAAACGACAACACGATCTTGTTTTTCGCGGCGCCAACCTGGCTTATTTCGTAGGAAAGCGGAAGCGTCACCAGGTTTTCCTGCACGATCAGCTCGCTCGTCGCGTCGTAGTGAAATTCGCGCCTGCCGTTCTTCGGTCTGGCGATGATCCGCCAGATGTCGCCGTCGCCCTCCAGGATCAAGTCGTTGCCCGGCGGCATGGTGGCGAGGCGCGCGCGAATCGCGTCGTCTGGTTGGGTGGTGTCCCACACGCTCCACAGCGACGCATCCTCCGAGCCCAGCCGCCACAGCGCGGTTCCGTGAACCCCGGCGCGTTCCGCGGCGCGGAGTTGGTTGTAGCCCGTCACTCCGTCCAGCAGCCACACCTGGTGCAGCCGGTTGGCTTCATCGTAGTAGGAGTAGTGCGGGTTCAACGCGTCGGGATCGAATTCCACCGTGCCTTCCGATTCCTTCGCCGTGACCACTGCTTCTTGAAAGCTCTTGTTGACCGCCCGCTTCCGAGGCTCGCCCCGTCGCTGTTCCGTCCAGTCGTAGGCATATCCGCCCACCGCGACCACCAGTTTTTCCGGCGGGACTTCGCGCAGTGTATTTTCGAGATTGCGTGCGAACCACTCCTGCGCGGAAATCGGCCCGGGCGCCGAATTCAGCCAGTGTTGGTCGTAATTCATCAAGATAATTGCGTCCGCCAGCGCCGCCACCTGCCTGTACTCGTAGACAGGATCTGCTGCGGGCAACGCCACCATCAGCTTCAAGTTCACGCTGTGCAGCGCGTCGGCCAGTTCCTTTACGAATTGGCGGTAATCTTGCTGGCTCGCGTCGGGAATATCCTCGAAGTCGAGTACCAGCCCCGCCTGGTGCGTGCCGGCCGCATAATTCTTCAGCAAATGCACCAGCCGCTGCCGCGCTCCCCGATTCGCGAGCATTTCTGCGAGCTCCTGGATGTACCAAGTGTTGCCGTCCGAGTTGTTCAGCAGCGGCATCATGGGGAGTTCCGCGCCGCTTGCTTCCATCCATGCTTTCAGCTTCGCGTCGGAATCCACGCGCAGGCGGCCATCCGCGCTGACGGCGTGCAGCGCCTCCGGAATGAGCAGGTCGAGTTCCCGGTAGTGTTGTTGCAGCGACGCCAGGCTGGTCGGGTCCCAACTCACATAGAACGCCGCGCGCAACGGGTCATAGTGTGCGGGGGTTTTGCCGATGGCCGCGATGCGTTTGCGGCGGTCCGTGCGCACTTTGGCCAGTTTTGCTTTGCGTTTGGACGCCGCGGCGTGGACGCCCGGCCGCGTTTCGGTCAGGACGAACTCGGGCAGCTCGGGCTTGATGAAGACGCTGGCGATAAAGTTAAGCAGTAGCAGCGCCACGAGCACGCCGGCGGCCTCCATGACCCGGCGCATGCGCCGCCAACGGCGCTGCTGTTCGTCATAGAAAATGGGCTTGCGTTCTTTCATGGCCTCAGTTCAAGCTAACTCGCCGCCCGCGGGGTGTCAACGACGCCCCCACATACAATGCGCAAACATTTGTTTGGTGCCGTCCTGCTCGGCCTCGCGCTCCGCCTGTTTTTTGTCTGGCGATTTCCGCTGGTCGCCGGTGATACGGGCATCTATGAAGAACTCGCCCGCAACTGGCTCGACCACGGCGTCTACGGCCTGTGGCTCAGCGGCCTCCTGACGCCGGTGGACATGCGCGCGCCGGGCTATCCTGCGTTTCTGGCCGCAGTTTTTTCTTTGTTTGGCCGCTCGCAGCTCACTGTGATGCTCGCGCAGGCTTTCGTGGATCTCATGACCTGCCTGCTCGCGAGCGCCATCGCTGCCTGGCTGGCTCCCAGGGGCTCGCGCGCGCGCGTCGCGGCCGCCGCCGCTTGGCTCGCGGCGCTGTGTCCCTTTGTCGCTAACTATGCCGCCACACCTCTCACCGAAGTCCTCGCCACATTTCTCACCACGGCTGCGCTGCTGCTCCTTCTTCTGGCGCTGGACCCTGTCGAAACCGCGCCGCACCGCTCGGAATCGTCACAGCTTTTCTTTCTTGGCGCTTTCATTGCCGGACTGGGCACTCTGGTTCGCCCCGAAACCCCATTGCTCCTCGCCGCCGTGGGGCTCGTGCTCTGCATTCGCTGGCGCCGTGTGCGCGATTGGCCCCGTCTGCTTCGCGCCGGAATGCTCATGGCGCTGGGACTTGCGCTGCCCTTACTACCCTGGGCCGCGCGCAATTATGTCGCACTGAACGAATTGCAGTTCCTCGCTCCGCGTCACGCGGAGTTGCCCGGCGAACTGGTCCCGCGCGGCTTCTACGCCTGGACCAACACGTGGCTTGTCCGTTTCCGCGACGTCTATCTGGTTCCCTGGAAGCTCGACCACGAGCCCATTCCCTTCGAGGACCTCAATCCCGCCGCCTTCGATTCCCCCGAAGAACGCGCGCGCGTGGCCGCGCTCTTCGAGCTGTACAACGAAAACACCACGTACACTCCTTCGCTGGACACCGAATTCGCCGCACTGGCCCGCGAGCGGACCGCCCGCCATCCCCTGCGCACATTTCTGTGGGTGCCCCTTCAGCGCGCCGCGACGCTTTGGTTCACGCCGCGGACCGAACTCCTTCCTTACTCCGGCCACCTCTGGCCGCTCGCGCAGCAATGGGAAGAGGATCCCGTGGATTTTCTGGTGACTGTGGGCTTCGGCTTCTTGAATTTTCTGTTTGTGGGATTGGCCCTCTCTGGAGCTTGGTCGCTGTGGCAGTCCGCCGCCGCGAACACTCAATCCACTTCATCCAACGCCGCCCGGCTTGGCCTCTGGGTGATTGTCGCGTTCGTCGTCGTCCGCACGGCGTTTCTCACGCAGGTGGAGACGCCCGAGCCGCGCTATGTGGTCGTCTGCTTCCCCGCGCTGCTCGCCCTCGCCGCGCAACTCTGGGCCCGCCGCTCATCTGCTTCGTAGGCGCGGGTCTCAGTGCCCGCCCTTTGCCGCTAGTGGATATGATCGTTCTAAGTAGCTTGAAGTTCCTTCCTAATCCACCCAATCCGCAATGAAAATATTCGTATCTCCGCGCTTGGCCGAATTGCGGTTCGACGCCCACACCAGTTTTTTCCCGTCCGACGTCCACATTGGAAAGCTGTCAAACTCCGGGCTGTAGGTCACTCGCTCGAGGCTTGTGCCGTCCACGTTGATCAGGTACAGGTCAAAATTTCGCCCGCGCGGATTTTCCAGGTTCGACGCAAAAATAATCCGCTTTCCATCCGGATGGAAAAACGGCGCAAAGCTGGCCGCTCCCACCTTGGTCAGTTGCCGTTTGTTGGACCCGTCCGCGTCCATCACGTAAATCTCCAGCCGCGTGGGCCGCAGTTGCGAAGTCTGAATCAGTTCCTGATAGTCCTTCTTCTCCGCTTCCGTTTCCGGATGCGCCGCGCGGTAGACAATCTTTTTCCCGTCCGGCGAAAAGAACGGCCCGCCGTCGTAGCCCGGCTCATTCGTCAGTTGCTTCACGTTCTTCCCGTTGGCGTCCATCACATAGATTTCCGGATCGCCGCTGCGCAAGGAGGTGAAGACAATCTTCTTGCCGTTGCGCGAAATCGTTGCTTCAGCGTCGTAGCCCGGCGTGTTCGTCAGGCGCTTCACGTCGCTGCCGTCCGGCTTGGCTGTGAAAATGTCAAATTCCGGATGCAATTTCCAGACGTAGCCCTTGCTGTAGTCCGGCGGCGCGGGGCAATTCGGCCCGGCCGCGTGCGTCGAGCTGTAGAGAATCCTCTTGCCGTTCGGAAAAACGTACGCGCAGGTGGTCCGCCCTTTCCCGGTCGAGACCAGCTGCTTGTTTTTTCCCTTGAGGTCCATCAGGTAAATCTGGTCGCACTTGTCTTCTCCTTCGTGCGCCTGGAAAATCAACTGCTTGTTGTCTGCGGAGAAATACGCCTCCGCGTTTTCTCCGCCAAATGTGATCTGCCGCACGTTTTTCAGATGTTTCTCCTCAGGCAGCGCCAGATTTGTGGTCGCTCCTCCCGCCGCCTGCTGTGCGGCCGCGTTCCAGTGCACGCCGCACCACACCACCAGCACACATCCAACAATGCAGATTAGAATTGGTCGCTTCATAACTTGCTATTTGTCCTTTCGCTGTCTTTTCTTTCAACCTTTCAACGTTTAACGTTCAACTTTCCTCGACCGGCTCCGGATGAATATTTACCTCAAAAATTTGCGGAAATTTTTCTTTAATGCGGTCTTGCAGCGCCTCCGTGACGTCGTGGATCTGCGTGATTGGCAGGCTGCCGTCCATGGCGCAGTGGCACGAGACGATGACCCTCTGGTCGGCCTCTCGCACCAGCACCTGGTGGCAGTCCAGCAGTTCGCGGTACTGCGCGCACAGGCTGTTCACGTGCGCCTGCACGGCCGTGGCCAGCTCCTGCATCACTCCCGCGGCGGCGATGTGCTCCCCCAGCGGCTCGATGTGGATGTTCACCCCGGCCACGTTTTCCCCCGACGCGCGCAGGATGTCTTCTTCTAACTCCGTAGCGCGGCGGTGCGCTTCCCGCAGGCTGAGGTGTTCCTCCACTTCCATGTGCATCTCGACGAATAGTTTTCGAGTGTCCACCTGGTGCGCGGAGATTTCGTGGATGGCCAGGCCGCGCCGGTGGGCCAGCGCGCGAATGGAGTCGAACAGTGATTCTCCGCCGGGCGCCCGCGGTTCCATGTGCACCATCACGTCGGCCGGCACGATTTGCTCCACACGCTTTTCCACCGCGTCGCTGATGGCGTGCACCTGCTCGAAGCTGGCCGTGCGCGGCACGCTGATGGTGACGTCCACAAAGTGATGCTTGCCCGCGCGCCGCACGCGCACCCGCCCCGCTTCGATAACTCCTTCGACCCCCGCCACGGCCGTGGTGATGCGCTCCGGCATTCCCGCCGGCGCAGCGTCCAGCAGCGCATCCAGTGTGCGCCGCCCGAGTTGCGACCCTACCCAGATGATCACGCCGGCCACAAACAACGCTGCGATAGGGTCCGCGTAGTAGAGCCATTCAGCCCCTAGCCGTTGTCCCACCCAGGCGCACACCATACCGAACATGACCACCAGCGTGCTCCACACGTCGGTGGAAAAGTGCAGCGCGTCCGCTTCCAGCGCCTCGCTCTGGTGCTTCTGCGCTACTTTCCCCAGCGCGCGCGAGCGAATCACGTCCATCCCCGCCATGCCCGCCAGCACAGCAATCGCGATCAGGCTCGGCTCCAGATGCACGCTGCGCGTGAACAGCCGGTGAAACGCCGCATAGATCACGTACAGCGCCGTCAGCAACAGCAGTCCCGTTTGCACAAACGCTGAAAAGCTTTCCACCTTGGCGTGTCCGTAGGTGTGGTCCGCGTCCGCCGGTCGGTCGGAGATGCGCACCGAGAGGTAGGTGATGATCGCCGCCACCAGGTCCAGCCCGGAGTGCAGCGCCTCGGACAGCACGCCCAGGCTGCCCGTGTACCACGTCAGAAACACCTTCAGCGATACCAGCACCAGCGCCGTGCCAACCGACGCCAGCGCTGCAATCTTTTTCTCGCGGATTCCTTCGACACTTCCGAATATTTGCGACATCAGAAACCTGTGTCGCGCCGGACAAGTTCGCTCTTCGGCGCGACTTGTCAATATAGCAGCAATTCCTCGCCTCCCGAAATCCCGTTCCCGCTCCTCGCCACCTCCTCGCTGGTGTATAATCTCGCTTCGCCCGTCGTCTGAGAGTTTGCCTTGCCGAAACGCCTGCCCCCTGCACCCATTGTCGAATCGCTCGCTGTCGCCGTTTCCCCGGAGCGCGCTTGGGAAGCGCTCACCAGCCCGGGCTTTCTTGGCGACATCATGATGGGCCACGTCGAGCTCGATCCGCGGCCCGGCAAGCCGTTTGTCTGGAAGTGGGGTGTGTGGGCCGGCGCCGCTCCGGGTCCCGCAAAGCAGGATAGTTACGCGTGGCGCGGCACCGTGCTCGATGTCGTCCCCGGCTCGATGCTGATTCTCAGCGGCGGCAGTTCCACCACCGTGCTGACCGTGAAAGGCGAAGGCGCTGCGTCGCTCCTCACCGTCGTCCACGTCAACACTTCGCCCGCGCGCAGCGAGGACTACCAGTACGGCTGGGCCGATTTCCTGCTGCGTGTGAAAACGCTTCTCGAGCCGCATCCTTCCGGCGACGCGCTGTATCTCCGCACGCTGGTTCGCGCCACGCCCGCGGAGGTGATTCGCGCGTGGCTGAGCCCCGCGGTGATGAGCAAGCTGTTGCCCGGTAAGGTGACACTGAAAGCGAAGTCTGGCGGCCGTTTCGAATGGCTGTGGAAACACCAGAAGGGCGCTCCGTTTGCGTCCCGGATGGTTTTGCGGGACGCGAGAAACGCCGGCGCGTTTCTCGAAATCACTAAAGGCCATCGTGTCGCTTTCACCTGGGAGGGCGGTCCGCGACCGTCGGAGGTGCGCTTGTCCGCCGAACGCACGCCTTACGGCGCTTTTGTCTCCCTCGAGCATCTGCGTCTCCCACCCGGGACTTCGCGCCGGGCCGTCGAGCGCATGTGGGCGCATCTGCTCGAGCGCCTTCGCGTTTATTTCTTTTTCGGCAAGAAAATCCGCTCTGCTTGAGTCGCTGGCCGGGCTGTTCTGTACGTGCAGTGCTTTTCACGGTTCACAAGTCACCCATCGCCTTCTTAGGACCACATGATGAATACCGGACTCCATCCTATCTTTCGCCCGCAGTCGGTGGCCGTCGTTGGCGCTTCCACGCAGGTCAACTCACTCGGCCACCAGATTCTTCAGAATCTGATTCAGTACCGCTTCCCCGGAAAAATTTATCCGGTGAACCCGCGGGTCAACGAGCTGCTCGGTCTGCGCTGTTTCCCTTCGGTGCTGGACATCCCCGAGCATGTGGACCTCGCCGTCATCGTGGTGCCCCGCGACCTTTCCCTTGTGGCCGTCGAGCACTGCGGCCGCAAGGGCGTCAAGGGCCTCGTCGTCATTACCGCAGGTTTTCGTGAGACCGGCGCTGAAGGCGCTACATTCGAGAAGCAGCTCGCCGATCTTGCTCGCGAGCACGGCATGCGCCTGGTGGGCCCCAACTGCATGGGCGTGATCAACACTGATCCTCACGTCCGCATGAACGCCACCTTCTCGCCCACCTTTCCGCTCGACGGCAACGTCGCTTTCCTTTCCCAGAGCGGCGCGCTTGGCGTGGCCATTCTTAATATCGCCGAAGAGCGCAACATGGGGCTTTCTTCCTTCGCCAGCCTGGGCAACAAAGCCGACGTCACCGACGACGAAGTCCTCGCCTACTGGGCGCAGGACCCGCGCACCGACGTCATCTTGATGTACTTGGAAGCCTTCAGCGATCCGGCGCGCTTCGCTCGCGTGGCTCGCACCGTCAGCCTGTCAAAGCCCTTGCTGGTGGTGAAGTCCGGCAAAACTCGCGCCGGTGCCCGCGCCGTGCGCTCCCACACCGGCGCGCTTTCGGAAGCCAGTGACGTGGCCCTCGACGCCTTTTTGGCCCATTGCGGCGTACAGCGCGTGAACACTGTCGAAGAACTTTTCGACCTCGGCTCCGCCTTTGCGCGTAATCCGCTGCCCGCCGGCCCACGCGTCGCCATCATCAGCAACGCCGGCGGCCCCGCCATTCTCGCCGTGGACGCCGTCATCGGCTACGGCCTGGAGATGGCCCACCTTTCCGACGCTACGCTCGCCGCCCTCCGCGCTCGCGCACCTTCGCAAGCCAGCGTCACGAATCCTCTGGACATGCTGCCCACCGCCGACGCGGCGCTCTACGGCTTCGCACTGCGCAAGGTGCTCGAAGATCCCGCCGTGGACATGGCCATGGTGATCTTTGTTCCCCCCATGATGGTGCATTCGGTGGACGTGATCGGCGCCGTCGAGGAGGTTCGCCGCGAAATCAAGAAGCCCATCGTCGGCGTCTTGATGGCCCCCGAGGAATCCATCTCGCTCATGCGCGAAAGTTATCCAAATCATCTCGCGCTGTGCCAGTTTCCGGAATCCGCCGCGCGTGCGCTCGCTGCGCTGGTTCGTCAAGGCCGCTGGCGCGACCGCGGCCACGGCGAAGTCCCCGAATTGCGCGTGGACCGCGCCGCCGCCGAGCGCATTCTCTCCACCGCGCGCACCGAGGGCCGCGCCGAACTCGACTTGCACGAGTCCTTCGCCGTGCTGGATGCTTACGGCATTTCCGTCGCGCGCTATGTAGTGGTCAACTCGCCCGAAGAAGCGGAAGGCGCCGCGCGCGGCCTGGGGTTTCCCGTGGCCATGAAGCTCGCTTACGGGGGCATCCCGCACAAGACCGAAGCCCGCGCCGTCGCCCTCAACATCCGTTCCACCGACCAGGCCTTCCACACCTACTACGGCCTCACCCACGGCGGCACCGACGGTTCCGCCGTCGTCGTCCAGGAAATGGTTCCCACCGGACGCGAGACTGTGCTCGGCATCGTCCGCGACCCCAATCTCGGCCCCTTGCTCATGTTCGGCCTGGGCGGCCTGTTCGTCGAAACCATCCGCGACGTCGCCTTCAGCCCCATCCCCCTCACCGACCTCGATGCCGGCGAACTGGTCCACGCCATCCGCGGCTATCCCATTCTCGCCGGCGTCCGCGGACAGAAGCCGGTGGATTTCGCCAAGCTCGAAGACGCCATCATGCGCCTCTCGCAGTTCATCGCCGACTTCGACTTCATCGAGGAGCTGGACATCAATCCCTTCTTCGTCTCCGAGCGCCCCGAGGACTGCAAAGCCGCCGACGCCCGCATCCGCATCCGGCTTTCGTAACGCCGGCTTCCAGCCGTCTGTTTCGTGGCGGCGCTGGATTGGGGTCCGGCGATTACCAAGGTTTCATCTTAAACAGCCGCCCCTGTGCATCGACATCATGCAAGAGCAGGACAATCTCACTTTCAGAAAATATGCGGCCTACTTTGTCGATTTGCGGAGGAAGGTCAGAATCGATCAAGGTTATGACGTGTTGAAGGCCCACTTCACAATACCGACGAATCACGGCAAGGAGGTTTTCCTTTTTTCGGTTATCTAATGATTCCAACACGCCATCATGGTAGACAAATCTGGGGAACTTTTCGTCGACATGCGCGCGAAGAACTGCCAAGTCGAATGCAATGCATAATAGCTTTCGGTAGGTGTGACCCAAATCGGCACTCGTGGCAATTCCAGACTCGTCTAGGATTTCTGCCTTAAATTCAAGATGACCCAGCTGATTCGGCGACACACTTAGTAGTGCCTTTCGATCGATTACTTCCTCAACGATTTCACTAAAAAAGACTCGCGTAGAAGCAAAAAGGCTTTTCGAATTGGAATTTTGGGCTTCAACATCCGCTTCGATTTGAGATTGCAGATGTCCCTTTTCTTCTATCAAAGAGCGAATATCGGCACGCAATTCCTGGAGGCGATGCAGGAATCCTCGTTGTCGCTCAAGCGAGGAAATGTCCGTCTTGACGATTACCAGCTCGTCGGTTAGTCGTTTATATTTGTCAAAAGTATCCGTGCTCGTAAGAAATGACAGGGCATCCGAACGCCGTTTGCCCAAATCGTTCAGTTCAGCGCCAATATGCTTGAGAGCGCCGTCGACTTCGTCTAGTTCCTCTTGAAGGTACGCTCTCCGCTCTTCAGTGATCGCTTTGTTAAATGCGATCAGCTGTTGAAAATCCTTCTTTACTTGGCCTGGAAACAGAACCCCTACTTCACTAAACAGTTTTTGCGCTTCGTCCGGATTGAAAAGAATTTGGTCTTCCTCTAAAGAAGCTACGATTTTTTTCCTGTTCTGGCTGAGAGAATAGCGTTCAGCATTCAGTGCCGAGATCCGCTCTGCCATGTCCTCTACCACAAATTTCGTCTTGATCTTGTCCTGAGCGCGAAAATCAAATGCGTCCAGCATCCGCTGCCTTTTTTCAGCCTCTTTCCTTTTGAGGAGTAACATTCCTTCGATCTTGCTGATATCTTCAACCGAACCCCCGAGCTCGCTTTTTATCGTTTGTTCAGCTGCCACTTTTTCTGCCAATTGTTCTTCTTTTTGATAATGCCGTTCGACGAGATTGCTGTTGAAACCAAGGATGTGCGAGAGGTACGGCTTCCAGTCGGAATGTGCCGATTCGAATTTGCTCAGGTGAAAGACGTCCTGGTAGTCGACCTGGGACCGAAGCAGGTATCCTAAACCTTTTCGGAATGACCAAGACTTAAGCGCGGTTAAGTCAAGCAAGCCGTCAAGGAGTTCCTTTGCGCGTTCAAAGGGCATATCGAGGTGGTCCCAGGCGGAATCCGGAGCCGTCGCGAAATCCTGATGAGCTCTCTGGTGCTTTTTAAAACTGACTTTACTGGCGTCTGCAACGCCTCGACGCACTGTCAGGTATGTTCCATCCAACAAGGCAAGTTCAAGAAAAAAAACGAACTCCCCGAATTGGTCGAATTGCTTGAACAAGAACATCTTGTTGTCGCGCTTCGAAAGCAGGCAGAAATCAATAAGGCGCCCCAGAGTAGTTTTCCCGAGATTGTGCGTATCCTTTTTTTTGTTTTCGGGCAACCTAATCTCAGCCATGATCACATTTAAGCCTGAGCCAAAGTCTAAAGGCTCGAAAATGTCAGTTTTGTTCGAGTAAATTTTAGATAGTTTCATTTCGGCCCAAGTATTCGATTGCGTCAATTTTTGGTCGATAATCGATCAACCCCAACAAATATAAGAAATTCACTGCCGGTAAGAATAGGACGTCACCACCAATCACGCTTTTTTTTGCATATTTGCGGAGCTCTTCATAGTCAACTACACGGCGCGCATGGAGCCGCGCAAGTAGCAGGAGAGAGACGTTAACTACAGTTCGATCTGGATGCGAATGCTTAGTTGGCCGCAACATGATCAGGAATCCCAATGTCGCAATTCCAATACATGTAGAAGAGCATGGCTCTAGTGAGCCGCTTGTTCTGACGCAAAATGACCTCGCGGTTGAACAAAAGATTTGCAAGGTATTCTAATACGTCGTCAAATGCCTGGTAGTCTTTGCGCTTGGCAATGATCTTGAGCTGAAACTCATCGGCCACTGATTCATACAAACCAAGCACTTCTAAGTTTTCGGGGGCAGCAAGAAAGTTTCGAATCTGCCTCGCCTCCTTCAGATACCGGCGCCGTTGGGCCTTTGCGTATTCGGCGGTCATGCCGTTCGCCAAATTTTTGTCCTTGTATGATACGCGCAGGGAAGGAGGATCATCGAAATAAGTGTGAATTGTTTCCCTTTGTTTCGCCAGAGCTTGAACAACGTCCGCCAGATCATCAGGGCTAACGGTGAGGGGCGAATCGACTAGATCGAGTTTCGCCACCTTAGGGACATCTGGGAAACTCATCCAAAATAGCTCTAACTGCTCCAATCCGCACAGGTAAAGTGAAGTCATTGGAATTCCTGTTGACTTCAACAGATATGACCTAATGTCGCTTTCCGCGTTTCCTGCTAGTCGTCTATTTGCGAAAAGCATGTAATGGTCAAGTTGTTTATTCCCCCTCAGTTTCTTAATTCTTGGTATTTCTTTGCCAATTACCGAATTGGCTGCAGTTTTGCTGAAGAAATCAGGTTCTGAAAAACTCTTGTTGAAGCCGTTAGTATGTTTGGCTTGAATGATAGTTGTCCCGACCCAAGGGGCAGCCTTGCTCGGGTGGAGTTCTGCTGTACCGACAAACTTAGCATCTCTCCCGCCATCTGGACCGGTTGCGAAACCCTGAACAGAAATACCAAGTAGTCGTTGGCAAAGCAACGTTATGAGTTTTTCGAACTGCTCCGGGCTGAGGTCCTCATAAGCGTATTTCATTTTGGGAGCCGTGACGAAACTGTAATGTTAACCGCCATGGTGGGTAGACGTCACTAAACATTTATGTGGCGCTTGGTATTTTGGGGCGGGTGGCCCACCCTCTCGGCGGCAGAAAGATCCTGAGGGTGCCCCATCCTTCATCCCGATCCTTCGGGATGAAGGATGGGGCCTTGCATGAAATGTTCTCGTTGCCGTCCCTTTTTGAATCTCTCGCACCGGGCGCTAGCACCCGGCAAGAATGATTCCGGCGCTCCCATCCGCGTTGCGTTCCCCTGCTACCTGCTTCCTGCCACCTGAAACCTGGCATCTTTTTCTCTTGACACGTACTTGACTATAAGATATAGTCATGCAATGTGTCCACACGATGGGCTATACAGCGAAGCAGGGAAGATGATCTCCATACTCGCTCGATTCTGCAACCCCTGCCATTTCAGGCGCGTAGCCATTGGCGAATTCATAATCGTTTCGCTAAGTCCCGTCCCCACAGTCGGTTGGACATCATGAACATAAAACCCCTTATGCCGACGTTCCTTGCGCCCGCAAGTCCTTACTCTGCCACTCATACGCTTTTATGCGCCTGTAAGTCTTTATCCTGCCACTCATACACAAACACCGGGGTGGGGGGTGGGGGCAGGGTCTCTCGCTTCCACGCTTCTACACTTCCACACTTCAACCCCTGCATAATGAACACTTACGCCCTGTTTCGGTCTCAAGTCTTTTGTAATGAACACATACGCATTTCAGGTGGGGGGAGGGGGCTCTTCTCGCCACTCACCACTCTCCACTCATCACTCGCCACTTCACTTCCGTGCTCCGGCTTGACGCGCTGTGCTAACTCGTCTACGTTGCTTACGTCCAAAACGAGAGGGAAGCTTCCCGGCCTCTGGACTCGGCATCGAATCATCTGCGGTCAAGGAGTCGTCAGTTGAAAAAGCTATTCGTCGCCGTTGGTTTTCTCGCCGGGATGTTGATGCTCGCGCCCGCACCAGCCGGCGCGCAGGCCATTCCCAACCAGGTCCTGGCCTTATATCCCCGCAACGCCGGTGAGATCTCCTTTCTGGATGTCCGCGCGCTCCGCAACGCGCCCAACTACGCCGAGCTCAAAGCCAAAGTCATGCCCGAGCGCTTCCGCCAGCTCGCCGACTGGACGAAATACATCGGCGTGGATTTCGATACCGAGGTCTATCAGTTGAGCTGGGCTTACCTCCCCGCGGCGGAAGGCGAACAGGTAGGCATGATCGGCATCGCCGAGGGCAACTTCCCCACCGCCGAAATTCAGCGCCTGGCCAAGGAGCGCAAGCTCCCGAATTTCCGCCATGCGGGTTCGCTGGTTCTCAATCTTGGAAAAAACGATCAGGGCCGCGAATTCGTGTTTGCTTTCGCGGACGCCAATACCGCCATTTTCGGTTTCCGCGAGATCGCCGAGCAGATTCTGGACCGCCGCGCCGCTTCCGGCGCGAGCCTTCTCGACAACCGCCCGCTCATGGATTTGGTCCGTACGCTGAACGGCAAGGCTCCCGTGTGGATTGCCATGGATAGCCAGTTCACGCTGCTCGCCGTGAAGCAGATGCTGCCGGAGGTTTCCCGCGTGGCGGGATTCGAGACGCTGGCCGCTCGCCTGCAGTCCGCCTCGCTGCAATTTCAATTGACCGACGGCTTCCGCGGCAACGCGGCCGTTCGCTGCCTGACCGGATCCGACGCTCTCGTTGTCGCCAAGCTCTTGCAGGCCGCCGTCACCTTTCAGGCCTTTCGACTCAATGAAACGCAGCCCGATCTCGCTAAAGTGCTCGGCGATCTCCGCCTGAACCAGGCGGACGACCGCATCGAGCTCGCCCTCTCCATCGCGCCGGCGGATCTGAATACTCTGATCCAGAAAAACAGTCTCGCACTGAAGTTTTAGAGGATTTTTTCGGTGGCATTCGTTTAACGTTCAACTCTTCAACCTTTCAACTTTGTTTCTAAAAACACAAAGGCCCTGGTCCCGCTCAGCGGAACCAGGGCCTTCGAGCTTTTCGCCCGCGCGCTATCTCGGCACGGGGATGTGCGCGATTCCCTTTGGATTCGGCGTCGCCGGCGGCGTCAGCGCGATCGGCGATGCGCCGTTCACGCCGAACGGCGTCGTAGTCTCGTCATTGCGAATGGCCACGTTGTTCAGGCTGAACTGCGCAATGTACACGCGCACGCCCGTCAGTGGCACGGTCAGTAGCGGCGGAATCGTGACGCCCCACGGCGAAGAGCCTCCCGTCAATGTCTCAACGGGACCCACCGTCCCGCCTTCACTGGTGGCATTCGCGGCCACCTGCGCATAGGTGAACGTGGTGGCGGTTGGGGTTGCAACGATGACAAAGGCGCCGTCGAAGCTGGGGACGTTCACTCCAGCAACGATGACCTTTTGTGCGACCGCGAAACCATGCGCTGCCGTGGTCGTGATCGTCACAACGTTCGCGACGCGCACAGCGCCAACGTTTGCTGTGGGATCGATGGAGCGAGACGGGGCCACCGCCGGCGTGGCCAGCGTGTCATCAATCACCACGAATTGGTCTGCGCCCGTTAACGTGACGTACACGTGCGCGCCGGCCGCATCCGGTGTTCGGGCCAGCGATTCCGGTCCGCTCCCGGGGCCGGTTAAGACCGGCCCGGCTACAACCGTCGCATTGTCCGCCGTGGACAGCACCACCACATTGTCCGAAGTACTTCCGGCGATGTACACGCGGTTCCCGGCGGCGCTGATGACCACCCCATGAGGTGCAGTCACCCCCACTGGGAGCGCATATGGTGAGCCTGTGCCCGTGGTGATTTCTGTTTCCGTCGCCGCGTTGAGCACTACCAGCTCGTTGTTTTGCTCGTCGGTGACGTACACCAACGCGTCATTCGGCGTGACGGCCACGCCGTAGAATTTCGCGCCCGCGGTTCCGAAGTTATTTTGGCTTATGATGGTGTCTGTCGCAGCGTTAATGATGGCGATCTTTCGGTTGGTGCACGCCACGAAGGCCTTCGGCGTGCCGCCCACCAGCGCCATGGCAATGCCGCGCGGTTGGGTGCAACCTCCGCCGCCAAATGCGATGGATGTGACGGCGCCACTAATCGTGTCCACGACTCTCACGGCATTGGCGCCTATCCCATTGGCGGTGACATACGCCTTGCGGCCATTCGGCGTTATCGCCACAGCAAACGGCGCATCTCCACCCGTCAGCGCGATGCTCGTGAAAGGCGGTGCGATTGGCGTTGTGTTAAATTTTCCCACCGTGTCGTTCCCCGAGTTAGCCGCATACGCTAGCGTGTCCATGATGTTGACGACGTAATCCGTGGCTCCAGCCAGCGGGCCCTGATCTACCGGCGGCAGGGCAAATCCTGCGGGCGTTGTCGAGTTGAAGGTGTCATGCACGCAAACCTGGAAGTTGAAATCAGTCGCTGTCGCACTGACTGAAGTTGGAACGCCCGATAGAATCCCGGTTGTTGCGTTGAGCGAGCCAGGCGGCAGTGGAAATACGCCGGTTGGCATAGGGCAGGGTGCGGAACTCACGCCCGGCTCAACCCAAGTCAACGCGCCGAAGCCTCCCCCGTTGGTTAGCAGGGTGAACCCTGCTGGCGGACGGTAAGTAAAGTTCACCAGTCCGTTGGGTAGCTGAGTGGTTGTGATGGCCAGCGCCACATTCACCGTGAAAGTTCGGGTAAGTTTCACCGGCGCTGCGACGGCAGCAACTGCCGCGTTTGCTGTGTCTGTCACGTCAACATCAAAGGACGCCGGCGGGACTGCGGTCACGTTGGCGCTATCGCAAGTTACCGTCGGCGCCGCCACCGTGCAGGTGATGCCCCCGCCGGGAGCGCCCGCACTCATTATGTGAGGCGTCAGGCCGCCACTCGCGGTGTACGTGGGAGAGAGGAAACTGACGCCCGCCGGGGTGCCGTAGGGACGCCCGATCACGGCAGTGGTAGTCGCCGCATTCGCCGGGTCAGGGGCGACGACAAGCGCCAGCGGTGCGCGAATGGTCAGATTCGTCCCCTGCGTTGCAGTGCCTACGGGCACCGCCGTGTTCCCGGTGTCTTCCACTTCGATGGTGAACCCAAACGGACCGCCTGCCGCGCCCGCCGCCACCGCGGCCGACACCGTGATCAAGTTCGTGCCCGTGGAGAAGGGGCTCGCGCAAGCCGTGTTGGCGCCCGCCGGCGACGTCGCGAATCCGGACGGAATGGCCCCCACCGAAACGCACCACCGGTAGTTCGCCACGGCCGTTACACCGAGTCCACCACCCGCCGTGTACGTGGGCGTGCCCCCGATGACCCCGTAGGTGCGGCTTTCCACCGCGTCCAGCAGCGCCGTCGTGGGCGTCCCGTTCGTGGTCTGCGCCAGCGCCAACGTGATCGCCGCTTGGATCGTCAGGGACGTGCGCAATGCGAGGGCCGGCAACTGCACCGTCGAGGCCTGCACCGCCGCGTTCCCCGTGTCGCTCACCTGCGTCGAGAACGAAGATGCGTTCGCCACCGCACTGCCGGTCGTCAGCCGCGCCACGGCCCCAGGCGTTCGCGCCGTACAGCCGACGCTTGTGTCAATCGACGCAAAGCCCTGCGCCGCCACCAGCGCGCCCCCGTTGTTTACGCACCAGCCGTAGTTAGCCGGAACGACGTTGCCCAATCCTCCCGTCGCCGTGTATGTCGGCGCCCCCGCGTTTGAGCTGATAACGCCGTAGCTTCGCCCGCCTACTCCGTCCAGCAGCGTCGAGTTCGGATTCGTGTTTAGGACCTGCGCAAACGTGGCGCCGAGGGTCGGATGGATAAGCACCTGCGTCGCTTGTTTTTCTGTGTTCGACGCCGCTGCTGCGAAGCTGTTCGGGACTGCGGCGTTCCCTGTGTCGCCCACTCGCACCGTAAAGTTAAACGTTGTGGAACCCGGGCCTCCCACACCAGCAGCCAGCGGTGTCGCCTCCAAGATGATCGTGTCCGCTGCCGTGCCGCCCACCACCGTGCACGACGTGCTCACCAGGCCGAGAGTGCGGTCCACGAATCCGCCGGGCACCACGCCCGCCGAGACGCACCAACGGTAGTTGCCCGAACCCAGCCCGCCCGACACGGTGTAAAACGCCGCGCCGTTCAAAACCGAGCTTCCCGAGGTCCCGTAGTTCAGCGTGTCCACACCATCCTTCAGAGGTGCGGTTGCAAGGGGGTTCGTGATTACTGTGCCCAATGGCTGCTCCAGCGTCAGCGTCAGCGCCGTATTCACCGTAATGTCGCGTGAGGCCGCTGCTGGCTGCGTCCCCGAAGTCGAAGCCCTCGGGGTCGCTGTGTTGGCCGTGTCATCCACGTTCACCAGAATGCCGCTGGCGGAAACCCCGCTCACCGTCCCTGCCACGCTTGTGTCGCAGGTGAACGTCGCACCCGATGTCGCGCAGGCGATCCCCGTCGGGAATGACGCCCCCGATGTCGGGAACGAGTAGCCTCCCAATCCGTCCTGCGCCGTGTACACCAGCGGCGAGCCTCCACCACTCCCCCACGGCCGGCCGTTCACCGCCGGCGGCAGCGGATTCCCGTAGTTTACCGAAGCGAACGTCAGGGGCGCGTTGACCGTAATGTCGCGTGAGACGGTCGGTGGCTGCGTCGCCGAAACCGACGCACTCGGCGTCGTGTTGTTGGCCGTGTCATTCACGTTCACCAGAATGCCGCTGGCGGAGACCCCGCTCACCGTCCCTGCCACGCTCGTGTCGCAGGTGAACGTCGCACTCGATGTGGCGCAGGCAATTCCCGTCGGAAACACCGTGCCGCTGATCGCAAACGAATAGCCGCCCAGTCCGTTTTGCGCCGTGTACACCAGCGGCGAGCCTCCACCACTCCCCCACGGCCGCCCGTTCACCGCCGGCGGCAGCGGATTCCCGTAGCTCACCGAAGCAAACGTCAGCGCCGGGTTCACCGTGATCGCCCGCGAGTCCGTAAAGTGCGGCGTTCTCGCTGGGGTCGCCGCATTTGCTGTGTCCACCACATCCGCAGTAATCGTGCTCGCCCCGGCCGCCACCGGCGCGTTGCTTGCACAGGTTAGCGTTGGTGGCGTCGACACACATGTCATCCACCCCGGAGTAGCCGTCGTGTTGATCGTGTAACCGCCCAGCCCGCCCGCAAACGTGTATACCGGCGAGGTCCGGCCGCCCGGCGCTCCGTACTGCCGGCCAATCACTGCCGTGGAAGTGACTGCGTTGCCTGGGTCCGGCGCCACGCTGGTCAGACTAATGTCCGCATTGACCAAGAGGTTGCGCGAGATTGCCGCGGGCTGCGTGGCGGAAGTCAACGCACTCGGCGTGGTCGCGTTCGCCGTGTCATTCGCGTTCACCAGAATTCCGTTGTAGGGTACCGCGGCGCCGGTCACGCTTCCCGCCGTCGTCGTATCGCACGTAAACGTGGCCGCGGCGGTCGCGCACGCAATTCCCGTCGGAAACGCCGTGCCGCTGATCGCAAACGAATAGCCGCCCAGTCCGTCCTGCGCCGTGTATACCAGTGGCGTGAAGCCGCCCCCGGTGCCCCACGAGCGGCCGTTCACGGCAGCCGGCAGGGGATTTGCATAATTCACCGAAAAGAAAATCAGCACATTGCGCACATTTAATGTTCGAGTTTGCGTCGCGGTCGCGATGGGCACTGCGGCTGCCGAACCTGGCACGGCCGCATTGCCGGCATCATTCACGGATGCTGGAGCGTTTGTATAGGCTCCCGCCGTGCCCGTAATCGCCGCGCTGGAACACGTCAGGGTCGGTGGCGCTGAAACGCACGACATGGGCGCCGGGAATACGCCCGCAGCCGGCGCACCCGCGGTGGGGGGCGCTGCGAACGTGTACGCGCCTACTCCAAGTGAAGCCGTGTAGATGACGGAGGTAAAGCCTGCGCCGCCGTATGTCCGCCCGACCACTGCGTCAGGCAGCGGACTCGCAAGGTTCACCGCCAATGTCAGCAGTCCATTGATCGTCAGGTTGGTCGCGGCGGTGTTGGAAACTACTCCCACCGTTGTCGCCGTCGTTAATGCGGGAACCGCTGCGTTTCCGGTGTCGCCCGCCAGCAACGTAAACGCCGTAGCTCCGCCGGCCGCGCCGGCCGTTGCGGCCGTGAGTGTAATCGGCGTTGCCACCGCCACTGCGGCGGTCGTCGGGCATGCCGCAACCGCGGATGGATTTGTCGTGAACCCAGCCGGCAATCCGCCTGTGCTGACGCACCAGTTGTAGTTGCCCGTGGTAGTCAAACCGCCCGTTGCCGCGTACGACGGTGCTCCCGGCGCTTGCGCGCCGGTTCCGTAGTTGCGTCCCTGCACGGCATTCAGCAGCGCCGTTGTTGGCGTCGCATTTGTGGATTGCGCCAGCGTCACGCCCAGGGCCACATTCACCGTCAGGGCTAGCGCTGCGCTGTTCTTCGTCGTCCTGGGAACAACAATCTTGGTCAGCTGCCCGGGAAAGGTATCCGTCAGGTTGGAGTCCGTGGCTGCCAGCGAAACGCTGAAGAGCCCGCTCGCTGTGAGCGCCGTCGCGCCCGAGCTCAGCGGGCAGGTGTTTCCTCCCGTGGCCGCCGGTGTCAGGTTGAATCCGGGATTCCCGGCAATCGTAAAGGCGCAAGTTGTCAGCGGCGCGTTGCCAACTGTCGCGCTAGCGCTGGTAACCACCGGTTGCGGCGCCTGCGGCGCATTGCCGTACGTTCGCCCAATCACCCCATTCAGGAATGGCGTCGCCGTGGTGACGACAAAATCCGGGCGCACCACAATCGAAAAAGACTGCGACGCTGTGTTGGAAGGCGTCGCCGTATCCGCGGCCTGCAGGGTAAAGGTCACGGTGGCCGGACCCGCGGTGGTGATCGTCCCTGTGATTTTGCAGAAGCTCAATGCGGCGTTCGCCGGAAGATCATCGGATCTTGCAATGGACAGCCCGGCAGGTAGCGAGCCGCCTCCAATGAGGGTGCAACCACCCGGCGCTAGCGTTCCCGTGCCTCCAGAGGTCGGAATCCAAATCGTGTAAGTTCGTCCTGTAATCCCGGCCATCAGCGTGCTTCGAGTTATAGTCAGCGTTCCGCCGCCGGGCGGCACCGGCAACCCGCCGGGCAATCCTGCGGAATTCAGGGCACAGCCGCCTAGTCCGAGAGCCAGCACCAGTACCGGAATGATACTCGTCCACCGGCTGCAAACTTGGCGCCGATGAGCATTATGAACGCGCGTATTCTGATTGGCTGGTACACGATTCGATGACATCGTAGGACTCCCCCGCAATCGCCTGTTTTTTTGACTGCGCGCTTCGCAGTCTTCGGGCGTGAAACCCGACCCCATGGAAAAAAATACTCGCGCGCGCAAGCTACTATTTTGTTTCCCTAAAAGTCAAGAACAAATCTCTCGTTTCGTCTCTTAATCTACACAATTTACTTGCACTTAACATCACCTCCCACTTCCCATTAAGTCCTTGACTTTGATTTCTTAATTTTGCAAAGTACCTCCACTTGTGGGTGCATGCTGCCTAGCGCAGCGTCGCGGCAGTGTCCATCACAAGTTGCAGTTCGGAATACTACGGGTTGTGTGGTGGATGGTGCAGTGTGCAAATATTTCTCCTTATGCACTTCTGGAGAGGAGTCAAACCCATGCACGGGCGAATTGCGCGTTTTGGATGGGCTGGTTTTTTCATACTTGCACTTCTGGCCGGCGCCGGTTCCCTCACGGCCCAGACCATCAGCGGGGTGATCGCCGTGCATGTCCGTGACGCCCAGCGCAAGCCGCTGGGAGCCGTCAGTATTGAGATCAAAAACCCTGCCACGGGCCGCAGTTATAATGCCAGCACGGATGCCGAGGGAAACTACCGCTTTCCGGAAATCCCGCCCGGTGTGTATGAAGTGACCGCCGCCATCGAAGATTTCCAAACCGTCACGCACAAGCCGGTGCAGGTTAACGTGAACCGTGTGACCAATGAAGAGTTTGAGATGAAGCCCGGCGCAGTCACGGTCACCGTTGAGGTGAAGTCCACTTCCCCCATGACGGACACCACCGGCGCGACGCAAGCTTCTTCGTTTCCGGAGCAGCAATCCCGCGAACTGCCCGTCATTACGCGCGACGTCAACAACCTCGGCCTGCTGGCTCCCGGCGTGTTGAGTGTTCGCACCTTTAGCTTCGGCAGTACGCTGGTGCCTTTTTCCGTAAACGGCTCCCGCGGCCGCGACAACAATTTCATCATCGACAGTGTGGACAATAACGACCCTCTGTTCGGCGGCGCGGCCACTCAATTCTCCAACACCGACATCATCGCCGAGTACAACATCCTCACCACCCAGCTCAAGGCCGAGTTCGGCCGCAATAGCGGGGCCACCGTCAACGTCATCACCAAGAGCGGTTCCAACCGCATGGGCGGCACTCTCTTCTGGTACGGCCAGCACGACGCCCTCAATGCCCGCAGCCAGGCGGAAGAAGTGGCCCTTTTGACCCACCCTGCGCGCTACTATGAAAACCAGATTGGCGCCACCCTCGGCGGCCCCATCGTCGCCGACAAGACCTTTTATTTCGTGTCCTATCAGTGGGACCGCACGCGCAACAATCTGTCCAACGTTTTCCCTGTGATCGGCACTTATCCGACCGCTGCAGGCCTCACGGCCTTGCGCGGCCTGCCGGTGAATCCGGCCCTGCTCGCGTACTTTGCCGTCCCCTCGGTCTCGGCGATTCCGGCCTTGACTTCGGCTCCCTGTTTCAGCACTCCGGTGCCTGCGGGCTTCAATGCCACCAACCCGTGCCGCCCGTCCAATAACGCCGTGGTCGGTGCCACCAATATCCCGTTCTCCACGTACCTCGTTCCCGACGGGAATGCCTATGAGGTCAAGGATCACCAGTGGTCGGCGCGCGTGGACCACCGCCTGAGCAACTCCAGTGACATCTACGCGCGCTATCTGTTCGATGAGGTGCGCACGCCTCGCATGGCCCTTTCCAATGCCGGCGACAGCGCCTTTTCCGATCTTGGCATGCTCCCTGACTATAAGCTGCTCGTTCGTCAGCGCAGCCAGAGCTTCCTGGCGGATCACCGCTATTACTGGGCGCGCTCTCTCAACGAGTTCCGTTTCTCTTTTAGCCGCATTTCCACTGGCACGGGCGCTTACCAGATGCCCGAGGCCATTCGCAATACCGTGCCGGCTGCCACGATCATTGACAGTTTTGGTGGATTCGGCATTTATCAGCGCAGCTTCAGTTCGGCTGGCGTGAATTTCACCATCGGACGCGACTCCAGCCCCAGTCAGGTCAGCACAAACATTTTCCAGTTTCAGGAGAACTTCTCCCACAATCGCGGCAATCACAGCTATAAGTTCGGCGTCAATGTTGTTCGCGTACTCAGCAACATCCATAGCACGCCCTCGGATCTGGGCCAATACTTCTTCGGCAATTCGGGTTTTGGCGGCCTGCGGACTTTTGCTAACGAGCCGGCCCTGGCGCCCAGCAATGCTCTCGTTGTTTTTCAGCGCCTGCCTAACCTGATTTCCGATCCCGTCACCGGACATGTGTCCGGGCAGGGCAATCCCAAGCTTTCTCTGCGCGAATTCGATCACTTCTACTTCTTCCAGGACGACTGGCGCGTTACTCGGGGGTTCACCCTGAGTTACGGCGTCCGCTATGAGAACTTTGGTCAGCCGCTCAACCGCGTCAACCAGTTGAACCGCCGCGCTCCCGTCGTGGAGGGTGACCACAACAACGTGGCCCCGCGTTTCGGATTTGCCTGGTCTCCCTATTCGGGCACGGTGATCCGGGGCGGCTACGCGATGATGTACAACCCCATGGTTCTGAACATCCCCTTGCTCGTTTGGCAGAGCGGCCCAGTTTCTCCCTTTTTGGTGGCAGCCAGCCAGGTGTTCCTGCCCGGCTTCACCACCTTGCCGATTGCCGGCACCTTTCCAAATCAGCCGATCTCCGTCGCCAGTTTGAATGCCAGTAGTGTCTCAGGGTGCAGTTCGGTAATCGGCCGCGCCCTCGTCGGCCTCGTTCCCCTGATCAACTGTTCCGCGCAGGACACCGTGGCCACCAACATGGTGAACCCCTACGTTCACAATTTCTCTTTTGGGATTCAGCGCGAACTGTCCAACAACATCCTGTTTGAAGTTGGCTACGTGGGCAGCAAAGGTACGAAGCTCTTCATGCGTACCGACGAAAATCCCAACACCGGTTGGAACACCCTCGGATCGGGGGCGCCGTCACCCATCAATCCGTGTCCCGCTGGAACGGGAACCACCAACCTGGGTCCCAGCCCACGCTGCCTGCTCAATCGCGCCGACAATACCCATGGCGCCATCACCAAGGTCGGTAACGGAGGTACTTCCTTCTATCATTCGCTACAGACCAGTCTCACCCGCCGCATGGCTCCGATTGGAAGATTGGGCAACGTCACCTTCACCGTGGCTTATACCTGGAGCCACAATATCGACAACACCAGTGAGATTTTCGGCCCCAGTGTCCGCCGCATTGAGGGAGACATCGCCAGCATTTTCTTCAAGGCCACAGGCGGTTTTGAATCCATCGAAGCCATCTCCCCGTTTGCTCAGGATCCCCGCAATGTCAACCTCGACCGCGGCAACTCCTCTTTCGATCGCCGCCATCGTTTCGTCTCCAGCTACCTCTGGGGGCTCGGCCACTCCAAACACCCTGTGGTTGGCGGCTGGCAATTGGGGGGCATCGTCACCTATCAGTCCGGCCAGTCCTACACGCCCCTGAACGGCAGCCCCTTTGGCAATTGCTTTGATCCCGGCGGCTTCGGGCGCGTGAGCACGGCGCGGCCCACCATCGGCAGTGCCAGTGCACCGCTCACGAGCGTCGCCTTACTGGTGGATCCCAATTGCACCAATACCGCCCTCGGATATAAGGATCGCAGCGGCGCCGCAATCGCCCCATCCGCTGCCCACTTTGTACAGGTTCCCCTGGGCTTCAAGCCGGGGCAGACCTTTACAGTCGGTACCGCCTCTTTTGTCGCCGGTAGTGCCGGGCGCAATTCCCTCGTGGGTCCCAAGATCGTGAACTGGGATTTCTCCATTTTGAAAAACCTCCGCATCGGCGAAGGCAGGCAACTGCAGTTCCGCTTGGAGATTTTCGATATGTTGAACCACCGGAATCCGGGCAACCCCATCGGAAACGTCTTCTCCACCGACGCGCAGTTCTCCCCCGCGTTTGCCTTCTCCCCGCGCTACACCGCGGCTGGCGTCACGGGCGTTATTCCCGAAAACGCCATCGATGCCTTTGATGCCGTCTCTCTGGCGAACACTTTCGGCAGCGAGAAGTACATGAACACCAGCAGCCGCCGCATGCAGTTCGGATTGAAGCTTTTCTTCTAGCCCGACGCAACCAAGACTCTTCCGCCCGGGGGACGCACTTCCCCCGGGCGTTTTGTTTTGTGGGGCACACTTCCAATCCCCAATCCCGATCCCGAGGCATCGGGACTCAGGATCGGAAATTCGGACATCCTGCCCGCCGCGATGGCATTGCTCACTTGCCTCACCGCGCGCCGCGTTCTCGAACGGCGCAGCCTTCCACCCTTAGCCAATTTTGATTCGCTGTGTTCTCGGGAAAAATTAGAGTAAGGAGAGACCTGCCCGCCTAGAACTGCACCTTCACGGTTACTTGTGTCATGACCGGTTTCCCATTCACCAGCGGCGAGGAAAGCTGCCAGCTCGATTTCGCCGCGTTAATTAATAGCTGGCCGATGCCCGCGTCACCGTTGTTTACGACGCCCCCGGTCACCTTGCCGCCGCTATTCACATCCAGCCTCAGTTGTACCGTGCTGCCGGCTGCGGCGCGCTGCAGAATCTCGCTGGGCACATTTGTGGACAGCCCTTTTAGCGGAACATCCAGGTAGCGGTTGTTCACCAGCGTTGCCGCACCGAGCGGTCCCGTCCAGCTCAAGTGTGAGAGGGCTGAGGGAAGCACCTGCACATTCGCGCTCCGCGGCCCTGCCGGTGCAGGCGCGGAAACTGGTTCCGCTGGCGTGGGTGTCGGCGCCGGCCGGCTGGCCGCTTCCAGGCGGGTCAGTTCTGTTGGAATTCTCCCGGTCACATCCCGCGCCGCTTCGCCGATCCTGCCGCTCGCCGCCATGTACTTCTGCAGCTCAGCCTGCAATTGTTTCAGCGCGCCGCTGTCGTTCCTTGCGCTATTGAACTGCGTCTGGAATGAATTTGCTTTGCTCTGTTCCGCTCGGTCAATGGCGTTTGTCACCTGGGAAGGATCTCCGCCGAGTGAGCGAATCTCGTCGGCCTTCGTCCGCGCTGCGCCGAAGTCTTCGCGGTTCACATCCTGCGCCGCGCCGGACTTCAACTCGTTGATCTTCGCTGCCGTCTCCGCAACCTTCGCCTCGCCCGCCAGCGCATTCATGCCTCGCGTGATCACTCCTTCGAGGGTCCGCGCCTCTTCCGTCTTCGGCCCGGCCATGGCAATCACCTGTTGGACGAAGCCGCGTGCCTGGTCCAGACTCGCCTTGTCTTTTTTCTGCGCCAGCGGCCGCGCCTGGGAAAGCAATCCGTCTGCCTTTTCCAGGTCCGGAATTCTCTTGCTCAGGTAATCTTGCGCGTCCACGCGCCGCTGTCCGCCCTGCATTTTCACAACTTCGTCAAAGGCTTTTCGTGCCTCGCTGGCCTTGCTTTCCCCATAGGCCTTCACACCCTTTTTCCAAAGCACGTCTTCCTTGGCCAGCAGCGACGCCAGCGCCACGTCACCGCTCTTCATGCGCTCGATCGTCGCCATCATCGTGTCGATGTCAGCCCCATGCGTTCCGCCGCTGATACCCTTGGCCTGTTTCAACTTGTCGCCCGCCGCATCGAATTTCTTCGACGCCATCAGCGACCGTGCATCATTCATCAGTTGTTCCTGGATGTGGCTCGGCGCCGGCCCGCTCGGTGCACTAGCCATCGGAGCTGCTACAGGCTGCGGATTCGTGGCTTCCGGGCTGCCTCCGCCCGCTCCCGTGTCGGTTGTTTTCGGCCGCGTTGCGAAATACCCACCGATCGCAACGGCGAGTACGAGCACAGCCGCAATTCCCAGGACCGCCGGCTTCTTCCACACCGGCACTGCCTCTTCAACAGGTACCGGAATGGCCGCGGCTGCTGCCGGCGCCGCGGCGGCCTTCTCTTTCTTCGCCTTAAAGAGCGGCACGGTTTCGTCGTGCGGGGAGACAGACTTAGCGGCAGGCTCCTGCGCGGGCTTTTCTTTCTTTGGCTTGAAGAGCGGTGTAGTTTCGTCGTGCTCTGGTTTGCCCGGAGCCTTCGCTGCCTCTGCCGGCTTCGGCTTCTCCACCGTCGGCGCGGCGGGCGGTGCAGGCTTCACCTCTGCAGACGCCGCAGGCTTCTGCTCAACCGGCTTGCCCGGCGCTGCGGGTGGTACAGCTTTCACTTCAGCAGGCGCGGGTTTTTGATCACCCGGCTTTGCTGGTGCAGGCGGTGCTGCTTTGACTTCAGCAGGAGGCGCAGGCTTTTGCTCTGCTGGCTTCGCTGGTGCGGCGGGCGTGGGCGCAGCTTGCTCCATTGCCTTTTCCTTCTCTTTTCCTTTCTTCTTCTTGTCTTTCTCAGATGGCGGCGCGGCCGGCGGCTCTGCCACAGGCGGAATTGCTGCGGGTGGCGATGGGGGCACGCTGGCTGGAGGTTCAATCACCTGCGCCCCTGAAATCGCCTGGGCGATTTGCTGCGGCGATCCCACCATGGTCTTGTCTGTCGGCCGTGCCGCTGCGGCTCCCGGTGCCATGGGAACTGCTGTTGCAGATTCCTTCGCCGCCTCCGGCAGCACGCCGATTTCGGCGCCGGGACGGAAAATCCCGATCCGCGTTTCATCCGACGCCGGCAGAGGCTTCTTTTCTTTTGCCGCGTCCAGCAGCTTGTGCACTCGCGGGTCGAAGATGTGCGTCTTTTGCACATCTTCCAGGATTTTCTGCGCCTCGTCGAATTTCCCTTCATCAATTCGAAAGATGGCCGTCTTAAACTGGTCCGTGGCTTCCTTGTTCCGGTCGCGCAGTTCCTTTTCGCGTTCCGCCAGGTGCATGACCTGCGTAACGTCTTTGTTGTCCCCTATCAGCACTCGCGTCTTTTGCCCGAGGTCGATCGCGCCGGTGAAGTCCTCGTGATCCAGCGCCACCTTCATCGCCCGGAGCTGTTTCTCGATGTATTCCTTCTTCTCGCGGTCATCCAGTTCCTTCTTTTTGGCGAAAGCGGCTTTCTGCAATTCCAGTAGTTCCGCGTTGCCCGCAAACGCCGGCAGCGCATTCTCTATTTCCGCGATGGCCTGCTTGAAGTCGCTCTTCTCCATCAGCGCCCGGACTTCGCGGATCTTGCCTTCCAGCTTTTTGTTGTATTCGGCAAGTTCCTGCTGGCTGCGAGCGAAGTCCCGCAGTTGCGTCAGTTCGAACTCGCCTGGAAACTCGTCCAGCAGCGTATTGGCCCGCTGGATGGCCTCTTTGTAATTGGCGTCGCTCACCAGTTTCTTGAGCGCCAGGTGTTCGTGGTGCAAGCGGATGCGCTTCGCGTGTTCCTTGCGCTCCTCCAGCACCCGCTCGCGCAGCCGCTGCACGCTACTGTCGTTCGGGCTCGTTTCCAGTTGTTTGTCCAGGATGGCCAGCGATTCCGCAAATTTTTGTTCGCCCAGGAGCTTGCGCGCTTCCGCCAGCCTGCCTTGTTTCTCTTGTTCGCCCTGGTCGGCCCGCGCGCTGGCCAGCAGGCTCTTCACTTCCGGTTCATTCGGGAATTCCCGGTCCAGTTCATTGAGCAGCTCGATGCTTTCGGTGATCTTTTGTTCCGTCCACAGGCTGCGCGCTCGCTGCAGCCGCTCGCCCAGTGATTTCTTCTTTTCCCGCCGCGTCTTTTCTTCCTGGATTTGCCTCTTCAGCTCGACGACTTGTGGGTTGTCTTTCTCGAGCGCCAGGATCTCTTCCACCTTCTGCTCCGCGCCCGTCAAGTCGCCTTCGGCCAGTTGTTTCCGCGAGAACTGCATCCCATCCTTGACGCGGTTGGCCACTTCCGCGCGTTCCTTCACCAATTGCATCAGTTCCTGGGCTGGCCCGTATGCCGAATCCAGCTTGAGCGCTGCTTCGCCTTCTGCGGCCGCTTCGGAATACTTGCCAGCCTTCAGGAGTTCCTGCGCTTTGGCAATCATTTCCTGGAGTTTTGGCAGCACCTTGCCGCGCTTCAACTCCTGGTTCACTTTTTCCAGCAAGTGCTTCACTTGTGTCTGCGCCGTATCCAGTTGCGCCGCCTGCCGCAGCACGTCTCGCGCCCTGCTGAAATCGCCGGTGTCGAACAGCTGCTGGCCTTGCGTCACCAACTCGCCCACGATGTCGCTTTGCAGCCGCTTGTGGATGGGCTCCAGGTCCAGCAGCACTTCTTCCATGGACTGGTAGCGTTCATCGGTTTCTTTGTTCAGAATCTTTTGCAGGACCGCCTCAAGCTCGGGTGGGGCTTGCGGCATTACTTCGCGCAGCGGCTTGGTTTCCTGGCTGACGATGTTGAACATCATCGCCGCCATATTGTCCGCCGCGAACGGCCGCACGTACGTCAGCAGCTCGTAGAACATCACTCCTACGGACCAGATGTCCGAGCGCCCGTCCACGTGCTCGCCGCGCACCTGCTCCGGCGACATGTAGGCTACCGTGCCGATGAACAGGCCCGACTGCGTCTTCGACGCCGCCATCACCCGCGCGATGCCAAAGTCCACGATCTTCACCACGCCTTCACCCGTGAGCATGATGTTCGCGGGCTTGATATCCCGGTGCACCACGCCCCTCTGGTGCGCGTACCCTAGGCCGCGGCACGCTTGCACGATGTACCCCACCTTTTGCGAAAGCGGAATCGGCGCCTTTTTCTGGACCAGGGCTTCCAGGCTGGTGCCCTCGATGAACTCCATGGCGATGTAGGGAGTCTGGTTCTCTTCGCCCAGGTCGTGCACCGTGACGATGTTGGGGTGCTGGAGTCCGCCCGCGGATTGTGCTTCCCGGTAGAATCGCTGCAGGAGTTCCTGGTTGTCGGCGAGGCCGGCGGTAATCGTCTTCAGTGCGATGAGGCGCCCGATTAGCGGGTCGCGCGCCTTGTACACCACGCCCATGGCTCCGCGGCCCAATTCCTCGATAATCTCGTATTTGCCCAGCTTCTTCAGCACGGTTCTCCTGGCGTCGCCGGAGGCGCCGCCACCACCTCGCACACAATCACGCTAACGTTGTCCGGCCCGCCGTTTTCATTCGCCCGCACCATCAGCGATTTCGCCTTTTCGGCTGGCGAACCGCTTCCCTTCATCATGGCTGCCATGTCGGCCTCTTCCACGGGGCCGTGCAGTCCATCGCTGCACAGCAACATCCAATCGCCGGGGCGCAAGTTCGCCTCCGACATGGCCACCTGCAAATTCTCCTGTGCACCCACGGCCTGCAGCAGCATGTTCTTCCACCGCTTGCCCAGCCCTCCCGGCGGCAACTTGCCTTGCTCTTTCAAGCTGGCCAGCAGTGTCTGGTCGCGCGTCAACTGCACCATTTCGCCGTCCCGCAGCAGGTAGGCGCGCGAATCCCCCACTTGCGCCACGCACATCCGATCGTCCTCCAGAAACGCCGCAGTCAGCGTGGTGCCCATCCCGCGCAGCTTCATGTCCGCCGTGGCCCGCGAGTAGATCAGATCATTCGTCCCTCGGACGGCGTCACCCAGCGTCTGCTGGGCGTCCACACGCCCGCTATCACCCGGCGCATCCAGCTTCTCCAAGAAAAGGGTCAGCAGGTTTTCCACGCACATCTGGCTCGCGGTTTCCCCGCCGCTCATTCCGCCCATGCCGTCGGCGACCACTAGCAGCACACCGGGCCGCCGCAGCGATGCTGTTTCCGTGCCCACTGCGCTCAGTTCCCGGAACCGTTTCAAGTCGAAGACGAGCACGCGGTCTTCGTTTTGGTCGCGCACTTTGCCGATATCGGTTTGCGCGCCGATGCGCAATTCCAGCGCAGCCACCGCGACCGGTGATGGATCAGGATTTCCTTGCGGCGAATTCTCCACTCCTCGCCTCTCCTCTTACTTTCCAGACACCCGGACGCAGCGACACATCCACACCCCTACGTCGCCGTCTGCTTCTCCGACACGTTTCCCCGCAGGGCGAGACCGCCAGTGTAGACGGAGTTGTCTCCTCCTTCGGGAAGCGGGCCCGGTGATTCCCAGCGGACCAGCGGACTCCTGCAACCGGAGAAGCGCCTAGCGCGAATGGTGGCAAATGGTGGGTGGGGTGTCAATGGGAAATCCGGCCTGTACTTGACGTTTTCGAAATCCTCTGCCAGGTTCGCGCGCTGAACCGCGCAAACCGTTCGAAAGAAAATTTTGTCGCTTGTGCGTATCCCGCATTCTCCATTTTGTGGCAAAATTGCCCCGCAAGCCGGGATGCCGTTGCGTCCCCAGAAGACATCCGGAACGTTCTACGGCGTTCCGCTTCGTCGGAACGCTACTGTAGTGCCGTTTTTGTGTGCTCCGCCACGGCGGACATCGGTTGCATTCCAGTGAGTTTGACGATAGGCTTCTGGCTTTGCCGTCGGCCTGAAACATGAAACAGGACGAATCTTCTTCGCAAAAACTGAAGGACCTCATTGAGCGGCGCAAGCAGCTCGATGAAGAGTTGAGTAAGCTCTCCCGCAAGGTCGCGGTGGTGTTCTCGGACATCGTTGGCTCCACGCGCTTTTTCGAGGAATTCGGCGACGTGGCCGGCCTGGTCTACGTCCACAAGTGCATCGACATGCTCAGCCCCATCGCCGAAAAGCATGGCGGCACCATTTGCAAGACCATCGGCGACGCCTTGATGACTTATTTCGAGGACCCGCTGGACGCCGTGCGCGCCGCGGTCGACATGCAGCGCACCTTGGAAGCCTACAATTCCCATCAGCAGGAACAAGAGCGCATTCATGTCCGCATCGGCATGAACTTCGGCCCGGGCATGATCAAGGACAAAGACGTGTTCGGCGACGCGGTGAACGTGGCTGCGCGCATCCAGACCATGGCTAAGCCGGACTGCATTTACGTCTCGGCTTCCAAAGACGAGCGCGCCAACCTGGAAGAAAAATTGCGCCGCGCGAACATTCCCTTCCAGCACGCCGCCGAAGCGGAAGTGAAAGGCAAGTCGGAAAAAATCATCGCTTTCGACATCTTGTGGCGGGAGATGAAGGGCGCAGCCGTGGAAGTAGTGCCCCGGGCCCCGCAAATGGCCGGTCGCGTGGACGTGGCCAAGGCCGCCGAGGCCCCCCGCGAAAAAGCTACGGTGCAGTCGGGGACCTCTCCCGTTGCCGCGATCATGCGGTCCAGGGTGCGCTATTCGCTGCTGGTGGTGCGCCCGGACGGCTCGCACGGCGAGGAGCGCACGCTGGACAAGCCGGTGGTCACGCTGGGGCGCGTGGACGGCGACATTTTGTTCCCGGAAGATGCCCTGGTTTCGCGTCGCCATGCGCGGTTCACTGTGTCCGGCGAGAGCCTCAGCGTGGAAGACCTCAACAGCGCCAATGGGATTTTCTGGCGCCTGAACAAACCTCACAAACTGCTGCACGGCGACATCATCCTCATGGGCAGGCAGATGTTCCGCTTCGTGTGCCCCTCGGCGGCGGACTCTCGCGGGCCCGGGACGGGCCCCGAGTTACGCGGTGCAGGAACCTCAGCGGGAAGTCCCGCGGGAACGGGCGCGGGGGCTGCTCCTAAACGCCGCGAGGCGGACAAGATAGCGGCGGAACTAATTCGCCTGCTGCCCGGCGGCGTGGAGGAAAATCACTATCCGCTGCAACTTGGAGAAAACATCCTGGGGCGCACCCGGGGCACCATCTCGTTCCCGGATGATCCCTTCCTTTCCGGGCAGCATTGCAGCGTTTCCTGGCAAAACGGACAGTTTGTGTTGGCGGATTTGAAAGCCCAGAACGGGACCTTTGTGGGAGTTCGCGAAAAGACCCCGCTTGGCGACGGTGACATCATCCTGATCGGCCACCAACTCCTCCGTGTCACCTGCGCCCCGGCCTGATCACTTCCTGTTTCTCATTCGCCGCTGCTGGTTTCCGTTTTTCGATCGCGCGTCAATTGATCGGTGGCGGAGGAACCAGTGGCGGGCGACGCGGCTCGCCTCGTGCCCCTCGCACTTCCACGTCGTCCAGCAACAAGGATGGCGCGACCACTGTCGTGGGCAGACCTCCCTGCGCCGAAGCGAATGCTCCCAGCGCGGTTCCCGCAAGACCCTGCGCAGCGTTTTGATGAAACGCGTACGCGGTGGCGTCATTCCCGATGCCTTCTATTTTCCGCAGCACCCGCAGATTCAGCCCGGCCAGCCGCGCGCCGCGGATGAGCTCTTCGCGCCCATCGGCAACATACACGCGGGCCACCCGCAGCGGAACGCGGTCTGCGCCGCCGGCGCCGGCGGATAGCAACGCATCGCTAAAATCATCCTGGCGCTGCGCGCTGAGTGCGGGGTTGTCCATTTGCTTCACCACCACGCACCACGCGCGCCCGTCGGCCTTGCACGCCTCGAGAAATTTCTTGCGCAGTTCCGCCGGACTTTCTCCCGCGGCGGACGATTGGAAAAATAGATTACTCATCGCCGGCTGCGCTTCGCTGAGGTTCACCGAGCGGCCGTGCCCGTTCGAGCGGTTGAAGTCTGCTCCCGGCCGGCGCGACATCAGCAAATTCTTCAGCGTCCCATCCTGCACGAGTTCGACAGCTTCCGCCTTCACGCCTTCTTCGTCCACGTCGTAGCTGCCGATGAGCGGCTGGCCCTTGAACTCCTTCGCGGTGGGATCGTCGCGCAGCATCACCCCCGCCGGCAGCACCCGCGTGTTCACGCGGCCCATCCATTCGCTGCGTCCGCCCAGCCGCTCCATCATTTGGTCAATCATCGGCAGCATGGAGAGCGAAGGTCGCGCGCCCGCAATGGACGGCCCCAGCATTTGTGCCAGTAGCGCGGCGCTCGCCTGCGCCTCGAACAGCACCGGCCCGGAGTAGTCGGTCGCCGGCGGGCTCGCGCGCAGCGCCATCAGTTCCCGGCCGATGCGTGCGAGCTCTCCGCTCACTTCGGCCACCGGAGGCAGTTCCGCGGGACGCAATGCGTAGCGGCTGTAATAATGATGCAGCGCCATGCCGTCTTCCGGCGCCAGCGTGTCCGCAGCGGCCTCGATGGCCGCCAGGCTGCGCGACGTCCGCATCTCCGTCCCTTCGCTGTTCATCAGGTACGTGGTCGTGTACACCAGGTAATAAAGCACCCGTGTGCTGTGCAGCGCCGGAAACTTGCGGAATTCCGCGGAAACCGCGCGCGCCTCGTCCTCCCAGTTGCGCGAGGTCCAATCCGGCTCGGCATGCGGCTCCACCTTCACCAGCGGCCCGCCGGGCGCGCGCGAGAAATCGGGAATGTCCGGTTGGCGCGCCAGGCTTTGGATGTATCCGCGCTTGCGCGAAAGCCGCACCAGCGCTTCCTTGTAAGCCTGGTCGGTAGCCAGCCACAGGTCCTGCCGCAGCGAAGGGTAGTCGCGGTCGATGCCCACCTGTCCGGTGGAGCCGATGAAGCCGCGAAAGCCGTCGTCACTCGTGAACTTCGAACTGTCCAGCATGTAGTCGCCCACGCGCACGTCCACGGACATGAAACGGTTGCGCGAAGTCTGGCTGCTCAGCAGCGCGCCGAAGGATGCGGTCACCGCGCGCACGTCCACGTCCAGCAGGCGGTACTCGATATAGAACGGCCTCTCCTGGTTCTCGATACGCAGCCGCGTTTTGGAGCGCTCCAGTTCGTCGCGCATAGCCCGCAGCGTCTGGTCCGTATCGCCCGGCTGCACCTGCGCCAGCACCGTCGTTGCAGTGGAGCCTGCCAGCAGCATCGCGAACGCGAAACGTAACATTCTCGTTGTCCGGCTCACGGGCGCACCGCCTTCGTCGGGTCGTGGCTGGGATGCGGCAGAATGGGCGGCTTGTCTGTGGAGGTCTCCTTCTTCTGCACCTCCATCTCCGTAATCAGCATGGCCGGCGACACCGCGGACACCGGCACCCAGCCCGACTCCGCTCCGCAATAGCCGTTGAACACTTCCGGCGTGTCGCCCGTGGCCGCAATCTTTGTCAGCGACACCAGCGGCGTGCCGCCGATGTCCACCCCGCGCACCAACTCATCCGCCCGCCCGTCCGTGTACACCTTAAATACGATCAACGGCAGCACCTGGAACGCCTGCGGTGCTCCGCGTACGGTGTTGGTGAAGCCGCCGGCGATGTCGTCAATCAACAGCCCGAACGGCTTGCCCTGCTTCTTGATCTCCGCAATCAACGCCATGCGAAGTTGCGCGTTGGTCATGGTCTTCGCAGAGCGCACGATCAAGCTGCCCTGCCGCGCCACCGGGTTGTAGCCCACTTGTCGCCGCCCGTGCCCGTTCGAATTCGCAAAGCCCACCAGCGGCGAGCGCGACATCAGAAAATTCCGCAGCACACCCTTCTCCACCAGCGGCACCCGCCGCGCCTGCACCCCTTCGTCGTCGTACGGGTAGTGCCCCAGCAAATCCTGTTTGCCAACGCGATTCGTCGTTGGGTCGTCGTCAATGGAGAGAAATTCCGGTAGGATTAGTTCGCCCACTTTTTTCGCGAACGTCTGCCCCTCGTTCACGTCCTTCTGCCGGTGTCCTTCCGCGCGATGCCCGAATACTTCGTGGAAGAACACGGCCGCCGCGCGGCCCGTCAACATCACCGGCCCGGCAAACGGCTCCACCAGCGGCGCCACCTTCAACTGTTCTGTCTCGCGGATTAACTGCTGGATCTGCGCGGTCACCGCGGCCTCGTCCGGCGCGCCGGCGGCATCGGTCCAGTCGAAGTTTGCGTAGCGGTTGATGTCCATTCCGTCTTCCGACTTGCCCTGCACCTGCATCTCCAGCCGGAAGCGCGTCTGCCCGAATTGCACGCGGGTTCCTTCGCTGTTCGCCTGGTACTCGTTTTCCGCGAGCGCCGAGAATGTCACAATTGAATTCAGCACCGCCGCCGATTCGCGGAATGTCCGCGTATACGCGCGTACCCGCTCTTCCCACGGCTTGCGGTCGATCTGGATGCTCGCGCGCCCCCCGAAATATGTTTGCGGCTTCTCCACCGAAAAGTCCGGCGCCTGCGCTTCCGCCGTCTCCGCCTTCACTTCCTTGCCGGTACGGATTTGCATCAGTGCTTCCGCGGCGTCGCGGTATTCGCGGTCGGTCTGCAGCCAGATCATCCGCCGCAGCACGGCCACGTCGTCGTCCACCGGCACAGCAACCGCCCCGCCAAAGCCGGACTGCTCGCGCCCGCCCACCTTGCGCGTGTTGTCCAGCTCATGGCTCCCTGCGCGCACCTGCACCTGCAGGAACCGCGACTTCGTTTCCTGGCTGTTCAGCAGCGCCCCGTTTGACCCCATCACCTCCGCGCGCGTCTGGTCGGTCACCGCATAGCTAATGAAGTACGCCGGTGGATCCGCCATCCGCAGCACTCCCATCGACCGCTCCAGCTCCGCCTCCATCGCCTCCACCACCGGCCCGCCCGCGCGCGCGGGAACCGCTTTTTCTGCCGGTGCCGTACCGCGTTTGGCGCCGGCGGCCTGCGGCTCTTTGGGCAGCGGCAGCGCGGTCCCGCTCTGCGGGATCGCCGCCAGCGCCACGAGCGCCAGGCATGCGCCAAGAAGTGTCCGATTGCTGCAAAGCAAAGCTGGCTTCATCTGTTGTCCTTCCTGATGTAAAGCAAAGTTGTATAGTGTATGCCGTGCCCAGTTTCTTGTCGAGTCTGCGGTCGCTAGCCACGAACCACTAGCCACAGGAGTTTTGATGCGCGCAATCGTCGCCCGGCGGTATGGCTCTCCGGAAGTTTTTGAGCTCCAAATTCTGCCCGAACCGCAACTCAAGCCCGGCCAGGTGCTCATCCGCGTCAAGGCCGTCGGCATCAACTTTGCCGACATCCTTTCGCGCATGGGCATGTACGGCGGAGTCCCCAAACCTCCGTTTGTCCCCGGCCTGGAAGTTTCCGGCGTCATCGAAGACGTCGCTTCCGGCCTCCCCGCCGGGGCCGCCGGCCTCGCCAAAGGCGTGCGCGTCGCCGCCCTCACCAAATTCAAAGGCTACTCCGAACTCGTCGCCGTCCCTGCCCTGCAAGTCTTTCCAATTCCGGGCAGTGTTTCCTTTGAAGACGCCGCCGCCATCCCCGTGAATTATTTGACCGCATATCATTCCATGTTTCAAATGGGCAATCTGCAGGCCGGCGACCGCATTCTGATTCACGCTGCCGCCGGAGGCGTGGGCGTTGCCGCCATTCAGCTCGCCAAAGCCCGCCAACTCGTCATCTTCGGCACCGCGGGTTCCGCCAAACAGGACTACCTGCGCAGCATTGGCGTGCACTATCCCATTGATTACAGCAAAGAGGATTTCGTGGAAGTCGTCCGCCGCGTGGCCCCTGACGGCATCGAGCTGGCCTTCGACGCCGTGGGCGGTGACTACTTCAAGCGCAGCCAGCGCTGCCTTGGCCCCGGCGGCCGCCTGGTCGTGTACGGCTTTTCCGCCGCCGTCGGCCCGGACGGCAAGCGCAGCCTCTGGCGCATCGCCAAAGCTCTGCTCCAAACGCGCCTCTACCATCCGCTGCCGCTGATTGACCGCAACCTCGCCGTCATCGGCGTCCATCTCGGCCGAATGCAGGGACGCGAAGCTCTCATGAAAAAAGAGATGGATGAAATCCTTCGGATGTACGAGGCCGGAGAAGTGAAGCCGGTGATCGGAAAATCATTCCCGCTCGAGCAGGCCGCCGACGCTCATCGCTTTATCCATAGCCGTCAGAACATCGGCAAGGTCCTGCTCACGGTTTCGTAGTGGCGGGTTTACCGGTTTTCGTTTTTCGTCCCGAGGCCTCGGGATCGTTTTTCGTGTTTTTCACTACTGCGGCCTGGCAAACGCTCCCGCGTCCACCGTCGCGTTCACCTTCACTTCCGTCACGGTCTGGTCGGAGAAAAGCGTGCCATCGCGGTACGTCACCCAACGGTACGGAAACTTGATCCCTTCGACCTCGCGGAAATCGCTCAACCGCCGCTCTTCTTCGAACACGCCGGCCATGGTTGTGTTGCGATATTTCACCGCCACCAGCATTTTCGTCGTCGCATCGAAGTAAAGCTTCACAATTCCGGACGGTCCGGTCCACTCCACGAGCCACGTCTTCTGGCCGGCTACTTCCTTTTCGCCGCCGAACTTCGCTTCCGTCTTTCCCGCCAGGCTCTTCTTATACAGGCCCACTCCGCACGTCAGATCAATCCCTCGCAGCACTTCCGCGTTCAGGTCTGCCGGCATATCAATAGTGCCCTGCGGTGACTCCAGCCACCCGGCCTTGCCGTCAAACCCGCTGGTAATTACGGCCGTGCCCAAATCTACTTCCAGCCGCGACTTGTCCGGCAGCTCCACTTGCACTCGGACAGTGACCTCCATCGGCCCCGTCGGCGCCTGGATGCTTCCTGTCGTTTTGATTTCCAGTGATTTCACTTTCTTCAGCGCCTCACCACCCGCGGCGGCCGCCGCCTCGGACAGAATTTCCGCTCCCCGTTTCGCCGCGTCTGTCTCGCCTTGTGCGTACCCTGCGGGAGCCAATACCCCCGCCATGCAAATGGCCCACAAAATTACCGCGCGTGCCGTCTTCCAGGAACTTTGTTCGTTTTTCATTGCCGCCAACCTCTCCCCGCCTGCTTCTCTCTTTACGTACATTATCCTCGAAAAATGTCGCCTTGCTCCCAGTTTTCGCTCTGGCACTCTGAAGCTCTTCCACTTTTTCGCCTATGACTCTTTAACCCTTTAACTTTTCAACCCGTTTCTTGTTAAGATGTCGCTCTTGAATCGTAGGTTGGCGGACGCTTCCTCCCGCAGCAACGGGTTCAACATGCGCCGCCCCCGGAGGCACACATGGCGAAGAAAACTGGACTCACCAAGGCCGCGGAAGCGATCGGTAGTTCGATTGGTGCCGCCGAGCGCGCGGCCCGCGACGCCGGCAAGATCGCGCAGAGCACTGCTCGCGATGCAAGTAAGGCCGCCGCGGAGGTGTCCAAAATGGCGAAGGATGCCTCCAAGGACCTTCAGAAAAAAGCCAAAGCCCTCAGCAAGGACGTACAGAAAACTCAGAAAAAGCTGAGCAAGCTGTTTGCAAAGCTCCGTGGGTAGGGACGCTTTCCTGCGAGGGCCGGTGCTGCCGCTGCTCGCGTTTGTTGCTGCCGTTTTTTTCTGGTCGGCCGTCGGCCCGCTCGACCGCTTCACCTGGTTTCTCGAAGTACTTCCCGTACTCGTGGGGCTGCCACTGCTCGCGGTGACCTATCGCCGTTTTCCACTCACCGCTCTGGCCTACTCGTTGATTGCCGCCCACGCAGTCATTCTCATGGTGGGCGGCCACTACACCTACGCGGAGGTTCCTTTGTTCAACTGGCTCCGCGACTCCTTGGGCCTTGCGCGCAACCACTATGACCGTCTCGGTCACTTCGCGCAGGGCTTTGTGCCTGCCATCCTCGCTCGCGAAGTTCTCTTGCGCCGAACACCCCTTCGCCGCGGCGGCTGGCTCTTGACCATCGTCATGTCCATCTGCCTCGCCATCAGCGCGCTCTATGAATTATTTGAATGGGGAGTCGCCGTCGCTACCGGCACCGCTGCTGGCGCATTCCTCGGCACGCAGGGTGATGTCTGGGACACGCAGAAGGACATGGCCATGTGTCTGGTAGGTGCCCTGTCCGCGCTGTTCATTCTCAGTCGCGCCCACGACCGCTCTCTTTTCCGCCTTGTCAGCGGTTCGGATGGAGTTCGCCCTTGATGCACGCTTTTGCTTTTCCCTAAGCTTCTGGACGCTCGCGAGTCTTTTTCTGTGGTAAGACATCGAATCAGTGCGTTACAGTCTCTGCTTTTGGAGGAATCTGCACATGAAGACCGCTCGACTCCTGATTATCCCCGTGCTTCTCCTGGCGGGACTTTTGGTTGCGGCGGCGCCCATGCTCACGCAGCTTCCCGCCTCCAAGGGTGCCCCACAGGTGGGAGAGGCGGCCCCTGACTTTACGCTTCCGGACACCGCCGGAAAATCCGTCAAGCTGTCTGCATTGCTCGGCGACGCGGCCGCCGCAGCTAAACGGGCGTCTCGCACTTCCCCTGCTCTGCTCCTCGTCTTCTACCGCGGCTACTGGTGACCCTACTGCAACTCCGAGTTGCGGAGTTTGCAGCAGAATCTGGACAAGTTTGCCGCCCGTGGCGTGGCCCTCGTCGCGGTCAGCGTGGACCCGGTAGACGTCACCCGCAAGCATTGTGAAAAGCAGGGTTACACGTTTACTTTTCTCTCCGACACCAAAGCCGAAGTGATTCACCGTTACGACTTGCTTCACGCCGGCGGATTTGGCGGCGCGGACATCGCCCGCCCCGCCGAATTTTTGCTCGATGCGAACGGCAAGGTTCTCTGGCTCAATCTGACGGAAAACTACAAGGTGCGCTCGAAAGCGGAAGAAATTCTCAAAGTGATGGACGCGCTGGCCGCTAATTCCGGAAGCAAGCCGTAGGGTAAGTGTTCTGCAGGGGTTCTGCTGCTAGCCGGTCTTCAAAACAATCGCCGTCATGTCGTCATGCGCCGCGCCTTCCCCGGTGAAGGCGTCCACGTCCGCAAACAACCGGTCCAGCAGCGTATCGGGGCCGGCCGCCGAATTCCTTGCGCACAACTCGAGTATGCGTTCCAACCCGAAGTCCTCGCCCTCCGCGTTGCGCGCCTCCTGGATCCCGTCCGTGCAGAACAGCACGGCATCGCCCGGCTGCAGTTCCACCGAATACCGCTCGTACACTGCGCCGGCAAACAATCCCGAAGGCAGCCCGCCATCGCCCACTTCCCGGCAGCCCCGCGGTGAGACCAGAATCGGCCGCGGCAGCGCGGCGTTGGCGTAGCAGAGTTCCAGCGTAGCCGGGTCGAACACCGCATACTGCAACGCGCAGTACCGCCCGGGCACCACGCGCATGCGCAATCGCTCATTCAGCAGCGCCATCACGGAACTGGGGTCGGTTCCACTTTTGTGGATTCCCCGGATCGTACCCATGGCCAGCGCCGCATACATCGCCGCCGCCAGGCCTTTCCCCACCACATCCCCAAGATAGAGACCCAATCGCTGGTCTTCCAATTGGAAGTAGTCCAGGAAATCTCCGCCCACTTCCTTCACCGGGCGGAACCGGCTGGCAATCTCGGTGGGAGTAATCCGCAACGACTCCACGCACACCATGGCCCGCTGGATGTTCCGCGCCTCTTCGATTTCGAACGCGCGGAGCTGTTCAATTTGTTTTGCTTTGTCGTCGCCCTCACGCGGGCTCATCCCTTACCCTCGGGAGCAACCCGCGGTGTTCCCCGTTTGCTCCATATGTTCTCAAGATAACACGAACTCCGCCCGCTCACTCGCTCCTCTTGCCGATGTTGTTCTCCGCCCCTTTTCTGGTGAAATTTTGCGCGTGCCGGGAGCCGCTGGCCGTAGCGCGCCCTTTCGCTCGCCCTCCGCTTGCGTTATTCTAATTCTTGCCCGCGGCAGCCCGGGCTCGCAAAGGAGCGCGTCATGAAGAAACTCTCTCTCTGCGCCATGATTCTCCTCGTGTGCGCCTTGGCTCCGCCCATGGGCGTCGCTCAGGAGAAGCAGGATTTTCCCAATATCAAGAATTTCCTGCGCATCAACGACAACATCTGCACCGGCGGGCAGCCCTCCCTCGACGACCTCGCACGCCTTAAGGCCGACGGCGTCAAAGCCGTCATCAATTTTCGCTTAGCCTCCGAGATGAACGTCGAGGAAGAATCCGCAAAAGCCAAGGAACTCGACCTGCGTTACTTCCACATTCCCTTCGAGAGCGCCAATCCCAAGTCCGAAGCCGCCGACGAATTCTTGAAAGTGATGGCCGACACGTCGAACCGCCCGGTGTTCATCCACTGCACCTCCGCGAACCGTGTTGGCGCTTTCTGGATGATTTATCGCGTCCTGAAGGACGGGTGGAAACTGGACGAGGCCGAGGAAGAGGCCAAGAAAGTCGGCATGCGCAATCCGGCAACGCGCGATTTCGCCCTCGAATACATCCGCGCGCACGAAAAAAAGCCCGCCCCGAAATAGCTGCGGTTATGGCGTGCGCTTTTGGTCCGCCACCATCACCCCGGCTTCGGCGTAATCGGTTGCCGGCAGGTCGTGAAACGTAACGTGGATGTTTTCCAGCTTCGCTCGCCCATCCTCCACCAGTGCCTGTGACACTCGCTCCGCAATTTTTCGCTTCTGCTCCGCGCTGCGTCCTACCACCCAGGTAATTTGCACATGCGGCATTTTAGCCTCCTCTGCATGACGCCGCCATTCTACCGCAGCCGCGGCTTACGCTCGCCTGTGCTAGAATGTCCCCCCCATGCACCCTCATGTGAAGCATCTGGTGGAGCTGCAGGCCGTGGACATTCGGCTCAACGACGTCCGCGCACGCCTGGCCACATTCCCCAAGCATCTCGCCGAAGTGAACGCGCGCGTCGAGGCCGCCCGCACGCAGCTTACCCACTCCAAGGAAGCCCTCACCAAGAGCCTGAAGGACCGCAAGACTTACGAGATGGACGTGGATCAGTGGAAGGAAAAGGTCCGCAAGTACAAGGACCAGACCGGCTCCGTCAAGACTAACGAATCCTACAGGGCGCTCCTCCACGAAATCGAAATGGCCGAAAAAGAAATCGCCGCCGCAGAAGACCGCCTCCTCGAACGCATGGTGGCCGGCGAAGACTTCGTGCGCCAGGTGAAAGCCGCCGAGAAAGCCATCGTCGAAGTCGAAGCGGCGGCCAAGATTGAGCAGCAGGCCATCTCCACCGAATATTCCGCCGCGGACAAGCAGCGTGTCGCTCTCGAAGCCGAGCGCAAGCAGGCCGTTGCCGATGTCCCCGAGGATCTGTTGCTGGTCTACCAGCAGCTCGCCAACCGCCACGGTGGCGTCGCGCTCGCCGAAGTCAAAGAAGACGAGTCTTGCTCCATGTGCCGCGTTCGCGTCCGCCCGCACACCTACCAGTTGCTTCGCGACCCGAACAACGAACAAATCTTTAATTGCGAAACCTGCACGCGCATTCTATATTCCGCTCCGCATCCAGCAGTGGCGCAGCCTCAACCTGTCGCGCAGTCCGCCGATTCCAGTGAAACCTAGCCCGCGCTCCAAACATGCTGTTCACCGCCCGCGTCTCTTCGGCGAGCCCGAGCGCCCCGCCGATCTGCACATCGCTCATATTGACGGCGCCGCCCGCGGCAATCCGGGCCCCGCGTCCTACGCGGTGATTGTCCGCCGCCCCGACGGCTCTTTGCTCAAGGAAATCGGCAAATACATCGGCCGCGCCACTAACAACGTCGCCGAATACTACGCGCTCATCGCCGCGCTCGATTTCGCCGCCACCGCCGGTGTCCCGCATCTCCGCGTCCTGAGCGATTCCGAACTCCTCGTCCGCCAGATGCAGGGACTCTACAAAGTGAAGAACGCCGATCTGCGCCCGCTCTTCGAGCGCGCCAAAAAGCTCGCCGCGGGTCTCGCGTATTTCGCCATCGAGCACGTCCGCCGCGAACTGAACCGCGACGCGGACGCCCTCGCCAACGAAGCCCTCGACCGCACCAGTAGCCACAGCAGAATTCAGGGGATTGAGCGATCTGGCGTGCCGGGAGCTGCTGACGTAGCTCGAAAATCCACCGTCAAGCCTCGTGACAAAACTCGAAAAGTTCGCGCGCGCTACAAAAACGGCGCCTTCCACCCCGTCGAGCCTCTCGACCTTCCCGACGGTGCCGACGTCGACCTCACCATCCAACCCCACCGCGGCAAATCGTAGCGCCGGCATCTTGCCGGCGATTTTTCACTTTTTTCTATTTTTTGATTTCCGCCAGAATCAACTCTTCGACTTGCGCCCACACGTCCGGGTCCTGTTCCATCTTCACGTGCGCGTTGCGGAAAATCTTCTGGTACCAGCGCCCGTCGGAAAGGTCCACTTTCTTGCCGCGATAGTTGTATTGGTAGTTGCCCAGGATTTCCGTGCGCGTCGCGTCTTCCGCGCGCAGTTCGCGCTCGCCGCGGATAAAAAAATAGTCGTCGCGCTGGAAAAAATTCACCGCCCGGCGCACGTTCAACGGCACTTCGGCGTCATCCACGCCCACGCTGTCCATCTGCACCGCCAGCAGCACCGGCACGCCCAGCGGCTTCAGTTCTTTGCATAACTTATTCACCGCTGCACCCCCGAAGCTCTGCCCGAAGATAATCAGCCGCGCCTTGCTTGCCTCTTCGTCGCTCAGCGTGCCGTCGCCGTTGCGGTCGAACGCTTTTTTCACCAGTTCCAGCGCGATTTCGCGGCGATGGTTTTCGACGGTTTCAATGTGCACGCCGGGCAGATTTTTTGCGCGCAGATGCAGTGCAAATTTTCGTACGCCGCGCTTGGGCTCGTCCCACTTTTCCCAACCGCCGAGGAATCCGATTACGAGCGTGTCGCCTTCCGGGAGCGGCGTCGGCGTCGTGAAGTCAGAAAATTTCTGTGGCGCAAGCGCGGTAGGGCCGACTTTCGCCGCCGTGGATGCGAAAATCACCAGCAGCACAATCCACAGCCACAGCTTCGCCCAAAATTGCTTCAGCGATGCCATTTGCCTTGTACTACGCAGAAGACTTGGGTCTTGTTTCCGCCGGCTTGCTTGCTGAAGGTTCGTCCGGAGACCGCTCGGCCGTTTCGCGGCGAAATTTCTCCGCCTTGCGGTCCACGTCTTCCATCTCCTTCTTCTCGCCCCACCAATGAAACACCGACGCGGCCACCGCCAGCAATGGCAGGGCCAGCACCACCAAAATCAGAATCAGCAGGAATGAAAAACTGAACATCGACTTGACGCTCGATCGGAACGCCTTCAGGCCGGAAGGAGATTACTTCAGAAAATACGCCCGGTACAGCGTATCCCTCTGCGCCGGAATGTATCCCGCGTCGGTGATAATCCGCCGCAGTTCCGCTTCGTTTGTGCGGTTGCGCACGTTGGCTGCATAGACCACGTTTTCCTCAATCAAAATGCTGCCCACGTCGTCCGCGCCGAACTGCAATCCCACTTGGCACACCTTTACGCCCGGCGTCAGCCAGCTCGACTGCACGTGGTCAATGTTGTCGAGATAAATCCGGCTGATGGCCAGCGTCTTCAAATAATCCACCGCCGTGGTCTGCGGCACTTTTTTCCCCAGCGGCGTATTTTCCGGCGCGAACATCCACGGGATGAACGCGGTAAACCCGCCGGTGTCCTCCTGAATCCGCCGGATGCGTTCGAGGTGGTTCACGCGGTGTCGGTGTTCCTCGCCACATCCAAACATCATCGTCGCCGTCGTGCGCATTCCCAGCGAGTGCGCCGCGCGGTGCACGCTCTCCCATTCGTCGCTCGTGCATTTCAGCCGCGCAATGCGCGCGCGGATTTCATCGTCCAGAATCTCCGCCCCCGCTCCCGGGATCGAGTCCAGTCCGGCGTCGCGAAGTTGCGCGATGGTGTCGCGCACCGTCAGTCCGGAAAGTTCCGCGATAAACAGAATTTCCGGCGCGGACAAACAGTGCAGGTGCACCTGCGGAAATTTTGCCTTGATCGAGCGCAGCATCGCCTCGTAGTAGTCGATTTTCAAATCCGGGTGCAGCCCGCCTTGCAGCAACACGCCCGTGCCGCCCAGCTCGAGCATCTCCGCAATCTTCTGGTGAATCTCCTCGAACGAGAGCAGGTAGCCTTCCTTCGACCCCACCGGCCGGTAGAACGCGCAGAACGAGCAATACTCCGTGCAGAAATTCGTGTAGTTGATGTTGCGGTCGATCTGGTACGTCACGATCCGCGCATCGGTCTTCGCGCGGCGCACCTCCATCGCCGCCATTCCGACGCCGATCAGGTCCTCCGACCCGAACAGCTCCATCGCTTTTTCTTTCGTGATGCCCATGGTCCTTTCCCTGGTTCCTAGCTCCTGACTTTCGCTCCTACTTCCACAAACTCCACCGCCTTCGCTGTCGGAATCAGCCCCAGCTCCGCACATTTCCGGAAATACAATTCCAGGCCTTGCAGGTTCTCTTCGTCCAGCGAAAAATCAATGTTGTTCCGCAAATAACTCTCCAGCGCATCCGCCGGCATTTTCAATTTCGCTTCTGCGCCCTCGGCGATCTCCGCGATCCGCGCCATGCCATATTCCTTCGACGCCACAAAGTCCGCCAGCACTTCCGATGTGACCACGCCCCGCCGCGCCACCCAGATGGCCAGCACGCACGGCAGCCCGGTCATTTCCCGCCATTCGTGCGCCACGTCGTACACAAACAGCGTCTCGTGTCCGGCCACCGGCATGTCGTTCGGATCGCCGCCGCAGCATTTTCCGTTGCTCGCCAGTCGCCTGGCGAGTTCATCCATTTTGACCACGATGCGCAGCGCTGGGTCGCCGATCAGCAGGGCCGCGTCGGCCTCGTCGAGCATCGCCGAAGGCTCGGGCGCCGCCGCCACAAATTCCGGTTCGATGCGCCAGCGCTCGCGGCACAGCAGCCGCACCAGTGCTTGCGAACTCCGCGAACTGGTATCCAGGGCAAGTTTTTTCGCCAGCTCGATCGGTTTCTTGGCAATCACTAGGATGCTGCGCACCGGCCCCTTGGCCGCCACAGACATCCCCGGCAGCACGACCACGTGGTCCATGCGCTGGTATTCGACTGCCGGGATGATGGCCACGTCCGCAGTGCCTCGCCGCAGCGATTCCGCGCACTGCGACGGCACCGTAAACTCCAGCTCGTACTTCCCCGCCAGCGGCCCGTCCGTGAATCCCCACACCAGCGGCGCTGTGTTCAGGTACTCCACAATCGAAATGCGCAGCTTCTCCACGGTTCGTCGCCTCGTGCGGAAACTCAAAATATAACATATTCGCAGCCCGCCGCACTTTTGCCGGCCGCGTCTCTCCCGTCAAACCGCTCCGCGATTTCATCCATTCCGAAGGGAACGAATTTTCTGATATAACCCTCTGGCCATTTTCAAATTGGAGGAACCCATGAAGCGCCTCTGCACCATTCTTGTCGCCGTGTTGCTGGTCTGTTCCGTGGCTGCCGCACAGCAGCGCCCCGAGCCCGCCGCGCCGCCAACCATCGCCGCCAAAACTGCCGGGCTGAAATCCTTTCCCGGTTTTTTCAATTTCTACTGGGATGAAAAGGCCGGAAAAATCTGGCTCGAGATCGACAAGTGGAGCGACGAATTCCTCTACGTGAATTCGCTCCCCGACGGCGCCCCCATCGGCTCCGACTGCGACATTGACCGGCCATAGCGGCCACCTTTAGGTGGGCATCCGTGAGGCAGGCTTTCCAGCCTGCCCGCGCTTCGATTTTCGAATTACGAATTTCGCGTTTTGTCCGACTTCGTTGCAGTGCTAGGCTTACGCGGTCATGCACCGCCGTCGCTTCCTCGAAGTCATTGCCGCCCTCACGGCCTCGCCCTATCTCCGCGCCGACGACGCTCCCAAAAAGCAAATCGTCGTCGCTGGCGGCGGCATCCTGGGTGCCTCCATCGCGTATCACTTGGCTCGCCGCGGCGCTCGCGTCACACTGCTGGAAAAGTCTCGTCCCGGGTCCGGCGCTACCGGAAACTCTTTTGCCTGGCTCAACGCCACATTCTCAAAACAGCCGCGCAACTATTTTGATTTGAATCTTCTCGGCATCGCCGGCTGGCATCGCTTGCAGCGCGAGCTGCACGGCGCGCTTCATATTCAGTGGGGCGGCTGCGTCGAGTGGTATCCGAGCGGCAAAGATGCGGATCAGCTCCGTCAGGACGTCCGCAACCACCACGCATGGGGCTATGACACGCGTCTCGTCGCTGAACCTGAATTCCGCCAGCTATTGCCTAACGTCGTCTCCGGCCCTACGGACGCAGCATCGTTCTCCGCGCAAGAAGGTGCGCTCGACCCGCTGCATGCTGTCAACGTGCTGCTGGGAGCCGGAAAGGCGTCCGGCGTGCGCGTGCTCTATCCGTGCGAGGTCACTGGCCTAGAAGTTTCTGCCGGCCAAATTCGCGCGGTCGAGACGACCAAAGGCCGCTTCCCTGCCGACGTGTTCGTTCTCGCTTGCGGTTTGGGCAGCGCATTTCTCGCGCGCATGGCGGGCCTTGAAGTTCCTCTGCGCTCCACGCCCGGCGTGCTCGCCCATACGGCCCCGATGCCGCGCCTGCTCGAACGCGTCGCACTGGCCCCCGGCGCACACTTGAAGCAGACCCCCGACGGTCGCGTGGTCACCGGCATGGAATTCGGCGGCGCGCTTTCATCGAACAAATCCCTCGCGCGCGGGCACGAAATGCTTCGCGAAGCCGCACGCTTCCTGCCCGGTTTGAAAAGCGCTTCGCTCGAGCGCGTCACGCTCGGCTGGCGCGTCCTCCCGAAGGACGAATTCCCCATTGTCGGCTTCGACGACCGCTGCCCCAATCTCTATCTCGCCGCCATGCACAGCGGCGTCACCCTGGCTCCCATCATCGGCCAGTTCGCCGCCACGGAAATCCTCGATGACGCAAGCGTCAAGCTCCTCGAACCCTATCGCCTCTCCCGCTTCTCGTGACGCTGAGGTCTCGCCGGCTTCCGTAGCAGCGCGATTCACTGTGTTCCCACTTTCGTGCGCACACACCTATCCCATGCCTCCGTTTTTCGCTTTTCGATTTTCGTTTTTCGATTTCTAACTACTGTCCGCCCAAATGCAGGAATTTCGGAATGTTGAACAGAAATCCCTTTTCGAAATCCGGCACCAATCCCCCCATCAGCCACAGGTACGCGAAGAATCCGTAGAACACCGCCGTGCCCACCAGCGCCACGCGCCGCCACATAGGCGGCCGCAGCTCCACGGGCAAGAATTTCATGTTGATGTACAGAATGTGCAGCGCGGCCACCACCAGCACCGCACCAGCGATGTTCGCCGCCATCTGCAGCAGCACGATCGGCCGCGTCAGCCGCAGCGCGAGCACGCCCCACACCACCAAAAACGCCAGCAGCGAGTAGTACACCAGCCGCACGTCGCCGCCGCGCCATCTGCGGATGCGTTTGCTGCCCGTCCACAGAATATCCGTCAGCGCGCGCGACATTCCTTCCACATTGTCGAGCTGCGTTTTGAACAGCACCCACGCGCTCATCAGCGCCACCAGGCCGCCCAGCAGCGGCCCGCCGCGCATCGTAATGGCCTGCGCCAGCTCCGCGGCAATCGCCAGATCGCGGATATCCCGCCCGGGCAAAATAAAAATTGTATAGAGAATCGCCGGCAGCCCCATCCCCAGCAGCGCGCCCGTAAAGAACACGCCCCACTGATCAATCTGCACAATCCGCCACCACGCCCGCCATTTCTCCATGTTTTCCGGCGTAATCGGAAACACGCTTCCCGAATGCGCCAGCTTCACTTTGTGCCCGCCGACCGCCGCGGGGATGAACCCCACCACCTGCCCCATGCCGAATCCTTTATCCCGCGCCCAGTTCGAGAGCATCAGGTTGCTCACGCCGCCCGCGCCGGAATACGCTGCGAACGCGCCAATCAGAAACCAGTCCGCGCCCGGCGGAATAAGCACGAAGCTGCCCGTCTTGACGCTGTAGCCGAAAAACCCCGCCAGCGCCGCAAGCCAGACCCCCGGCACGAAAAACAGCAGGCACAAAAACAGCATTCCACCGAGCAGAAAAACAATGAGGATCCAGTTCAGGATTTCGAGCGTCCGCTCGATGCGCCGCCCAAACAGCAGCACCACCACGCACGCCAAAAACGTTCCCACGCCAAACCAGTACACCGCGCTCGCGTCGCCCTGCCCTGGCAGCCGCTTGTGATACAGAAAAAAGAACGCTCCCGCCGCGTTGGCCGCCCATGCCGGCCATCCCACGTGCAAAAAATAAAGTCCCGTGTAGAACCACGCCCAAAACGTCGAGTTCGGCCGCGTGCGCATGAAGCCGGTCACCGCCGGCTCGCCGGTGTACAGCGTGTAGCGCATTAGCTCGGTGTTCAGCACGGTTTGCAGGAACACCGCCACCGACGTCACCCACAGCAGCGACAGCCCGTACTTCACAAACGCCGCCGGGCCGATCAGCCATTCTCCGCTGCCGATGGAAAGCCCCAGGATGATTGCGCCCGGCCCGATTACGCCGAGGATTCGCGCGCCCCGCGTCACCGGCGGCCGCGGCAGATCCGCTAGCGCCCACGCCTCCAATCCTGACCGCGCCTCGTCTTGCATGCGGCGCACCATATCACGGTTTTTCTTTTCCGCTTCCACCATTACGCTTCTGCAAACATCTCCTTGACGCCCGCCCTCTTCCCCGCTTACGCTCCGCCGCGATGGAGCTCAACCACTACCTGGGATGGCTGGCTCTGGCACTCACGCCGGGTCTCGGCGCACGCCACGCCGGCAAACTCCTCCGCGAGCTGCGCAGCCCCGAAGCCATTTTCGCCGCATCGCTGACCGCGCTCGAATCCTTCCGCCTCCCTGCCGCCGTCGCGCAGGTCATTCACTCGCAATCGCCGCTGCGCGACGCCGAAAAAGAGCTCGCTGAAATCCGCAAGAACGGCTGCCAGCTCCTCAACTGGGACGAGCCCGCCTATCCGCAGCGCCTCCGCGAAATCTACGACCCACCGCCGCTGCTGTACGTTCGCGGCAATCCCGAATTGCTCGACCGCTACTCCATCGCCATTGTCGGCTCGCGCCGCCCCACGCCCTACGGCGTGCAGATGTCCGAGCGCCTCGCCCGCGACCTCGCCGACCGCGGCCTCCTCATCGTCAGCGGACTGGCCCGTGGCATTGACTCCTGCGCACATAAAGGCGCTCTCTCCGCCGTGCGCGGCGCCACCGTCGGCGTGCTCGGTTCAGGCATTGACGTCGTCTATCCCAAGGAAAACAAAAAACTCTTCGCGCAGATGGAGGAGCGCGGCGTCATCATCACCGAATTCCCGCTCGGTTCATTTCCCGCGCCGCAGAATTTTCCCATTCGCAACCGCGTCATCGCCGGCATGGCGCTGGGAGTTGTGGTGGTCGAAGGCGCGCAGTATTCCGGCTCGCTGATCACCGCGCGCCTGGGCATGGAGTTTGGCCGCGAAGTTTTCGGCGTTCCCGGAAACGTCACCCAGCCCGCCAGCTTCGGCCCCAACCTGCTCATCAAGCAGGGCGCCAAGCTCGTCACCAGCTGGGAAGACGTCATCGAAGAGCTCCCCACCGAAATCCGCGCGCAGCTTTTCCCGGTCGAAGCCGCCTCGCAGCAGGAACGCGCCACGCTTCTTGAGCAATCGCTCTCGGAAACCGAGCGCACGCTCTTTGCCCTGCTCTCCACCGACCAGGCCCGCCATGTGGACGAGCTCGTTGAGCAGTCCGGCCTCAACTCCTCCGAAGTCCTCGCCTCGCTCTTTGAGCTGGAGATGAAAAACTTCGTCCGCCAGCTCCCCGGCAAGCAATTCGTCAAAGTGCTTTTGTAGGACAGGCTCCCGAAGCATCGGGATAGCCTGTGCTCTTCATGCCTGAGGGGTTGCTCGAACCAGCGCACCTCACGAAAAAAGCGACGCCGCGCCCTCATCCTGCATCATTATTCATGGCGACACGGTGCAGCGGCACTTGCGCTCCACCGCCGCTTTGCTGTATCTCTGTTGAGTTCGATGCTCAGGACGACACCAGTAGCAATGAATCTGTCGCTCGGTTGGAATTGCCAGAGCGGGGGTGTTCTGTTTTTCGCTTTTCGTTTTTCGATTTTCGTGTGTAAGGTAGGAAGGACCTAGTCTCGTCGCAAAATATGGCTCGTTCTCTCGTCATCGTCGAATCGCCCGCCAAGGCGAAAACCATCAACAAGTATCTCGGCCGTAATTATTCCGTCAAAGCCTCCTACGGCCACGTGATGGACCTGCCGAAGAAAATCCTCGGCATTGACCTCGACAACGAGTTCGAGCCCACCTACGAAGTCATTCCCGGCAAGACCAAAGTCATCAACGAGCTGAAGAAAGCCGCCAAGGAAGCCGACGCTATCTATCTGGCCGGCGACCCCGACCGCGAAGGCGAGGCCATCTGCGCGCATTTGGCCCTGCAGCTCGGCCGCAACAAAACCGAGCGCAAGAAAATTTTCCGCGTGATGTTCAACGAGATTACCGCCAAAGCCATCAAGGCGGCTTTCGAAAAGCCCGGCGAAGTGAACACCAATCTCGTGGACGCCCAGCAGGCCCGCCGCGTGCTGGACCGTATTGTCGGCTACAAAATTTCTCCGCTGCTCTGGGACAAAGTCCGCCGCGGCCTTTCCGCCGGGCGCGTCCAGACCGTCGCGCTGCGCCTGATCGTCGAGCGCGAGCGCGAAATCCGCGCTTTCCAGAAGCGCGAATACTGGACCATTCACGTGCAGCTCGCCGCCGCCGAGCCGCCTCTCTTCGAAGCCAAGCTCTGGAAGTACCAGGGCGCGGACCTCGACATCCCCAGCGAAGCCGAAGCGCAGCGCGTGCTCTCCGAGCTCGAGCCCGCCAAGTGGCTCGTCTCCGGTGTCACGCAAAAAGAAAAGCGCCGCTATCCCGCGCCGCCTTTCACTACGTCCAAGCTGCAGCAGGCCGGTTTCAACAAGCTGCGCTTCACCACCAAGCGCACCATGATGCTCGCTCAGCGCCTCTATGAAGGCGTCGAGCTCGGCGAAGAAGGCGCGGTCGCTCTCATCACCTACATGCGCACCGATTCCGTGCGCGTCGGCGCCGACGCCCTTGAACAGGTCCGCGACCTCATCGGCGCCGACTACGGCACAACCTATCTCCCCGAGAAGCCCATCTTCTACAAATCGAAGAAAGACGCGCAGGACGCCCACGAAGCCATCCGCCCCACGGACGTCGCGCGCACGCCCGAGTCCGTGCGCAAATTTCTCGACGACGACATGTACCGCCTCTACCGCCTCATCTGGCAGCGCTTCGTTGCCTCACAGATGGTGCCCGCTGTTTTCGATCAGACCACCATCGACATCGCCGCCGGCGACTACCAGTTCCGCGCGTCCGGCGCCGTGCTCAAGTTCAACGGCTTCCTCGCCGCCTACGAAATTGACAAGGAAGAGCTGGAAGAAGACGCCGAGGAGGAAGGCCGCGCGCTGCCGGTGATTGCCGAAGGCGAGCGGCTGCGCCTCGCAGACCCGCATTCGCTGCCACGCACTGCGGATGGCGCGGAAGCGAAAAATCCTCGCGGCGATCAGCACTTCACCGAGCCGCCTCCGCGCTACACCGAAGCCACGCTGGTCAAGGAACTCGAGGAAAAAGGCATTGGCCGCCCATCCACCTACTCCAGCATCATCTCCACCATCGTGGACCGCGAATACGTCTCCAAGGATCAAGGACGCCTCGGCCCCACCCTGCTCGGCGAAAAAGTCAGCGAGCTGCTGGTGAAAAGTTTTGAAGATATTTTTGACGTCGGCTTCACTGCCCGCATGGAGGAAGAGCTCGACGAAATCGAAGAAGGCAAGCTCCCCTGGCGCCGCGCCGTCAAGGATTTCTACGACCGCTTTGCCCTCGACCTCGAGCAAGCCAAGGGCGAGATGGAGTCCTACAAGGCCGGCATCAAGACTGGAAAGAAATGCGAGAAATGCGGCAAAGGCGAAATCCTCGAGCGCATCAGCCGCCACGGCTTTTTCCTCGGCTGCGACCGCTATCCCGACTGCGACTTCACGCAGGACATCGCGCCCGAACCCGGTGGCGAAAACGTCGAAAGCGAAGCCGGCCCCGAGTACTGCGACAACTGCGGCAAGGAAATGACCATCAAGCGAGGTCGCTTCGGCCCCTTCCTCGCCTGCACCGGCTATCCTGACTGCAAAACCACGCGCCGCCTGGCCCACGGCACCCGCAAAGCGCTTCAGCCCGACCAACTCCTCGACGAAAAATGTCCTGAATGTGGCGCGCAGCTCGTCCTAAAGCACGGCCGCTTTGGCGAATTCACCGGCTGCACCGCGTACCCTAAGTGCAAATTCATCCGCTCAAAAACGCTGGGCATCCCGTGCCCTAAGTGCGAGACCGGCGAGCTCGTCGAGCGCATGTCCAAAAAAGGCCGCATGCGCCGCTTCTACGGCTGCAACAAATATCCCGCGTGCGATTTCACCACGCCCTTCCGACCCATCCACGAACCGTGCCCCAAGTGCGGCGCAAAATTTGTCGTCGAAAAGCACCTCAAGAACGGCCCCGCCGTACGCACCTGCATCAAGGACGGCTGCGATTGGGAAATCCCCGCGCCGGAATCGGAGTCGGCTCCCGCCGAAGCCGCCGCCTCTTGACAACTCCCAAAGCGCAGACCAGAGTTTGATCTTGTGAGGCGATTTTGAACCCATACTTACTTCTGTGGCTCTTCCCGCTGATTCCAATCCTGAGTTATCTGATTTTCTTTTTCTCTGTGAAGCGCGGCTGGCCCTTGGCGATCGGTTTTCTTCTTGGCCTTGGCTCACATCCGGTACCGTGGGTCGGCGTTCTGGTCCTCAATCAGTTGGGTGGCCGGGAACAGGCAGTGGCGCCAATTTTGGCAGCGTTGTTCGTTTCAGTCGGAGTCCGAATCGCCATTCTCGTCAAGGCATCAAAGCAAAAGGATGACAAGGCTTCAGTTCCACAGAATTGGAAGCCGCCTAGTACTCGTTATTTGATGACGGCAATGCTGGCGGTGCCTCTACTCGCAGTTCCGTTCGTTTTCTGGTGGCAGGGCCTAATCAATACGCGGGAGCTGTTGGTATACTTGGTCCCAACGGCGTTAATCGGGTTTGTCGTATTCTTATTCGAACGGTCGCAGTACAAAAGCCAGAAACATTAGCTTGGTTTTGCCCGCTTCATCTGTGTTTATCTGTGTTCATCTGTGGTTTAATTCCCTGAATGAAAGACGCCTGGAAAAATTCTTGAAGCATCTTCATCACGAGCGCAACGCTTCTCCGCACACGCGACCGAGTCGAGGTGAGAAACTGGAAGGCGGCAGAGTTTAGGATTCCGGCTCGCCGTATTTTCCGGCCCGCTCGGTGAGGATTCGTGAGATTTCTTCGATCACCGCGCTGGGAGCGCGGTCGAGTATCGTTTCCAGAGCGGTGATCAGTTGGATGCGCGTCTCTTCAGCGATGCGCGATCGTCCGCGTCGTTGTCCCACCGCGGGTCTTCCGGCCGACAACTCTTCAATCCGTGCCTGCGTTCCCCGGTGCGGAGAGGAACGGCCGGACTCCCAGTTTTGTACCGTGCTCTGCGCAACGTTCAGGGCGCGGGCAAATTCGTCCTGCGTCATCCCCAATCGTTCGCGCATCTTTCGAAGGGACTCGACCTGTCGCACTCGGCTCACACAAACCTCTTGACTTAGGCCCAACATTGGGCTTAACATTTGAACTGCGATCCATTTCGAAACACCGTGCTTTTCCCAACTTAGCACGGAACTCGCAGCGGAACGAGTCTGTTACGGGGGAAACCTGTGTCCAAAAAACGAGAAAGAGCAACGAGTGCCGAGATCCTTGAGCGCGCCGACTTGGCTGTCTACGCCCACCGCGTCCTCGTGGCGTTGCGTCCACTCGGTGCACTTGATTGCGATGCAGTGCTCCGCGCCGCACTGGAGTTGAATCGCCCCTCGCACTTCCCCGCTTCCGCCGACGAGCTACCCCACCCGCCGGCGAAGTCTTAGCCGCCGCTTGGCCCTCCATCGTTGCGATAGGTCTCTTCCCCTAACAGCCACTCGCCACTGCTTTCTTCTGCTCAAATGTGGTTAAATCTCTTCAATGAAAGACGCTCTCGAAAAATTCCTGCGGCATCTACAGCACGAGCGCAACGCTTCCCCGCACACCCTGCGCAATTACGAATCTGACCTCGACCAGTTCTGGCACTACCTCACGCCCACCGCCGGCAAAGACCCCGCGCTCGGCAAAATTGACCACCTGCTGCTCCGCGAGTACATCGCCCATCTCCACGACGCGCGCCTGGAAAAATCCTCCATCGCGCGCAAGCTCGCCGCGATTCGCTCGTTCTTCAAGTTCTGCGTCCGCGAAGGCATTCTCAAGCAGAACCCCGCGCGCCTCGTCGCCACGCCGAAATTGCCTAAGCGCATTCCCTCGGTCCTGACTGCCGAAGAGATCAACGGTTTTCTCGACTCGCTCGCCCGCGGCCCGCTCTCCCATGCCGCTGACGATTCCGACCAGCCGCATCACCATCGCCCCGGCGCTCCCGACGATGAATCGCACCTGCTCCTCAAGCGCGACCGCGCCATTCTCGAATTGCTTTACGCTTCCGGCCTGCGCGTCAGTGAGCTGACCGGCCTCAACCTCGACGACCTCGACCGCCGCGAGCAGATGCTGCGCGTCCGCGGCAAGGGCCGCAAGGAGCGCATCGTGCCCTTCGGCGGCAAAGCCCAGTCCGCGCTCGATGCCTACTGGCCCGTCCGCACCGAACTCCTCCACCGCAATAAATCCACGGACGCCGCAGCCGTATTCCTCAACTACGCCGGCCGCCGCCTCACCACGCGCTCCGTTGCTCGTCTTGTCAAAAAATACGTTCACGTTTTCAATATCAATTGGGACATTCACCCGCACTCGCTGCGCCACGCCTTCGCCACGCATCTCCTCGCCGACGGTGCCGACCTCCGCTCCATTCAGGAGCTGCTCGGCCACGCCTCGCTCTCCACCACGCAGAAATACACGCACGCCTCCATCCGCCAGTTGATGGAGGTGTACGACAAAGCCCACCCCCGCGCGTAGTGCCGCGCCGCGCTGCCCTCGAAAACTGTCTACAATTCAACTGTACATTTGGTATGCTCAAGTGTACACTGATGTCAGAGTGGAGGGTGCCGTGATGCTGGTAGCAAAGAAAGTACGGGCTACGACTTTTCGGAATAAATTTCGCCGCCTGTCCGCGGGCGTTTCCGGCAAGAACGTGATCCTGATTGAGAATCGCCGCCAAAAATCAAAATATCTGGTGGATAAAGCATTTCTCGACGATCTCCTCCGTCAGCAAGAGAGCGCCCTGGCCACGCTCGCGATTCTTGCCGACCCCAAACTGGCCGAACGCCTCATCACACTTGGCAGAACCGTGGATTCCCGCGTCCGTTCGCGCAAAATCCGTCTCTTTTCCATGCACGACGTCTTCGGAAAGTCATGAGCCTTGCCTCTGTCCCTTTTGCCATCTACTTCACGGCAGACGCGAAGCGCGATGTGGACGCTCTCGACGGCAGTGTCCGCAAGCAGTTGCAAAAGGTATTAGAGAAGAGGCTGGCTATTCATCCTGCGCAATATGGGGAACCCTTGGTCGGAGTCCTGAGGGGATTCTGGTCCCACCACTTTGCCGCGCATCGCGTGATCTACCGCATATACGAGCGCGAGCGACTCGTGCTCATCTGCGCGGTCGGCGCGCGGCGGGCAGGTCATATGAGTGATGTGTACAAGCAGTTTGAAGCGCTGGTGGATGCGGGACGCACGGCGCAACAAATCCTCGATGTTCTGCGCGGTCCGTCAAAAAGGTAGTTGAATCGAGCGGCCAGTGCGATCACGCCACAGCCGCCGGCTTTGGAGGCGCCAGCGACAGATTCAACACCGACGATGTCTTGCCCAGCCCGGTCAGCAGCTTGCGCAGCCGTGTGCGCTCTTCGAGGTCCATCTCCACGAACTCGAACCCCACGTGCTGCGACCCGGCCTTACGAATCAGCACGCGCGCCTTCAGCGGCCGCAACCCGGCCTGCATCTTCAGACTCGCTTGCACGCCCTGCGTCATCCGGGATTCGGCCACTGCTAGGCCTCCGCCCAGGCTCAGGAGCTGCGCTGTCATCTTATATTCGCCGTGCGACGTTTCGGCCACCGCGTTCATTGTCTTCGCCAGTTTCACGCGCGCGTACCGCCGCTGCCGTAGCCACGCCGCATTCGGCGTCGGATCGAGCGGTGCCAGCCCCAGGTCTTCCGCACTCAGCCCGCTCTTGGGCAGATACTCGGCCGCCCACGCCGGATCAATGTTCTGCAAGGCTTGCGCCGCCACCACGCGCAGTTCGTTCGGCTGCGCCCAGCGAAACACCTGCCGCGCCTCGACGATCTTTCGCAACGCATCCGCGGCGCCTTCCGCTCGCAACCGCCCCAGTGCCTCAATCGCTTTCACCTGGATGTACGGCCCCGCCGCGCCTCCGCGCTCACCATGGACCATGGCCAGCAGCGCCCGCGAGGTTTCTATGTCTCCACTCATTCCAATTTCGTCCACCACTTCGGACCACACCACCGGGTCCAGCCGTTCCATCAAGATCACCAGCAGCCGCCCACGCTCCGGTGCGCCCGCTGACGCAATCTGCCGCACCACCGCGTCGTGGTAGGCGCGGTCCCAACCGGGCAGCCGCGCGAGTAGCTCTTCTTCCAATCCCGGCACGTCCAGCTCGCTCATCAGGCCCGTGGCCGTCACCGCTTCCGCCGCCGGTCGCTCGTGCAGCATTCGCCGCAGGTGCGCCACGGCTTCCACGCCGATTTCTTGCACGAATTTCGACAATCCCCTGCACTCCTCGCGCTTCTCCGAGCGGCTGAACCGCGCCGCCGCGTGTTCCGCCGCCGCGCGCGGTACTCGCTTCAGTACATCCATCAGTTCCGCGGGACAGCTTCCCCGCAGCGCTTCTTCCATAAACTCGCCGAGGCGGTTTTCCACGCCCAGCCGTGGCCGCAAGCTCTCCGCCAGCTTGCTCCGCCGCGCTTCCACGCGCGCCAGGCTGTCCAACGCCTGCCGCAGCGCTGCGAAGTTCCTTCGCGTGCTGGCCTCCTGGCTCAGGCGCGCAAACGTCGCGCCCAGCAAGGTCTGCAATTCCTTGTCATCTTCCACCGTCACCTGCTCGCCCACCAGCCGCAGCGCCTGGCTCAGGAGGTCCTGCGCCGTCTTCGCGTAGAGTTCCGCCAGCTCGCTCAGACCGATGGCCGTTCGCCGCCGTGCGTCGGCTTCCCGGCACTGCACGCACCCCGCGTAGTTCACCAGGATATTCGCCGCTTCGCTCAGCCGGCCCTGCTCCACCAGCTGGGACACATACTGCCGCACGTTGCGCGGCGGCACGCAGTACGCTTCCGCCGAAAGCAGCACCATGCGCTTCCCGCTTTCCGGCACCGCCGCCCAGAACTGCCGGTCCAGGATGTCCGCATGCGATTCCACCATCACCCCGGACTTGCTCATCTTTTCTTCATGCGCTTTCAGAATTTTGCGCAGGTGTTCGATCTCGCCGCCCATGCGATCCAGCATGTGCCGCACCGCGTTCACTTTCACCTCGCCACGCTCGTACCGCTTCATCGCCACGCGGATGGCCATGTGCTCGGCGAGCTTCAGCAGCGTCGTGCTGTCCGCCTTCCCGGTTGCCGGCAGGTTGGCCAGCGCCTGACGCAGCATTTCCTGCGAACTCGTCGGCAGTTCCTGAAACTTCTTTTTTAGCTCACCCTGTTCTTGCGCCGTGGCCGTTTGGTCGCTCGCCTTTTGAACGCCCGTCAGCAAGCGCACCACGTTCACGACGTCATCTTCCTTCACCTCGCCGCCTGCTCCGGAGCCCGTCCCATGAGCATCGCCGGCGTTTCCGGCGCCCGGGCCTGCCTTTCCCTCGCCTTCTGCCGCAACGATCAATTGCAGCAGCTTTTGCGGATCGTTCATCAACTCCCGCACTTGTGTCGCGTTGGCTCCCAGCGACTGTGCCGCAAGCTCCGCCGTCATTGCGGCGCGCGGGTTGGACGGATCCTCGGCCACGAATCGAATTTCATTCACCTTGATCCCGCAACGCGTGCTGTCTCCGAGCGCCGCCTTGAGCCGCGCCCCAACCTCCGCCGCTTTGTTGCCCGCCAATGCAATTGCCTTTACCAGTTCCGTGAATTCTTCCTTGGTCACTTTCGATGTGAAGGAAATGCTGGCCAGCCCCGCCTGCGTCAATAATTCCGCGAAGCTCCTTTCGGCTGGTGAAGCCTCCATAGGCACCCCGTCAAGCAAGAGCTTCGACTCCGATACCCCGAGCAGGAGCCCGCCTTCCATATCGTTGGCGATTGCGCTCATCAACTCGACCCACGCGGTTTTGAATTGCACCGCGGTGCGGACGTGTTCGAACCCATAGAGTCGCGTGAACTTAAGCAGAATGTTCAGGCTGCGCAAGAAGGCGCGGCTGGCAGCCTTTTTCAACTCGCCGCTTCCATTGACACTCATATGTTTCGAAGTTCCTCCATGCGGCCTATTTCCATTAGTCCTATAACTACTAGAACTTGATTGCCACCGGCAATGGTACCCCCGTACCACCTGGCACCTTTCCCTTCACCCCAGCCATCCCGCGGCGAAGCTAGGGCGAACGCTTTTCCTCCTCGGTCCGCGCTCCACGGCTCCCTCCTTTTAACCTTCAAACCTTCACCTTCGGTTTTGATTGACGCCTTTCCCGTCTCCCCGTATAATTTGAGTTTGTCTTTGGCATTCGGAGGCAGCATGTACGCCGTCATTCGTAGTGGGGGAAAACAGTATCGCGTGGCCCCCGGAGAAACCATCAAGGTCGAGACCCTGGCCGGCAAGGTCGGCGGCAAAATCACCTTTGACGACGTTCTCGCCGTCCGCACTGACGACGACAAGATGCTCGCCGGCAAGACCCTGTCCGGCGCCACGGTGACCGGCAAGATCGTGGAGCACGGCCGCCACGCCAAAGAAATGGTCATGAAGTACAAGAAGACCAACCAGTACAAGATTACCCGCGGCCACCGGCAGAACTACACCGCCGTCGAGGTCAAAGATATCAACCTGTAGGTAGCACAGGCTTGTAGCCTGTGCCCTGATTCGTAGGGGCGCTGCTTGCTGCGCCCGTTTGAAGCGAGGATTCCATGGCACATAAAAAAGGTGGCGGTTCATCTACCAACGGGCGTGATTCCCAGGGTCAGCGCCTCGGCACCAAGCGCTTCGGCGGACAGCTTGTCAACGCCGGCACCATTCTTCTTCGCCAGCGCGGCACCAAGCGCAAGCCCGGCCTCAACGTTGGCCGCGGCAAGGACGACACGCTCTTCGCTCTCATCAACGGCATCGTTCACTTCGAAGACAAGGGTCGCATGGGCCGTTTCATCAGCGTCCTCCCTGCTGAAAGCGCCGCCAAGGCGTAACACTTACTGCGATCTGTCATCCTCAGCGAGCTTGTCATCCTGAGTCCGCCGTAGGCGGACGAAGGATCTCTCTTCGCTTTGAATTCTTTCTGGCGTCCTATTCCTTGGGGCGCCGATTTTTTTGTAGCGCACGGCTTCAGCCGGGCATATTCTCCCCTGCGAATTCTCCGCCATGCGCTCTCTTCTCCACAAATCGCGCTGGGCATCTTTTCTAGCTGCACTGCTCGTGGTTTCTTTCGTTGCGCCCCCTGCGCTTCCCCGCGAACCCGCTTCCCGCGAATATCTCGACGCCGCCCTCGCCGCCGAGCGTTGGATCCGTGCCTCCGCGCAGCACACCGGCGCCGGCACGCTATGGCCCTCCGACCCTCGCGACCCCAAATCCCTCAGCTACAACCTCTACACCGGCATGCCCGGCATCGTCCTGTTCTATCTCGAGGCCTATCACGGCACGGGGGACGCAGCTTTTCTCGACGCTGCCCGCTCCGGCGCCACCTCCCTTCTCGCGCGCATCGAAAATGAATACGACCCCGGCCTCTACACCGGCCTGGCGGGCATTGCCTTCGCGATCATCGAAACCTACAAGTCCACGAAAGATCCGGCATTCCGTCAGGGCGCGCTCCGTTGCCTTGAACTTTTTCGCCAGCGCGCGCACAAGGCGGGCTCCGGCATCGAGTGGAGCGACAAGACCGACATCATCTTCGGTTCCGCCGGCATCGGCCTCTTTCTGCTCTACGCCGCGCGCGTTCTGAATGACAAATCCGCCAGAGACCTCGCCGTGCAGGCCGGCCTGCGCCTCATCGAGCTGGGCCGTCCGGAAAATGGCAGCCTCAAGTGGGCCATGGACCCCACGTTTGCCCGCTTGATGCCCAATTTCTCCCACGGCACTGCCGGCGTGGCTTATTTCCTGGCCACGCTCTATCAGCAAACCAGGCAGAAGAAATTTCTCGACGCTGCCCTCGCCGGCGCACGCTACCTGCTCTCCATCGCCGTCACCGACGGCGGCATCTGTCTCATCTTTCAAAACGAGCCCTTCGCCAAGGACATCCACTATCTCGGTTGGTGCCACGGCCCCGCCGGCACCGCGCGGCTTTTCTACCGCCTCTATCAGGTCACCGGCGACCGTACGTGGATGGACTGGGTCAAGAAAGGTGCTCGCGGCATCCTCATGAGCGGCATCCCGGAGAAACCCACGCCCGGCTTTTGGAATAACGTCGGTCAGTGCTGCGGCTCCGCCGGCGTGGTCGAGTTTTTTCTCACGCTCCACCGTCTCACTCGCGACCCCGAGTATCTCGCCTTCGCTCGCCGCGTCGCTGCCGACCTCCTCGCCCGCGCCACTCGCGAAGGCAGCGGCGCAACACTTACGCTGAAGTGGATTCAGGCCGAGCATCGCCTTGCCCCCAAGCAGCTCGTCGCCCAGACCGGCTACATGCAGGGCGCCGCCGGCATCGCCATGTGCCTTCTCCACCTCGACGCCTTCGACCGCGCCCGCCGCCCCGCCATCACCCTCCCCGACTCCCCCTTTTGAGCCGCCACCTTCTCGCCGTCATCCCGAGCGCAGCGAGGGATCTCTCTTCCGTTTCTCCGTCCGCCTTTGTCTCTCTGACTTCCTTAGCGTATCCTCTTACTGTTAACTGTCTCGTTGTTTTGGTCTCCGCTAGTCACTAGCCACTAGTCACTAGCCACTAATCACTGATGTTTGTCGACGAAGCCAAAATCATCGTCAAGGCCGGCGACGGCGGCAACGGTTGCGTTGCCTTCCGCCGGGAGAAGTACGTTCCGCGCGGCGGCCCCAGCGGCGGCGACGGCGGCGATGGCGGCAGCGTCATCCTGGAAGCGAATCCCAACGACAATACGCTTCTGCGCTTCCGCTACAACCCCGAATATCGCGCCGAGCTCGGCCGTCCCGGCCAGGGCTCCAACAAGCACGGCCGCGTCGGCAAGGACATGCTCGTCACCGTGCCCGTCGGCACGGTTGTCTACGATCAAGAATCCGGCGAACAACTCGTGGATCTCGCCGCCCCGGGCCAGAGCTTCGTAATTGCTCGTGGCGGGCACGGCGGCCGCGGCAACGGTCACTTTGCCAAGCCCTGGCATCAAGCCCCGCGCGAATTTGAGGAAGGCCATTCCGGCGAAGAGCGCCACCTCCGCCTGGAGCTCAAGCTTCTCGCCGACGTCGGCCTCATCGGTTTTCCCAACGCCGGCAAGTCCACGCTCATTTCGCGCATTTCCGCCGCGCGTCCCAAGATTGCTGACTATCCTTTCACCACGCTCGAGCCGCAGCTCGGCGTCGTCTCGGCCGACGCCGGTCGCACCTTCGTCGTCGCCGATCTTCCCGGCCTGATTGAGGGCGCCCACGACGGTGCCGGCCTCGGCATTCGTTTCCTCCGCCACATCGAGCGCACCCGCCTGCTCGCGCACCTCGTGGACACCAGCGATTTCAACGACCGCGATCCTCTGCACGATTTCGAAATCATTCGCGGGGAACTCCGCGCCTCGAGCGACGCCCTCGCCGAAAAACATTTTCTCGTCGTCGCCACCAAGCTCGACGCCACATCCGATCGCGCTCGCCTTGATTCACTTGAAAAATTTTGCGCCGCAAACTCCTTCGCGTTCTTCGCCATCTCCGCCGCCACCGGCGATGGCGTCGATGCACTCGTTCACGCCATGGCCGACGCGCTCGCGCTTCTGGCCCCCGCCGCGGAGCCTGTGGACGCCGAAGCTGCGTCCACACCGTCGGAGGATCGTTGACCTCCGCCTCCGCCCATCGCGCTTCCTCTCGCCCGCGCAACATCGCCCTCTACGGCGGCTCGTTCGATCCCATTCACTCCGGCCATCTTGCGGTGGCTCGCGCCGCGCAGCGCCGCTTTCATCTCGACGAGATTCACTTCGTCGTTGCCGGCCGTCCGCCGCACAAGCTCAAGCAGGACGCCGCGCCTTTCGCGCATCGTTTCGCCATGACTGCGCTGGCCTGCTCCGGACACGCTCACTTCCTCGCGTCGCTCGCCGAAGCCGGCGACGATTTCTCGGGGCGCAGCGTCCACTATTCGCTCGACACAGTCCGCCGCTTCCGTCATCGCCTCGCCCATCCCGGCGACCGCCTTTTTTTCCTCCTTGGTGTAGACTCCTTCCTCGAAATTCCCACGTGGCGCAACTATGGAGCGCTGCTCGCCACCTGCGACTTCATTGTCGTCAGCCGTCCGGGCTTTCGCATGGAGTCGCTTCGCCGGGCGATTCCGCCGGAATTGCTCAAGCCTTCCGCGCCGCAATCCGCACGCGTCATCCATCTCCGCAAAACGGATGTGCATCTGCTCGACAGCGTCGCGAGCCGCGTCTCCTCTTCCGAGGTTCGCCGTCGCCGCCATCTCCGCCGGCCCATTCATGGGCTTGTGCCCGTGGCCGTGGAGGAATACATTCTCAGCCAGGGCCTTTACCTGTGATCGCTTACTCTCTGCGTCCTGAACTCCTCTGCGCCGTGGAGGCCGCTCGCAGCAAGCAAGCCCAGGACGTCGCGCTCTTCGACCTCCGCAAGCTCGGCGCCTTCACCGACTACTTCCTCATCTGCACCGGTTTCAGCCATCCGCAGATTCGCGCCATTGGCGACGCTATTGAAGAGCAGCTCGCTAAGATGGGAGTTCGCCACGCCCGCCGCGAAGGCGACCGCCGCTCCGCCGACTGGGTTCTGCTCGACTACGGCTCTTTCGTCGTGCACGTCTTCGCCGAGCGCGCGCGCCTCCATTACGACCTCGAGCGCCTGTGGCGCGCCGCACCGCGCGTGCAACTGTCGGACTCCGGAGCCGCCGCCTCGTCATGAGCACGCTGCCGCGCATCACCTGGCTGGCCCGCGACGCTGCTTCCCGGCGCGTCCTCGACCTCGCCGTCAAAGTCGCCGCCACGTCCACCACCGTTCTCGTCACCGGAGAAAGCGGCAGCGGCAAGGACCAGCTCGCGCGCCTCATCCACGAGTCCAGTCCGCGCCGCGATGCTCCCTATCTCAAAATCGACTGCGCCAGTCTTCCGCCGGAGCTTGTCGAGTCCGAGCTCTTCGGACACGAGAAGGGCGCCTTCACCGGCGCGGTCGAGCGCAAGCTCGGCCGCCTCGAGCTCGCCCGCGGCGGCACCATCGTCCTCGACGAAGTCGCCGCGCTCGCTCCGGCTATCCAGTCCAAGCTCCTTCGCGTGATTGAGGAGCGCACCTTCGAGCGCCTCGGCGGCACCGACACTCTGCGTATCGACGCGCGCCTCATCGCCCTTACCAACGCCGATCTCCAGCGCCTCGTCGCCGCCGGCAGCTTCCGCGAAGACCTCTTCCACCGCCTAAACGTTTTTACCATCGCCGTGCCGCCGCTTCGCCAGCGCCCCGCGGACATTCTTCCCCTCGCCGATGAGTTGCTCGGTCGCCTCGCCGCGGTGCACGCCCGCGTGGGCATCGCCTTGGATGCCGCTGCCCGCCGCATGTTGGAAACCTATTCCTGGCCCGGAAACGTCCGCGAACTGAAAAACTCCATCGAGCGCGCCCTGGTTTTTTCCTCGGACGCCATCCTCCGCCCGGAACATTTTTCCGACCATTTACGCACCGCCGCGCCTTCCGGAGCCGTCGTCGCCGCTCTGCGTTCCCTCGAAGACATCGAGCGCGAGGCCATCGCCGCCACTCTCGAAGCCACTCATTTCAAAATTTCCAAGTCCGCCGAAATCCTCGGCATCTCCCGCAAAACGCTCCTCGAAAAACGCAAGAAATACGGGTTAGGCTGAATGGCGAAACATTTTGTCATCCTGCGCGAAGCGACAGTGAGGTGTGCTGTCATCCTGAGCGAAACGAAGGATCTCTCTGTGACGCCCCCTCTGCGCTCGCGGCAACGCTGGATCGTTTTTCCTATTTTCTCTTTTCTCTTTTCCCTTTTCGCTTTTCTCCAATGAAGATCCGTCTCCTCATGCTCGGCAAGACCCGTCGCCCCGAAGTCCGCGCCCTTCTCGACGACTATCTTTTCCGCATCCGCCACTATTGCGCCGTCAACACCACCGAACTCCGCGACGCCTCTCCAGCCCCGCTCCGCAATCTCAAGCCCGA
>Ga0080064_1000452_pt1 | contig 109443 bp, 96 predicted proteins | sample Subgrocontami54m_FD_69260 | JGI IMG/M metagenome (GOLD analysis project Ga0080064, IMG submission 69260) | Subsurface groundwater microbial communities from S. Glens Falls, New York, USA - GMW46 contaminated, 5.4 m (SPADES assembly) (version 2) ...
TCGACCCTCCATCGGGTGGAACATCTGGGCGAGGTGCTTCACCGTCTTCGGCGGGATCTTCACGCCCCTCTTCTGCTCGACGCGTCCGCGGGCCGCGTCGTCCTCGACGTCCTGGAAGCCGGGCAGCTTGTTCGGTAGCGCGCCCATGTCGCCGCCGCCCTGCACGTTGTTCTGGCCGCGCAGCGGCGCGAGGCCGGAGCCGTAGCGGCCGACGTGCCCGGTGAGCAATGCGAGGTCGATCAGCGCGAACACGTTGTCGACCGCGTTGTGGTGCTCGGTGATCCCGAGCGTCCAGCAGAGCTGCGCGCGGTCGGCGCGCGCGTAGGTGTGTGCGAGCTCGCGGATCGCGTCGGCGGGGACGCCGGTGACGCGCTCGGCCGCATCGAGCGTCCACGGCTCGACCGACGCGCGGTACTCCTCGTAGCCGCTCGTCGCGCGCGCGACGAACTCCTCGTTCGCGAGGCCGGCCACGATGATCTCGCGTCCCACCGCGTTCGCGAGCGCGATGTCGGTGCCGACGTCGATGCCCAGCCAGAGGTCGGCCCACTGCGCGGAAGCCGTACGGCGCGGGTCGACGACGATCAGCTTCGCTCCGCGGTGCACCGCCTTCAGCACGTGGTGGAAGTAGATCGGGTGCGCCTCACGCGCGTTCGAGCCCCACAGCACGATCAGGTCCGCGTTTCGCGTCTCCTCGTAGGAGCTCGTTCCCCCGCCTGCACCGAACACTGTCGCCAGACCGACGACGCTGGGTGCGTGTCAGGTTCGGTTACAGCTGTCGATGTTGTTGGAGCGCAGTGCGACCCGTGAGAACTTCTGTGCTGCGAAGTTCAGCTCGTTCGTGGTCTTGGAGCAGCTGAAGAGGCCGATCTCGGCACCTTCGTCGGCGGCCTTGCGAAAGCCGGCCGCGGCGCGGTCGAGCGCCTCGTCCCAGCTTGCGGGCCGCAGCTCTCCGTTCTCACGAACGAGCGGTTGGGTCACCCGGTTGTAGCGAGGTGGCATGGATTGAGTCTAGACAGGGCGAGAGGTGGACAGAACGACCAGCCGGCGGGCGGGCCGGGGGGCGGGCGCACCGCCGGCCCCCGGCAGGCCGCAACGTCTATGTCACGACGCGGATCGCGAGGTGATACGCCGGGACGCGGTAGCCGAGCGCGAGCCCGGGCGCGTCCTGCAGGAAGTCGAGGAACGGCAGATGCTCGAGCCAGGTGTCCGCCGCGGGGACCTTGCCCCTGTAGATCGTCGGGTAGAGGTCGATCAGGTGCGTGCCGGGTCCGCCGGTGGCGACGAGGTTCATGTTGATGTCGCCGTTGCTGTAGAAGCCGCACGCGTAGCCGATGTACTTGTTGTCGTAGGTGACGGCCATGGTGTTGTCGAGCTCGGTCCAGCCGATCCCTTTCAGGTGGATCGAGAACACGTCGCCTGCCTTGACCGTCTGCGGGCTGATCGAGACGAAGCTGTGCAGGACGTGGTAGGGAAGCTGCGCCTTCACCGTGCCGCCCTGGAGCAGCTGGATCGTGTGCCAGCCGCCGAGGGCGTCGGGAACCTGGATCGTCGCGGTGAGCGATCCGTCGGCGGCGGCCGTCGCCTGGCCGAGCGGGATCGCCTGGATCGTCCAGCCGCTCGACGTCGCCCGCGTGCCGGTCGCGGTCAGCCACTGGAGCAGGACGGGCGTGTTCGCGCCGAGCCCGCTCGCCTTGACCTGCACCTTCGAGAGGACGATGCCGCTCTGGCTCGAGAGGTCGGCCGCGACGCCTGCGGCGGTCGACGCCGTCAGCGTCGTGCGGGAGGCCTCGGTCGCCTGGACCGGGGGAGGAAGCTCGACCCGGGCACGCGGCGGCCCGGTGTCCTCCGTGACCCGGAACGTCGTGCGGTACTTGCCGACGAACGCGACGGCCGACTGTTCGATGTCGAGATACGGCACGCCGGCGCTCGCGGGAGCGATCTCGAGCGCGTGTGTGCCGACGGGGCCCGAGGCGCGGATCGTCGCGACCGCCGTGCCCCGAGTGGTGGTCGCCGAGACGAGACCTGCGTAGCCGTTGTCGTAGAGGACCGCGGCCGTGCTCGTGTACGGCAGCGAGCCGAGCCCGGTCACCTTGATCGTGAGCGGCGTGCCGATCGGGCCCGAGGCCGGGCTGATCGAGAACGTCCGCGTGATCTGGAAGCCCGCCTTCGCGAGCTGGACTCCGCCGGAGACGGCATAGAGGTCGTGGACGTCGCCGTAGTCCTCGGGGGCCGTCAGCTCCGCGCTCAGCTTTCCGGCCGAGTCTGATTGCGCGTGGCCGATGACCGCATTGACCCTGTCGAACTGGCGCCCGCGGTACTCGACGTTGTCCGGGAGCGGGTTGAGGACGTAGCGGACGTTGGCCGTTCCCCAGACGAGGTCGAACGACTTGCTCGCGGGGAGGCCCTCGCCCGTGACCGTGAACTTCGTGCCGATCGGCCCGGAGGCGGGCGTCACGTTCAGGAGCTTCATGTTCGCGGCGGGCGTCGAGGCGATCAACTCGCGCCTGCATCCCCGCGCTTGACGCCGGGCGCGACGAGTCACCTCGTCTCGTTCACGGTCCGCGGCGTCGGCGCGACCTCGGAGCGCGAAACGGCGTCGGTCTCGAGCCGGAACGGCAAGTCGACGACCAGCCGCGGCGGCAGGGAACTGCGATCGACGGCGAGTTCGTAGGGCGGCACGCTCATCCGGTCGACCTCGACCAGGACCCAGACGCTGTCCCGTGCGCCGAGCTGAGGGATGACCGGTGCGTCGCCGTCACGATGGAACTCGGCGACCGCGGCCCACTCCGACCGGAGCGCGGAATCCGCTTCGGTCGCAATGCTCACCGTCGCGGCGGGCGCGCCCTACCCGGCGATCCACGAGTACGGCGGGACAATTCCGGCGCGCCAGATGCTCCCCCGGAACGGCCGTGTGCTGTCGTTTCCCTGGCGGGGGAGGGAGCGGTTCTTCGCCCGCGTCCTGGTGCCTGCCGCGCGGATGCCCGAGCGCTCGTTCATGCGCTCCGCATTGGCCGAGATGGCGCCGGAAATCCGCGCCGCGCTGCTCGCGGTAACACGCGAAACAGCAAGCAGGGTGGCGCCGACATGATTAACCGCGAGCCGATCTACGCCGCGTTGTTCGCGTTGGTCGCGAAGGCCGCCGAATTCGTCACTATCGACCGGCGTTTGCGCCATTGGAGCGATGTCGCGCCGGCCGAGCAGCCGGCCCTGTATATGAGCCAGAAATCCGAGACCGCGACGGTCAAGGCGCACGGCGCGCCGACCGTATGGATGCTTTCGGTCGATCTATACCTCTACGCCCATTCCAGCGATCCCTACCGCTCGTCGGCGACAATCCTCAACCCGCTGCTCGACGCTGTCGAGGCGGCATTGGAGCCGTCGGCGGTGACTGGAAATCAGGATCTCGGCCTCCCGGCCAGGGTCCAGCACGCCTCGATCACCGGCAAGGTCGAGACCGATGAAGGCGTGCTTGGCGACCAGGCGGTCGCGATCATTCCCATCGAAATTCTTTGCCTCTAAGGGAGCTGACCTCATGGACGAAACCGCCGACCCTCGGGGCGCGATCCCCGACAGGGCCGCATCCGCCGTGCCGCTACGGCTCGAAGCGCTGATCGAGCGCTGGTGGGAGGATCACTTCCCGGGCTCGGTGGCTGCGCAGGTGACACAAATCTGGAACCACGCATTTGCCGCCAAGGAAGAGTTGAAGCGGCGCTTGAAGGAGGGAATGTGACATGCAACTCGCATTCGGCGCCGGCGCGCTATGGGGCAACCGCACCGATCTGACCGGCTCTGGCATCGGCCCCGATCAATTCGGCATCCTGCAAGACGTGCAGATCGACTGGGACTGGACCACCAAGGAATTGTGGGGGCAACACCAGTTTCCGCTCGATATCGCCCGCGGCCAGGGCAAGATCGCCGGCAAGGCCAAATTCGCCCGCATCTTTGGCGCGATCTACGGTGATCTGTTCTTCGGCCAGACCCCGGCGACCGGTCAACTCACCGTGTCGGAAAACGAGGCGGCGGCCGTGCCGGCCTCCGCGCCTTATACCGTCACCGTCGGCAACGCGGCGACCTATTCAGACGATCTCGGGGTGTTCTACGCCAGCGGCGCCAATGCCGGCAACCGCATGACCCGGGTGACGACCCCGTCCGCCGCCGGGCAGTATTCGGTCAATCTGTCGACCGGAGTCTACACCTTCGCGGCGGCGGACGCCGCCGCGGCGTTGTCGATCTCGTATCTCTTCACCGGCGCGACCGGCAAAAAGCTGGTGTTGACCAACCAGTTCATCGGCTACACCCCGACCTTCAAGGCGACATTCTACACCTTGAAGACGACCGGCGGCGTGCCGGCCGGTCTGTCGCTGGTGCTGAATGCGTGCACCGCCACCAAGCTGTCGCTGCCGACCAAAATTGACGATTACGAGATCCAGGAATTCGACTTCAATGCGTTTGCCGACGCCAGCGGGGCGATCGGCACCATCAGCACGAACGAATGACGATGGCAACGATGCAACTTGCCGGCCGCGAGTTCGAGCTACGGCCGCTCACCCTCGGTCAGCTTCGCCTGCTGTTCGACGCGCTCGGCGATTTGAGCGGCAAGAGCGGCGGGGCACTGGTCGAGTCGGCGGCGAAGATCATCCACGCCGGGCTCGCGCGCAGCCATCCTGAATTGACCTTGGAGGCGGTGCTCGACATGGAGACGAGCCTCGATGAGGCGAACGACGCGGTGGCGGCGATCCTGCGGATGGCGGGGCTTGCGCCCGCGGGGGAAGCTCGGCCGGTGGCGATTGCCGAGACCGGCTCGCCGGGATCTACGGCGCCCTCGCCACCGGCTGCGGATACTCGTTCCCCGTCATCGACGCGATGATTTTGACCGAGGTCGGGGAGATCTTCACCCACTGGGAATCCAATCCGCCGACCTACCTGATGGTGCAGACGATCGCCTCGATGCTCGGGTGGAAGCCGCGTCCCGCCGGAGCCGACAGGCCGAGTGTCGGCGACATCGCGGCCGCGCCTCCGCCGGGAATGGCGGTTGCCCCCGATGGCGAGCCGGGCATGCCCCCGGCGGTGCTCGACATCGAGACCCTGCGCGCGCGGAACCGGGAGCGCGTGGCCGAGCTTGGCGGGCGATCACCCGTGGGATGACCCGCGACATAACCGGATTGTGGCACGCGCGCGACCGCGTGTAACTTTCGCGCGAATGTCGGTCGGGAGGGACGATGCGGTTTTTGTCGGCATGCGCGGTCACGCTAGCTCTCGCCGGTTGTGCCGGTCCGTCCGATCGGCGAGCGGTACTGCCGCCGGGAGAGCGGGCCGGTTGCGTCGGCACCGACCTCACGGCCTGCGTGACCTCGCTGGCGGCGGCGATGTGGTTCGACCCCGCCGCCGTCGCCGTCGAACTCGCGCGACGCAACGAACTCGACGTCAACGGCAAGCCGGCGACGCGCACGGTCCTGATCGGCGCGTCGTTTCCCGGTCGCATCGAAACGATACCGATCGCGCTGCACCTGGCGGCGCCGGGACCGAACGACACCGTCGTCAAGGCCGCCGCGGCGTTGCCGCGCGTCCCCACCGACGTACATACGGTGCGCGAATACGACGAGACCTTTCTCTACGATGTGGTGGCGACGCTGCTCGGCAACCGCTGCCCGGATAGCGACCGGCTCAAATTCTACCAGTTCTTCGAAAACACGGTGAAGCCGCGGCTTGTCTCAGAGAAGATCGTCGAGAGACCCGGCATATTCAGTCATACGATGGTCCGGTCTCACACCGACAGGGTGCCGTATTGCGGTGTCAAATTCAGCTATTCGACGCTAGTCGAATGGGATGGCGAGTTGATGTCGAAGGCTATGCGCAGCCTGAAGAGCGGTGCGACGATCGTGCTCGAATGAGCGCGCGCGGCAGGCCGCGTCAACTCCGGCATGTCAATGGCATGAGCCTCGCCGCGGCGGGGTATTTTTCGGGCATCGCAACCTTCGCCGCGGGTGAGGTGACAATTGGCCGATGACGTCCACATTAAATTCGGCGCCGAGATCGGTCCGGCGATAGCCGCCATCGCCGAGCTCAAGGGGGCGATCGGTAGCATCGGCCCGTCGCTGGGCGAGTTCAATACGTCCTATCTGCGCACGTTCCGCAACTCGATGCAGGTGCTGGTCGACCTCAAGCGGGTGACAAGCCAACAGGCGCTCGTCTTCGATATGCAATACACGGCGCAGCTCTACGACGAGGAGCGCCAGCGCTTGAGGGTGGCGCTCGACAGCGATGCGACGCGGGCGGACGACAAGCTCAAGACCATGTCGCAGCTGATCCAGCTCGAAGCCCGCTACACCGCGGCCATCTCCGACGATCAGCGCCGGATCGCCGACCAAGCCCGCGCGCAAGCGGATCGGATCGCGCACTCCTACGAACAAGCGTTCGACCGTCTCGGCGGCTCGGTGCAGCGCAGCTTCAACCAGATGCTGACGCACCAGACCACATGGGCAAAGGGCTCGGCGCGGCTGGTGCAGGAGGTCGAGAATTTCTTTCTCGAACAGGTCGAGAAGATGGCGGCGCAATGGGCCGCCTCGGGCCTCGCAAGCCTAGCCGGCGGCGCCGTGGCCTCGGCGGTTTCCGGCGCGCAGGCGGCCGGGGCGAGCGGGCTCGGCCCGGGGCTGATGGCGCTGGTCGGGATCAATCAGCCGGGCGGGCTGTTCGGCAGCGGCATCTTCGCCGGCACCGGCGGGGTGGCGCAGACCACCGCGCTCGCTGCCAACACGACGGCGATTGGCGCGAGCACGGCGGCCATGGCAAGCCTGACCGCCGCGCTCACCGGCGCGGCAGTGGCTGGAGGCGGCGTCGCGGCGGCGGGCGGGATTGGCGTCGCCGGTGCGGCGGCGGGCAGCGCGGCGGCCGGCGAAGGTGGCCTGTTTTCGTGGCTCGCCGGGCTGCTGGCGTTTGCCAGGGGCGGCATCGTGCCGAGCGCGGCCGGCGGCTGGGCCTTGCCCAATTTCGCCGGGGCGGCTCCGGCATTGCTGCACGCGCGCGAGATGGTATTGCCGGCGCATATCAGCGAGGGACTGCAGGACATCATCGGCCGCGGCGGGTCGCCCGGCGCCGGCCAGCATTTCCACGCCCATTTTCACGGACCGGCCGACGCGCCAGCGGTCAGCCGCTGGTTTCGCGACAACATGCGGCAGAACGCTGGCGCCATCCGCGACATCTTTCGCCAGAACGCCCTGACCCCGCGAACCCTATAGGCGACATCGTGACAGCAATCTTTCCAACCTTGCCGGGGTTGACCTGGAGCGTCACCAAGCAGCCGCGCTTTGCCACTCGCGTGCAGCGCGCGGTCTCCGGCCGCGAGTTGCGCACGCTCGACCAGCCGAACCCGATCTGGACCTGGACCTTGACCTATTCGCTGTTGCGCGACGGATGGGACAGTCGGGGAACCGGAGGGTCCGGCGCCGGCTACGACGAGTTGCGCACGCTGATGGGATTTTTCCTGCGACAGCAAGGCTCGTTCCTGCCGTTCCTGTACGAGGACCCGAGCGACCACAGCCTGGTCGGCCAAGTGATCGGCACGGGCGACGCCAGCGCCGACGCGTTTCAACTCGTGCGCACGATGGGCGCGGCCTTGGAAGGGGGCGGGTTTCTCGAGCCGATTACCGCGCCGAATGCGGTCGCAGACATCTACTGGAACGGTGTGACGCAGGACCCGTCCAGTTACGCAGTCAATTTCGACACCGGGCTTGTCACCTTTTCGACGCCGCCGCCATCGGGCCAGGTAATCAGCGCCGATTTCACCTATTACTTCCGGGTCCGCTTCAGCGACGACAGCGCCGAGTTCGAGAACTTCATGTACCAGCTATGGTCATTGCGTCAGGTCAAACTGCAGTCGGTGCTGCCATGAGACCGGCGTCCCTGGCATTGCAAGACTACCTGGCGGGCAACGACAGTGTCATCGTCATCGACCTCTACACCTTCGCATTGCCGGGAGGGGTGGTGTTGCGCTACGCAGCGGGCAATACCGCGCTGAGAATCCCCGGCACCGCGTTTCCGAGCGGCAGCCTCAACTATGACGCGACCGATTACACCAGTTTCGCGCTAGGGCCGCGCTTTGGGCGCTCGACCGTGACCACCAAGATTGGGGTCGAGCCCACCGGGCTCGACATCACGGTGATGGCCGGGGCCGACGACATGATCGGCAGCCTGAGTTTCGCCGAGGCGGTGCGGCTTGGTGAATTCGATGGCGCGACCGTCGAACTGGACCGCTTCTTCGCCCCTCCGCCGGCGAGCGGAGGGACCTTGTCGATGGCGCTGGGCGCGATCGTGTGGTTTTACGGCCGCATCGCCGACGCCGATGTCGGCCGCAGCAAGATCGAGATCAAGGTCAAGTCGCTGATGAACCTGCTGGCGGTGCAGCAGATGCCGCGACGGCTGTACCAGGCGGCATGCACCCATGTGTTCGGCGACACGATGTGCGGGTTCGATCGGGCGAGCCTCGCGGCAACGACGGATGCGCTCGCCGGCTCGAACCAGGCGCGGATCGTGACCAGTCTGTCGCCGAGCCCCGCCACCCTTTACGACCAGGGTACGATCATCGGGCTCAGCGGCGGCAATGCCGGCCTCATCCGCACGATCGCCCAGCTCAGCGGCGGCGCGGTCTCATTGCTCAAGGCCTGGCTCTATCCAGTCGCGGTCGGCGATGCTTTCGAATTGCTGCCGGGTTGCGACCACACCACCTCCGCCTGCGACAATGTCTTCGGCAACCTCGCGCGCTACGGCGGATTTCCCTACATTCCGCCGCCGGAACTGGCGGTATGAAATGACCGCGGAGGATCCGCGCCGAGCCACGGTCGTCACCGAAGCGCGCCGCTGGCTTGGGACGCCGTTTCACCATCAGGGACGGGTCAAGGGAGCCGGCGTCGATTGCGCGATGCTGCTCGCCGAAGTGTACGAGCGATGCGACCTCGTCGGCCATGTCGATCCCGGCCACTATCCGCCGGATTGGCACATGCATCGCGACGCCGAACGGTATCTCGACAAATTGCTCGCCCATGCGAGCGAGTTTGCCGGACCACCGCTGCCGGGTGACGTGGCGGTATTCAGGTTTGGCCGGACCTATTCGCACGGTGCGATCGTCGTCGCCTGGCCGCTGTTGATTCACGCCTATTGGGCAGCCGGTAAGGTCGTCTGGGGCGACGCGACGCTGTATCCGCTGGCTGGACGCGAGGCCAGGTTTTTCGGGGTGATCGATGACTGACCTGGTGTGGACCGGCAAGGGCGGCGGTCCCTCTCCGTTCGTCAACGCGTTCGACCATCCGCAAATCAACTCGCTGCGCTACAACACCAGCCAGGCCGGCAGCCCGGTGCACATTTGCTATGGCACCCAGCGCGTCACCGTCAACGTTCTTGAGTTCTGGGGCTTTGCCGGCTCAGGCGGCGGCGGCAAGGGCGGCAAGGGTCTTGGCGGCAGCGGCGGCAAAAAGGGGTCGAACCAGCAATACGCGGTCGATGTCGCCTTTGGCCTCTGCCAAGGTCCGGTCGCGTTTTCCGGCGCGATCCACGGCGACGGCTCGGGCAACCGGATTTGGGCCAATGGCGGTGTCGCGGTGGGAATCGGCACTGTCGGCCTCAACGGCTATTCCGGCAACGACGGCCAGGCGCCCGATCCGGTCTTTGCCAGCGCCGACACAAACCAGCCTGTGATCGGCTATTCCGGAACCGCCTATGTCACCGGCGCGCCGTTGCGATTGGGTTCGTCGCCGGCATTGCCCAACGTCTCGTTCGAGATCACCGGCGTGTGCGCGGGGACCGCCGGCGGCTCGTTTCCCGATGACGCGCGGCCGGATCAGATCGTCGCCGACCTGCTGACCAATCCGCGCTACGGCTCGGGCTTTCCCGCGGCGAATATCGATCTGGCGGCCTTCGCCGATTGGGGCGGTTACTGTCAGGCCGCCGGACTGGCGATGTCGATGCTGCTCGACCGGCAGCAGCCGGCGGCGCGCTGGCTCGACGAAATCGCCGCGTTGACGGTCTCGGCCGTCGTGTGGTCGGGCAACGGGTTGAAGGTGATCCCCTACGGTGACCAGGCGCTGTCCGCCTATGGCGCGAGCTGGAGCCCCGACCTTACCTGGCAATACAGCCTCAACGACGGCGACTTCCTGCCGTGGGGCGAAGGGCGCGGCGATAGCGATGGCGCGGGCGGCAGCGATCCGGTGCTGCTGATCCGCGACGATCCGGCACAAGCCGCCAACTGGGTGTCGCTCGAGTACATGGACGCTGCCAACAGCTACAATCCACAAATCATCGCGGTGTTTGATCAGGGCATGATCGATCAGTTTGGCTTGCGCACCGAGGCGCCGCTGCAGGCGCACGCCTTCACCAACCCGACCAGCGCCACGGTCTCGGCGCAACTACAACTGCAGCGCCGGGCCTATGTCCGCAACCTGTACAAATTCAAACTGGGCTGGAAGTACTGCCTGTTGGAGCCGATGGATATCGTGCTGATCAGCGACTCCACCCTGGGTCTCGCCGCCGCGCCGGTGCGGATCATCCAGATCGACGAGGACGATAACGGCGAATTGGCCGTTACCGCCGAGGAAATCCCGGGGCTGACGCCGTAGCCATGCCAGGAACCATCTCTCCGATCGGAATCGGCACCGCGATATCGCATCCGAAACAGGCGAGCGCGGGGGACCCCCTCGACCCCTTTGTCGACCCCGGCGACACCAACGCGCCGATCATCTTCGAGCCGTCGCCCGGTCTCACCGGCGGTACGACCGAGGTATGGATCATCGCGACCGGCGGCGCCGACTGGGGCGGCTGTCAGATATGGGTGTCGAGCGACGGCGATACCTATGCCTTTGCCGGCACGGTCTACAGAGGCGGGCGGCAGGGGCTGACGACCGCCGCCTTGCCGGCGCACGTCGACCCCGATACCGTCGACACGCTATCGGTCGATCTGGGCCAGAGCCAGGGCCAGCTCCTCTCCGGCACGACCGCCGACGCCGATGCCGCGGTGACGTTGTGCTATTGCGGTGGCGAGCTGGTCGCCTACGCGACCGCCAGCCTGACCGCGCCCCACCAATACGACCTCACCTATCTGCGCCGCGGTCTCCATGGCACCGCCGTCGCCGCGCATGGCGGCGGGACACGGTTCGGCCGGTTCGGCCCCAACGACCCGTCGCTGTTCCGCTATGCCTATCCGGCCAGTTTCGTCGGCCAGACGATTTTTTTGAAGGTGCCGAGCTTCAACATCTTCGGTCAGGGATTGCAGAGCCTCGATGCGGTGCCGGCCTACGAGTACGCGCTGCTAGGCACCGGCACCAACCCGCTCGGCAATCCCATTCTGTCCGGCCTCGCCGGCGGAATGAACCAGGATTGGGGCATTGTCGGCACGACCAATATCGCCGCGGCGGATCTCGCGCCGATCGCGCTCGCGACCGGCCTCAAGATCATCATCGGCACCGTCCCATAGCAGGAGCTGACGCTTGTCTCACACGCAAGTCCAATGGGGCCGCGGCACCAGCGCCCAGATCGCCGCCTATACCGGGCCGCAGGGGGAGATCGTCGTCAGTACCGACGACTACTCCCTGAGCGTGCAGGACGGCGCTACCGCGGGCGGCGCTACCCGATTGACTCCGTCGCTCCCAACGCCGCGCGGTCGCCTGACCTTGGTCAGCGCCACGCCGGTAATGACCGCCGACGTGACCGCTGCGACCTTGATCTATTACACGCCGCACCAGGGAAGCCACCTGCCGCTACACAACGGCACGGTGTGGACCGCCCAGGCCTTCACCGAATTTAGCCTCGCGCTCGACGGTAATTCGGGGCATGCCGGCTACCATCAGAGCGGCAAATTGTTCGACCTGCTGGTGTTCAACAACGGCGGATCGCTGGCGCTAGGCACCGGCCCGATCTGGTCGAGCAGCACGGCGCGCGGCAGCGGCGCCGGCACCACCGAGCTGCAAATGCTGAATGGCATCTGGACCAACAAGAACGCGATCACGTTGCGGTTCGGCTCGTCGAGCGGCAACACGGTCTCGGTCGCCGCCAACCAGGCGACCTATGTCGGCACGTTTTACGCCACTGCCGACGGCCAGACCGGGATGCAGTTCAAACCCTCTGCCGCGGCGGGCGGCAGCAACAGCTTTCTCGGTCTCTACAACGCTTACAACCGGGTGAGAATACTGACGCGGTCAGCCGACAGTGCGACGAACTGGAGCTATACAACGGCCGCGTGGCGCGCCGCCAACAACAGCAACTCGAACCGGGTCAATTGGGTCGACGGCCTCGCGCAAAGCTGGGTGTTCGCGTCTTACGACGACATCATTTCGGGCGCCGCGCAGGGATCGATCGGCGTCACCTTTGACGGCACCGGCGCCCCTCCCGGCTTGCAAGGTTACTTCAACGGCACGCTTAGCTCCGTGCGGGCCAATGATCAGATGATCGGGCTCGGTCTGCATTTCGCCCAAGCGATGGAGAGCGGCAACACCGGTCTCACCTTCTTCGCCGGGAGCGGCATCTACGGCAAGTTAGAAGCCCAATTGGAGATGTGAAATGGAGCTCGCGCCTCTCCACGATTTGAGCCAGACCGCGCACGCGGCGATCTCCGCGGTCTGCCCGATCGACGGCGTCGCGATCGGCGACCCCGCCGATAAATCGACCTGGCGGATCGATTTTTCCGGCGAGGCGACGATGGAGCAACGTGAGGCCGCCGATCTGGCCCTGATCGACTTCTCGATCCCGCCGGGCTGACCGCGGCGGTCGCACGGCCGACCGGCCGCCTCCGCTCCCTATTTGGGCCGCGCGAACCCGGCAGCGGCGCCCGGAAAGGGCAAAAGACATTGCCAGCCGACAGCGACAGCGTTGATCGGGCGCTTGGCGCGCTGTGCGCGGAGGTGCGCTCGCTCGGTTTGCGCATCGATGAATTGCGCGCCGATCTGCGCTCGCGCTCGGGCGAGCAGGCCGAACTCGATCGCCGCCTGCGCGCGGTTGAGCTGAGGCTCGCCGGCGACGCGGCGGCGCGCTCGTCCGCCGATCGCGCCCACCAACGCTGGCGGATGGTCACGACCGCGATCCTCGGCGGGATGTCCGGGGTGCTCGGCGCGCTGGTGGCGCGCTGGGTCGGCGGCCCGTCATAACCCACAGGAGAAACATCCATGCTCCTACCGGATACTATCTTCGACGGCGTCATCGACGTGTCGCACCATAATGGCCGGATCGATTGGCCCGCGGTCGCCGCCGCGGGCATCGCGCTCGCATTCATCAAGGCGAGCGAGGGGCTGCGTTTCGTCGATCCGAAATTCGACGCGAACCGAATCGGGGCCGACAAGGCCGGGCTGGCCGTGGTGCCCTATCACTTTCTCAATTTCGGCGATCCGCCCGGGCAGGCGCGCCATTTTCTGGCGGTGGCAGGGCTCGCGCCCGGGCAGCCGGCGATGCTCGACTGGGAGACCGAGGCGACCGCGGCTGATCTGATCGCGATCGGCGAGGAGGTGTCGGCCGTGATCGGCCGCGATCCGGTGGGGTATTACGGGTGGGCCCAGCTCGCGGCGGCGCATGCGGTTCTGTCGCGCTGGCCGCTGATGCTGCCGGCCTATCCGCGCGGCAACACGCCGGGAAAATACGAAACCCTGGTGTGGCGGGCGCCGCGCCTGCCGCCGGGCAGACCGTCATCGTGGGACAACGGCCCCCGGCCCTACGATTTTCACCAGTACACGCCCGCCGGCCACATCGCCGGTATCCCCGGTCCGGTAGACCGCTCGATCTGGGTCGGCAGTGTCGACGATCTGCGCCACTGGCACGTGAGCGGGACCCTGCCGATCGGTTAGGGCGCTTGGCAACGACTCTTACACATCCCGGCCGCCGCGTGCGGCCTTTTGCTTGTCCGCGAAGGGAGCGCTCATGCAAATCCTCGGCTATTTCCTCGCCCGCTTCAGCGAGCCTTCGAGCTACGCCGGTCTCGGCGCGGTGTTTGCGCTGCTGGGCTGGCATCTGTCGGAATCGATGAGCGGCCAATTGATCCAGCTTGCGGCGGGTGCGTGTGGGGTGTTCGCGCTGGCGCTGCGGGAGCGCGGCTCGCTGAAGGCGATCGTGCTGGCGGTCGCGATGTCGCCGGCGTTGTCCGCCTGTGGCGGGCTGGTGGCCGCGGGCTCGGTAGTCGGCGCGTCGGGCGGCGCGCTCGCCATCGCGAGCCAGGTCTCAGGCGCCGTCGACACGGTGATCACGACCGCGTGCAAGGAATATGCGGCGGGCACGGCGGCTGCCAACGCGATCGTCGCCAGCGGCATGATGTCGGAGCGGGTAGTCGCCAAGATTGCCTCGATCGAGAATTTTGGCGATGCAGCCTGCGCCAGCGCGCCACCGGGCGATCCGCTCTCGACCGCGATCTGGCTCGGGCACCTCGCCGGTCAGGTCACGACCTTGACAAGCAGCGCCGAACCCGGCGCATGACTCCCAGAGGCTCTTGATCCCAAGGCTTCCGCCCGGCATCGTGCGGCCGAAGGGGCGGGGGTTCGATGCGGACAGGGGCGGGTTTGGCGTTCACCGCGGCGTTGCTGGCGGGGGGGTGCAGCGGTTTGACGGGCGCGGGCAAATGCCCGAAGCCGATCGTCTATGACCCCGCGACCTTGACGGAGATTCAGGAGGCGATCCGCAAATTGCCTCGCGACAGCATCCTCCATCAGGTCATGACCGACTATGAAAACGAGCGTGACGATTTGCGGTTCTGCAAATAAACCCCCGCGAGTGGCGTGATCGCATCCGACCGTTATGATCGCTGCCGGCTTGACAGCGCCCGCGACGGCCTTATGACCACGCCAGCGGCGAGAGGGGGGATACGCCCGGCATGAAACGCGCCTTTGTCTTTCCGGGTCAGGGTTCGCAAGCGCCCGGCATGGGGCGTGCGCTGGCCGAGGCGTTTCCGATGGCGCGGTTGTTGTTCCAGGAAGTCGACGACGCGCTGTCGCAACATCTGTCCCGGTTGATGTTCGAAGGGCCGGAAAGCGAGCTGACCCTGACCGAGAATGCGCAGCCGGCATTGCTCGCGGCGAGCCTGGCGGTGATCCGGGTGCTCGAAGCCGAGGCCGGGTTCGATATCGCGCGGCATGTCGCTTACGTCGCCGGGCATTCGCTCGGCGAATATTCCGCGCTCGCGGCGGCCCGGGCCGTGTCGGTCGCCGACGCGGCGCGGCTGGTCAAGCGGCGCGGCCAGGCGATGCAAAAGGCGGTGCCGGTCGGCGAAGGCGCGATGGCGGCGTTGCTCGGCCTCGAGATCGAGGCGGCACGCGACATCGCCGAGGCCGCCGCGCAAGGCGGGATCTGCGCCGTCGCCAACGACAACTGCCCGGGCCAGATCGTCGTCAGCGGTCATGCCGACGCGGTCGTTCGCGCGGTCTCGATCGCCGCCGAGCGCGGCTCGCGTCGCTCGATCATGCTGCCGGTTAGCGCCCCGTTCCATTGCCCGTTGATGCAGCCGGCGGCCGAGATGATGGCCGAGGCGCTGGCCGAGGCCAGTTTTGCCCCGCCGCTCGTACCGCTTGTCGCCAACGTGACCGCCGCGCCGACGCAGGACGTCGACGAGATCAAGGAACTGCTCATCGAACAGGTTACGCGGATGGTGCGCTGGCGCGAGACCGTGCTGCTGTTCGCCGCGAACGAGGTCGAGGAGGTCGTCGAGACCGGGGTCGGCCGGGTATTGGCCGGCTTGGTCCGCCGTATAGACCGCGAGCTGGCCGTCGTGTCGGTCGGCGCCCCGGCCGAGGTCGAAGAGCTGATGAAGCGGTTGTAGGCGGCGGGGCGATGTTTGATCTGAGCGGCCAGACCGCGCTGGTGACCGGCGCCTCCGGTGGAATCGGCGGAGCGATCGCTCGGGTTCTGCATCTTCAAGGCGCCGAGGTGATGGCCGCGGGCACGCGCGCGGCGGCGCTTCATGCCATCGTCGGCGATCTGGGCGTGCGCGCGCATGCGGTCGCCGCGGATCTTTCGGACCCGGCCGCGCCAGATCAACTGGTCAAGGATGCCGAAGCGGCGATGGGCCGCGTCGACATCCTGATCAACAATGCCGGCATCACCCGCGACACCCTTGCTCTACGTATGCGCGACGAGGATTGGCAGGCGGTGCTCGATGTTAATCTGACCGCGACCTTTCGGCTCACCCGGGCCGCGCTGCGCGGGATGGTTCGTCGCCGGCACGGGCGGGTGGTTTGCATCACCTCGATCGTCGGCGTCACGGGCAACCCCGGACAGGCCAATTACGCGGCGTCGAAGGCGGCGATCATCGGCATGGCAAAGTCGATCGCCGGCGAGGTCGCGACCCGCGGCATCACCGTCAATTGCGTGGCGCCCGGCTTCATCGCCACCGCGATGACCGACAAATTGAGCGACGAGCAGCGTCAGCGCATCGCCGCGACAATTCCGATGAGCAGGCTCGGTGCCCCCGACGAAATCGCCGCCGCCGTATTGTTCCTGGCAAGCGCCGAAGCCGCCTACGTGACCGGGCAAACCTTGCACGTCAACGGCGGCATGGCGATGATTTGAGGTCGGAGATGTTGCGCGTGCGTGAACTGGCACACCGCCTGAAATCGTGTTATGTGACCGACGCCCTCAGCACGTCCGTTGCGACGAGCAATGATGGGCACAGCCCAGGATCGGGCGCCAGGGTCGCCGCGGATCGCGCTGAATCGAGATCAATTGCCAGCAAATCGAGGGAATAGCGGATGAGCGACGTCGCCGAGCGGGTCAAGAAGATCGTCGTCGAGCATCTCGGCGTCGACGAGTCCAAGGTGACCGAAAACGCCAGCTTTATCGATGATTTGGGTGCCGATAGCCTTGACACGGTCGAGCTGGTGATGGCCTTCGAGGAGGAGTTCGGATGCGAGATTCCGGATGACGCCGCGGAGAAGATTATCACGGTCAAGGACGCGGTCGGCTTCATCGAGAAGCACAGCTGAGCGGACCGGGTATTGCGAATCGGGTTTTTGATGGTCCCCAGCACTCCGATCCTCAGTCCGGCTTGGCCGTGAGTCGCCGGCCGTGACCGCAGCGGAGCCCTGATGAGGCGCGTCGTCGTCACCGGCATGGGTGTGGTGACACCGCTCGGCATTGGCCTGGAGCGGGTGTGGAATCGTCTGCTCGCGGGCGAATCTGGCATCAGCGCGATCCAGTCCTTCGACGTCTCCGATCTGCCGTCGCGAATCGCGGCGCAGGTGCCGATCGGCGATACCGCGTCGGGCCTGTTCAACGCCGACGACTGGGTTCCGCCCAAGGACCATCGCCGGATGGATACGTTCATCATTTTCGCGATGGCGGCGGCGGACCAGGCGGTCGCGGATTCGGGCTGGGTGCCCGACACCGAGGAGGCGCAGGAACGCACCGGGGTCATGATCGGCTCCGGCATCGGCGGGCTGCCGAGCATCACCGAAGGGGCATTGACCCTGGCCGAGCGGGGACCGCGCCGGATTTCGCCGTTTTTTATTCCGGCGAGCCTGATCAACCTCGCCTCGGGCAATGTCTCGATCCGCTACGGGTTCAAGGGGCCGAACCACGCCGTCGTGACCGCCTGCTCGACCGGTGCGCACGCGATCGGCGACGCCGCGCGGCTGATCGCGCTCGATGACGCCGACGTGATGGTGTGCGGCGGCACCGAAGCGGCGATCTGCCGCCTGGGGCTTGCCGGGTTTTCTGCGGCGCGCGCGTTGTCGACCGGGTACAACGACGATCCGCCGCGCGCCTCGCGGCCCTGGGATCAGGGGCGCGACGGGTTTGTCATGGGCGAAGGCGCGGGCATTCTCGTGCTCGAGGAGATCGAGCATGCCAAGACCCGTGGCGCCAATATCTACGCCGAGGTGATCGGCTATGGCATGTCGGGCGACGCGTTCCACCTGACCGCCCCATCGGAGGATGGCAGCGGCGCGTTCCGCTCGATGCGCAACGCGCTGAAGAGCGCCAGATTGCCGCTCGACAAGATCGACTACATCAACGCACACGGAACCTCGACCCCTCTTGGCGACGAGATCGAACTCGGCGCGGTCAAGCGGCTGTTCGGCGACCACGCCTATAAACTGTCGATGTCGTCGACCAAATCGGCGATCGGCCATCTGCTCGGCGCCGCCGGCAGCGTCGAGGCGATCTTCGCGATCCTGGCGTTGCGCGACGGCATCGTGCCGCCGACCTTGAACCTCGACAACCCGTCGCCGTCCTGCGACATCGATCTCGTGCCCAAGGTGGCGCGGGAGCGGAAAGTCGCTTATGTGCTGTCTAACTCGTTCGGGTTCGGCGGCACCAACGCCTCGCTGATCTTCGCGGGGCCGGATCGGGCCTAATGCATCCGGCCGGCGGTCGGCGGCACCGGGGTGGCCGCACGCGATGAGGGCGTTTCTCGGTCAGCTCATATGGAGCTTTTTCACCGCCGCGTTCCTGGTCGCGGGAATGGCGGGGGCGGCCTATTGGGTCTATCTCGATGTATCGACGCCGGGCCCGCTCGCGAACACGCGGATCGTGATCGTTCCGCCCCATACCAGCGTTTCCGGCATCGCCGAGTTGCTGCGCGAGCAGGGAGTGATCCGGCACGCGCTAGTGTTCGAGTTCGGGGCCAAGCTGTCCGGGCGCGGCGCCGCGTTGAAATCAGGCGAATACGAATTTCCGGCGGCGGCGAGTGCGCTCCAGGCGATGGATATCCTCGCCACCGGAAAGACGGTCAAGCACCGCCTTACCGTCCCCGAGGGGTTGTCCAGCGCCGAGGCGGTTGCATTGGTCCGCGACGCGCCGTCGCTCGCCGGCGATATCGGGTCCGCCCCGCCCGAGGGCGAACTGCTGCCGGAAACCTATATCTACAGCTATGGCGATCAGCGCCAGGAAATGGTCGAGCGCATGCGGCGGGCGATGACCCAGGCGCTCGCGCAGGCCTGGGCCGAGCGCCGCGCCGATCTCCAGCTCGCGACTCCGCAGCAGGCGCTGGTGTTGGCCTCGCTCGTCGAAAAGGAAGCGGCGCGTGACGACGAACGCGCGCATGTCGCCGGCGTCTTCGTCAACCGGCTGCGGCTCGGCATGCGCCTGCAATCCGACCCGACCGTGATCTTCGCGGTGAACGGCGACAAGGGCGGCCGGCTCGACCGGCCGCTGACCCGCGCCGATCTGGCGCTCAACTCCCCCTATAACACCTATGTTGCCAAGGGGCTGCCGCCCGGGCCGATCGCCAACCCCGGAAAATCCGCGTTGCGCGCGGCGACCCGGCCCGAGCGCACCGATGATCTGTATTTCGTCGCCGACGGCAGCGGCGGTCACGCCTTCGCCAAGACGCTCGCCGAGCACAACCGCAATGTCGCGGCCTATCGCCACGGCACCACCGGCGAGACCGAGCCCGAGGCGGCCACCGAAATCATCAGACCGGCAAAGCCGCTCCTCCGCGTCAAGCCGGCGCCACAGCCGCCCGAAACCGCCGGCCCGCGCTGATCGGCGACAGCGATGGTGTCGAGCCGCCATTGTTGGCGGGTAGCCCTCCCGCTATAACCGCCGCAGTGGCGGCGGAAGTGTGGGCGGTCGTGGGCATTTCCAGCATGACCGGATTCGCTCGGGCCGAGGGCGAGGCGGTCGGCATCTCCTGGGTTTGGGAATTGAAGAGCGTCAACGGTAGGTCGCTCGATCTGCGGCTGCGCTTGCCGCCCGGTTTTGATTCGGTCGAATCCCAATTGCGTACCGCGATGACGCCGCGGTTTCGCCGCGGCAGCCTCTCCGCGACGCTTTCGATTACCCGCACTGCCCCGCCGACGATCCGCATCAATCGCGAGATCCTGAGTCGCTTCGTCGCGCTGCTCGACGAGCTCGCCGGCGAGGTCGAGGCCGCGCCGCCGCGCCTCGACGGCCTGATCGGCCTGCGCGGCGTGATCGAGACGGTCGATGACGAGGATGACGCGGTGGTCGAATCCCGCCACGGCGCGATCCTGGCCGGCTGGTCGACCGCGCTCGACCGGCTCGCCTCTTCGCGGGCTGAGGAGGGGGCGCGGCTCGACGCGGTACTGGCCGGCCAGCTCGCCGAGCTGGCGGCGCTGGTCGATGGGGCGGCAGGCTGCGCCGCCGCCCAGCCGGCCGCGATTCGGGCACGGCTAGAGCGCACCCTCGTCGAACTTGCCGGCTTGGTGCCGGCGATGCCGCTGGACCGGCTGGCGCAGGAAGTGGCGCTGCTGGTCGGCCGCGCCGATATCCGCGAGGAGCTCGATCGCCTGCGCGCGCATATCGCCCAGGCGGGGGATCTGCTGCGGCAGGGCGAGGCGGTCGGGCGCCAGCTCGATTTTCTGTGCCAGGAGTTGAACCGCGAAGCTAACACGCTGTGCTCGAAATCGGCTGACATCGAGCTGACCCGCATTGGCCTGGCGCTGAAGGTGGCGGTCGAGCAGTTCCGCGAGCAGGTGCAGAACCTCGAATGAGCGCGCCCGAAATCCAGCGGCGCGGCCTGCTGCTGGTATTGTCGTCGCCGTCGGGCGCGGGCAAGACCACGATCACCCATCGCCTGTTGCAGCGTGATCCCACCCTGTCGATGTCGGTCTCGGTGACGACCCGGCCGCGTCGTCCGGGAGAAATCGACGGGAAGGATTATCGCTTTATCGACCAGGCTGATTTCGATCGGATGGTGGCGGGAGAGGAGTTGCTCGAGCACGCCGCGGTGTTTGGTCATTGCTACGGTACGCCGCGAGCACCGGTGGAGGACGCGATCGCCGCCGGGCATGACATCGTCACCGATATCGACTGGCAAGGTACGCAGCAGCTCAGCGCGAGCGTGCGCGACGACATCGTGACGATCTTCATCTTGCCGCCGACCACCGCTGCGCTCGAATCCCGGCTGCGGGCGCGGGCACAGGACCCCGATGAAATCGTCGCCCAGCGCATGGCGAAATCGTCCGAAGAGATGAGCCACTGGCCGGAATACGCCTATGTGATCGTCAACGACGATCTCGAAACCAGTGTCGCCCAGGCACAGGCGATCGTCACGGCCGAGAGGCTGCGGCGCACTCGTCAGCGCGGCCTCGCCGATTTCGTCAACCGCCTGCGGGGCGGGTGAGGGGGGCGGTCGGTCAGCCGGTTTCAGCCAATGCCCGCGCCAGCGCGCAAAACTCCGCCACCGACAATTCCTCGGCCCGCGCGGTCGGCGCGATGCGGGTCGCTTCAAGCAAGGGTTCGACCGGGACACCCAAGGTCTTCAGGCTGGCGCGCAGCATCTTGCGGCGCTGGCCGAAGGCGGCGGCGGTGACGCGCTCCAGTATCGGCTTCTCCGCCGGCGCCAGCGGCATCGCGCGCGGCACGATCGCGACGACGCTCGACGTAACCTTGGGCGATGGCACGAAGGCGCGGGCCGGCACGTCGAACACGATCCTCGCTTCGGCCAGCCACTGCACGATCACCGACAGCCGCCCATAGGCCGGGCTGCGCGGCGCCGCGACCAGCCGCTCGGCGACCTCGCGCTGGAACATCAGGGTCAGGCTCTGATAGGCGCGGATATTGTCGAGCCAGCGCAACAACAGCGCGGTCGCGATGTTGTAGGGCAGGTTCGCGACGATCTTGCGCGGCGCCGGGCACAATGCCGCCGGATCGAGCGCCAGCGCGTCGCCCTCGACCAGGTCGAGCCGACCCGGAAAGGCGTCGGCCAGTTCGGTCAGCGCGGCAAGGCAGCGCGGGTCGCGCTCGATCGCGACCACATGCCGCGCACCTTCGCCGAGCAGGGCGCGGGTCAGGCCGCCCGGCCCCGGCCCGATCTCGATTACGTTCGCCTGGTCGAGCGGCCCCGCCGCGCGGGCGATGCGTCGGGTCAAATTGAGATCGAGCAGAAAATTTTGCCCGAGGTTGCGCCGCGCGGCGATGCCGTGGCGGGAGATGACCTCGCGCAACGCCGGTAGGCCGGCGATGGGAAGATCGTCCGCGTCTGTCAGTGGGAGCCGCGCCGCGCCGCCATCTCCGCCGCGAGCCTCAGTGCGGCGATCAGGCTGTCGGGGCGGGCGATGCCGCGCCCGGCTATGTCGAACGCGGTACCGTGGTCGGGCGAGGTGCGGATGAACGGCAGGCCCAGGGTGACGTTGACCCCGCCGTCAAAATCGATCGTCTTGATCGGGATCAGCGCCTGATCGTGATACATGCACAATGCCGCGTCGTAGCCGCGGCGCGCCGCGGCGTGAAACATCGTGTCGGCGGCCAGCGGCCCGCGCGCGTCGATGCCGCCGGCGCGCAATTCGGCAATCGCCGGGGCGACGATATCGATGTCCTCGCGGCCGAGATTGCCGGCCTCGCCGGCATGCGGGTTGAGCCCGGCGACCGCGAGAATCGGGGCGGCGACGCCGAAATCGCGCCGCAGGGCGGCGTGCGCGACGCGCCCCGCGTGGACGATCATCGCCGGTGAAAGGGTCTCGATCGCCTGCCGCAATGCCAGGTGGATCGTCACCGGCACCACGCGCAATTCTGGGCAAGCGAGCATCATCACCGCGACTTCGCCGGTCCCGGCCAGCTCCGCCAGGTACTCGGTGTGGCCGGGATGGCGGAACCCGGCGCGATACAGTGCGTCCTTGTTGATCGGGTTGGTGACCAGCGCCGCCGCACGACCCTCGCCAGCGTCGGCGACCGCCACATCGATCGCGCGCAACACCAGCGGCGCATCGGCGACATCGGGGCGGCCAGGCTCGGCTCGCGGCGTTCCGCCGACCGGCTTTACCGGCAATGCCTCGGCGAACGTCGACAGCGCCTGTACCGGCGTGTCGATCGCGGCGACCGCGACCCTCCAGCCAAGACGCCGCGCCAGCGCCGCGATTCGCTCGGGATCGTCGATCAGGTAGAAGGGCGGGACGCCCTCGCTTCGATGCTGCCATGCTCGCAGCGCGATCTCGCCGCCGATCCCGGCTGGCTCGCCCATGGTCAGGGCGAGCGGTAGGCCCATGTCCTCAGACCCTCACGTCGACATAGGCGCCGCGCCGCAGATCGCGCAGATAGCGCCGCGCCACCGTATCGAGGCGCTGTCGCACCAGGGTCTCGGTTACCTCCTCTCGGCTGGTTCCGCGCCCGGCCGCATTCTGTTTGCCGCAGACCATGATGATGCCGACGCCGTTTTTCTGAAGGATCGGCGGTGACGCCTCGCCGATGCCCAGCTTGGCGACCAGGCTACGCATCTCCGGCGATATCTCGCGGGCGCGAAGGCGCCCTTCGCTCGACAGCTTGGGCGCTTTCTCCTTGCCGATCTTCAGTAGTTCCGGGCAGTTCTTGGCGGCGGCGCGAACGCTTTGCGCCTCGGCGGCGGCGGCCCGCTTCGCTGCCTCGCTCGGCGATGCGGGCAACGGGAAGACGACCTGGACGATGTCGTAGACGACCTCCTGCTCGCCACCGGTGCCGCCGGTGCGGCGGTCGAGCACCAGCATCAGATAAAATCCGGCGCCGGTCCGGATCGGCGGCGATAATTCGCCCGGGCGTAGGTTTGCCACCGCCTTGCCGATATCGGCGGCGAGCTGGTCGGGTCGTACCCAGCCGATATCGCCGCCGACGGCCGCGGTCGCCGCTTTCGAGAATTGCTGCGCGACCGCCGAGAAGCGGGCTCCCTTGCGCATCTGTTCCGTCAACCGTTCCGCCAGGCGCCGCACCTCTTCCTCCTGCGACGGGTTGTCGACCGCCAGGAAGATTTCAGCGACGCGGCTCTGCGGCTCGTTCGCGTGTTCCTTGACGCGCTTGACCGCCTCGTCGATTTCGTCGTCCGAGATTTCGGTGGTTTGCGCGGTGCGACGGCGTACCAGCTTGCCCCAGACCAGCGACGCGGTCAGCTGGTCGACCAGCGTGCCGCGGTCGATATTTTGCGCCTTGAGGAAGTTGCTGAGCTGACCTGATTGCATATTATTTTGTTTTTCAATCAGTTGTAAGGCGCTATTAACCTCGGAGTCGCTGGCGGTGACGTTCTGCCGCTTGGCCTCCTGCAATTGCAGTTTCTCGTCGATCAGCGAGCGCAATACTTGCCCGGCGATGCGCTGGCGGGTTTCCTGGCTGTCGGGAATGTTCGACGAGATCATCACCATGCGCATCCGAGAGACCAGGTCGAAAACCGAGATCACCTCGTCATTGACCACCGCGGCGATGGTCATGCCTGGCACCTGGCCGGCCGGCGGCTGCGCTGGCGGTGCGGTCTGCCGGCCCGACGGTACGGCCGCGGCATTGCGCCGGGGCGCCTGCGCCGACGCGGTCGCTGCCACGCACACGGCCGCGAGGAGGAAAAGGCACGAAAACCGGAACACCGCCATCGACCAAAACACCGCCTTCGAACGGCCCTGTCGCCGTCACGGCGTGCAGTTTACACCGTTTGCGCCCGTGGTGTCGCGCCGCGATGGCGGTGCCTGGGATGAAACCGGGAGTGCGAAAGGGATCAGGAGCCGCCGCCGGCGACCGACGCTACGGTGCCGCCGATTTCGCCGAGGTTCTTGAACACGACGCTGAAAAGCACCGATACGCCGGGGGTCACGTCGCCGTTCCGGATACCCGACTGGGTGATTGACCCGACAAACGCCATGCACTCGTCCTGATATACCGCAGCCAGGCTCGCCAGGAGGCTGGTGCTGGTCGCCTGCGGCGTGGCGATGCCGTTGACGATATTGTTGGAGTTGCTGAGGTTGATGGTCTCGCTGCCCACCACCGACCAATAGCGGGTCAGTTTCGACGACACGCTGAAGGTCAGTTGCTGCCGCCTGCCGTAGAGCACGGTCTGGCCGGTTACCGGGTTGGTCACGACCTGGTTCTGCTGCTGCTCCGGGATCAGCAGGTAGTTGACGCCGACTCGCAGGCTCTGTGGCCCGACCGTGGCGCCCACCTCCTGGGTACGGCTGCTCAAGGTGCTGCTGTCGTAGCGGAAGCGATAGAGCAGGTCGAGATACGAGGTTGGCGAGAGCACCACTCGCCCGACGACGTCGGATAGATTGCGCTCCGCGCCCGAACCGGGTGGCAGGAACGGGTTCGGCTGCGCCCGCAGGCTCTGGCCGACCAGCATGCGGTAGCTGCCGCCGTCCTTGTTGTAGAGCCCCAGTTTCAGGCCGTAATCGACCCGCTGACCGGTATCCAGCAGATCGTAGCCGGACAAGCGATCGCGCCGGAACAGATCGGAATCGCGAAACTCGTAGCCGAGGCTGTCTTCGTTCGGGATGCGCCGGCGATTGCCGCCGGCGGGCCCGACATAGGCGCCGATCGTCGGCTCGACCAGCGCCGTCACGTCGTCGCCGCGGCGGATCAGCGGGTAGCCCCATTCCAGCCCGAGTTGCGGGAAGGCGCGGCCGGCGAGGAAATTATGGCCGATGCGCTCCCCGGGCGGCGCCCCGTTCACGGAGAAATAGCTCGACGGCAGGTCGGGGTTCGAAAGTGGGCTGAGATTGCTGACTGAGTAGGCGTCGCCTCGGATGCTGGCCGAGAACTTGTATTGCCCGCCGATCCCGTCCCGGAATGTCTTGCCCCATTCGCTACCGACCGACATGCGCCGCGTCTGGGTCCCGACCTCGCGAACGATGTTGAGCAGGTTGGCGTTGAGTTTCCAGATTCCGCCAAACCCGTCGGGCTCGCTCTGCCAGTTGCGATTGGCGACCGGCAATACGATCGGCTGGGTCGAATCGCCAAGCCCGGGCTGGAGCGGCTGAAACATATAGGCGTTGACGTCAGTCGACGCGCGCCGCTCGAACCCTTCCAGATAGCCGCGGCTGATCATCGCGTTGAGCAGCGGGCTGCCAAAGCCGAACCGCAACAGGTAGGTCTGGTCGGATACTCGTCTCAGGTCGAACCCGGTGCGATAGGTCTCATTGAGGTCCCATACGCCGCTGGTGTTGATGTGGCCCCGCATCTCGTGCGTCGTGGTCTGGGTGCCGCCGGAGCCGACATTGCTGTAATTGATGCTGCCGGTGCCTTCGAGGATGCCGTTGCCAAAGCGCTGGCGATACTGGGCGGCGAGCAGCGGCCCGGCTCGGGAGGTATAGCGCGGCGACAGGGTCAGGTCCTTATCGGGCCCGATCACCCAATAATACGGGACCGACAAATGCAGCCCGGTAGTGTGCGAGTTGCCGAACGACGGCATCAGAAACCCGCTCGCTCGCTTGACCGTCGGATCGGGCATCGACAGGTACGGTACGTAGAACACCGGCAGGCCGTCGATCTCCATGATCGCGTCGTGGAACTCGATCAGCTTTGTTTCCTTGTCGTGGTTGATCTCGCGCGCCTTGACCTGCCACGCCGGCGGCGCGCTGGGGTCGTCCTTGCACAGATCGCACGGTGAATAGACACCGCGCCGCAATTCGGTGCGGTTGCCGTTGGTCCTTCGCGCGGTGTTGGCGGCCAGCCGCGACCGGTCGGCCAGCAGCATCCGCACCGAGGTGGCGAAGGCGTTGTTCAGCGAATCGCGCAACTCCATGAAATCGGCGAAGACAACTTCGCCGGTTGGCTGCAACAGGCTGACATGGCCGGACGCCGTCACCGTATCCGTGCGCTGGTTGTAGCTGACCGTGTCGGCGAGCAGGACCTGGTTGTTCTGCGAGATTTCGACGTGGCCCTTGGCGATGGTCACCGCCAGTTGCTCGTCGTACTGCACCTCGTCCGCTTGGAACAGGACCGGAGCGTTCTGGTTCTGCTGGCTACCGCCGCGCTGGCCCAACTCCGCCGCGGTCGACGCACCCGCGAGCAGGACGCCAACCAGCGCGCCGAGCAGGGCCATTCCTGCACGCCGGGTCGTCGATCGTCCAGGTCGGGGGGAACCTGTCATGCGTGCGTTTTGCTCAGAGATATAGCCGGTTGTCCAGTATTGCGGGAACAGGGCTTGGGAAATAGGCGGATTGATCGGAGCTTCGGCTCATCCATCCTCCAGGTGAAGCAACATCGACGCGCCAAAGATCATGCAGACCCCGGTTGGCGTCCATGCCGCCAGCAATACCGGCACCTTAGCCGACAAGCCGAGAGCGAAGACGATGTCGGAGACGAAATAAAGCAGAAAACTGCTGGCCACGCCGCTGACGATCATCAACGTGGCGCCGCCGCCTCGCTGCATCCGCAGGCTAAAGGTCGCCGCGACCAGCACCATTGCGAAGAACAATAACGGGCGCGCCAGCAGCACGTTGAAGTACAGGCGATGGCGCTGCGCTGAAAAGCCGGATTGTTCGAGCAATGTGATAAATCCAGGCAAATCCCAGAACGACATCGTTTCGGGCGAGGCAAAGCTCTCCTCGATCTTGGCGGCGGTTAGCATTGTCGGTAGCCGCAACTCCGCGAACCGCTCGAACTGTTCGCCGGTGTACCAGCGGGTCCCATCCTTGATCAGCCAATAGCCGTCTTCGAGCCGGGCCGAAGCTGCCTCCACGCGTGAGGTAAATCCCGTCAAACTACTGAAAAAAAATAAAGAGACGCCCTGAAGCTGTAATTCGGATGACGGCAGCTTGATCCCGCGGATGACGACCTGTCCGCCATTGGCGTCGCTTTGGCGTAGCCACAGGCCGGCATTCGATAGCGACAGCTCGCCGCCGCCCTGGCGCAGGTTCCGGCTGTCGAGCTTTTGGTAACTCGCTTCCATCGACGACGCGATCGGGTTGAAGATGGTTACCGCGACGATTCCGACCAGCGTCGCGACCAGCGCGGCGGGGGTCAGGAACTGCCAGACCGACACGCCGGCGGCGCGGGCCACGACCAGCTCGTTGTTTCGGGTCAGCCGCCAGAAGGCGAGCATCGTGCCGAACAGGATCGCGAACGGCATCACCTCCTGCGCGGTGTGCGGTAATTTCAGCGCCGCCATCTCGAACAAGGTCGCCATCGAGACCTGGCTCTTGCCGGCGCCGCGCCGGATCAGCTCGATGTAGTCGACCAGGAAGGTGATCGTCGCCATCGCCCCGAACACGCTACAGAACCACCCGAAGAACTGGCGGGCGATGTAGCCGGAAAGGGTCCTGGAAAGCGGCACCACCGATCGCCCTCCTTTGTTCCGAGGCGGTTAGCGCGCGGCCGCGGCGGCGAAGCCGGGCCGCCACAGGCCGAGTCTCGTCCCGCTTCGCAGCAAAATCCCGAACCCGAGCGCGATCGGCAAGAGGTCGATCAAATACATCAGCACGATGGCTATGCCATAGCGGCTGGACAGGTTCTTGACGCCGATGTCCAGCGACTGGAACACAAACGCCAGTCCGACGGCGAGCAATACTCGGCGGAGCTGGCCACGACGACTGGTTTGCCCCGGCAGCAGGCAGGCGAGCGGGATGATCGCGAAGGCAAAGACCGAAAGCGGCACCGCCAGGCGCTGATGCGCCTCGACCATGAAGCCGTAGCGTAGGGCCGGATGGAGGTCGCTGGGCGGAAACAGCAGCTCGCCCAGAAACCGCTCCTGCGCCTCGCGAAAGCGCACGACCGGTGCGTCGCGCAGGGTGTCGAGATCGAGCGTGTAGCGATCGAAGGTGAGGATCGTCAGTTTGCCGGTCGCCCGGTCGTACTGCTGGCGGTTGCCATTGACCATGATCAGCCGCGAGCCGCCCCCGGCGTCGCTGAATGCGCCCCGGTCGGCGATGATCGTGACCGGCCGCGCCTTGTCGCGCTCGTCATTGATCAACAGCCCGAGCACCTCGCCGCGCTCGTTTCGCGCCCCGATATAGATCGTCAACTTGTCAGAGATCGTCGTAAACGCGCCTTCCCGCAGCAGGCTGGAGACGAACCGGTTGCGGATCTCGAACTGCGCGTCCTTGAACTCCCGGTTCGAGGCGGGGAGGAAATAGGCCGACAGGCTCATCAACACGGCGAAGGCGATCGAAGCGAGTATCAGCACCGGCTTGGCCAAGGCGACCGGGCCGAGACCGGCGGCGCGCATGACCACGAGTTCGCTCTCGCTGCTGAGCCGGTTGAAGATGAACAGGACCGAGATGAACACCCCGATCGGCAGCACGATGTCGAGAAACCGGGGCAGGATAAGCATCGCCAGGTAGAGGAACATGTCGATCGTCATCCCGCGATTGACGATCAGATCGACCAGCCTCAGCGATTGCGCCAGCCACACCGCGGCGCACAACGCTACCGTGACGAAAATCATCACGGCGAGGCATTGCCGCAGAATATAGCGGGTTAGGCTGCTCATCGCGCGCGGATCATAGGTCTCCGACCGCGCCCCTGCCAAAGGCTTTCCCGGAAGCCGGCCCGTCGCCCCGGCCACGGCGCCGTTGACTCGCGGCGGCGCTGCGTCTATCGCGCGCTATCCTCCGCATCGATTCTCCGGGGTTGCGCGATGAAGATCAGCTTTGTCGAGTTCGAGCCGTCCCGCCCGGGCGCGATCGTCGTCGGGGTGTGGGAAGACAAGGCGATGACCGCGCCGGCCCGCCAGCTCGACGAGGCTACCGGCGGCGCTATCACTCGGGCACTCGCCGCCTCGGGCAGGTTCCGAGGCAAAAAGAACGAGCTGCTGCCGATCATCGGCCCGCCCCACATCAAGGCGAGCCGGATCATCGTCGCTGGTCTTGGCAAACCCGAAAGCGTCGATGCGCGGTTGTTGCAGGATCTCGGCGGCACCCTCGTCGTTGACCTCAACACCGCCGGCGAGAGCGCGGCGATGTTGGCGATCGATCTCGGCGACGGCGCGAAGCTGGCAGAAGCGGACGGGTCCGCCCAGCTCGCCTTTGGCGCCGAGCTTCGGTCCTATCGCTTCGACAAATACCGCACCAAGGAAAAGCCGGAGCAAAAACCGACCCTGACCGAATTGTCGGTCGCGACCGCGTCGGCTGGCGAGGCGAGACGCGCGCACGCCGCGCTCGCCGCGACGGCGGAGGCGGTGTTCTTCACCCGCGACCTCGTCTCCGAGCCGGCCAACGTGATCTACCCGGAGACCCTGGCCGAGCAGGTCGCGACGTCGGGCGAATTCGGTCTCCGCGTGGAAATCCTCGACGAGGACCGGCTGCGCGCGATCGGCATGAACGCATTGCTCGCGGTCGGCATGGGCAGCGCCCGGCCGTCGCGGGTCGTCGTCATGGAATGGCACGGCGGGGCCGAGGGGGAGGCGCCGGTGGCGTTCGTCGGCAAGGGCGTCACCTTCGACACCGGGGGCATCTCGATCAAACCGTCGGCCGGCATGGGCGACATGAAATGGGACATGGCCGGGGCCGGAGTGGTGATCGGCCTGATGCGGCTGTTGGCCGCGCGCAAGGCCAAGATCAACGCGGTCGGCGTGGTCGGGCTGGTCGAGAACATGCCGTCGGGCACGGCGCAGCGCCCGGGCGACATTGTGCGCTCGCTGTCGGGCCAGACCATCGAGGTGCTGAACACCGACGCCGAGGGCCGGCTCGTGCTCGCCGACGTGCTGTGGTACTGCCAGGACCGCTTCAAGCCGCGGGCGATGATCGACCTCGCCACCTTGACCGGAGCGATCATCGTCGCGCTCGGCAGCGAGCATGCCGGCCTGTTCAGCAACAACGACGAATTGGCCGAGCACCTGACCGCCGCCGGCAAGGCGGTCGGCGAGCGTCTGTGGCGCCTGCCGTTGACCGAGGGCTACGACCGCGCGATCAACAGCGACACTGCCGACGTCAAGAACATCGGCGGCGACCGCGGCGCCGGCAGCATCCTCGGCGCGCAATTCGTCCAGCGCTTCGTCAACAAGGTGCCGTGGGCGCATCTCGACGTCGCCGGCGTGGCCTGGTCCAAGCGCGACGCGCCGACCGTGCCCAAGGGTGCGACCGCGTTCGGCCTGCGCCTGCTCGACCGCTTCGTCGCCGACTACTACGAAAAACCCGGCGAAGGCTGATCCCGGACTCGCCGGCGTGGCCGAGATCGGCTTTTATCACCTGTTGTCGACACCGCTCGAGCGCGCCTTGCCGCGATTGTTGGAGCGGGCGCGGGCGCAGGATCTGCGCATCGTGATCCGCGCCGCCTCGCCCGAGCGGGTCGAGCACCTGAACGCGCTGCTGTGGACCTATGACGACGCCAGCTTTCTGGCGCACGGCTCGTCGCGCGACGGCAACCCCGAGAGCCAGCCGATCTGGCTCAGCCATCGCGACGAGAACCCCAACGACGCGACCGTATTGTTCCTCGTCGACGGGGTCGAGGCCGAGGATCTGGGCGGGTTCGCGCGCTGCCTCGATCTGTTCGACGGCAACGACGACGACGCGGTCGAGGCGGCCCGCCAGCGCTGGCGTCGCGCCCAAGCCGCCGGCCACGCGCTGACCTATTGGCAGCAGACCGTGACGGGGTGGGAGAAGAAGGGGTGACAGGCTGCGACCGCGGGTAGAGGGTCCGTTTGATTGTAACAAACCGCAGGCATGGTGCGCGTGATCGAAGACTGGGAGGCGCTGCGAACGGGGACGTTACTTATGGCTTATGAGGGGCGCAGATGATTCGTGCGAGTGCCCAATCATACACCCAACCATCTTCGGAATGGTTGCGATATGGTTGCGACCAAAATAGGAGCGCATGCGTATGATTTAACCGCTATCTGCCGCTTCAACGCGCACAGCGGTCTCGCGCTACACGAGAATTGGTTACCCGCGCACTAACCTCTTGACGGAGCGCTACGCGATGTCGATGCTGCAATTGCTCGGCAGGGGCACCGATGCATCGATAGGGGATTACGGACCGCGAGTCTGGGATCAAGATTGCCCTCGATGCCTATTGATCTCGCCGCCAGGCAGCCACAATTCAAACGTTGATAGGGGACGGACCATGGGAAAGCGTGGCCGGAACGGGGGCGGCACAGCGTTGTTGAGGAAGTCATGACTATTACCGCCGCAGCCAAGGCCGTGCCCGAAACCTTCACGGTGAAACTGACGGATAACGGCCGCAACGATCTCGCGATGATCGCAGAGAGCCTGAGTATTACCCTGGATGAGGCACTCAGCCGTGCGGTTGGGACGTATGCTGTCCTCGTCGAACAGGATGGTGCGGGAACCGAAATCATTCTGAAACAGAAAAATGGCGTTCGGCAATCCTTGCCGGTGCGTGAACGGGGGGGAAATGGCGGAAACGGTCGTCACGATTGACTCCGTCCGCCCGCAAATTCAGTCGCCGCCGAGAGAGGGCTCATCTGACGCTACCCCACAGGGTGGAGATCCTCCCGCCGCGCCGCTGTCCCGCGAGCCGATAGTCATCGATAGCGTCAGGCCGACACTTCGGCCAGCCGCCAATCACGGCTGATTGCCATGGCTACGACTGACAAAGGTGGAGGGCCAGAGGGCAAACCGATTGAGGTTGACCCCATAAGGCCACGCCTCGTTGATGAGACTCCAGGATGGATGCGTCATATTTTTGGGCCTGTCGCAGAAGAACTGCGCGTACCCATTGCATTGTTGGTGATCCTAGCAGTGATTGGGGGCGTGCTCTCTGGACTAGGTGTTCCGGCCGCTACGCAAGTTTGGGATTTGGTAAAAGCGATGATCGGCGGGGGTATTGGCGGTAGCCTCGTCGCAAGAAGCGTTAGGGCCGCTCGCGGGCAATAATCGCATACTGCCTTTCGAATGCTCAGTGGGTCCTACCACGACGTCAGCTGTTACAATCAAACTGACTCACTAGCCCGACTGCGGAGCCGGTTGCCGCTGGCCAGGCCGCTCGCTATAACCCGCCTCCCCCCGTCAGCGAGCGAGTCACCCCCATGGCCGTCGAGCGTACCTTGTCGATCATCAAGCCGGATGCGACCCGGCGCGATCTTACCGGCGCGATCAACGACCGGTTCGAGCGCAATGGCCTCAGGATCGTCGCCCAAAAGCGGCTACGACTCAGCCGCCAGCGCGCCGAGCAATTCTACGCGGTGCACGCGGCGCGGCCGTTCTACCACAGCCTCGTCGCGTTTATGAGCTCGGGGCCGGTCGTGGTTCAGGTGCTCGAAGGCGAGGGCGCGGTCGCTCGGAACCGCGAGGTGATGGGCGCCACCGACCCGTCAAAGGCAGCCGCCGGCACGATTCGCAAGGATTTCGCCGAGTCGATCGAGGCCAACTCGGTGCACGGCTCCGACTCGGCCGAAAACGCCGCGCAGGAGATCGCGTTCTTCTTCTCCGCCGATGAGATTTGCCCGTAGAGCGCCGCGGGTCACACCACGAAGACCGCGAGCGCGCCGAGGACGATGATGATCGCGATCAGCGAATATTTGACGAACTTGGTAAAACCGATCCAGGTCTGATAATGCGCCTGGTATTGCGGGTCGGTAGCCGACATGTCGACCTCGTCGAATGGCAGTTGCGTGAACGAGGTATAGCCTAACCGTCGCGCGACGCAAGCGGGCAGCCAAGCCTCTACCGATGCATCTCGGGCGGGTTCAACGCGGCGATGCTGGGCGCCTCCGCGCCGGTGATCACGACCCTGTCGTCGACGATCGCCAGCCGCCCCTCGGCGTAAAGCCGCAATGCCAGCGGATAGATCCGGTGCTCGACGGCGAGGATGCGGGCGGAAAGCGCGGCTTCGTCGTCGTCGCCATGCACCGCCACCACCCCCTGCGCGATGATCGGCCCGGTATCCACCGCCGCCCGCACGAAATGCACGGTGCAGCCGGAAAAGCGCACCCCGGCGGCGAGCGCCTGGCGCTGCGGGTGGAGACCGGGAAAGGCCGGCAATAACGACGGATGGATGTTGACCAGGCGGTCGTGCCAGGCGGCGACGAAATCGTCGTCGAGGAGGCGCATGAAACCGGCGAGCGCCACCAGTTCGACGGCGCTCTCGCGCAACGCCGCATCCGCCGCGGCCGCGAACGCCGCACGATTGGGATGCGGGATGGCGCTATGCGGGATCTCGGCCCGCGCCGCGCGCGCCAGCCCGGGTGCGTCCGGCTGGTTGCTGAGTACCAGCGCGATCTCGGCCGGATAGGAGGGCTCGGCGGCCGCGTCGATCAGCGCTTGCAGGTTCGATCCGCGGCCGGAGATCAGAACCCCGACCCGCAGGCGATTCCGCGCCCGCGGGGCAGACTCCGATTGCCGGTTCCGGCTGTCGATGGCGTCCTCGCCAAAACTGCGCTATGACCGAGGGATCGCGGTCGGGAAGCCGCGAAGATACGGGATCGGGGGCGCATTGCAATGACCCTGCCGCTGGTGTCCGCGGCCGCCGGCGATCAAGGCTACCGGCGCCACGCCGGAGCGGCGCTGCTATTGCTGTTGCTGGTCGGATTCGGGCCAGCCGCCCGGGCGCAGACCGACGACCCCTACACCGAGACGGTCAAGGTCGACGCCGCCGCCGACACCGCCGTCAATGCCCGCGAGCGCGCCCGCGTCGACGGGCAGCGGCGCGCCCTGACCGCGGTCGCCGACCGGCTCGCCGGCGGCCCCGGCAAGGGGAAACTGCCCAGGCTCGACAACAACGCGATCACCGACATGGTGGCGAGCTTCGAGGTCGCGAACGAGCGCGTGTCGGCGGTGCGCTACATCGCCGACTACACCTTCCATTTCCGCCCGGCGGAGCTGCAGAAGGTGCTGAAGCTGGCCGGAATCTCCGCCCCGGATGCCGGCGGGAAGCCGCGCGTCGTGTTGCCGGTGTATCAAATCGGCACCAAGGCGGTGTTGTGGGAAGACCCCAACCCGTGGCGCGAGGCGTGGGCGCAGCGCCAGGCGGGGACGGGGCCGGTGCGGCTAGCGGTGCCGCTGGGCGACGCCAGCGACATCGCCGCGATCGACGCCGACAAGGCTCGCGGGGGTGACGGCGAGGCGCTGACCGCGATCGCCCGCAACAGCGGCACCGACGAGGTGCTGGTCGCGCTCGCGGCGGTGCGCGGACCTTCGGGCCAGCCGGCCGGGCTCGATATCGCGATCCGCCGCTATCGCAACGGACAGCTTGCCGACGACCACACCCAGCTGCTCGACGCCAACCCGGGCGAGAGCCAGCGCGACTTCATGCGGCGCGCGGTCGATGCGATCGCCTCTGCGATCGACAGCGGCTGGAAGAGTCTACCGGCGCCTTCCGACCAGCAGGGCACTCTGTCGGTGGAGATCCCGATTACCGGGCTCGACGACTGGCTCAATCTCCGCCAGCGGCTCTCCGGGGTGCCGGCGATCCGCAAGATCGATCTGCGAGCGCTGTCGCGCCAGGAGGCGGTGATCGAACTCGCCTATATCGGCAATGTCGAGCAATTGACCGCCAGCCTCGGCGAGCTAGGCCTCGAGCTGGTCCGCGGCGATCCGATGTGGCGGATTGCTCGTGCCGGCGCGGCGAGTTCGCAGTGATCCTGGTCGCGACGATGGTAAACGGCCAAACGTGATGAACTCGCTTGGACTCAATCTGCCGAACCTGATCACGTTGGGGCGCCTGCTTTCGGTGCCGCTGGCGATATGGCTGATCCACAGCGGGCGGTATGGCGTCGCGTTCTGGGTATTCGTCGGCGCCGGAGTTTCCGACGCGCTCGACGGGTACATCGCCAAGCGGTTCGATCGCCGCACTCGGCTCGGGGCCTTGCTCGATCCGATCGCCGACAAGGCGTTGGTGGTCAGCGTCTATGTAACCCTGGGCTTCGCGGGGCAGTTGCCGGACTGGCTCGTCATACTCGTGGTGTTTCGCGACGTGATGATCGTCGGCGGCTTCGTGCTGATCCAGGCGACCGCCGCGACGCAGCAGTTCGACCCGCTTTACATCAGCAAGATCAACACATCGCTGCAGATCGCGCTGGTTGCGTTCGTGCTCGCCCGGCTCGGTCTCGACGCCGAAGCCGGGCCGGTGACCTGGGTGCTTATCGTCGCGGTCGCGGCGACGACGGTGCTGTCGGGCGTATCGTATTTCGTGCGCTGGGCCCGCATCGTGACCCGCTCGGAGCCGGCGCTGTGAGCGCGCGCTGGTATCGCGTGCTGTTTTGGCTCGGTGTCGTCCTCTTTGCCGTCGTCGTGCTGAGCCTGGTGCAGAGCATCCTCGTCCCCTTCGCGGTCGGGTTTGTGATCGCCTACGCGCTCGCCCCGGCGGTGAGCCGGCTCGAACGCTGGGGCATCGGGCGCACCTTGGGGAGCCTGATGGTCCTGGTAGTGTTCCTGTTCTGTCTGGCGATGCTGCTGGTGCTGCTGGTGCCGCTGATCCAGGGCCAGATCCTGCAGCTGATCACCAAGATACCGACACTCGTCGCCGTGTTGCAGGATTTGATCGGGCAGCTGGTGTTGCTGTTGCAGGAGCGGCTGCCGGCCGATGAGGTGGCCAAACTGCGCGACCTGCTCGGTGCCAAGCTGGGCGAGGCGCTGACTTGGCTGGCCTCGGTCGTCCAGGGTGTGATCACCAGCGGTTTCGCCATCCTCAACATCGCCTCGGTGATCGTGGTCACGCCGATCGTCGCGTTTTTTCTGCTGCGCGACTGGGACGCGATCGTCGCGTTGATCGATTCCTATCTGCCGCGACAATCGCTCGAAACGCTGCGCGGGCAGGCCCGCCTCGTCAGCGATACGCTGGTGGGATTCATCAACGGCCAGGCGCTGATCTGCCTCATTCTCGCGGCCTATTACGCCGTCGCGCTGACCTTGGCGGGGATCGAGTCAAGCATCGCGCTCGGCGTGCTGATCGGGGTGCTGGGCATCATCCCGATCCTGGGCGTGATGACCGGGCTGGTATTGTCGGTCGGCCTCGCCGTGTCTCAATACGGCACCTGGACGTCGGTCTTTGTTGTCGGTGGGATATTCCTGTTCGGACAGCTGACCGAGGCGAACGTCCTGACTCCGAAATTGCTCGGCGAGCGCATCCACCTGCATCCGGTATGGGTGATTTTCGCATTGTTCGCCGGCGGCACCTTGGGCGGTTTTGTCGGTGTCCTGGTCGCGGTGCCGGCCGCGGCGGTGATCGGCGTGCTGATCCGCTTCGCTCTGCTTCGCTACCGGCGCAGCACGATTTACGACCCGCGCCAGCCTGAGCCGGTGCGCGGGCTGACCCCGTATCGGTGAATAGTCTGGGCCGATGATCCAGCTGGCGATCGACCTAACGCCTCGGCCGGCGCTCGGACGGACGGATTTCCTGCGCTCGGATTGCAACGCCGCCGCGCTCGACTGGATCGATCGATGGCCCGATTGGCCCGCCCCGGCGGTGGCGCTCTATGGTCCCTCCGGCAGCGGCAAGACCCATCTCGCCCATCTGTGGTGCGCGCATGCCGGGGCCGATCTGATCGCCGCGGAGGCCGTGGCCGAGATCGACCCGGCACGGCTGTTCGGCGCGGGGCCGCGCGGGGTAGCGATCGACGAGGCCGAGCGCGCGGCCGAAGCGCCGCTGCTCCACCTCTATAATTCGTGCGTCGAGAATGGCGGCAGCTTGTTGATTATCGCCAGGGAGCCGCCGGCCACGTGGCCGATCGCGCTCGCCGACCTGGCGTCGCGCCTGCGGGCATTGCCGACGGTCGGCATCGCGGCGCCGGACGACGGGCTGATCGCGGCGGTGCTGGTCAAGCATTTCGCCGATCGGCAGTTGCGCGTCGCGCCCGAGATCATCGCCTATCTGCTGCCGCGCATGGAGCGTTCGTTCGCGGCGGCGACGGCGCTGGCCGCCCGGCTCGACCAGCTCGCGCTGAGCCGCGGCGGCGCCGTGACCATTCCGCTCGCCCGCCAAGTGCTGGCCGAGGAACGAGATCAATCTTCGGCGAGCGATTTCGCGGTGACGTAATCGACCAAGGTGTGGCGGGTGCGGCCGAGCATCGACCAGCTTGAGGCGACTTCGAAGCTCGCGCGCACCGCAGTCGGAAACTTGCCCGAGGCGAGCGCGCGATAGCGCCTCGATTCGGGTGCGGCGAGCGTGACCGCCAGCTCGTGCAGTCCCGGATTGTGGCCGATCAACAGCACCGCGCCGTCGCTTTCGTCGAGCCGGGCCAGCCGTTTCAGCAAGGCCGCGCTGTTGGCGAGGTAAAGCTCGTCCTCGACCGCCGAGCGCGGCAGCGGGGCGAAGCCCGCCAGCACCAGCCGCATCGTCTCGCGGGCGCGCGCCGCGCTCGAACACAAGACCAGGTCGACCCCGCCGATCGCGTCGGCGAGATGCTCGCCAACCCGTCGCGCTTCGTCGCGGCCGCGACGGTTCAAGCTTCGTTCGTGATCCTCGACACCCTCGTCCCAGCTCGACTTGGCGTGCCGCAGCAGATGCAGCCGATGCATCGCGACTCGCTCCCGCGTCGGTTCCAGTATGCGTCAGGCCTAATACATGTCCGGCGTGATCACGTTCTGGGGATTGTTGGTCAATAGCGCGGCCCGCATCGTCTCGGCCGATTTGCGGCGGGTGTCGAGCTCGGAATGGGGCGTCAGCCAGGCCGAATGCGGGGTGATCACCAGGCGCCCTTCGAGCCATTCCTCGCGGGCGCGATAGGCGCGCAACAATTCGGGGATCGGTTCGACCGGCGGCTCGACCGGCAGAACATCGAGGCCGGCGGCCGAAATATGGCCGCTGCGCAATAGCGCGGCGAGCGCGTCGAGGTCGATGATCGGTCCGCGCGCATCGTTGACCACCACCGCGCCTTTCGGCAGCAGCGACAGTTGGTCGTGACCCAAGAGGCCCCGGGTCTCGATCGTCAGCGGCGCGTGGATCGACAGATTATTGGCCTGGCGCATCAGGTCTTCGAGCGTCGCGGCGCGCTCGATACCGAGCCCCAATTCGGTCCCGTTCGGGTGCTTCGGATCGTAGAACACGACGCGAAACCCGAACGCCTTGGCGCGCAGCGCCACCGCGGTGCCGATCCGCCCTAGCCCGATGATGCCGAAGGTCAGCGTGCCCAGCCGCTGGATCATGTCGTGGTGAAACGACCGCCACGGCGCCGGCGGTTCGTGGCGCTGGTACTCGTGGTGCAGCAAAATGCCGCGGCGCAGGGTCAGGGCCAATGCGATCGCGTGGTCGGCGACCTCGGTGGTACCGTAATCGGGCACGTTGCAGACGAGGATGTTGCGCGCCGCCGCCGCCGGGCGGTCGAGCTTGTCGTAGCCGACGCCCATGCGGACGATCGCGCGCAATTTGGGAAAGCGCGCGAGATCGGCGCCGGTCACGGCGAAGCCCATGATCATCAGCCCGTCGGCCGCGGCGCAATCGGCGTCCGACAACTCGGACAACGAAGCAGTGTCGCGCTTGAGGATGTTGACGTCGCCGCCGAGCACGCCGCGTTCGATCTCGTCGGGCTGCTGGCGCGCTTCGGGATAGAGGATGGTGATCGGCATGGAGGCTTCCTCCGTCGCGGCGGGCTCAGGCCTGCGCGACCTTGACGGGTTGGCGCGATGCAGCCGAGCGCACGATCGCCTCGAACACCGCGACGCCGTGTAATACCTGCTCGGGCGGGATCGGGTAAGGCTTGTCGCCGTTGATCGCGCCGGCGAAGGCTTCGAGCTCGGCCAACAGCGCGTTGAAGCCGCGGTGCTCGATGATCTCCGGCGGGAGGGCGACATTGCGCCCGGTCGGCGGGCCGGACGGCGTCGGGGTGAAATGGAAATCGAGATTCGGGGTCAGCAACTGGCCGCTTCCCTTGGTGCCGAACACGGCGAGCCGATAGCTGACCGTGGTGACGAGGCTGCATACCATCGACGCCGACATGCCGTTTTTCATACCGAACATGACGCTGGTGGTATCCTCGGCGTCGTAGACGACGGCGCGGCGGAGGCTCGTCGCGTAGACCTCGTCGATAAAGCCGAACAGGTGGATCAGCGCGTCGACATTGTGGACGCCGAGCGCGGTCATCCCGCCGGCCGGCGCCTCGTGCTGGGTCGCGCGCCACGATCCGCTGGCCATGAACAGGCCCGCCGGGGTGTTCTGCTCGGCATGGCAATGGGCGATCGTGCCAAGCCTGCCATCGTCGATACGCGCCTTCAATTCCTTCATCCCGGGGTGAAAGCGACGGGGATAGGCGACGCCAAGCGCCACCCCGGCCCGCTCCACCGCGTCGAGCGCGCGCGCCGCGCTGTCGCGGTCGAGCGCGAACGGCTTCTCCATGAACACGTGCTTGCCGGCGGCGGCGATGCGCGCGACCTGGGCGGCGTGCTCGGTATGGGGTGTGGCGCACACGACCGCGTCGATAGTGGGGTCTGCGAGGATCGAATCGAGATCGTCTTTCAACGCGATGCCGTGGCCGGCGCAGAAGGCCTCGGCCTTGGTCCGGGTGCGGGTGGCGCCGGCGGTAAAGCGAATCGCCGCGCTGTTGCCCTGCACCGCATTGACCAGCATCCGCCCCCAATGGCCGATGCCAACGATCGCCGCGCGAATCATTTCCGTCCTCCGCCGGTGCCCGGTGTACCCGCCCGGGTTCTACACCGGGAATATCGCTGCGGCCACGCTCCTTGGCTCCGCCGCGCCGCGGGCATGACAGATTCGTCGCGGCGCTGTAAAATCATCGCGGTAACCTGCCAGTATGGCTCGAGCAGGAGAACCCCGGTGAATACAGGCGCCCAAGTAGTCGATTTACGGTCGGCCGATCCGCTGTCGCCGGCGCGCTTTATCAATCGCGAGTTGTCCTGGCTCGCCTTCAACGAACGCGTGCTCGCCGAAGCGGAAAACCGCCGTCATCCGCTGCTAGAGCGGCTGCGTTTTCTGTCGATCTCCGCGAGCAATCTCGACGAGTTCTACATGGTGCGGGTGGCCGGGCTCAAAGGCCACCACATCGCCGGCATCAAGAGCGTGAGCCAGGACGGCTTGACCCCGGCCCAGCAGCTCGACGCGATTCACCAGCGCGCCGGCAAGTTGATGGAAGATCAGCAGGTGATCTGGCTGGCATTGCGGCAGGAGCTCGCCGCCGAGGGCATCGCCGTGATCGAGCCCACCGATCTGGAGCCGGGGGACCGCTCCTGGCTCGAAGAGCGGTTCATGGCCGACATCTTCCCGGTGTTGACGCCGCTGGCGATGGACCCGGCGCACCCGTTTCCGTTTGTCGCCAATCGCGGGTTCGGCCTCGCCTTGCAGATCGAGCGGGTCGGCGATTCGATCCGCTTGCAGGCGCTGATCTTGATCCCGGCCTCGGTCGACCGCTTTATTCGCCTGCCGGGCACGCGCGTCCGTTATCTGCCGGTCGAGCAGATGATCGCGCTGTTCCTGGACCGCCTGTTTCCGGGTTTTGCCGTGGTGGCGCGCGGGGTGTTCCGGGTGCTGCGCGACAGCGAGGTCGAGATCGAGGAGGAGGCCGAGGATCTCGTCCACCTGTTCGAGACCGTGCTCAAGCGGCGCCGGCGCGGTCACGTCATCCTCCTCGGCGTCGACGCGCAGATGCCGGGCGCGCTGCGTCAGTTTCTCAGCGAGAAGGTCGATGCCGCCCCGGGCGACGTGTTCGCCAGCGCCGGCATCCTTGGCCTCGACGATATCAAGGAGCTAATCAACGACGAGCGGCCCGAACTGGTCTTCACCCCGTACAACCCCCGCTTTCCCGAGCGTATCCGGGACTTTGGTGGGGATTGCTTCGCCGCGATCCGGCAAAAGGACATAATCGTCCATCATCCGTACGAGAGCTTTGACGTCGTCGTGCAGTTCCTGCGGCAGGCGGCGCGCGACCCGGCGGTGGTCGCGATCAAGCAGACGCTCTACCGCACTAGCGACGACAGCCCGATCGTGCGCGAATTGGCCGACGCCGCCGAGGCCGGCAAGTCCGTCACCGCGATGATCGAGTTGAAGGCACGCTTCGACGAGGAGGCGAACATCCGCTGGGCGCGCGATCTGGAGCGTGCCGGGGTGCAGGTCGTATACGGCTTTCTGCAATTGAAGACCCATGCCAAGGTGTCGCTGGTGGTGCGGCGCGAGGGCGGCGAATTGCGCTCCTACGTCCATTTCGGCACCGGCAATTACCACCCCTATACCGCCAAGGTGTACACCGACCTGTCGTTCTTCACCTGCGATCCCGGCCTGTGCCACGATGCCGCCCGGCTGTTCAATTTCATGACTGGCTACGCTCGCCCGGCCAGCCTCGAAAAGATCGCGGTGGCGCCGATCAATATTCGCACCCGACTGTCCGAATTGATCGAGGCCGAGATCTCCCATGCGAGGACCGGGCGGCCGGCGCAGATCTGGGCGAAGATGAACGCGCTGGTCGATCCCGCGATCATCGACCTGTTGTACAAGGCCTCTCAGGGCGGGGTCAGCATTGATTTGGTCGTCCGCGGCATCTGCTGTCTGCGGCCGGGGGTGCCCGGGATATCCGAGAACATCCGGGTCAAGAGCATCGTCGGCCGTTTTCTCGAGCATGGCCGCATCATCTGCTTTGGCAACGGCAACCGGCTGCCCTCCGATCAGGCCAAGGTGTTCATCAGCTCGGCCGATTGGATGCCGCGCAACTTCGACGGCAGGGTCGAGGCGCTGGTGCCGATCGAAAATCTGACCGTGCATCGCCAGGTGCTCGATGAAATCATGGTCGCCAATTTGCGCGACACGATGCAAAGCTGGAACCTCGCGCCCGACGGGACGTATGCACGGGCGGCGAGCGATGAGGAGGGTTTCTCGGCCCACACCTATTTCATGACCAATCCGAGCCTGTCCGGGCGCGGCAAGGCGTTGCGCCGCCGTCCGCCCCGTGTGGTCGCGGGCTGAGAAATTGAGCGCGCCGCCCCGCTGATGCCCGATCACGCCGCGAACGTCCCCGAAGGCCGCATCGCCGTCGTCGATGTCGGGTCCAACTCGTTGCGCCTCGTGGTGTTCGAGCGGCTTGGCGCGGCGCTGTTGCCGCTGCTCAACGAAAAGGTCATGTGCGGGCTGGGACGCGGCATCGCCGACACCGGCCGGCTCAACCGCGACGGCGTCGAACTCGCGCTCGCCAATATGCAGCGTTTTGTCACGCTCGCTCGCGGGCTTGGGGTTGACCATCTCGCGATCATCGCCACGGCCGCCGTGCGCGAAGCCACCGACGGCGTAGCCTTCGCCGAAATGATCGAACGCCTGTGCGGCGTCCAGGTACGGATCATCGACGGGGTGGAAGAGGCGCGGCTGTCGGCGACCGGGGTGCTCGCCGGTATTCCGGACGCCGACGGAGTGGTCGGCGATCTTGGCGGCGGCAGCGTCGAATTGGTCCGCGTCGGCGGCAGCGGCGGCGCACCGGCGATCGGCGCCGGCGTTACCCTGCCGCTCGGGCCATTGCGCCTCGCCGAACAGGGCGACAACCGCAAGGGAATCGCCGAAACCATCGAACGGGTGGTGGCCGGCACCGCGATATTGCGCGAGGCGTCGGGAAAGACGCTCTACCTCGTTGGCGGCGCGTGGCGCGCCATCGCGCGCCTGCACATGGAGCAGGCCCGCTATCCGCTGCACATCATCCACCAGTACACGATCACCCGGGCCCAGGCGGAATCCTTCCTCGACATCGTTGCCCGGCTGTCGCGGCGCTCGCTCGAGCGAATCACGACGATCAACCGCAAGCGGCTCGAAGTCGTGCCGATGGCGGCGACGATATTGCGCCGCCTGGTCGCGGCTGGCCGGCCGGAGCAGTTGGTGTTTTCCGCCTTCGGTCTGCGCGAGGGGTATGCCCACGGGCTGCTGCCGGCCGAGCCGCGTCTCGATCCGCTGGTCGCAGCGTGTATCGGGGTCGCCGGGAGCCAGAGCCGTTCGCGCAGCGATGGTGATCGGCTGCAGGCCTGGACCGCGCCGCTCTTCCCGGCATTGTCGGGGTCTGCGCGACGACTCCACCGCGCGGCCTGCTGGCTCAGCGACATCGCCTGGGCAGAGCATCCCGATTATCGCGCCGAGCACGCCTTTACTCGCAGCCTGCGCATGCCGGTCGGCGCGATCGGTCACGCCGAGCGGGTGTTCATCGCCTCGGTACTGCATGCCCGCTATGGCGGTGCGGCGGACGATCCGATCCGGGCGGCGACCCGGCCGCTGCTCGACGACCGCGCCGCGGGCGAGGCGCGCAGCCTCGGCCTTGCGCTGAGGCTCGCCTACACGCTGTGCGGCGGCGCTCTCGACTTGCTCGCCGGAGTGCGGCTGGTCCGCGAGGATGACGGGCTCGTGCTCGAACTTCCGGCGTCGGGAAGCCTGTTTACCGGCGAAGCGGTGCAGCGGCGGTTCGACGCGCTCAGCCGCGCGCTCGGGCTCGGCGCTCGGTCGACGCGGCGGCGCAGCCCGAGCCCGGTGCCGGCCTGATCCGGCGGCTACGCGGCCTCGCCGTCGCCCAGCGCTACCAGCTCGATGCGGTTGCGGCCGGCGGTCAGGGCCAGCCTACCGTGCTTGAGCGCCAACGCGTCCTTGCCGAACACGTCGCGACGCCACCCGGATAGGGCCCGCACCGGGGCTCCGTCATCGGCTGCAATCGACTCGATGTCGTCGGCAGAGGCGACCAGTTTTTGGGCGACGCCAAAATCCTCGCAGCGCTGCTTCAACAACACGCGCAACAATTCGATCAGTGGTCCGAGCCCGGACGGGGTCTCGGCTTTCGCCGGCAGCAATTCCTCTGGTAATGGGTCGGCCAGCCCCTGCGCGACGGCATCGAGGATGTCGCGTCCCAGCCGGCCTTCGGCGATGCCCTTGCCGAGGCCGCGGGTGCGCGCCAGCGCCTCGATCGAGCGCGGCGCGTGGGCCGCGATCTCGATCACCGCCTCGTCGCGCAGGATCCTGCCGCGCGGCAGGTCGCGCTGCTGCGCCGCGGTCTCGCGCCACCCGGCCAGCGCCCGCAGCACGCCGAGGAACTTCGGTTCGGCGCGGCCGCGCAAGCGAAATCGGCGCCACGCCTCTTGCGGGTCGGCGCGATAGATCGCCGGATCGACCAGCCCCGCCATCTCTTCGGCGAACCACTCGGCGCGGCCGTTTTGCTCCAGCTTCGACTGCAACCGCTCGTAGGCGGTGCGCAAATGGACGACGTCGGCGAGACCATAACTGATCTGCCGTTCGGTCAGCGGACGAAGCGACCAGTCGGTGAAACGCGAGGCCTTATCAAGGCTCGCGCCCGCCAGCTTCTTGACAAGCGTCTCATAGCTGACCGCGTCGCCAAACCCGCACACCATCGCCGCGATCTGGGTATCGAAAACCGGGTGCGGCACCTCGCCCGCGAGCTGAAAAAAGATTTCGAGGTCCTGGCGGGCGGCGTGAAACACTTTGAGCGTCGCCGGGTCGCTCATCAATGCGAGCAGCGGCGCGAGGTCGATGCCGTCGGCGAGCGCGTCGATCGCGGCCGCTTCCGCCGGCCCGGCCACCTGCACCAGGCAGAGGATCGGCCAGTAGGTGCGCTCGCGCATGAATTCGGTGTCGACGGCGACGAACTCGGCGCCTTTCTGCCGCGCGCAAAACTCAGTTAGCGCCTCGGTATCGGTGATCAGGCTCATCGCTGAGAGGAATACCCCCGTAAACCGCATGACCGCGACTGGCGCGGTCGCTCACACCCCATAATCTACAACAGATTGCGGTAGCGGCCGAGATATTTCACTACATCTCGATGGATTGCCTCACTAGGCGTAAGGCGCTCAGCCTCGCGGCAGCAACGACTGCGCCTCTTGCCACAGGCGGGCGACGATCTCGCCGGCCGGCTCGGCCCGGGCCAGAGCGGCGGCCTGGCCGGCCCAGGCCTGCATGCGGTGGACATCACCCGCCCTGCCACCGGCCTCGCGCATCGCCGCGGTCAGGCCGCGCTGCACCGGATAGGGTGCCGGCGCGGGCGCCTCGATCGCGCCGGCGGCCCGGGCGTAATTGGTCGCGATCGACCGGCCGAGGCGGCCGGAAAAGGCGCGGGTCGGCATCGTCGCCTCCGGCTCCAACTCGATCAGCGCGTCGGCCCAGGCCGGGCTGGTCCGCGCCTCCGGCGCGCGCAGGAACGCGGTGCCGATCTGGACCGCGCTGGCGCCGAGGGTCAGCGCTGCGGCGATGCCGCGACCGTCCGCGATGCCGCCGGTCGCGATGATCGGGACCGACACCTTGTCGGCGAGGCGCGGTACCAGCGCGAACAGCCCGACCGCCTGTCGCTCGGCGGCATCGCCGTCGAAGGCACCGCGATGCCCGCCGGCTTCGGAGCCTTGCGCCACGATCGCGTCGGCGCCGGCCGCCTCGGCCGCGCGCGCTTCCGCGAGCGTGGTGACGCAGGCGAACCAGGCAATGCCGCGCCGCTTCAACGCGGCGACGAACGCTTCTGGAAACAGCCCCATGATCGACGACACGACGCGCGGCGCCGCTTTCAGCAAGGCGGCGCATTGCTCTTCGAAATCGAGCGGCACCGCGTCGCCGGCCTCCGCCGGCACCGGTGGGCCCCATTGCCCGAGAAAATCCCGCACCTGGCGCTCGTGCGCCGGGTCGCGGCGGGTCGGCGGGTCGGGCACCCACAGATTGATCTGGAACGTGCCGTTGCTCTGGCCGCGGAACTGGTCGGCCCAGGCGTCGATCCCGGCCGGCACCGTCATCAGCGCGCCGAGCCCGCCCATCCCGCCGGCGTTGGCGACCGCGGCGGCGAGGGCCGCCGGGCACGCACCGGCCATCGGCGCTTGCAGGATCGGCGCGCCGAGGCCGAAATGCCGGCAAAATGCCGCGGCGCGGCCGCGGGCAGTGTCGGCGGCCTGGGACGGTTCGGGCATTTTCGGCCTCCGCGGCGGGTGGTGATGCACAAAGATTAGGCGCTGCCGGATCGCTTCTCAATTCCGCCCTCGAACGCAAGGGGATTGCTTCGCCGCGCTCGCGATGACATTGGAAGCGGATCGAACGCGGGTCAAAGTCAGGACACGGCATCAATGCACGCCTATCGCACCCATACCTGCGGCGCCTTGCGCCTCGCCGCCGCGGGCCAGACCGCGCGGCTGTCGGGTTGGGTGCATCGCAAGCGCGACCACGGTCAATTGTTGTTCGTCGATCTGCGCGACCATTACGGCGTCACCCAATGCGTGATCGACGTGTCGTCGCCGCTGTTCGCCGCCGCCGATGCGTTGCGGCTCGAAAGCGTGGTGACGATGACCGGCCGGGTCACCGCGCGGTCCGACGACACAATCAACCCCAAGCTCGACACCGGCGAGGTCGAGCTGGTGATCGCCGAGATCACGATCCAGTCGACCGCCGAGCCGTTGCCGTTTCCGGTCAACATCGACGCCGAATATCCCGAGGAAATGCGGCTCGCCTATCGCTTTCTCGATCTGCGGCGCGAGGCGGTGCACGCCAACATCATGCTGCGCTCGCGGGTAATCGCCTCGATCCGGCGGCGGATGCTCGAACAGGGCTTTACCGAGTTCCAGACGCCGATCTTGACTGCCAGCTCGCCCGAGGGCGCGCGCGATTACCTGGTGCCGAGCCGGCTGCATCCCGGCACGTTCTACGCGCTGCCGCAGGCGCCGCAGCAGTTCAAGCAATTGCTGATGGTGGCCGGGTTCGACCGCTACTTCCAGATCGCGCCGTGCTTTCGCGACGAGGCGAGCCGGGCCGACCGCTCGCCCGGCGAGTTCTACCAGCTCGATTTCGAAATGTCGTACGTGACCCAGGAGGACGTGTTCGCCGCGATCGAGCCGGTGTTGCACGGCGTGTTCGAGGAGTTCGGCGAGGGAAGGGCGGTCAGCCCGTTGCCGTTCCGCCAGATCTCGTACGCCGACGCGATGCTCCTCTATGCCAGCGACAAGCCCGATCTGCGCAACCCGATCGTCATGCACGACGCGACCGAGAGTTTCCGCGATTCCGGCTTCAAGATTTTCGCCAATATGATCGCCGGCGATCCGAATGTGCGGGTGCGGGCAATTCCCGCGCCGACCGGCGGCAGCCGCGCTTTCTGCGACCGGATGAACGCCTGGGCGCAATCCGAGGGTCAGCCGGGACTCGGCTATATCTTCTTCCGTGACGGCGAGGGGGCGGGTCCGGTGGCACGCAATCTCGGGCCGGAACGGACCGAGGCGATGCGTGGCGATCTCGACCTTGGCGACGGCGACGCGGTATTTTTCGTATGCGGCGTGCCCCGGGTGTTCGCCCAATTCGCTGGCGCGGCACGGCTCAGGATCGGTCAGGAACTCGGCCTGACCGCCAAGAATTGTTTCGAGTTCTGCTGGGTCACCGATTTCCCGATGTACGAGAGGAACGAGGATACCGGGCAGATCGAGTTCAGCCACAACCCGTTCTCGATGCCGCAGGGCGGGCTCGAGGCGCTCGAAACCCAGGACCCGCTGACGATCAACGCCTATCAGTACGACATCGTCTGCAACGGCATCGAACTGTCGTCGGGCGCGATCCGCAACCATCGCCCCGACATTATGTACAAGGCGTTCGCGATCGCCGGCTATTCGGCGGCTGAGGTCGAGGCGCGCTTTGGCGGCATGCTCAACGCCTTCAAATACGGGGCGCCGCCGCATGGCGGCTCGGCGCCGGGAATCGACCGCATCGTCATGCTCCTGGCCGACACCCCGAACATCCGCGAGATCGTCGCCTTCCCGATGAACCAGCAGGCCCAGGATCTGTTGATGCAGGCGCCGGCCGCGGTGCCGCCCGAGCGCTTGAAGGAATTGCACATCCGGCTCGATCTGCCGCCGCCCCGCGTTCCGCGCTCGTAAGGGCGCATATTCGCAGTTCTTGCCGCGCGCGGTGGTTGTCGGCATAGATGGCAGCACCGATTTAACGGCATGGCTCGTGCAACGGCGTGCTGGGTGCGCGGCCGCGGCATGCTATCTGATCCGGTCGCCATACCCCTTGGGGAGTCTTAACGTGATGATGCAGCGGTTGCTCGGAGCTTGCGCGCGCGGTATTGCCGCCGGAGCCGCCGTTTGGGTCGGACTCGGGATGGCGCCGGCCGGTGCCGCCGAAATCGTGCCGCATCGGGCGCTCTACACGATGACCCTGGGAACGGCGCGCAACGATTCCGGCGTCGCCGCGGCGCGCGGGACCATGGCCTATCAGTGGGGCGAGACCTGCGACGGCTGGACCGTCGAACAGCGCTATCGGCTGACGATGAGCTATGCCGAGGCGCAGGACGTCGAGATCGTCTCCAATTTCGTGACGTGGGAATCCAAGGACGGGCTGCATTACCGCTTCAATCAGCGCGAGACCCGCAACGGCAAGGTCGATCAGGAGATCCATGGCGAGGCGACCCTCGATGGGAAGGGCAAGGGCGGCGTCGCCGAATTCACCAAGCCCAAGCCGCAGACCATGCAACTGCCCGGCGGCACGATGTTTCCCAGCGCGCACACGATCATGCTGATCGACGGCGCCAAGACGGGTGAGAATTTCGTCTCGCGCCGGGTCTTCGATGGCGCCACGGTCGAGACCGCGGTGCTGGTGTCGGCGGTGATCGGCCCCGGGATCGCGGCGGATCCCGAGGCCGGCAAGAAGAGCCCGCTGTTGCAGCGCCCCGGCTGGCGCGTGCGGCTCGCGTTCTTCCCCGCCGACGAAAACGCCGAGAAGCCGGATTACGAGCTCGGCATGCAGCTCCTCGATAACGGCGTGTCGCGCGACATGCTGATCGACTACGGCGAATATTCGATCCGTGCGACGCTCGACCAGATCGAGGCATTGTCAAAGCCCCATTGCTGACCCGGCCGGCACCCGTAAACGCTGCGCCGTGCTAGCGATCCCGCGCGGTCGGCGCGGTGGGAGACAGCGAGCGGCCGAGCAGCACCGCCTCGTCGCCGTGGCGCTCGCGAATGTCGTCGATCGCCTGCGATAGCCGGCGGGAACGTCCCTGGTCGCGGTCGAACAGGGTTGGCAAATCGGCGCGGCCGGCATCGACCAGCTGATCGGCGGCGACGCCGATTAGGCGAAACCAGGTGGCCCCGTCGGCCTCGCCGGCGAGCATCCGGTTCGCGGTCTGAAACAATATCTCGGCGAGCTGGGTCGGGTCGGCGAGGCGGCGCGAGCGGGTGCGGATACGAAAATCGGCGGTCTTGAGCTTTAGCGAGACCGTGCCGGCGGCGAGGGCGGCCTGCTTCAGGCGCGCCGCGACCTTCTCGCATAGCGGCCACAGCGCATGCGCCAGGGCGGCGGCATCGGCTTCGTCGCGGCCGAAGGTGGTCTCCGCCGAGATCGACCGCGCCGCCGATGACGGCTCGACCGGGCGGTCGTCCTCGGCGCGGGCGAGCCGGGCGAGGCGGGCGCCGATCCGTCCATAGCGCAACGCCATGTCGCGGTCGTCGAGCGCGCGCAACTGACCGATCAAGGTGATGCCGTCGGCGGCGAGGCGCCGCTGCATCGCCGCCCCGACCCCCCACAGCATCCCGACCGGCTTGTCGGTTAGAAATCCCGGGGCCTCGGCCCGGCCGATCACTGCGAAGCCGCGCGGCTTGTCGAGGTCGGAGGCGATCTTGGCGAGGAACTTGTTGTAGCTGAGACCGATCGACACGGTGATCCCGAGCGTGGTTTCGATCCGCCGGGCGAGGGTGGCGAGAAGCTGCGCCGGAGAGGCCCCGTGCAATCCCTCGGTGCCGCCAAGATCGAGGAACGCCTCGTCGATCGACAGCGGCTCGACCAGCGGGGTCAGGCGTCGCATCTCGGCGCGCACGGCACGGCCGACCTCGCGGTATTTCGCCATGTCCGGGCGGATCACGATCGCGTGCGGGCAGGCGGCCAGCGCCTTGAACATCGGCATCGCCGAGCGGATGCCGTACATCCGCGCGACATAGCAGCAGGCCAGCACGACGCCCCGTTGTCCGCCGCCGACGATGACCGGGCTGTCGGCCAGTTCGGGCCGGTCGCGTTTTTCGACCGTCGCGTAAAATGCGTCGCAATCGAGATGGGCGACCTTGAGGCTGGTGAGCTCGTCATGCGCGACGAGGCGCGGCGAGGCACAGTCGCCGCAGCGCTCGGGAGCCGTCTCGGCCTCGCCGGTCGGCCGGGTCAGGGCGCCGCAATCCCGACACAAGATCGTCACCCCGAATCCTCCGGCGGCCACAGCCAGGCGGCGCCTCGCACCCCGCTGGAATCGCCATGCGCCGGGGGCAACAGGCGGGTCGTCACCTCGTCGGAAAAAACATGCCGCGGCCACAGGCGAGGCACCTCGCGATAAAGCTCCGTCATCGCCGAAAGCCCACCGCCGAGCACGATCGCGTCGGGGTCGAGCAGGTTGATGACGCTGGCCAGCGCGCGGGCGAGGCGTTCGGCATGGCGGGCGACGCTAGCGCGGCACGCCGGTTCGCCCGCCCGTGACGCCGCCGCGATCGCCGCCGCGGACAATTCGCCGCCGCCACGGCGCCGGTGATCGGCGGCGAGCCCGGGTCCCGATAGAAAAGTCTCGATGCAGCCCGAGCGGCCGCAATAGCATCGCGGCCCGGGGCGTTCGTCCGGCTCCGGCCAGGGCAGCGGGTTGTGTCCCCATTCGCCGGCGATCGCATTGGCGCCGACCACGATCCTGCCGTCGATGACGATGCCGCCGCCGACCCCGGTGCCGAGGATCACGCCGAAAACACAGTCTAGACCGGCCGCCGCGCCATCGGTCGCCTCGGACAGGGCAAAGCAGTTGGCATCGTTGGCGAATCGCGCGGGCCGGCCGATCGCGGCCGCGACGTCGCCGGCAAGCGGTCGGCCGATCAGCCAGGTCGAGTTCGCGTTCTTGACCCGCCCGGTACGGCCGACGATCGTCCCCGGGATGCCGATTCCGACCGGTATCGCTCCCCGGGCACTGACGTCGGCCTCGCGCTCGATCGCGTGGACCAGATCGGCGATCGCCGCGACCGTTGCGGCGTAATCGCCGGTGGGCGTGACGAGCCGGCGACGGACCCGCACGGTGCCGGCGCGGTCGATCAGCGCGGCCTCGATTTTGGTGCCGCCGAGATCGATGCCGATGCGATACCCAGCAGTCATTTCCCTGCTCTCGCGGGCGCGCCCTAGACATGGCCCGGGTGCGCTGATTCTGCAAACGCGTTACCCCGTCCGCCCCCGCGCTAGTTACCAATTGTTAAGCCGATGCGCCTAGAACGAAGCGGTGTTGGGAGTGGACCAGGCAGCCGGACGCTGAGCCGAGGGGGTATCCGCCCCCAGCTGACCGCAGCATATCGGGGCTAGGCAACGAATGACTTTCCAGGCGATGAACGGCGTAGAACGTTCTGATCACGGCGCGGCGAAAAAGGTGTTGATCGTCGAAGACAACGATCTAAACATGAAGCTATTCAACGATCTCCTTGAGGCGCACGGCTACCACACCTTGCGGACCAAGGACGGCATCGAGGCGCTGCAGATGGCGCGCCAGCATCGCCCCGACCTGATCTTGATGGATATACAGCTCCCCGAGATATCCGGTCTCGAGGTCACCAAATGGCTCAAGGAAGATGAGAGTCTTCGTCAGATTCCGGTAATCGCGGTGACCGCGTTCGCGATGAAGGGCGACGAAGAAAAAATTCGCGAAGGCGGCTGCGAGGCCTATATCGCCAAACCGATCTCGGTGCTCGGGTTTCTGCGCACCGTCGAGCGTTTCCTGTCGTGAACGCGCATCGCGTCCGCAGTCGCCGCGGGGTCGTATCGCCATGACCGCCAGAGTGCTCGTCGTCGACGACGTCGAACTCAACGTCAAGCTGCTCGAAGCCAAGCTGTCGAGCGAGTACTTCGAGGTCATCTCCGCGTTCAACGGGCTGGCCGCGCTCGATCTCGCCGAGGCCGATCCGCCCGACATCATCCTGCTCGACGTGATGATGCCGCGGATGGACGGGTTCGAGGTTTGCCGGCGGTTGAAGGCAAACCCGCGCACGGCCGACATTCCCGTCGTCATGGTGACGGCGCTGTCCGATGTTGCCGACCGCCTGCGCGGTCTGGAGGCGGGCGCCGACGATTTCCTGACCAAGCCAGTCAACGACATCGCCCTTTTCGCGCGCGTCCGCTCGCTTGTCCGGCTCAAGCGAATGATGGAGGAATTGCGCCTGCGCGAGGAAATCTGCGGCCGGTTCGGCAGTCGCGGCGGCGAGGCTGGGGCAATCGAGGACACCAGTTCGGCATGCATCATGCTGCTCGAAGAGCGCGGCTTTGGGGCCACTCGTATCGCCGACACCTTGGCGCCGATCGCCAAGTCGGTGGTGCGGGCGAACGATTGCGCCGAGGCGGCGGCCTTGCTCGACTGCTCGATCGAGCTGATCATCGCCAGTCTGTCGATGCCCGACGGCGACCCCCTGCGGCTGGTTTCGCAATGGCGCGCGACCGAGGCGTTTCGCCAGTTGCCGATCCTGCTGCTCGCCAATGAAGGCGAATTGGCGCAGCTCGCCAAGGGGCTCGATCTCGGTGCCAACGACTATCTGATCCGGCCGGTCGACCGCAACGAGCTGTTGGCCCGCGCGCGCACGCAGATTCGCCGCAAGCGATTGCAGGACCAGCTCAGGGAGAACTATCGCCGCAGCCTGTCGCTGGCGCTGACCGACGAATTGACTGGGTTGTACAACCGGCGCTACGTGCTCGCCCATCTCGACGAGTTGGTCGCGCGCGGCCGGGACTGCGCCGACACCGCGCTGATGATGTTTGATATCGACCATTTCAAGAGCGTCAACGACCAGCACGGCCATCCCGCCGGCGACGACGTATTGCGGCAGCTCGCCGCCCGAGCGTTGCGCGGGGTTCGCAGCGTCGACTTGGTTGCCCGGTTCGGCGGCGAGGAATTCGTCGTGGTGATGCCTGAGACCACGCTGCCGGCCGCGATCGCCGTCGCCGAGCGCCTGCGTGCCGCGGTGGCTGGTGAGCCGTTCATTCTGCAAGCCAACGCGCAGGCGCTGCCGGTGACGATTAGCATTGGCGTCGCCGTCGTCGCGGATGGCGGGGATACGGTGGAAAAGCTGCTGAAGCGAGCCGACGACGCGCTTTATGATGCCAAGCACGCCGGCCGCAATCGGGTCATGAGCCAATCGAACCAGCTGGCGCGCCTGCAGCCGGCACCGCCGATCTCGATCGCGATCGCGTCCTGATCTCCCGGGCTGTCCGCCCGGGGAGCCTCTATTTTATCTTCGCTTCCTTGAAGACGACGTGCTTGCGCGCGACCGGGTCGAACTTTTTCAGTTCGAGCTTGGTGGTCTTGGTCCGCGGATTTTTCTTGGTGACATAGAAAAATCCGGTGTCGGCGCTGCTGACGAGCTTGATCAGAACGGTATTGGTCTTGGCCATCGGCGGATCTCGCAGAATTCAATTCTGGCGTGATCGGGAAGATAGCGTGCCGGCCGCCCCTGTCAAGGAAGGCCCTGTCGGACCGGGGCGCGCCACGTTGGTGGAGCCCCCCGATGGGCGCAACACCTGGCTGTAGAGCGCCGGGTCGCCGAGCAGGCGCTCGGCGACCTTGAGGTCGACGGGCGGGCTGGTGTGCCGCGGCGGGCAGGATTGGCGCAGATCGGCCCATGCCCGCTCGTCGCGGTTCGCGCGCGCTCCCGCCGGCTTCGCGGCGGCGGGCGGGGCCTGCTTTGCGCGTTGCACGGCGATATCGATGGCGCGGTCGTCATCGCCGAGATCGCTGGTGCACAGCGTCGGCACCACGCCGTGAGCCTGAATCTGATTCCCCGACGGGGTGACGAGCCGCGCCCAGGTCAGGGTCAGTTCGCCGTCATTGGGCAGGCGTAACACGGTCTGCACCGAGCCCTTGCCGTATGAGGAGCTGCCGACCACCACCGCGCGCCCGGTATCCTGCAGCGCGGCGGCGACGATCTCGGAAGCAGAGGCTGAGCCGCCGTTGATCAGCACGACGATCGGCGTGTGCGGGGCAATGCTCTTGCCGGTGGCGCCAAAATACTGGCGGGCCGCCGGATGGCGGCCAACCGTCGAGATGATCGGGCCGCGCGGGATGAACAGGTCGGCGAGGCTCACCGCCTGTTCGAGCAATCCGCCGGGGTTGCCGCGCAGGTCGAGCACGATGCCGGCGACGGGATCGCCGGCTTTCTCGCGCGCCGTCGCCAGGCCTTCGGCGATGCGCTGGGTCGTGCTTTGGTTGAACCCCGCCACGCGAAAGATCACGATTTTTCCGGTGCGCGCCACGGTCACGGTGGGGAAGGTGACCAGCGCGCGGCGAAGTTGATATTCGCGGTTCTGGTCGAGCTCGGGGCGATGCGCGGTCACCGCGATCATGCTCGATACCGGTCCGCGGAGCATCTGGGTCACGGCGGCGCGCGAGTGACCGGCGGTGGCGACGCCGTTGATCGCGACCAGCCTGTCGCCGGGGCGGATTCCGGCCCGTTCGGCGGGGCTGCCCGAGGTCAACGCGGTGATGCGGAAATCGTCGTTGCTCGGGTCGAGGGTAACGCCGATGCCGCCAAATCCATTGCGCGCGGCGCGCAATTCGCGGGCCGCGTCGGGCGATGCATAGCGCGAGAAGCGGTCGAGCGCCCCGGTCATGCCGTCGAACACGGCCTTGTCGACGGTGCTTTCCGGTAGTGCCGCGATCGTGGCCGACACCTGCCTGGCGGAGGAGATCGCGGTCGCGAGGATCGCGCCCAACTCGCGCGAATCATTCCCGCTCGGCATTCCATACGAGCCGATCGGGCGATCATCATAGGACAGAGACAGCGTCGCCTGATCGCCCGCTTCGGGTCCGGCGCCCGCCCTCAGCTTCGGATCGAGCGCGGACAGTCGGGCGGCGCCGGCGACGGCGACCCTTCGCGGCGACACCGGCTCGATATAAAGGTCGGCGATTTCGTCGAGGCCGCGGGTGAACAGGCGGGCGTCGGCCGTCTCGACGGCGGTCGTTTCCTGCTTGGCGCAGCCGGCCAGCCCGGTCAGCCCCAGGATCGCGCCCGCCCCCACCAGGGTTAGCATCGAGCGCGGCGACGATGACCACTCCAGACCGATGCGCAACCCCTGCTCCCTATCCAGCCGACGACCGGTCGTGTTCCGCCGGTTCGCCGCGCGCGGTTACGGCTCTGCGGCCCTTTCGATCACAGTAGAGCGCCCAGCCGTGGTGATCAACGGTTGGGGCCGATCGGGAAACGTGGCGGGTCAGCGGCGGCGGAACGGGCCGCGCCGGCGATTCGGTGTGCTGTATTTCGCGGGAGAAGGCCGTCCGACCTCGTTCTCGCCGTCTTCCAGCCGGAACAGCAGCCGGCCGCCCACCGGATCGACCTCGGCGAGTCGCACTGTCACCGCGTCGCCAAGCGCGAACACGCGTCCGGAGCGGCTGCCGACGAGACGGCGGCGTCGCTCCTCGTAATTATAGTAATCCCCGGGAAGGCTCGACACCGGGACCAGCCCGTCGGCGCCGCTTTCCGGCTCGGTGACGAACACGCCGAACGGGGCGACCCCGGTGATGCGGGCGGCGAACACGGTGCCGACGGCGCCGCCGAGCAAGGTGGCGCGGTAGCGGTCTAGGGCGGCGCGCTCGGCTGCGGCGGCACGCCGTTCGGTGGCGGAGATGTGTTCGCCGATAGCCTCCAGCGCTTCGCCTACGAGCATCGGCTGCCGGCTGGCTCCGGCGATCAGGGCACGATGGACCAACAGGTCCGCGTAACGCCGGATCGGCGAAGTGAAATGCGCGTAACGCGGCAGGGCCAGGCCGAAATGGCCAATATTGTGCGGGCTGTAAGCCGCCTGCGCCTGGGCGCGCAACACCAGATCGTTGATCAGCGGCGCTTCCTTGGTCCCGATCGCGCGGTGGAGCACGCGATTGAATAATTCCGGCCGCACCCGCTCACTCTTGGCGAGGGCGAGGCCGGGAATGTCCATCTCGACCAGGAAATCGCGCAGTGACGCGAGCTTTTCCGGGTCGGGCTCATCGTGGATTCGGTACATGCACGCCTGCCGCAAGGTTTCCAGCTCTTCGGCCGCGGCGACGTTGGCGAGGATCATGAACTCCTCGATCAACCGATGGCTGTCGAGGCGCGGGCGCGGCACGATCGCTACGGGGCGCCTGGCTTCGTCGAGCACAACCTGATGCTCCACCAGGTCGAGCGCCAGCGCGCCGCGCGCCTCGCGCGCCCGGTCGAGCGCGGCGAACGCTCCGTACAATCCGTCGAGCCGCTCCGGCGCCAGCGCCAATACCCCGCCGCCGTCCCGCGCCGCCTGCACCGCCTCATAGGTCAGCCGGGCCCCCGAACGCATGATCGCGCGCTCGAAGCGGTGCCGTCGTTTGCGGCCGTCGCGGCTGATCCACAATTGCGCGGCAAGGCAGGCGCGGTCCTCCTCCGGCATTAGCGAGCACAGCCCGTTCGACAGTGCTTCCGGCAGCATCGGCACGACCCGGTCGGGGAAATAGACCGAATTGCCGCGCCGCGCCGCCTCGTCATCGAGCGCGCTGCCGGGCCGGACATACCAGGCAACGTCGGCGATCGCGACGATGATGTGCCAGCCCCCGGGATTGGCCGGATCGGGATCGGGCGCGGCCCACACCGCGTCGTCGAAATCACGTGCGTCGGCGCCATCGATCGTGACCAGGGCGATTTCGCGCAGGTCGCGGCGGCCTTCGGGGCCGGCGCGACCGGCGGCTGCCGCCTCGGCGAGCGCCGCCGGCGGAAAAACGCAGGGTATGTCGAAGGCCGCGATCGTCAGCAAGCTGAACACGCCCGGCGCGGTCGAGGGTCCCAGCCGCTCGACGATGCGCGCCCGAGGCGCGCCGAGACGGCCGGCGATGCTGGCGGCGACAACCAGCTCGCCATCCGGGATGCCCTCGGCGTCGCGTGCGGGCACATGGTACTCGCTGCGGTCGCGGCGATCCGCCGGGATGATGTCGCCGCCATCGCGACCGCGCCGAAACACGCCGACGATGCGGCCGGAAGGCGGGTCGAGCCGGCGGACGATCTCGGCCTCGACCTCGCCGTTGTCGCGCCGGATCAGCCGTGCCGCGGCACGGCCGCCGATCGCCAGCTCGATGGCGGCGCCGACCAGGCGAAACACCGGCGGTGCTCTGGCCGCCGACCAGTCGACCGGGCGCACCAGCGGGATGCCGTCGGGGTCGGTATCGAACCGCTCGACCGCGATCACTTCCGGCAAGGCGGAGCGGGAAAGCTTGGGGCCGGGGGTCGATTTGCGCTTGCCGCCGCGCAGCGATCGGCGCGCGGGCGGCCTTGCCATTGGGTCGCCTGCCTGTCGCCGACGGCTCAGGCCGGGGCGCCGGGCGCGGGTGGCCGCTTCTTGCCGGCCGGCGCCTTGGTCCGCGCCGTGGCTTTGGGCGTCGCCGCCTTGACCGCTGGCTTGGGCCTTGCCGCCTTCCGCGCCGGCCTCGCGCCAGTCGCCGAGGTCGAAGATGCCACGTTCGCCGCCGTTCGGGCCGGAACTCGGGCTTTCACCTTGGTCTTCTTGCCCCCTTTCGCCCGCTGCGCGGCGATCAGGGGCAGCGCCTCGGCGAGCGAGAAACTGTCGGGGTCGGCGGATCTGGGCAATGAGGCGATGGTGCCGTTATGTCCGGCATAGGGGCCGTAGCGCCCGCGATACAGGCCGACCGTGCCGCCATCCGGATGCGGCCCCAGCTCGCGCAGCAATTCGGGGCCGCGGCGCCGCCCGGCGGCGGCTTCGGCGAGCAGAGTCACGGCGCGGTTGAGCCCGATCGTCAACACGTCGTCGTCGGTGGGCAGCGAAGCGAAGGCTGGGCCGTGTTTCAAATAGGCGCCGAACCGGCCAATCCCGGCGACGATGTTTTCGCCGGTCTCGGGATGAGAGCCTAGCTCGCGCGGGAGGGAGAGCAGGCGCAGCGCGGTATCGAGGTCGACATCGGCTGGTTTCATCTGTTTCGGCAACGCCACCCGCTTAGGCTTGTTGCCGTTTTCACCCTCGCCGAGTTGGATGTACTGGCCATAGGGGCCCTTTTTCAGGCTGACCGTCATCCCGTTCGCCGGGTCGGTACCGAGCACGCTGTCCGCCGCGCCGGTCTCCTCCGCGCCTTCGATTCCGAACGCGCGGGTGTAGCGGCAATTGGGATAATTGGAACAGCCGATAAAGGCGCCGAACCGGCCGAGTTTCAGCGACAGCCGCCCCTCGGTGCAGGAAGGACAGAGGCGCGGGTCGCGCCCGGTGCCGTCCTCGGGGAAAAAGTGGCGGCCAAGATCGGCGTCGAGCGCGCCGAGCACCTCCTTGATCGTCAGGTCCTTGGTGCCATCGATCGACACCGAGAAGTCGCGCCAGAAATTGCGCAACACCTCCTTCCAATCGACCCGTCCGCCGGAGATCTCGTCGAGTTGGTTTTCCAGATCGGCGGTGAAATTGTATTCGACATAGCGCTCGAAAAAGCTGGTCAGAAACGCGGTGACCAGCCGGCCACGGTCTTCCGGCACAAAGCGGCGTTTGTCGAGCTTTACATACTCGCGATCCTGCAACACCTGCAGGATCGAGGCATAAGTCGAGGGCCGGCCGATGCCGAGTTCCTCGAGCTTCTTGACCAGGCTCGCCTCGGTATAGCGCGGCGGCGGCTGGGTGAAGTGCTGGGCGGGCGTAACCGGGCCGCTGCCGAGCCGCTCGCCCTGGCGCATCGCCGGCAGGCGGCGGGCGTCGCCGTCCTCGTCCTGACTGTCGTCGCGGTCTTCCTGATACAGCGTCAGGAACCCGTCGAACACGATAGTAGATCCGGTGGCGTGAAGCTGGACCTTTCCGCTCGGATCGGCGACATCGACCGACACCTGATCGAGCACGGCCGATTCCATCTGGCTCGCGACCGTGCGTTTCCAGATCAATTCGTAGAGCCGGCGCTGGTCGGCGTCGAGATGGCGCGCGACATCGGCGGGCTTGCGCGAGAGGTCGGTCGGGCGGATCGCCTCGTGCGCCTCCTGCGCGTTCTTGGCCGGGCTGCGATAGGCCCGCGCCTCGGCGGGCACGTAACGGGCGCCGAACTCGCCGCCGATTAGCGCGCGCGCTGCGGCGATCGCCTCGGCGGCGATGGCGACTCCGTCGGTCCGCATATAGGTGATCAGCCCAACGGTCTCGCCGGCGAGGTCGATCCCCTCATAGAGGCGCTGCGCGATCCGCATTGTCCGGCTCGCGCCGAACCCCAGTTTGCGCGAGGCTTCTTGCTGCAGGGTCGAGGTGGTGAACGGCGGAAACGGGTGGCGTCGCACCTGGCGGCGCTCGACCTCGGCGACCGAGTAGGTCCCGGCGGCGAGGATCGCCGCGACCGCGGCGCGGGCCTTCTCCTCGTTGTCGAGCGCGAAGCGGTCGAGCCGCTTGCCGTCGAGATGGCTCAGCCGCGCCGTGAAGCGCTCGCCCGCCTCCGTGGTGAACTCGGCCTCGACGGTCCAGTATTCGCGCGCCTTAAACGCCTCGATCTCGGCCTCGCGTTCGCACACGAGGCGGAGCGCGACCGACTGCACCCGACCGGCCGAGCGGCTGCCCGGCAGTTTGCGCCACAACACCGGCGACAAGGTGAAACCGACCAGATAGTCGAGCGCGCGGCGGGCGAGATAGGCTTCGACCAACTCGTTGTCGATCTCGCGCGGGTGGCGAAACGCCTCGATCACTGCGCTGCGGGTGACTTCGTTGAAAACGACCCGTTTGACATCGACGTCCTTGAGCACGCGCCGCGCCCGCAACACCTCGCGTAGATGCCACGAGATCGCCTCGCCCTCGCGGTCCGGGTCGGTGGCGAGAAACAGCCGATCGGCGCCGCGCACCGCCTCGGCGATCGACTTCATGTGTTTTTCCGATCTGCCGTCGACTTCCCACGACATCTCGAAATCGGCGTCCGGGCGCACCGAGCCGTCCTTGGCCGGCAGGTCGCGGACATGGCCATAGCTGGCCACGACCTTGTAGTCGCTACCGAGATATTTGTTGATGGTCTTCGCCTTGGCCGGCGATTCAACGATGACGACGTTCATGCCCAGGATTCAAAAGAGGAAAGCGCGAACAACCGCTTAGCGGAGCGACACGAGATTGCCGGGATGACGCTCAATGCGACCGGAAAGTTCCAGTTCGAGCAGCAGGGTGGCGACCGCAGCGGCTGACAATTGGCACTGGCGCACCAGTTCGTCAACCGCGACCGGCGTCGGCCCCAATCTTTCGACGACCATGTCGAGCGCGCCGTCGTCGGGAATCGGCGATGGTGGCGGCGGGTTAGCCGTCACCGGCGCGAGGCTCGGCCGAGTCGCGCGGGATGCTGGAGCGAGCGGCAATGACAGTGCCCCGCGCACCAGCGGGCCGAGCTGCGCGATCACATCGGCGGCGGTTTCGGTCAGGGTCGCGCCGTTGCGCAGCAGGTCGTTGGCGCCCCGGCTGCGCGGGTCGAGTGGCGAGCCCGGTACCGCGAACACCTCGCGGCCCTGTTCGAGCGCATAGCGCGCGGTGATCAGCGACCCAGATTTCGCCGCCGCCTCGACTACGACGACGCCAAGCGCCATCCCCGAAATGATCCGGTTACGCCGCGGGAAATGGCGCGCCTGCGGCTCGGTGCCGAGCGGCAGTTCGGCGACGATCGCTCCTTGCAGCGCCAGCGCCTGGTGGAGGCCGCGGTTTTCCTCGGGGTAGACGACGTCGATACCGCCGGCGACGACCGCGATCGAGCCGGTAGTAAGGGCCCCGCCATGCGCGGCGGCGTCGATGCCCCGGGCGAGGCCCGAAATGACGACTATGCCGGCCTCGCCGAGCCCGGCGGCGAGGTCATGGGCGAGCCGCCTGCCATTGGCCGAGGCGTTTCGGGCGCCGACCACGGCGACCATCGGCACGCCGAGTAATTCGCCGCGCCCGAGCAGGGTCAATACCGGCGGGGCGTCGTCGACCGCCGCCAGCGCGCTCGGATATCCCGGCTCGCCCCAGCACACCAGGTGCGCGCCGAGCCGGTCGAGCGCGATCAGTTCGCGCTCGGCTTCGGCCCGAGGCATCGCCACGATCCGGCGGCCGCCTTCGCCGCGCCGGGCTAGGCGCGGCAACTGGTCGAGCGCTTCCCGCGCCGAACCAAGACGGCGCAGCAACGCGTAAAAGGTGATCGGCCCGACCGTCTCGGTGCGGCTGAGGCGAAGCCAGTCGAGGCGCTCCTGCGGGTCGAACTCGCGCGCGGCCAGGGCGAGCCTCAGACCTTGCGAAACGAGATGCGGGTTTCGGTCCCCGCCAGCAGACGATGGACGTTCTCGCGATGCCGGGCAACGACGAGTATCGCGACCGCCGCGATGAAAATCGCCCGTTTCGGCTCGACGACAAGGCTGGCGCTCCCCGCGCTGACCACCGCCGCCACCAGCGCGGCCAGCGAGGAGTATTGGAACGCCAGCGCGACGACGAGCCACACCGCCGCCCCGCCAAGGGCGACCGGCCAGGCGATTGTGATAAACACACCGAACGCGGTCGCGACCCCCTTGCCGCCGCGAAACCCGAGCCACACCGGAAACATGTGCCCGATCAGTACGGCGCCGCCCGCGACCAATGCCGCGTCCTGGCCCCAAATCCCGCCGATCAACACCGCGGCGGTGCCTTTGAATATATCGAACGCCAGGGTCAGCCCGGCGAGCGTCTTGCTGCCGGTGCGCAGCACGTTGGTCGCGCCGGTATTGCCTGAGCCGATGTGGCGGATGTCGCCATAACCGCCAAGCCGTGACAACACCAGTCCCCACGGGACCGACCCGAGCCCATAGCCGATGATCGCGGCGGCGATCGCGCCCGTCATCGTGGCGCGCCGCCCGAGAGATCGCGCGCGAAGATCGTGCGGCCGTCGACGATCGTGCGCATCACCTGGCCCCGCGTCGGGCGGCCGTCGAACGGCGCGTTCTTCGACTTGGAGCGGAACTCGTCGGGGCGGATATGCCACGCGCGGTCGGGGTCGAACAGCAGCAGATCGGCTGGCGCGCCCGAGGCCAGGCGGCCGACCGCCAGTCCGAGGATGCGGGCAGGGTTGATCGTCATCCGCCGCAACACGTCGATCAGCGCGAGATGCCCGCCGTGATAGAGCTCGAGCGCCAGCGGCAGCAGGGTTTCCAGCCCGACGATGCCGCAGCTCGCCGAACTGAACGGCAGGCGCTTGGAATCCTGGTCCCACGGCGCGTGGTCGCTGGCGATCGCGTCGATCGTGCCGTCGGCCAGGCCGGCGACCACCGCGCCCCGGTCGGCCTCGCTGCGCAGCGGCGGGGACAGTTTGGCAAAGGTGCGGTAGTCGCCGATCGCGGTCTCGTTGAGCACGAAATAGGGCGGCGCGGTGTCGCAGGTGACCGGCAGCCCGGCGGCCTTGGCGCGGCGGATCGCGGCGACTGCTTCGGCGGTCGAGACATGGGCGGCGTGATAGCGCGCGCCGGTGATCTCGACCAATCGCAGGTCGCGCTCGATCATGATCACCTCGGCCATCGGGGTGATGCCGGCGAGGCCGAGCCTTGTCGCGATCTCGCCCTCGGTGACTTCGCCGGCATGGCCAAGGCTCGGCTCTTCCGGGTGCTGAATGATCAACTGGTCGAAGCTGCGCGCGTAGGCGAGCACCCGCCGCATCACCAGCGCATCGGCGATCGCCTTGACCCCGTCGGTGAATCCGACCGCCCCGTTGGCCGCCAGCAGGCCGATCTCGGTCAGTTCGCGCCCGTTGAGGCCCTTGGTCGCGGCGGCGTAGCTGTGGATCTTGGCGAGCTTGACCTCGCGTGCCCGGCGGGCGAGGAACTCGACGACTGACACGTCGTCGACCGGCGGCTCGGTATTGGGCAGGGCGACCATCGTCGTGACCCCGCCCGCCGCCGCCGCATGCCCGCCGCTCTCGACCGACTCCATATGCTCGGCGCCGGGTTCGCGCAGTTGCACCCGCATGTCGACGAGGCCGGGCGCGAGGCACAGTCCGCCGCAATCGATGATCTCCGCATCGCCGTTGCCGGCGAGATTCGCTCCGAGCGCGACGATACGGTCGCCCTCGACCAGCAGATCGCCCGGTCCGTCGCGCCCGCTTTCAGGGTCGATCAGCCGCGCGCCGCGGAATAGCTGCCGCCTTCCGCTCATTCGATCGCCGGTCCGTTGGAATCGGAGCCGAGATCGCGGCCGAGGATTTCGAGACAGGCCATGCGCACCGCGACCCCCATCTCGACCTGATGGCGGATCAGGCTGCGGTCGATATCGTCGGCGACTTCGCTGCCGATCTCGACACCTCGGTTCATCGGCCCGGGATGCATGATCAGCGCGTCGGGCTTGGCCAATTTAAGCTTCTCGTAGTCGAGGCCGAAGAAATGAAAGTATTCGCGCGTCGACGGCACGAACGAGCCGTGCATCCGCTCCAGTTGCAGGCGCAGCATCATGATGATGTCGACGTCCTTGAGCCCGGCCGTCATGTCGTGGAACACCTCGACGCCGAGGCGTTCGATTTCTGCCGGCAATAGGGTGCGCGGCGCCACCACCCGCACCCGTGCGCCCATCACGTTGAGCAGCGCGATGTTCGAGCGCGCCACCCGGCTGTGCAGAATATCGCCGCAGATCGCGACGGTCAGGCCGCCGAGCCTGCCCTTGCGCCGGCGGATCGTCAGCGCGTCGAGCAGGGCCTGGGTCGGGTGCTCGTGGCTGCCGTCGCCGGCGTTGATGACGGCGCAGTCGACCTTTTCCGACAATAGCTGCACCGCGCCCGATTCCGGGTGGCGAACGACCAGTACGTCGGGCCGCATCGCGTTCAGGGTCATCGCCGTGTCGATCAGGGTCTCGCCCTTGCGCATCGCGCTGACCGCGACCGCCATGTTGATGACATCGGCGCCGAGCCGCTTGCCGGCGACCTCGAACGAGGTGCGGGTGCGCGTCGAATTTTCGAAAAAGCAGTTGATCAGGGTGCGACCGCGCAACAGCGCGCGCTTTTTCTCGGGCTGTCGGCTCAGTTCGACATAGCCGTCGGCGAGATCGAGGACATGGTCGACGTCGTCGGACGTTAGACCCTCGATGCCGAGGAGATGCCGATGCCTGAAGGCATATGGCTGCATAAGCCCGGGACTATAGGGGTGCCCCTCCCGGCCAGCAAGCACGGCTGGCATTCGGGCTGCGGCATTGACGGCGTAGTCTTGTTGCCTATCGTGCGGGCAATGGCAGTTCCGTCCGCCGTCGCACCGGTAATCCCATCCGCCCGCCGCACCGTGTTGATGCTCGCCGCCTGCCAGGCGCTGGCGATGACGAGCATGAGCATCCTGGCGACCACTTCGGCGATCATCGGCAACATCCTGGCGACCGACAAGGCATTGTCGACTTTGCCGGTGGCGCTGCAGATGACCGGGATGATGTGCGCGACGATCCCGGCCGCGTTGCTGATGGCGCGGATCGGCCGGCGCGGCGGGTTCTGGGCTGGCGCCGCGATCGGCGCGATCGGCGGCGTGATCGCCGGGCTCGCGGTGTGGGAGGGTGCATTTGCGCTGTTCTGCCTCGGTACCTTCCTGATCGGCTCGTCCAATGGCTTTGCCCAGCAATACCGCTTTGCCGCCGCCGAGGCCGCCAACGATGCGTTCCGGTCAAAGGCGATCTCGTTGGTGTTGGCCGGCGGCGTGATCTCGGGCCTGTTCGGGCCGGAGACGGCGAAATGGTCACGCGATCTGATCGAGTTCGCGCCGTTCGCCGGCTGCTTTGCGATGGTCGTGGTGTTGCAGATATGCGCCGCGACGCTGGTCGCCTTCGTGCACCTGCCGCCGGCGCCGCCGCGCGACCGGCTGCGGGGCAGCGGCCGCCCGCTGACGCAGATCGCCGCCCAGCCGCTGTTTATCGTCGCGTTGCTCGCCGGGATGATCGGGTATGGGGTGATGTCGTTGGTGATGACGGCGACGCCGATCGCAATGATCGACTGCGGCTACGAGTTCACCGCCGCCGCGTTTGTGATCCAGTGGCACATTCTCGGCATGTACGCGCCGAGCTTTTTCACGGGGCATCTGATCGCCCGATTCGGTCTGACCGCGATGCTGCTGACCGGTGCGGCTCTGCTTTTGGTGTGCTGCGGGATCAACCTGGCCGGGGTCGGCGAGGTGAATTTCTGGGCCGCGAACGTACTGCTCGGCGTTGGCTGGAACTTCCTGTTCGTCGGCGCGACCACCTTGCTGACCCGCACCTATGCCCCCGCCGAGCGGGCCAAGGTACAGGCGCTCAACGATTTCACGATCTTCGGCACCTCGACCCTGTCGTCGTTCCTGTCGGGCGCGCTGCTCACCGGGTTCGGTTGGGCCACGGTCCAGTTCGCGGTGATGCCCGCCGTCGTGATCGCCGCCGGCGCGGTGATCTGGCTGAGGCTGCGGGCACCACGCGCCGAGCCGCAATACGCCGGGCTGTAGCGCGGGATCGCTGGGATCGCGGAGCTGCCCTTGAAATAGCCAATACCGATGGTGCGGTTGCCTGCCGGTTGCTCTTCTGGCATGGTTCGCGCGCTCTAACCTGTCCCCAGCCGCGCAGGGCGCGGCACTTGCGGGCGGGTTTTTCTTTCGGGGTGTCTCCACTAGGTCTGACGAGGGAAATTTGCCGATGTCGCCGGCCATCTATCTGATCATTGGTTGCGGCCTGCTGGCGCTGCTCTACGGCGTCGTCACCAGCCGGCGAGTGCTGGCGGCCGATGCCGGCACCGCGCGCATGCAGGAAATCTCGGGCGCGGTGCAGGTCGGCGCGAGCGCTTATCTCAATCGGCAGTACCGCACGATCGCGGTGGTCGGAATCGTGATCCTGATCGTGCTCTACGCCACTCTCGGCTGGCGGGTCGCGGTTGGCTATCTGATCGGTTCGGTCTTGTCGGGCGCGGCCGGCTATCTCGGCATGAACGTGTCGGTGCGCTCTAACGTGCGCACCGCGCAGGCGGCCCGCGGCGGGCTCGCCGCCGGGCTCGACCTTGCCTTCAAGGCCGGCGCGATCACCGGGATGCTGGTGGTCGGGCTCGGGCTGCTCGGAGTCGGGATCTATTACTTCATCCTGCGCGGCATGATGACCGGCGATAATCTGCGCCCGGTGCTCGAGGCGATGGTGGCGCTGAGCTTCGGCGCGTCGTTGATTTCGATCTTTGCCCGTCTCGGCGGCGGCATCTTCACCAAGGGCGCCGATGTCGGCGCCGACATCGTCGGCAAGGTCGAGGCCGGCATCCCCGAGGACGACCCCCGGAACCCGGCCGTGATCGCCGACAATGTCGGCGACAATGTCGGCGACTGCGCCGGCATGGCGGCCGATCTGTTCGAGACCTATGCCGTGACTATCGTCGCTACGATGCTGCTCGCGAACATCTTTTTCGCGCCGCCGTTGCGCGATGTCATGATGATGTTGCCGCTCGAGATCGGCGCCGTGTGCATCGTGACCTCGGTGATCGGCACCTTCTTCGTCCGGCTCGGCGCGAGCAACAACATCATGAACGCGCTGTACAAGGGCCTGATCGCGACCGGCCTGTTGTCGATCGCCGCGATCGCGGCCTTGATTGGCTGGCAGACCGGGTTTCAGGTCAAATTGGCGATGGTCGGCGGCGGTTCGATCACCGGCTGCGACCTGCTGGGTTGCGCGCTGGTCGGCCTCGTCGTCACCGGTCTGATCGTGTGGATCACCGAGTTCTATACCTCGACCGCCTACCGCCCGGTGCGCAGCATCGCGCAGAGCTCGACCACCGGCGACGGTACCAACGTGATCCAGGGCCTCGCCGTGTCGATGGAGGCGACGGCGCTGCCGGTGCTGGTGATCTGCGTCGGCATCGTCGTCTCATACTTGATCGCGGGCTTGTTCGGCATCGCGATCGCGGCGACGACGATGCTGGCATTGGCCGGTATGATCGTCGCGCTCGATGCCTACGGCCCGGTCACCGACAATGCCGGCGGCATCGCCGAGATGGCCGATCTGCCTCCCGAAGTGCGCAAGACGACCGATGCGCTCGACGCGGTCGGCAACACCACCAAGGCCGTGACCAAGGGTTATGCGATCGGCTCGGCCGGGCTCGCCTCGCTGGTGCTGTTCGCCGCCTATACCGAGGATCTGAAGCACTATTTCCCAACCCTCGACGTCAAGTTCGCGTTGCAAGACCCATACGTCGTGGTTGGGCTCTTTCTCGGCGGCCTGTTGCCTTATCTGTTCGGCGCGATGGGGATGACCGCGGTCGGCCGCGCAGCGGGCTCGGTCGTCAACGAGGTACGCCGGCAGTTCCGCGAGATTCCCGGCATCATGCAGGGCACCGCCAAGCCGGATTACGGGCGCGCCGTCGATATGCTGACTCGGGCGGCGATCCGCGAGATGATTATCCCGTCGCTGTTGCCGGTGCTGGCCCCGATCGCGCTTTATATCGTCGTCCGGCTGGTCGCCGGTCAGGCGGCGGCGTTCAGCGCGCTGGGCGCGATGCTGCTGGGCACGATCGTCACCGGGCTGTTTGTCGCGATCTCGATGACCTCGGGTGGCGGCGCCTGGGATAATGCCAAGAAGTACATCGAAGAGGGCCACCACGGCGGCAAGGGCTCCGACGCCCACAAGGCGGCGGTGACCGGCGATACCGTCGGCGATCCCTACAAGGACACCGCCGGCCCGGCGGTCAACCCGATGATCAAGATCACCAATATCGTGGCGTTGCTGATGCTCGCCATCCTCGCCAGCTGGGGACACTGAAGTTTGGCGGCTTCGGCTTCTCGGCCGGAGCCGCCAAACTCGAACCCTCGCTAGTTGCCGCCGTTTGGGCTCGGCCCTTCGCGTCGGCCGCTCTCGGCGCCGACGCGACCGCCGCCTCTGTTGAAGCGGCCGACATTGCCGATGATCTGTTCGAGGAAGGTCAGCTCGCGACCGGGGGCCGGGGTCGCGCCGGGAGCCGGCTGTATGGCGCGGCCGTCTTCGACGCCCTTGTGGTTGACGGTCCGCACCACGCCTTTGTCGTCGAAGCTGACGATGAACACCTGCTGATCGGTGACTTCGGGGTGGAAGAAGGCGACCTGCTCGGTTCTGCGGCTGATGTAGTACCACGACGAGTCGTTGAAGACGCCGGTGCTCGAAGGAGTTCCGAGGATCTTGACCACCTGCTCCTTGGTGGTGCTGCCCGGCTGGATTGCCGCCATCTTGCCTGGTTCGGGAAGATTGCCGCGCTGGTCGACGGTTGGCGAGCAGGCGCCGAGCGCGGCGACGGTCGCCGCCGCGGCGAACAGAGCGAACAGAGGCCGATGTTGCAGGGTGTGGCGGAGCATGGGTCGTACTGCCTAGTTCCGTTGAAAATGCAGTAGGCAAAGCCCAAGTGTCGGCTACACTTCACCGATGGCCCGACTGGACTTAAGCGGCGGCGCGCCGGCTGTCAACGCTCGCGGTGCCTGGTGACCGCGCAATGATCTCGCTGTTTCGTCGGAACCCGACCCGCGATGCCGCCGAGCTTGCCTATCAGCGCGTGGTCGCGCACGCGCGCCAGCCGGTGTTCTTTAACGATTGTGGGGTCCCCGATACGCTTGACGGCCGCTTTGAGCTGATCTGCCTGCACGCGTTTCTTTATCTGCACCGGCTTAAATCCGAGCGACCGCGCGCGGTCGCGTTGGGACAGCGGTTTTTCGATCGGATGTTCGCCGATCTTGACCGCTCGCTGCGCGAGATCGGCGCTGGCGATCTCAGCGTCGGCCGCAAGGTCAAGCAGATGGCGCAGGCGTTCTATGGCCGCATCAGCGCCTATGAACGCGGCCTCGACGCCGACGAGGCGGAGCTGGCTCCAGCGCTCGTCCGCAACCTGTACGGAACGGTGTCGCCCTCCACCGTCGAGGTTGAAGCGATGGCCGCCTATGTGCGGCGGGAGGCGGCGGGGCTGCGCGATCAGCCGGTCGCGGAATTGCTATCCGGGCGCGTCGCGTTCGCGCCGCCGGTCGTACCGCGCGCTGTCGAAACCGCCAGCGTGACGTGAGCGGTTCGGCAGTGGAATTCTCCCGCCCGGTCCCGCTCGCGCGGATCGGCTTCGAGCGGTTCCGCCAGGAAATCGCCGCGACCGAGGCGGAATGCGCCGCCCTGGCGAAACGGTTCGATCTTGTCGTCCTCGACCGTCTGACCGCGATCGTCGAACTCGAACGCGAGCCGGAGGACACTATTCTGCTGCGGGCTCGTTTTGCCGCGACGTTTTCCCAGAGCTGCGTTGTTACCCTCGATCCGGTCGCGGGCGAGGTCGCGGAAGAATTCACGTTGCGCTACGGCATGATCGAGGCGGAGCCCGATGCGGTCGAGGACGACAGCGGCGAGGGGCCGGCGTTCGAGCCGCTGACCGGCGACGCGATCGATGTCGGCGAGGCGGTCGCGCAGGAATTTTCGCTGGCATTGCCGCCGTTCCCGCGGTGCGAGGGGGCGATCATCGAAGCCGAGGCGGAGCCCGCCGCCGACGGTCCGTTCGCCGCCCTGGCGCGGCTCAACCCACCTCCGGGATCGTGAAACGCGGTAGGCATCTGCCGGAATCCGCGGCGTCGGTCTGTCGGCCAGGTTCCATCGCTGTTGCCGCGGCGCGGCTTTTTGGCTAAGTACCCAGGCTCCGCGTGCTTCTTCCCACGAGTGTCAGATGGCTGTCCCGAAGAAAAAAGTCTCGCCGTCGCGGCGCAACATGCGGCGTTCGCATCATGCGTTGCCTCCAACCGTCTACGCCGAATGCCCGAATTGCGGCGAGCTAAAGCGGCCGCATCATTTGTGCGCGTCGTGCGGCCATTACGACGGCCGCGAGGTGATCGCGCCGCCGGCGCAAGCCTCCTAGCCGGCCCCGACCGCGCGGAGCGCCCTGACCGTGGCCGACGGCATCACGATTGCGCTCGATGCGATGGGCGGCGATCGCGCTCCGGCCATGGTGCTGAGCGGCGCCGATCTGGCGTTGCAGCGGCATCCAGATGTCCGGTTTCTGCTGTTCGGCGCGGAGAGCCAGGTCGCGCCTTTGCTGGCCAAGCTGCCGCGCCTCGCGCGGGCGGCGACGATCCATCACACCAGCGAGGTGGTGCTCGACGATGCCAAGCCATCGCAGGCCCTGCGCGCCGGCCGTCAGTCGAGCATGCGGCTGGCGATCGACGCAGTCGCCGATGGCCGCGCCGACGGGGTGGTCTCCGCCGGCAATACCGGCGCGCTGATGGCGATCGCGAAATTCGTGCTGAAGACCCTGCCCGGCATCGATCGGCCGGCGATCGCGACCTATTTCCCCACCCGCCGGGGCGAGAGCGTGATGCTCGATCTTGGTGCCAACATCGAGTGCGACGCGGAAAACCTGGTCCAGTTCGCGCTGATGGGTGAGGTCTTCGCCCGCACCGTGCTGGGGCTGGTCGAGCCGACCGTCGGCCTGCTCAACGTCGGGTCGGAAGACCTCAAGGGCAACGACGCGGTGCGCGGCGCCCATGCCCGGCTGCGCGGCGGCTTGATGCCGATCGCCTTCCACGGATTTGTCGAGGGCGACGACATCACCGCGGGGACCGTCGATGTCATTGTCACCGACGGGTTCACCGGCAACGTCGCGCTGAAGACCGCCGAGGGCACGGTCAAGATGTACAGCGAGTCGCTGCGCTCGGCGTTCCAGTACTCACTGCTGGCCAAACTGGGCTATGTCCTCGCTCGCGGGGCGTTGAAAAAGCTCGCGGCGCGGATCGACCCGCGGCGCTACAATGGCGCCATGTTCCTCGGCCTGCGCGGGATCGCGGTCAAGAGCCACGGCTCGACCGACGCGTTCGGCTTTGCCAACGCGGTGTGCGTCGCCATCGACATGAAGCTCAACGGTTTTCTCGACAAGATCCGGGGCGAGCTGCAGCACCTCAACGATTCGCGTCCGACACCGGGATCGGCGGTGTCGGCGGCGGCGCAGTCGCCGGCGCTCTAGCCGTCCGGGGATGGGCTTGCGCTCCCAGGTCGTCGGTTGCGGGGCCTATCTGCCCGAGCGCGTCCTCACCAACGACGAGCTCGCCGCCCGGCTCGACACCTCGGACGAGTGGATACGCCAGCGCACCGGCATTCGCGAGCGCCGCATCGCCGCGCCCGGCCAAATGACCTCGGACCTGGCCGCCGCCGCCGCGCGCGGCGCGCTCGAACGCGCCGGGATGAGCGGCAACGATCTCGACCTGATCGTCGTCGCCACCGCGACCCCCGATCATACCTTCCCGGCGACCGCGACCAAGGTGCAGGCCCAGCTCGGCATGAAGCGGGGCGCCGCGTTCGACGTCCAGGCCGTGTGCTCGGGTTTCATCTTCGCGCTGTCGGTCGCCGACAACGCGCTGCGTCTCGGCCAGGCGCGCACCGCGCTGGTGATCGGAGCCGAGACGTTTTCCCGCATCCTCGACTGGGAGGATCGCGGCACCTGCGTGCTGTTCGGCGACGGTGCCGGCGCGGTGCTGCTCAACGCGATCCCCGATACCGGTCCTGGCGGCCGCGGCATCCTGTCGACGCACCTCCATTCCGACGGCCGGCAGCACGATATCCTCTATGTCGATGGCGGGCCGTCGTCGACCTGCACCACCGGGCTGTTGCGGATGGAGGGGCGCGAGGTCTTCCGCCAGGCGGTGCAGCACCTGTCCGAGGTGGTCGACGAGGCGCTTGCCGCCAACGGCTACACGGCAGCTGATCTCGACTGGCTGGTGCCGCATCAGGCCAATAGCCGGATCATCGACGGCATCGCCCGCAAGCTCGGGCTATCGCCCGGCAAGATCGTGGTCACGATCGAGCGCCACGCCAACACCTCGGCGGCGTCGATCCCGCTGGCGCTCGCCGAGGCGGTGGGCGACGGCCGCATCGTGCCCGGCAATCTCGTATTGATGGAGGCCCTGGGCGGCGGTTTGACCTGGGGCGCGAGCTTGGTGCGCTGGTAGAAAGCCAAGCTCCAGGTTAAATTACCGGCGGCAACGCTTTGGAATTTGACGAAATTTTTCGGCCGGTCTAACCTCAACAAAAGCAGGGGGAGGGCGGTTATGGCCGGTCAGACGGTTACCCGAGCTCAGCTCACCGAGGCGGTCTATCAAGAGGTCGGATTGTCCCGCAACGAATCGGCCGAGCTGGTCGAATCGGTGATCGCTGAGATATCCGTGGCGCTCGAGCGCGGCGAGATGGTCAAGATCTCATCTTTCGGCAGTTTTGCGGTGCGGCACAAGGGACAGCGGGTCGGTCGCAATCCCAAGACCGGCCAGGAAGTACCGATCAGCCCGCGCCGCGTGCTGGTGTTCCGCGCGTCGCATGCGCTGAAGGACCAGATCAATCATTCCCTGGCGCAGCCAAGCACAGGCAGAACCGCGACGGGCCGAACCGGACCGGCCAAGGCATCGTAGAGCTGAGGTGAGCGAGGTAGGCGAGGTCGCGGGGGGACGGCGGGCCAATAAGCGGGCCTCGGCGTTTCGCACGATTGGCGAGGTCGCGGAAGACCTCGATCTGCCTGCCCATGTGCTGCGGTTCTGGGAATCCAAGTTTCCACAATTGAAGCCGCTGAAGCGCGGCGGCGGCCGGCGCTATTACCGGCCCGAAGACATCGCCCTGCTGCGGCGCATCCGCCAATGTCTCTACCTCGACGGCTACACGATCCGCGGGGTGCAGAAATTGCTGCGGGAGGGCGGGCTCGGTCCCGACACGGTCGGTGTGACGCCATCCTCCGCCTCCGCCGAGCCGCGGGAAGCCAGCCTGTTTCCGCTCGATCCAATCCCGGCGCCAACCCCGCCGGCGCGGGTGACGCGCGCCAGGTCGATCCGCCCGGAAACCGCGCCGTCGGCTGCGGAAGCGTCGCCGCCAGCCCCGACGCCGTCGCAGAAAGCGACGCTGGAACAGGCCCGCAGCGAGTTGATCGAAATCCGCGCGCTGCTCGCCGAGCTGAGCCGCGACCGCAACCGCCCTTGAGGGGCGCCAGCGCGCGCGTTGCGCGGTTTGGCGACCGCCGGTATGATCCGACGCCTTGTCAGAGAAGCCCGGTCGGAGCGTAGCGCAGCCTGGTAGCGCATCAGCATGGGGTGCTGGGGGTCGAGAGTTCGAATCTCTCCGCTCCGACCATTTTTCCATAGCTCGGGGATAGGTAGGGTTCGGTGAGGCCGTTGCCCACCCACCCGGATATGTCGCCGGTCGAGTTGACAACGTCGCTGCGTCCCCCACAATCGGGCCGTGGAGCGGTGGGCCTGCCCGCGATTTGGGCACTCCGTTGCTCGAACAGATGCCCGAGGCAAGCCCGGGCGTAACGCTGAAGGGAAATGGCGCGATGGCGGAGGCAGGCACGCTGGCGCGCGGACCGGGCGAGATGATGGGCAATGCCGGTCCGGGCATGCTGGCGGGTCTGCGCGTGATTGAAATCGCCGATGAACGCGCCGAATACACCGGGTTGCTGCTCGCCGGCCTGGGCGCCGAAGTGGTCAAGATCGAGCCGCCGGAAGGTAACGCGACCCGGCGGATCGGCCCGTTTCTCGATGATCAGCCCGGCCCAGAGCGGTCGCTGTTCTTCTGGAACTACAACCGCAACAAGAAATCCGTTGTGCTCGACCTGCGCGATCCTCCAGCGTGCGAGGATTTGCTACGCCTGCTGGCGGGGGCCGATATCCTGCTCGATGCGAGTTGTGGCGCACTGAACGCGGCATTGGGTCTCGACCGCGCCGCGCTCGGCGCGCGGTTTCCGGCGTTGGTGACGGCGCGGATGACGCCGTTCGGCGATGATGGGCCGTGGGCCGATTTTAAAAGCTCCGACCTGATCCATCTCGCGCTCGGCGGGATCATGATGAATTGCGGCTACGATCCGGATCCGAGCCTCGAATACGACACTCCGCCGATCGCGCCGCAGATCTGGCACGCCTATCACATCGCCGGCGAGCAACTGGCGACCGGGATCATCGCCGCATTGATCCACCGACACAGGAGCGGCCGGGGGCAGGATGTCTCGGTCGCGGTACACGAGGCGGTATCGAAAAACCCCGAACAGGACATCATGCACTGGGTGATGCGTCGCGTGCCGCTATGGCGCATGACCAACCGCCATGCCGCCGAGATGCCGAACCACTCGCCCGGCATCAGCCACACCAAGGACGGGCGCTGGTTCATCACCCACGGCATGGGTGCGCGCGACCTGAAGAACCTGGTGCCGCTGCTGGGGAAATACGGCATGCAGGCCGACCTGCAGCCTCCCCCGCCGGATGCCGATCTGAGGGCTCGGCAGGTGCCGGGAACGGCGGCCGGCGACGAGACGCGCGCGCATATGCTCGATATCGTGCAGCGCTTTGTCCGGGCCTGGACCTATGCCGACATGCCGTGGCGCGAAGCGCAGGATGCCGGCCTGCTGTGGGCGCCGCTGCGCAAGCCGCACGAGAACGCGCTCGACGAGCACTGGTTGCAGCGCAAGAGCTTTGCCGATGTAGACCACCCCGAGCACGGCCGCAGCTTTCGCTATCCCACCAGTAAGTGGCTCAGCACCAAGACGAGCTGGCAGGTCGGGCGCCGTGCGCCGCTGCTAGGCGAAGACACGGTTGAGGTCCTCGGCGAGGCCGTGCGCCGCCCGAGCGTCCCCGCCGTGCCGCGCGCCGCCGCCAACCCGCGTCTCTCGGCGCTGCACAACAAGCCGTTCCCGTTGCAGGGCGTGAAGATCCTCGATTTCGCCTGGTTCCTCGCTTCGGCCGGGGGCACCCGCTTTCTCGCCGCGATGGGGGCGGAGAGCTTCAAGGTCGAATGGAAGGACAATCCCGATACCCGTCTCGCGGCGATGGCGCCGGTCGGCGGCCGCGCCGCGCGCGACGCGGCGACCGGGCCCTTGCCGGGCGTGCGCGATTCCGACATGGGCGGGCAGTTCCACAACAAGAATGCCGGCAAGCGCGGCATCTCGCTGAATATCCGCCACCCCAAGGGGCTGCAAATCGCCAAGGACATGGTCCGCATCTGCGATGTCGTCGCCGAGGGGTTTTCTCCGGGCGTATTGCAGCGCCTCGGGTTCGGCTACGACGTGATGAAGAGCATTCGGCCCGACATCATCTATATCCAGCAATCCGGCATGGGCGCGCACGGCACTTACGGGCGGATGCGCACGGTCGGCCCCGTTGCAGCGGCGTTCGGTGGCCAGGGCGAGATGTCGGGTCTGCCGGAGCCGGCGATGCCGGTCGGGTTCGGCTATTCCTATCTCGACTGGATGGGCGCGTATGGCTATGCCCTGGCCCTGCTCGGCGCGCTCTATCACCGCGAACGCACCGGCGAGGGCCAGTGGATCGACGCGTCGCAATGCGAGTCGGGTCTGTTCCTGACCGGCGCGACGATCCTCGACTGGTCGGCCAACGAGCGGGTGTTCCGCCGCTACGGCAACCGCTCACCCTACAAGCCGGCGGCGCCGCACGGCGCGTATCGCTGCGAAGGCAAGGATCGCTGGATCGCGATTGCCTGCTTCACCGACCCTGAATTTCATGCCTTGGCCCAAGTGGCCGAGCGAGGTGCGTGGCTCGACGATCGCCGCTTCGACACGTTGGAGCGGCGCTTGCAGCATCAGGATGCGCTCGACACCGCGGTCGAGGCGTGGACTCGCACCCAGGACCGCTACCAGTGCATGATGAAATTGCAGAAGGCCGGCGTGCCAGCCGGGGTGTGCCAGAATTCCGAGGACCGCTGCGACGCCGACCCGCAATTGCGCCACCTCAACTGGCTGACCGAGGTCACCGGCACCAAGATCGGCACCTGGCCGATCTATGAACTGCCGATGAAGTTCAGCGAAACGCCGGCCTATATCGGCGGTCCGACCAATCGCGGCGCGCCGTGCTACGGCGAGGACAACATGTGGGTGCTTACCGAATTGCTCGGCCGTTCGCCTGGCGAGGTCGAACGCCTCGCCGAGGAGGGGGTCATCTGATGTTCGACATCACCGAGTTGGGCGAACGCGATGAGTGATTGGAGCAAGGCGATCCGGCCGATTCCCGTTCCGAACGAGTGGACGAAACCGTTTTGGGATGCGGCGAAGCGGGGCGTCCTGGAATTGCAGCGGTGCCAGAGTTGCGGGTATTTCCAGCACCCGCCCTATGCGACCTGCACCCAATGCGTCGCGACCGACCTCAATTTCGAGGTCGTGCGCGGCATCGGAACGATCTACGCCTACACCATCATGTATCACACCGGCGACAAGCGCTTCGCCTCGGCGGTGCCCTATGCCAGCATCATCGTCGAGCTCGACGACGCGCCCGGCGCGCTGATGGCCGGCAATCTGCTGGAGGCGGAATATACCGAGGCGAAGGTCGGCCGGCGCGTCGAGGTGATCTTCGAGAAATTGAACGACGACATCACATTGCCGCAGTTCCGCCTCGCGCGCGCGGCGCCGGCCGAGTGAGGGGAAGAGACCCTATGTGGGAGAACCGGTGCAAGGTGGCGGTCAGCGGCGTGGGCTTTTCCCAGGTCAGCCGCCTCGCCGACATGCCGCTCGCGGCGCATGCGCTGACCGCGGTCAAGGCGGCGGTCGCCGATTCGGGATTGCAGATGGCCGATATCGACGGCCTCGCGACCTATCCCGAACTGCCGGCGACCGGCCACGCTGAGGTCGACGGCATCTCGATCGTGTCGGTCAATTGCATGATGGCGATGCTCAAACTGCCGAACCTGACCTGGCACATCCAGGTCGGCACGACCAATATCGGCGGCGCCGTGCAGCAGGCGGTCAACGCGCTGCTCGCGGGGGTGTGCAAATACGCGGTTGTGTGGCGGGCGATGCATAACCCGCGCGGCACCTACCAGAACCTGCCCGGAGCCTACGCAAGCGGCGCCGCCCAGTTCACCGCGCCCTATGGTTTCGGCGGCCCGGGGCAGGGCATGGCGGTCGCCTATACACGTTGGCTTGAGCGCAACAACCAGAGTCGCGAGAAGATGGCGACCCTGGCCGTGACGCAGCGCCGCCACACGCAGCACAACCCGCACGCCTATTTCCACGGCACCGAGCTGACGCGCGAAGACTACCTGGCCTCGCGCATGGTCGCGCATCCGTTCTGTCTGTTCGATTGCGACATCCCGGTGCAGGGGGCGGTCGCCATCGTCTTGACCACGGCCGATCGGGCGCGCGACCTGAAGCCGAAACCGGCCTACCTCGCCGGCTACGGCCAGCGGCTCCACTTCGAGGTGGCGGGCCGCATCGGCAGCCTCAGCAGCTATATGGAGGGCGGCAGCAGCTCGGCGAAATTGACCTGGGAGCGGTCCGGCTTTACTCCGAAGGATGTCGACGTGGCCCAGATCTACGACGGGTTCTCGGCCTCGGTGATCTACGGTCTCGAATCCTACGGTTTCTGCAAGGAGGGCGAGGCGCTCGATTTCATCCAGGACGGCCGCATCGAGCTCGACGGCGAATTGCCGCTCAACACCTTCGGCGGCAGCCTTGGCACCGGACGCATCCACGGCCTCTGGCATATCATCGAAGGTGCATTGCAGGCATCGGGCCGCGCCGGATCGCGCCAGGTCAAGGACGCCAACGTGTCGTTCGTCGGCGCCAGCGCCCCGATCGTGACCGGCACGACGTTTATCTTCGTGAGGGAGCCGTATTGAGGCACGAAAGCGGGCGCGTAGTGCTCAGCTATTCCGCCCCAAACGCAGCTGGCGCTCCGGCCGTTGAACCTGTGTTACAATTCGTGGGACAGCTTTGAGCAAACGAGAATCTGTGAGACAGCTTTGAGCAGGCGAGATGCAAATCGACCTCGACACACTGAAGCAACGGATCATTGACGCGACCAAACAGTCTACGGTGGCCGCCCGGGTTGAAAACGTTGCCTTAGAGGCCGATCGAGACGAGGAAGGGACCGACTTCCTGCGGGTGATCGTACAAGTAAAGGATCTTGATCACACAGTAGATGCAGACTTTGAGGCGCTCTTAGAAGCAATCGAAAGAGCAGTCAGTGCTGTTGATGAACGATATCCCAGCGTACGGTTTTCAGACGCAGCCTGATGGCCTCCTACGACGATGAACTGCTTGAGGCGGCACGACGGCTTCTCGTACGCTGCTCGGGCCAGCGAGGGAAACTTCCGAGCGCCCGCATTCGGCGGAGCATTTCCACCTCATATTACGCACTGTTTCACTTCGTCTTGGACGAGGTCGGCACACGTGTTGTCGGTACGCACAATGACCTGCGGAGGCGGCGGCGCATCCTGAGTCGGACTGTGACCCACAAAGGCATAAAGACGACGCTTGATAAGGTACGGGACACGCGGGCGGACCCTTCGATCGAGGATTTCCTCCGGTCTCCTGCTGCTGCCCCAGGTCCCGTAGCGCCGCCGCTCTTCGTTCGAAATCTTGCTAATGCATTTATTGACGCACAGGCAAAGAGACACGACGCTGACTATGATATGAATAAGCCACTAAGCGAATTGGATGCTCGGCTGCTGCGAACACGTGCGCGTCGGGTAATTGCAGCTTGGCAAGCTTCGAGGACTGCCGCAGATCGAGACTTTAAGCATGCACTTTGCGTCCTTATCCTCCTCAAGGGACTACTACGGCCTGAAGTTTAGGTGTCCGATAACTTGGAATGAAAAGGGCGGGGTAGCCTCGGCACGCGGCGCATCTCTTACGTCTGGTAAGTCACTATTTCCGGGAGGAACACAGCGAGCGTAGGGCGGAAAAGCGCAGCGCATTCCGCCAACCGAGGGCCATCGGCGGATTAGGCTTTGCCAATCCGCCCTACGACAATCTTTGGGAGGGATACGCAATGACCCAAGTCGGCACGGGTAAATACACCTACGAACTGATCCGCGATTTTCCCAAATTGCCCGCGGGAGAATCATTGGGGATGGTCAGCCGGGTGGCGACCGATTCGCAAGACCGCGTCTACGTATTCCAGCGCAAGGACCCGCCGGTGGTGGTGTTCGATCGCGACGGGAAGTACCTGGGCGCCTGGGGCAGCGGCGAGGTCACCGACCCGCACGGGCTGAAAATCATCGACGACGTGGTCTACACCACCGATCGCAGCGACTCGGTCGCGAAGTCGTTCACCCTGGACGGCAAGCCCTTGCTGGCGCTCGGCACGCGCGGCGTGCATTCCGACACCGGCCAGGTCGGGACCAACTGGCTGGCGGAGCGCGCGGCGGGGCCGTTCAACCACCCGACCGAGATGATCGCCCACCCCAACGGCGACATCTACGTCACCGACGGCTATCGCAACGCCCGCGTGCATCGCTTTACCCGCGACGGCAGGCTGGTCAAATCATGGGGCACGCCGGGCCACGGGCCGGGCCAGTTCCACCTGCCGCACAGCATCGCGTTCGACGATACCGGCAAGCTCTACGTCGCCGACCGCGCCAACAAGCGCATCCAGATTTTCACGCCCGACGGCGACTTCCTCGGCCAATGGACCGGCATGGGCGGCCCGAACGACATCACCCGCGGCAAGGACGGCAATTTCTACATCGCCGAGCAGGAAGTCGACGGCAAGCCGGCGCAAGTCTGCGTCCGCGATGGGCAAGGAAACGTGCTCGTCCGCTTCGACAGCCGCCATGATCACGGCGTCGGCGTCGACTCGCGCGGCGACATCTACGCCGGATTGACCACGGAACGCAGCGTCGACAAGTTCGTGCGGACAGGCTGAGCGCCAATCTGCCGCTCGGCGGGGCCGGCGCCCTGGTCGTGACCGGCCCGTCGATGAAGGAAATCCGCCTCAACGCGTTCGAGATGAACTGCGTGGGGCACCAATCGCCCGGGTTGTGGGCGCACCCGCGCGACCGCGCCGCGAATTACACCGATATCCGCTACTGGACGGAGCTGGCGAAGACCCTTGAGCGCGGCCGGTTCGACGGGATCTTTCTGGCCGACGTGCTTGGCATCTACGACGTCTACGGCGGCTCTCCCGACGCCGCGTTGCGCCACGCGGTGCAGGTGCCGGTCAACGACCCGATCCTGTTGATCCCGGCGATGGCGGCGGTGACCGAGCATCTCGGCTTCGGCGTCACCTGCACCTTGTCCTACGAGCCGCCGTATACGCTCGCCCGCCGCATGTCGACCTTGGATCATCTGACCGAGGGGCGGGTGGGGTGGAATATCGTCACCGGCTATCTGAACAGCGCCGCGACCGGGATGGGGCTCGCCGAACAGCCCCGCCACGATCAGCGCTACGAGATCGCCGACGAATACATGGAGATCGTCTACCGGCTATGGGAACAGAGCTGGGAGGACGGCGCGGTGATCCGTGACAAGGCGCGGCGGGTTTTCGCCGATCCGGCGAAGGTTCATCGCATCGACCATCGCGGCCGGTTTTACCGGGTCGACGCGATCCATCTGTGCGAACCGTCGCCGCAGCGCACCCCGGTATTGTACCAGGCCGGCGCGTCGAGCCGCGGCCGCGCATTCGCCGCGGCGCATGCCGAGTGCGTCTTCATCAACGGCCCGACGCCCCAGGTGGTGGCCCCGCAGGTCGCCGACCTCCGCCGCCGCGCCGCCGAAAACGGCCGCGACCCCGGCGATCTGATGATCTTCACCCTGGCCACCGTGATCACCGGCCGCACCGAGGCGGAGGCGCGTGCCAAGCACGAGGAATACCGCCGCTATGCCGATCCCGAGGCGGCGCTCGCGTTGTTTTCGGGCTGGACCGGCATCGATTTCTCGCGATACCGACCGGATGACGAGCTGCGCTACATCGAGACCGAGGCGATGCGGTCGGCGTTGGAATCATTCACCTCGGCCGATCCGAACCGGGTGTGGACGGTCGGGGAACTGGCCGAGCATGTCGCGATCGGCGGGCGCGGGCCGTTGCTGGTCGGCTCGCGGGAACAGATCGCCGACGCGTTGATCGACTGGGTGGCGGCGACCGGCATCGACGGGTTCAACCTGGCCTACGCGGTCACCCCCGAAAGCTTCGAGGATTTCGTCGCGCTGGTGGTGCCGGAATTGCAGCGCCGCGGGGTCTACAAGCGCGATTACCGGGCCGGAACGCTGCGCGAGAAGCTTTTCGGGACCGGCCGCGCCCGGCTCCGACCGCCGCATCCGGCGGCGCGGTATCGGGCCAGCTCCCCGGTTCCGGATTGAGGTGCCAAGCATCTTGGCCCCGCCAGGGGCGCGGACTACTCTCGGCCACACCTAGACTCACGCGGGGAGGCCCCGGCGATGACGAATGAACGCCCCGAATCCGCGCTCGAACCCTGGCAGTGGCCGGACGAGCATTGGCGCAAATTGGTCGACCGGGTGCGCGCCGGGCGCAGCCTGCGGCCGGCGGCGTGGCCCGGCAGGGCGCGCTGCGCGGTGGCGCTGTCGTTCGATTCGGACCACGAGACCAGCGATCTGCGCGAGGGCGGCAAGTCGATCGGGAGGCTGGCCTGGGGCCAGTTCGGCGCCCGCGTAGGCGTGCCGCGCATCCTGAAGCTCTTGGCGAAATACGGGGTCAAGGCGAGTTTTTACGTGCCGGCGGTCACCGCATTGCTGCACCCCGACGAGCAGCGCCGCATCGTCGCCGAGGGCCATGAGATCGGCATCCACGGCTGGATCCACGAGCTGAACTCGATATTGCCCTACGCGGCCGAGCGCGATCTGATGCTGCGCGCCGCCGACGTGTTGGAAAAGACCAGCGGGGTGCGCCCGGTCGGGATGCGTACGCCGTCATGGGATTTCAGCTGGAATACCCTGGCGATCGAGGCCGAGATGGGCCTCCTCTACGATTCCTCTCTGATGTCCGACGAGGATTGCTACGAATTGCTGCTCGACGGCACGCCGTGCGGGGTCGTCGAACTGCCGGTCGAATGGGTGCGCGACGACGCGGTCTATTTCATGATGAACCGGTTTTCCGCATTGCGGCCCTACACCCCGCCCGCCGACGTGCTCGACATCTTTCGCCGCGAGTTCGATTCCGCCTACGACGAGGGCGGCATCTTCCAACTGACGATGCACCCGCACGTGATCGGCTACCGCTCGCGCATCTGGATCATCGAGGAACTGATCCGCCTCGCCCAAAGCCGCAAGGACGTGTGGTTCGCCACCCACGCCGAGGTCGCGGGGTGGGCGAAGGAGCATGGGCGCTGATCCCGCTGGCAGGGCGTAAATCGGAACGGTCCGTCGACCCTCGCCGCAGGCGGATCGCGCTTCGTGGTCGCTCTGCTCGATGTCGTCGTCGTTGAAGAGAGCGAGCATGGAGTTGCCATTCTCGAACTCGCGACGGATCTGGGCAAACTGACCATCATCGGAGAATTTCAACTGGACGGCCACACGCTCAATGCCGACGGCGTTCATATAGAGGGATTGTGGGCGGGCATATTTGGTCTTGGCGGCCTATATCAATTAGGATGCGCGCTGCTTCGGAGTTTGGGTGATGTCGACGCTATCAGAATTCGTGGAGCGCGGCGCACGACGGGCAAAACGGCCGGCAGGCTCCCGCGAACCATCCTCATCACGCGGTCCCGTTGTCGTGATCGAGGGCTGGCGTAAAGGAATGAACAAGGTCGCCGTCACTCGCTGCCTGCGAGAGGCCGGCGCCTCGCTGGATGACGCGTTCAGGGCGACGAACCGGGTCCTGGAGGGGGAGCGGGTCACGGTACAGTTGCGTCGCGGTGTCGATGTCGAGTCGGTGAAGCAGCGGCTGCGCGAACTGGGTACGGTTGTCGGCTGACGTCGACGCTTGTCTCGTCGGCACCGGCCGAACGACGCACGACCAGACGCACGACCAGTTGTTTGCGTTGCATGTCCTAACCGCGTGATTTTGCTGCGGTGGATTAAGCCGATTCTTCGGGGGTTTGATGTCTGACCTCGTAGCTCAACACGAAAGGCGAATTAAGCGGGCGTTTTTCTACGCTTTTGCTTTATGTGTCCTGGCAATCGCTCCGTGTTCAATTTCATTCATCTCGAGTTTAAAACCACCCTCTGAAAAAATCGATCTATGGTTTCAGAGAAGCGGCGCCGCTATGACCGCGTTTTCCGTTTTCTCCCAAGTGAAAGTTAATAATATCCTAGAAATGATTAGAGGAGGCACTTTCGCAGAATCTTGGAAAATGTACCATAAGTACATTGTACTACAACGCTTGGCCAGTGGGATATCGGTCATCTTAATAATCTCTGGCACTGTGATATGGGGTTACGGCGATCTTTTGCTTAGGTATTTTCTGTGCTGTTTCGCTGTGGGCCTCGAATCCATATCTTGTGCGTTCTGAGTGTCAGCGCTGCGATGCCAAAGCCGTATATAGCCCATTATAGCCTAATCACACTGGATTTATCATTGTGTAGAAAAAGGGTAATATTTTGTGTCCGTCGTGTTATTCTCTTGCCCCCTCCGCCTGCCTCCGCAATGCCGACAGGGTGGTGCGGGTGGTGATCATCTCCGGGTCGATCTTCAACGTGATCACCGCGGCGCGGCGCGCGGCGATCGCTTCCTCGAAGGCGGGGGCGAATTCCTCGGTGCGCGACACCACCGCGCCATGGGCGCCGTAGGCGCGGGCCAGGGCGAGGAAATCGGGGTTTTTCAGGGTGGTGCCGACGACCCTGCCGGGAAAGCGGCGCTCCTGGTGCATGCGGATCGTGCCGTACATGCCGTTGTCGAACACTAGGATGATCGGATGGGCGCCCTCGGCGAGCGCGGTCGAAATCTCCTGCCCGGTCATCATGAAGCCGCCGTCGCCGCAGAACCCGACGACGACGCGGTCGGGGCAGGCGAAGCTGGCCGCCACCGCCGCCGGCACGCCATAGCCCATCGCGCCGCTGGTCGGACCGAGCTGGCGCCCCGGCCTCCGGTATTGCAGAAAGCGGTTGGGCCAGCCGCTGAAATTGCCGGCGTCGCTGGTCACGGTCGCATCGTCGGGTAGGCGCTCGCGCAGCCAAATCATGACCCGGCCGAGATCGAGCGCCGGATTGTCACCGAGCCGGCTCGGCACCAGCCCGGCCTCGTAATCGGCGCGCGCCGCCTTGCGCCACTCGCCCCACCGCGGGGCGGCGACCGGTTCGAGCGCGGCAGCGGCGGCGGCGAATTCGGGCATCCCCGACTGCATCGCCAGGGTCGGGCGGAACACCCGGCCCAGTTCCTCGGCGGCGGGGTGGACGTGGATCAGCGTCTTGTCGGGGTCGGGGATGCCCATCAGCGAATAGGATTGCGAGGTGATCTCGCCGATCCGCGCGCCGATTGCGAGCACCAGATCGGCGGCCTTGACGCGGGCGACCAGGCTCGGCGCCGCGCCGGTGCCGAGATCGCCGACAAAGATTCCGAGCCGGTTGTCGACGATGTCCTGGCGCCGGAACGAGCAGCACACCGGCAGATCGTTGGCCGCGGCGAAGCGGGCGATGTCGGCGCAGGCGGCGTCGCTCCACGAGCCACCGCCGACCAAGATGATCGGGCGCTCGGCGGCGGCCAGCAGCCGGCGCATCTCGGCGATGTCGGCGCTGCCGGGATGCGCGCGCACGGCATGGTAGGGGCCGCTGATCGCGGCGGCGGCGCGGTCGCGCAGCATGTCCTCGGGCAATGCCAGCACGACCGGCCCCGGCCGCCCCGAGACCGCGACCTGGAACGCCTGGTTAATCAATTCGGGCACGCGCTCGGCCAGGTCGATCTGCGCGACCCACTTGGCGAGCGGCGAGAACATGCGGCGGAAATCGACCTCCTGAAACGCCTCGCGGTCGAGCTGGTGCCGCGCCACCTGGCCGACCAATACGACCATCGGGGTCGAATCCTGAAACGCGGTGTGGATGCCGATCGAGGCGTTGCACGCGCCGGGGCCGCGCGTGACCAATAGCACGCCGGGCTTGCCGGTGATCTTGCCGTAGGCCTCGGCCATGAACGCGGCGCCGCCCTCCTGCCGGCAGGTGATCAGGCGGATCTCGGGCGCGTCGAACAGCGCGTCGAGCACTTCGAGATAGCTTTCGCCGGCGACGCTGAACGCCATCTCGACGCCGTGCGCGCGCAACGACGCGACCACGAGCTGGCCGCCGCTGAGGAGGGGGAGGTTCGCCGCCATCGCCACGTCCTATATCCGATTGACCCGGCGGGCATTTGAGACGATGCGCGAGCCCGGCGAAAGGGGCTTGTGCGCGGCCCGGCATCCCCATGACACGGATATCCGGGGACAGATCGGCCCACCCGTGCATAAATTCCTTACAAATGGGGGAGGCTTTCGATGGATGGGACGTTCGCGCCGGTGACGATGATCGCGCCGGGGTCTGGCGCGCCGCCGCGCCGCGCGTAGGACAATCATGGACGACCAGCCCGGCCCGCTCGCGCCTCCGCCGCCCGGTCGTGAGGGCGCGCGGCAGCCGCACTCGCTCGAACCGCATCCGGCCAAGGCGGCGCCGGTGGTCGCGCCCCGGCCGCGCCGATCGCGCTGGCGCGGGATCGCCTGGCTGGTGTTTTTCGCGCTGGTCGCCGGCGGCGTTTACTGGATCGTCTCGCGCTCGGGTCAGCAGCCCGCCCAGACCGGCCGGTTCACCTCGTCGGGGCCGATGCCGGTCGGCACCGCCAAGGTCGAGAAGGGCGACATGCCGGTCGTGCTGACCGCGCTCGGCACCGTCGTGCCATTGGCGATCGTGACGGTCAAGACGCAGATCAACGGGCAGCTGATCGAGGTCGCGTTCAAGGAGGGGCAGACGGTCAACAAGGGCGATTTCCTCGCCCAGATCGACCCGCGCCCGTATCAGGTCGCGCTCGAACAGGCTCAGGGCCAGTTGGCCAAGGACTCCGCGCTGCTCAGGGGCGCTGAGGTCGATCTCGCGCGCTACAAGACCCTGGTGGCGCAGAACTCGATCGCCCGGCAGACGCTCGACACCCAGACGCATCTGGTCCAGCAGTATCGCGGAGTCGTCCAGGCCGACCAGGCGCAGGTCGACAACCAACTGCTCAACCTGACCTACTGCCGCATCGTCGCGCCGATCAGCGGCCGGGTCGGATTGCGCCAGGTCGACCAGGGCAATTACGTCCAGACCAGCGACGCCAACGGCATCGTCGTGATCACCCAAGTGCAGCCGATCTCGGTGATCTTCACCTTGCCCGAGGACAATCTGCCCCCGGTGCTCAAGCGGCTGCGCGACGGCGCCAGCCTCGAGGCGGTGGCGTTCAACCGCACCGGCAAGGACCGGATCGACTCGGGCACGCTCGCCACGATCGACAACCAGATCGACACTACCACCGGCACGGTCAAATTGCGGGCTAATTTCGACAATGCCCAGCAGAACTTGTTCCCGAACCAGTTCGTTAACATCCAGTTGCGGGTCGATACCCTGCGGGGCGCGGCGCTCGTGCCGGTCGCGGCAATCCAGCGCGGCGCGCCGGGGACGTATGTCTACCTGGTCAAGCCCGACCAGACCGTGACCGCCCAGCCGGTCACGGTGGGTCCGACCGATGGTCAGCGCGTCGTCGCGCTGAAGGGGCTCGCCCCCGATCAGCTCGTGGTCATCGACGGCGCCGACCGGCTCAAGGAAGGCGCCAAGGTGAACTTGGCCCAGCCCCGCGGTCCCCCCGGCGCCACTCCCCCCGGCGCCACTCCCCCCGGCGCCACTCCCCCCGGCGCCAATCCCCCGGGAACGCCGCCCGCGGCGGCGCCGGGCCAGACCCAAGGCTCGCCGGAGCGCGGGCAGGGGCGGCGCCGGAGCGGCGAGTGACGCCGCGCGATCTCGGCCGTGGGCGGGGCGTCGGGTGAACCCGTCGCGGCTTTTCATCCTGCGGCCGGTCGCGACCTCGCTTCTGATGGCGGCGATCCTGCTCGTCGGGATGATGGCGTACCGGTTTCTGCCGTTATCGGCGCTGCCCGAGGTCGACTACCCGACGATCCAGGTCGTTACTCTCTACCCTGGCGCCAGCCCCGAGGTGATGACCTCGTCGATCACGGCGCCGCTCGAGGTTCAGCTCGGCCAGATGCCCGGGCTCAACCAGATGGCCTCGGTCAGCTCGGCGGGATCGTCGGTCATCACCTTGCAGTTTAATCTCAATCTCACTCTGGACGTCGCCGAGCAGCAAGTGCAGGCCGCGATAAACGCGTCCGGCAATCTGTTGCCTTCCGACCTGCCGGCGCCGCCGATTTATTCCAAGGTCAATCCGGCCGACGCGCCGATCCTGACCCTGGCATTGACGTCGAAGACCTTGCCGCTGACCCAGGTCGAGGACCTCGCCGATACTCGCCTGGCGCAAAAGATCTCGCAATTGTCCGGGGTTGGGCTGGTCAGCGTCAGCGGCGGGCATCGCCCGGCCGTGCGGATCCAGGCCCGGTTGCGCGAACTCGCCGCCTATGGGCTCAACATCGACGATCTGCGGACCAGCATCGCCTCCGCCAACGTCAATGCTCCCAAGGGCAATTTCGACGGCCCGACCCGGCAATACACGATCAACGCGAACGACCAGATCCGCAGGGCATCCGACTACAACGATCTGGTGATCGCCTACCGCAACGGCGCGCCGGTCAAGCTGTCGGATGTCGCGTCGGCGATCGAGGGTACCCAGAACACCAGGCTCGCCGGCTGGATGAACACCAGCGAAGCGGTAATCCTTAATATCCAGCGTCAGCCGGGCGCTAATGTGATCGAGGTCGTCGACCGCATCCAATCGCTGTTGCCGCAATTGCATTCCGCGCTCCCCGCCGCGGTCGACATGACCGTGTTGACCGACCGCACCACGACGATCCGGGCGTCGGTCGCCGATGTCGAGTTCGAGCTGGGGCTCGCGGTCGTCCTCGTCGTGCTGGTCATCTTTTTGTTCCTGCGCAGCCCGTCGGCGACGATCATCCCGAGCCTGTCGGTGCCGCTGTCGCTGGTCGGCACCTTGGCGTTCATGTATCTGGCCGGGTTCAGCCTCAACAACCTGTCGTTGATGGCATTGACGATCGCCACCGGGTTCGTCGTCGACGACGCGATCGTCATGATCGAGAACATCACCCGCTACATCGAGGCGGGCGAGCCCCCGTTGCGAGCCGCGCTCAAGGGCGCCGAGCAGATCGGCTTTACCATCATCTCGCTGACGATCTCGCTGATCGCGGTGCTGATCCCGCTGTTGTTCATGGCCGATGTCGTAGGCCGCCTGTTTCGCGAATTCGCGATCACCCTGGCGGTGACGATCGTGATCTCGGCGGTCGTCTCGCTGACCCTGGTGCCGATGCTGTGCGCGAAATTGCTGCGCCGCCGGCGCGAGGAGGAGATGTCGCCGATCGCGCGCAAGAGCCAGCAATGGTTCGACGCGGTGGTCGCCTATTACGGCAGGCGGCTCGAATGGGTGCTCGATCACCAGCCGATGACGCTCGTCGTCGCGGTCGGCACCTTGTTCCTGACCGTCTACCTCTATGCGGTGATCCCAAAGGGGTTTTTTCCGATCCAGGATACCGGGCTGATCCAGGGCATCTCGGAGGCACCGCCCTCGATCTCGTTCGCCGCGATGGCGACCCGTCAGCAGGCATTGGCGGCCGAGATCCTCAAGGATCCCGATGTCGTCAGCCTGTCGTCGTTTATCGGCGTCGACGGGATCAACAGTACGCTCAACAGCGGCCGGATGCTGATCAACCTGCGCTCGCGCGACGAACGCAAGACCAGCGCCAGCGACGTCATCCGGCGGCTGCAAGGCAGGATCGCCGGCGTCGAGGGGATCACCCTGTTCATGCAGCCGGTGCAGGATCTGACCATCGACGCAACGGTCAGTCGCACGCAATACCAGTTTGTCCTCGAAGACGCCAATCCAGGCGAGTTCGCCGAATGGGTCCCTAAACTGGTGCAACGGCTGCAGCAATTGCCCGAACTGGAGGACGTCGCCACCAACTACGCGGCGAACGGGCTGTCCGCCTTCGTCTTGATCGACCGCAGCACGGCCGGACGGTTCGGCATTACCCCGGCCACCGTCGACAACGCGCTATACGACGCGTTCGGCCAGCGCATCGTCTCGACCATCTTTACCCAGACCAACCAGTACCGGGTAATCCTCGAGGCTGATCCCGCCTCGCAGCAATCGCTGAGCGCGCTCGATTCGATCTACCTGCCGAGCTCGCTGTCCAGCACCGGGCAGGTGCCGCTGTCGGCCATCGCGCAAGTGATCGAGGAGACCGCGCCGCTGTCGATCACCCATCTCGGCCAATTCCCGGCGGTGTCGATCTCGTTCAACCTCGCGCCCGGCGCCTCGCTCGGCTCCGCGGTCGACGCAATCAAGAAGACGCAGAAGGAGGTCGGCCTGCCGCCGAGCATGGCCACCAATTTCCAGGGCGCGGCATTGGCCTTTCAGGGTGCCCTCGGCAACGAAGTGCTGCTGATCGTCGCCGCGATCATCACGATGTACATCGTGCTAGGCGTGCTTTACGAGAGCTTCATCCACCCGATCACGATCCTGTCGACCCTGCCCTCGGCCGGGGTCGGCGCGCTGGTGGCGTTGATGCTCGACGGCAGCGATCTCAGCATCATCGCGATCATCGGGATCATCCTGCTGATCGGTATCGTCAAGAAGAACGCGATCATGATGGTCGACTTCGCGCTCGAAGCGGAGCGCGAGGAGGGCCTCACCCCGCGCGAGGCGATCTTCCAGGCGTCGCTGCTGCGCTTTCGCCCGATCCTGATGACGACGTTCGCGGCGTTGTTCGGCGCGTTGCCGCTGATGCTCGGCGGCGGCACCGGCTCCGAATTGCGTCACCCCCTCGGGGTGACGATTGTCGGCGGGCTGATCCTGAGCCAGTTGCTGACCCTGTTCACCACTCCGGTCATCTACCTTGCCTTCGATCGTCTCGGGCGAGCCACGCGCCGCCGGTTCGGCACGGCGTTCAACGCCGAAGAGGCGGTCGAGTGAGCCTCTCGACCCCGTTCATCCAGCGGCCGGTCGCGACCACGTTGCTGACGGTAGGACTGTTCCTGTCGGGTGTGTTCGCATTCACCAAATTGCCGGTATCGCCGCTGCCGCAGGTCGACTATCCGACCATTTCGGTCAGCGCGCAGATGCCGGGGGCGAGCCCCGAGACGATGGCGGCGACCGTGGCGACGCCGCTCGAGCGCCATCTCGGCGTGATCGCCGATGTCACCGAAATAACCTCGACCAGCACTGTTGGATCGAGCCGCGTCGTCCTGCAATTCGGGCTCAACCGCAGCATCGACGGGGCCGCGCGCGATGTTCAGGCGGCGATCAACGCGGCGCGCGCCGATCTGCCGGCCAGCCTCAGGACCAACCCGACCTATCGCAAGGTCAACCCGGCGGACGCGCCGATCCTGATCCTGGCCCTGACCTCGGATACCTTGACCCAGGGCCAGATCTACGACGCCGCCTCGACCGTGTTGAACCCGGCCCTGTCGCAGATCGAGGGGATCGGCCAGGTCACGATCGGCGGCAGCTCGCTGCCGGCGGTCAGGGTCGAGCTCAACCCGCTCGCCTTGTTCAAATACGGCATCGGCCTCGAAGACGTCCGCGCCGCGCTGGCGTCGGCCAATGCCCATAGCCCCAAGGGCTCGATCGACGAAGGCGACCGGCATTACCAGCTCTATACCAACGACCAGGCCAATTTCGCCGCGGATTACCGGCCCCTGGTGATCGCCTACCGCAACGGCGCGGCGGTGCGGCTCGTTGACGTGGCGGAGGTGGTCGACTCGGTCGAAAACCTCCGCAACCAGGGCATCGCCAACGGCAAGCCCTCGGTCATCGTCATCCTCTATCGCCAGCCCAACGCCAACATCATCGACACCGTCGACCGGGTCAAAGAGGAATTGCCGCAATTGCGGGCGTCGATCCCGAGCGCGATCGACATCAAGCTGGCGATGGATCGCACCACGACGATCCGCGCCTCGCTGCACGATGTCGAGCGCACCTTGATGATCGCGATTGGCCTCGTCGTGCTGGTGGTCTTCCTGTTCCTGCGCGACGCGCGCGCGACCTTGATCCCCTGCGTCGCGGTGCCGGTGTCGCTGGTCGGCACCTTCGGGGCGATGTACCTGTTAGGGTACAGCCTCGACAATCTGTCGCTGATGGCGCTGACCGTGGCGACCGGCTTTGTGGTCGACGACGCGATCGTCGTGCTCGAAAACATCACCCGCCATATCGAGGCCGGCATGACCCGGATGCAGGCGGCGTTGCAGGGCGCGCGGGAGGTCGGCTTCACCGTGCTGTCGATGAGCGTGTCGCTGATCGCGGTATTCGTCCCGATCCTGTTCATGGGTGGAATCGTCGGGCGCCTGTTCCGCGAGTTCGCCATGACCTTATCGGTGGCGATCATGATCTCGCTGGTGGTGTCGCTGACGACGACGCCGATGATGTGCGCCTATCTGATCCGGCGGCGGCCTGCAGAGCGGCGCTCGCGCTGGTATCGTGCCAGCGAGCGGGCGTTCAGCGGGATGCTCGGGTTCTACGACAGCACCCTGCGGCAGGCATTGCGGCACCCGGCGCTGGTGATGCTGGTGTTGGCGGTGACGGTCGGGCTCAACGTCTACCTTTTCGTCATTATTCCCAAGGGGTTCTTCCCGCAGCAGGATACTGGGCGCATGGTTGGCGGCATCCGGGCCGACCAGAGCATCTCGTTTCAGTTGATGCGGGAGAAATTGCGCGAGTTCATCAGCATCATCCGGGAGGACCCGGCGGTCGACAGCGTCGTCGGCTTCACCGGCGGCGGACAGACCAATTCCGGCTTTGTCTTCGTCGCGTTGAAGCCGCTGGCCGAGCGCAACCTGTCGGTCGATCGGGTGATTGGGCGGCTGCGCGGCAAGCTCGCGCGCGTGGCCGGGGCTCGGCTGTTCCTGCAAGCGGTGCAGGATATCCGCACCGGAGGGCGGGCCAGCAGCGCCCAGTACCAGTTTACGTTGCAGGGCGAGGACAATACCGAGCTTTACGAATGGGTGCCCAAGATCGCGGCGGCCTTGGAAAAACTATCCGAGCTGACCGACGTCAATTCCGACCAGGAGCAAAAGGGTCTGGAGACCAATCTGGTGATCGACCGCGCCACCGCCGCCCGGCTCGGGCTGACCATCCGCCAGATCGACAACACCCTCTACGACGCGTTCGGGCAGCGGCAGGTGTCGGTCATCTTCGCGCCGCGAAATCAGTATCACGTCGTCATGGAAGTGGCGCCCGAGTACTGGCAAAGCCCGGACATCCTCAAGCAGATCTTTATCAGCGGCGCCGGCGGCGCGGTCAGCGGCACCCGGTCGACCAACGCGCTGGCGGGCACGGTGTCGGCGAAGACGAACGCGCGCAGTCCCGCCGCGGCCGCGACGCAGATCGCCAACGACGCCGCGCGCAACCAGGCCACCAACCGCCTCGCCAATACCGGCCGCGGCGCGACCTCGACCGGCTCCGCCGTCAGCACCGCGCGGGAGGCGATGATCCCGCTCGCCGCGATCGCCCATTACGAAACCGGCAGCGCGCCGCTCGCGGTCAACCATCAGAGCCTGTTCGTCGCCAGCACGATCTCGTTCAACCTGAAACCCGGCATCTCGCTCGGCGAGGCGACCGCGGCGATCAATCGGACGATGCTCGAACTCGGCGTGCCGGAGACGGTCCGCGGCAGCTTTCAGGGCACTGCGCGCGCGTTCCAGCAATCGCTGCGGAACCAGCCGGTGCTGATCGCCGCCGCGCTGCTCGCGGTCTACATCGTGCTGGGCGTGCTCTACGAGAGCTTCATCCACCCGATCACGATCCTGTCGACCCTGCCCTCGGCCGGGGTCGGCGCTGTGCTCGCCCTGATGGCGTTCGACACCGAATTCAGCATCATCGCGCTGATCGGGGTCATCCTGCTGATCGGCATCGTCAAGAAGAACGCGATCATGATGATCGACTTCGCCATCGCCACCCAGCGGCAGGACGGGCTGAGCGCGCGCGAGGCGATCTACAAGGCTTCGCTGGTACGGTTCCGCCCGATCATGATGACGACGATGGCGGCGATGCTGGGCGCGGCGCCGCTGGCGATCGGATTCGGCGAGGGTTCGGAATTCCGCCGGCCGCTCGGCGTCTCGATCGTCGGCGGGTTGCTGGTCAGCCAGATGCTGACCCTGTACACGACTCCGGTGATCTATCTCTATCTCGACCGGCTGCGCGCGTGGGGGCAGCGCCGCCGAATAATGGGGCGCGTGACGCGGCACGGCGCGCTCGAACCCGGCGAATGAAACACGCAGTCATCGCCCGCGGCGCGATCGTGCTCGCCGCGCTGACCGGATGCACCGCCGGCCCTGACTACCGGCGGCCGAGCGCGCCGGTCCCGGCCGCGTACAAGGAGGCGGCGGCCCGGGAAGGCTGGAAGATCGGCGAGCCGCGCGATGCGGTCGACCGCGGCGCGTGGTGGTCGGTCTACCGTGACCCCATCCTCGACGGTCTTGAACGGCAGATCGACCTCTCGAACCAGAACCTCAAGGCCGCGGAAGCCGCCTTCCGCCAGTCGGAGGCATTGGTCGCCGCTGCTCGCGCCGGATTTTTCCCGACCGAGGCGATCAGCGGCCAATCTCAGCGCTCGCGCGGGGCGGGCGGTGGCGCCAACAGCAACAGCGTTGGCGGCAGGATTTCCAACTTCTACAGCCTCAATGAGGCGGCGAGCTGGGTCCCCGACCTATGGGGCAAGGTCAGCCGTACTGTCGAGGGCAGTGTGGCGACCGCGCAGGCCAATGCCGGTACCCTCGCCGGGGCGCGGCTTGCGGCGCAGGGGCAGCTCGCCAGTGCGTACATGCAGCTTCGCGTCGCCGACGAGTTGAAGGTGCTGCTCGACAGGTCGGCCCGGGCGTTCGCCGAATCGGAGCGGATCACGCGCAACCAATACGACGCCGGCACCGCCTCGCAGGCGGATGTGGCCCAGGCCCAGGCGCAGCTCAAGGGCACCGAGGCGCAGGCGATCGCGGTCGGGGTGGCGCGCGCCCAGTTCGAGCACGCGATCGCGGTATTGATCGGCAAGCCGCCGGCGGAATTCTCGATCGCGACGACGACGACGCTGGTCGACATCCCCGACATTCCGTCCGGCATGCCGTCGGAATTGCTCGAGCGGCGGCCGGACATCGCCGCCGCCGAGCGCGGGATGGCGGCGTCGAACGCGCAGATCGGCGTGGCCGAGGCGGCATTCTATCCGACGATCACGCTGTCGGCCGGGTCCGGGGTGTCGGCATTGGCGCTGTCCAAGCTGATTACGGCGTCGAGCCGGATCTGGTCGTTCGGCTCGAACGCGGTGACGACGATCTTCGACGGTGGCGCCCGCAACGCCCAGCTCGAAGCGGCCCGGGCCGGGTTCGAGCAGGATGTCGCGACCTATCGCCAGACCGTGCTGAGCGCGTTTCAGCAGGTCGAGGACCAGCTGGCGGCGTTACGCATCCTGGCCGAGCAGGCGAAGGCCCAGGCCGGCGCGGTCGCCGCCGCGCGCGAGGCCGAGCGCATCATCACCAACCAATACCGGGCCGGCACCGTCGCCTATACCAACGTCGTCGTTGCCCAGACGACCGCGCTCAGCGCCGCGGTCGCCGCGGTCAATATCCGCCAGAGCCGGCTGGTCGCCAGCGTCGCCCTGATCCAGGCATTGGGTGGTGGCTGGGAGGCGTCGCAATTGCCGACCCGGGAGCGGATCGAGGCCGACAGTCCGCTCGATTTCAGCCCGCTGCCGTCACCGCCCCGCCGGCCCCTGCCGTAGACTAACGCGGCGCCGCAATCACGGTTTCAGCGCCGAGACATAGGCGGCGAGCTCGCTTTCGGCCGCGGCAAGCGCGGCCGCCGCCTTGGTCATCGCGACGGAGACGCTGTCGATCTCGGCCTCGGTCTCGGTCAGTTTGTCGAGCACCCGTTTGCGCAAGGCGCCCTCGCGGCCGAGCGCGGTCAGGTTGTCGCGCAGCCGGCTCTCGTCGTCGACTAGCCCGGCGCGGCGCTGTTTTAGCCGCTCGAGATCGCCCCGCTGGCGGCTGACCGCTTGCCGTCGTGCCGCGAGATCGGCGAGCGACCGGCGCAAATTCGGATCGAGCTCGCTCGATCCGACGTAAAGCCCGAGTTGGTCGTCGTTGAGATCGGCGAGGCGCACCGTCTCCTGGAGCGGCCGCTCCTCGGCGATTTCGACCATCGCCTCGTTGTCGCCGCCGAGCTTGACCGGGATGCGATAGGCGCCGGCGGTCAACTCGACCGTCTTGGGGTCGGGGGCGGTGAGGGTCCAGCCGGCGAGCCGGGTCTGTTCGATCAGCAGCAGCGCCGGCGCGGCCGCCGATTTGATCCGGTATTGGGTGGTTTGGCGCAGCATGCGGGTCACCCGCATGATGCCCTCGGCGATCGTCGCCTTGACCACATAGCGGCGCTCGGAGGTGCTGCGGTGGACCGCCACCTTGCCGTCGACGGCGAAGCTCAACAGGCGCTTGTCGCCGATCGGAAAACCGGCTAGCCGGGCATCGCCGAGATAGGTGGCACCGCGATTCTCGCTCTGCTGATAGATCGTCAGCACCCCGGGCGGCAATCCGGTATCGCCGCCATTGGTCAGTTCGATCGCGGCGAGCGGGTGCTCGGCGTTGACCGAAGGCTGAAACAGATCGAGCCGTCGCGCCGGCAGATCGCGGTCGAGCAGGGGTAGGACGAGACTCTGGCCGACCTCGACGCTGACTCTGGCTGGCAGCGTGAATGCGATCTGCGTCGCCCCTTCGATCGCCTGGGCAGCCTCGATCATGGCCGGCATGGGCGGCGGCGGTGGCGCGGCCGTGCCCGGCGCCGCCGAGCGGGATTTCAGCGCCTGCGGTGCGGGTGCTGGCGGCGCGAAAGCCTCACGCCGCTCGGCACTGCCGATCGCGCCGCGATCCGCCGGCGGTAGGACCTGGCCGCCGGCTTCGACCGGAACAGTCGGCCGCGGCACGTAATAGCTCTCGTAGAGCGCCTGGCGGAAGGTGACCGGGTTGCCCGACAGCAGGGTCAAATCCACGTCCTTCCAGGCCTGGCCGCTGAAATTCTCCAGTACCGCCCAGCCTTGCAATCGCGCGGTGGCTGCTTGCGGGTCGGCGGGCAGGCTGAGGCGGTAGGTTGCCTTCCACAGCGGCATCGCCACGACATAGCCGACCCGCACGTTGCGTTTGCCGGTGCCGTGGGTCGTCAGAGTGAGCCGACGTCTGCCCTCGGCCCGATAGGCCGCAATTCGGGTCAGCGCCAGCTTGACCTTGGCCTGCAGGTCGGGGTCGACAAAGGCGATGCTGTCGGCGTCCTGCAACGCAATGCGGGAGAGGCCGGTCTCGGTCAGCACCGTCGCCACCGGGCGGGGCTGAAACACTCCATCGGCGAGGCGCACCGCTTCGTCGTCGACATGGATCAATCGACCGGTCACTGGCTTCGGCCCGGCGACGCGGATCTCCGCGCCCTGCAATGCGTTGAGCAGATCCTTAGCCGAACCGAGCGCGGTCCGATCGAACGGCAAATCGGTGAAGCTCTGGGTCAGCGGCTCGCGGCCGGGCAGCGTGATCTCTCCCGCGGTTCCGCCCGAATCGTAGACGATCAGGCTTTTGAGCACGTCGTCGACTTGGTCGCGCGCGACTTCGAGGGTCAAGGTCGCATCGCCGTCGACCGCCGCCTCGTACTCGAGGTAGCCGACCCCGCCGCTCGACAGCATGACCCGCTTTAGCGCGAGATCGGCCGCGCCGGCCGATCTCGCCCCGGCAAACGCCGCCGCGACCGCGACGATCAGACAGACCAGCCAACACCGCAACGATCGAACCATGACCCACCTCCTGCGCGAATACGGGCGATCCTCGACACCGAGAGTGGCAAAATTGCGGAAGCCCGGCGATGTCCTGAAGGCCCGGGCAGGTTGACACCGGCGCGGGCGACGCCGAACACTGCGCGCCGTTTACGGCGTCGGCGAGAGGCGGCAAGGTGACGGGGGCAGGCGAGGCACGGCTCGGGGTCGATATTGGCGGCACCTTTACCGATGTTGCCCTGGAGGCCGGCGGCCGGCGATTTAGCGCCAAGATATTGACCACGCCGGAGGCGCCCGAACTGGCGGTGCTCGCGGCGATCGAGGCGGTGTTGCGCGAGGCCGGGCTCACGCCCGCCGACCTGTCTATCATCATCCACGGCACCACGCTCGCCACCAACGCGATCATCGAGCGCAAGGGCGCCAAGACCGCGCTGATCACGACCGAGGGGTTTCGCGACACGATCGAGATCCGCCACGAAAACCGGTTCGAGCAGTATGACGTCAATATCGACCTGCCGCCGCCGCTGGTGCCGCGCCGTCTGCGCTTCGTCGTCCCCGAGCGCACCGACGCCCGCGGCCGGGTCATCGTGCCGCTCGACGAGGCGGCGGTCGAGCTGTTGGCCGGACAGCTTCGCGACGCCGGGGTCGAGAGCCTCGCGATCGGGTTCCTGCACAGCTTTACCAACCCGGCGCACGAGCAGCGTACCCGCGAATTGCTGTTTCCGCTGCTGCCCGGCGTTACGATGACCCTGTCGTGCGAAGTCTCGCCGGAGATGCGCGAATACGAGCGGTTTTCAACCGCCTGCGCCAACGCCTATGTCCAGCCGATGCTCGGGCGTTATCTCGTCAATCTTGAGACCCTGCTGGGTGAATCGGGGTTTCGCTGCCCGCTATTCCTGATGCTGTCAGGCGGCGGGCTGACCACAGTGGAGACCGCGATCCGATTTCCGGTGCGGTTGGTCGAGTCGGGGCCGGCGGGCGGTGCGATCTTCGCCAGCCACATCGCCCGCCAATGCGGCCTCGACAAGGTGTTGTCCTACGACATGGGCGGGACCACGGCGAAGATTTGTTTGATCGACGATCTGCAGCCGCAGTCGAGCCGCGCCTTCGAGGTCGCGCGCGTTTACCGATTCAAGAAAGGCAGCGGCCTGCCGCTGCGCATCCCGGTTATCGAGATGGTCGAGATCGGCGCCGGAGGCGGCTCGATCGCCCGGGTCGATCGGCTCAAGCGGATCGCGGTGGGCCCCGATAGCGCCGGTGCCGACCCGGGCCCGGCGTGCTACGGCCGCGGCGGCACCGGAGCGACCGTGACCGACGCGGATCTGCTGCTTGGCCGCATCGATCCGACCGGATTTTCCGGTGGCCGCATGGCGCTCGATCGCGACGAGGCCGAGGCGGCATTGCGGCGGGAAGTCGCCGAGCCGCTCGATCTGGCATTGGCGCTCGCCGCGTTCGGGGTCAGCGAGATCGTCGACGAGAACATGGCCAACGCGGCCCGTGTCCATGCGATCGAGAGCGGCAAGGACGCGCGCGGGCGCACCCTAGTCGCGTTCGGCGGAGCGGCGCCGCTGCACGCCGCGCGAATGGCCGACAAGCTCGGCCTCGACCGAGTGGTGGTGCCGTCCAACGCGGGGGTCGGTTCGGCGGTTGGGTTCCTGCGTGCTCCGATCGCCTACGAGGTCGTGCGCACCCAATTGCAGCGGCTCGACGCGTTCGACGCCGCCGGCGCCAACGCGTTGTTGGCGGCGATGCGGGCGGAGGCCGAGGCGATCGTCCGGCTCGGGGCGCCCGAGGCGCCGCTAGCCGAGGCTCGCTCGGCCCTGATGCGCTACCGCGGCCAGGGCCATGAAATCCCAGTGCCGATGCCCGGGGGGATTTACCGGAGCGATGATGTCGCGGTGCTGCTCGCTGCTTTCGAGGCGGCCTATCGTCGGCTCTACAGCCGGGTCATCCCCGGTGTCGAGGTCGAGATTCTGAGCTGGGTATTGGTGTTGAGCGCCCCAGCTCCCGAAGCCGATGGCCCGCCGGCCTCACCCCCACCACCCTCGACTCCGCCGCCGGCCAGGCGCCGCGCGGTATTTGATCCGGAAAGTGGCGAGTTCGCCGAGGTGGCGATCCATGAGCGCGCCGCGCTGGCTCCGGGGGCGGTCGTGCCCGGCCCCGCCGTCATCGTCGAGGACGAGACCTCGACCGTGGTAGGCCGCCGGTTCGACGCGCGGATCGATGGTTTCGGCTATATCGAATTGACCCGCCGGCGTGGCTAAACTCAATCAGCGCGGCGGCGGTCGCGGCCGGCTGCGCAGCTTGGCGGGGACTGGCGCGCGTTTGGCATGAATCTCGGTCAGACAATATCGGCATCAAGATCGCGTCGACGCTAAGACCACCAATGCATTCCTATTCTTTCGGGCGATGAATTCGCCAACGTCACCCGGTCATCGGCGCCCATCTGCGTAAGGTCACGGGCAATCTCGCGGAAGCCGTGATCGTGCTTGTGGGGGGCGAGTCCCCGCGCGATCGAATGCTGCGGCTACACGATCGCGAGGGGCCGGTTCTCTGGGCGGAATGGGATGACATCCTCCCGCATCTATAATACGTTCGCCGAATAACCCCGGTAACAGGGGATATCAGGGAGGTTTGACGATGGTTTCGATGATCCGCCGCCGGCATGCCGTTGCGCGTCCTACCGGCAATGATGGACAATTATCCCGCCGCGACTTGCTGGCGCTGGCGGCGTTGGGCGTCGTCAGCGGCCTACCCGGCGCGGCCTACGCCGCCGCTCCGCAAGGGCAGCTGACCTGGGGCGTTCACACCACCTTGGCGCCGACCTGGTTCGACCCGGCCGAGACCCCGGGAATAATCACTCCGTTCATGGTCATGTACGCGATCCATGACGCCCTGGTGAAGCCGATGCCGGGCAACCCGCTGACGCCGAGCCTCGCCGAGTCGTATACCGCCTCCGAGGACGGGCTCAGCTATGAGTTCGTGTTACGCAAGGGTGCCAAGTTCCACAATGGAGACCCGGTGACCGCCGAGGACGTCAAGTTCTCTTTCGAGCGCTATCGCGGCACCTCGGCAAAATTGTTGAAAGACGGGGTGGCCGCGATTGAAACCCCCGATCCCCAGCACGTTCGCTTCAAGCTCAAGGCCCCGTGGCCCGATTTTCTGACCTTTTACGCCAGCGCGACCGGCGCCGGCTGGATCGTGCCCAAGAAGTACGTCGAGAAGGTCGGCGATGACGGATTCAAGACGGCACCGATCGGCGCCGGACCCTACAAGTTCGCCTCGTTCAGCCCCGGCGTCGAGTTGGCGATGGAGGCGTTCGAGCAGTATTGGCGGAAGACGCCGATGGTCAAACGCATCGTGTTCAAGGTGATACCCGATGAGTCGACGCGGCTGGCCGCGTTGAAGCGGACCGAGATCGACCTCGTCTACGCGATCAACGGCGAACTCGCCAAGGCGTTGCAGAGCACCCCGGGGCTGACGCTCAAACCGGTCTACCCACCGGGTCCGTTTTGGCTTTATTTCCCCGATCAGTGGGACCCGAAATCGCCGTGGCACGACGTTCGGGTGCGCAAGGCCGCCAATCTGGCGATCGACCGCAAGACCATCAACGATGCGCTGACCCTCGGTTATTCGAAGCTCACCAACAGCATCATCCCGGATATGTTCGAATACGCCTGGAAAGCTCCGGCCGTTGTTTTCGATCGGGCGATGGCCAAGCAGCTCCTGACCGAGGCGGGGCATCCAAATGGCTTCGACGCCGGTGATTATTACTGCGATTCGTCATGGGCGAATTTGGCCGAGGCTGTGATCAACGACCTCAGGGCGGCGGGCATACGCGTCAAGTTGCGGCCGCTCGAACGGGCGGCCTTCTTCGAGGCGTACGGCAATAAGAAGCTCAAGAACATCGTCCAGGGGGCCAGCGGGGCCTTCGGCAACGCCGCGACCCGGCTCGGTGCTTTCGTGGTCAAGGGCGGTGCCTACACCTACGGAAGTTATCCGGAAATCGACGAACTGTTCGCCACACAAGTCTCCCAACTCGACAGCAAGAAGCGCGAGGCGGTCCTGCACAAGGTCCAGGAGATGATATACGAAAAGTCGATCTACGCGCCGATCTGGCAGTTGGCCTTCATGAACGGGTTCGGGCCGCGCGTCGGGGAATCCGGGTTCGGATTGATCCCGGGCTTTGCCTATACCGGGCCGTATGAGGACATGACCCTGAAAGGGGCATAACGGCTCGTCGCAGCGTTTGGAACTAGAGGGAGGCGCGAAGAGTCCGGCCGGGCCCTTCGCGCGCGGTTTTCCGTCCGTGCCAGCCCGCCGCGCGCGGGGCCGGCCGATGGCGTGCGACCGTGTAAGTTAGTCGTAAGAAAGTGAAGACATTTCTGGATCACTCCGCTACCGTGGGCATAAATTCCCATCTAGGAGGGGTACATAAATCCCCATCTAGCAGGGTAGCAGGGAGGGTTCCGGCAGTGTCGTTCACTGGTAGCAAGCAGTCATCGAAACCTAGCGTTGCCAATGCTCGGCTGACGCGTCGCGACTTGCTCGCGCTCGCGGCGCTCGGGGTGGTCAGCGGCGCGCCCGGCGCCGCGTTCGCCAAGACGCTCCCGCAGGGGCAGCTGACTTGGGGTGTCCACATTTCGCTGGCGCCGACCTGGTTCGACCCCGCCGAGACGCCCGGGATCATCACCCCGTTCATGGTGATGTACGCCTTGCACGACGCGGTCGTGAAGCCGCTGCCGGGTAACCCGCTGGCCCCAAGCCTCGCCGAATCGTGGACCAAGTCGAAAGACGGGCTGTCCTACGAATTCGTCCTGCGCAGGGGCGCCAAGTTCCACAACGGCGACCCGGTGACCGCCGAGGACGTCAAGTTCTCGTTCGAGCGCTACAAGGGGACGTCGGCCCAGTTGATGCACGAGCGCGTCGCCGCGGTCGAAACCCCCGACCCCCAGCATGTCGTCTTTAAGCTCAAGGCGCCTTGGCCCGACTTCCTGACCTTTTACGGGAGCGCTACCGGGAGCGGCTGGATCGTGCCCAAGAAATACGTCGAGAAGGTCGGGCCCGACGGTTTCAAGAAGGCTCCGATCGGCGCCGGCCCCTACAAGTTCGTCTCGTTCACCCCGGGTGTGGAATTGGTGTTCGAGGCGTTCGAAGATTACTGGCGCGAGACGCCCCACGTCAAAAAGCTGGTGTTCAAGGTCATTCCCGACGAGTCGACCCGGCTGGCCGCGCTCATGCGGGGCGAGGTCGACATCGTCTATTCGATCCGGGGCGAGTTGGCCGAGGAGATCAAGCGCACGCCGGGGCTGACGCTGAAGCCGCAGGTATTGCAGGGCTCGTTCTGGCTCTATTTTCCCGATCAATGGGACCCGAAATCGCCGTGGCATGACATTCGGGTGCGGCAGGCCGCCGGTCTGGCGCTGGACCGCAAGACCATCAACGAAGCGCTGACCCTGGGGTTTTCGCGGATCACCAACAGCATCATCCCGGATATTTTCGAATATTACTGGAAGCCGCCGGCCGCCGTGTTCGACCCGACCGCGGCCAAGAAATTGCTCGCCGCCGCCGGCCACCCTAATGGCTTCGACGCCGGCGAGTACTATTGCGATATCTCGTACGCCAATATTGGCGAAGCCGCGATCAACAACCTTCAGGCGATCGGCATCCGGGCCAAGCTGCGACCGCTCGAGCGCGCCGCGTTTTTCGAGGGATACGCCAGCAAGAAGTACAAAAACATCATCCAGGGCGCCAGCGGTGCCTTCGGCAACGCCGCCACCCGGCTGGCGGCCTTTGTCGTCAAGGGCGGCGCCTATGTCTATGGCAACTACCCCGACATCGACGAACTGTACCAAAAACAGGCGGCCGAACTCGACATTCCTCGCCGCCAGGAAATCCTCGACAACCTCCAGCGGCTCGTTCACGAAAAGGCGATCTATGCGCCTATCTGGCAATTGGCCTTCATCAACGGCGTCGGATCCCGGGTCGGCGAGTCCGGGTTCGGTCTGATGGAGGGATATGCCTACACGGCGCCGTATGAAGACATGACGATCAAGGGAGGCTGACGGCAAGGCTGCTGCCTCCTGGGGGGCTGCCCGGGCGTGAGCGGTCGGGCCCGGCCTCTCACGCAGAATTGACCAACGGCGGCGCCCTGCCAGAATGGCCGGGCGCCTAGCCTTGGCGCGTAATGCAGCCGTAAGAAACGCGAGACATTTTTTATGCGCTCCGCTACGGTGGCGCCAAGTTTTCGCTCCTGAGGGGGGCGGTGGGGAGGGATGCGGATAGTGCGGGTCGTAGGTCGTAGGCAGAAGATCAGAAACGCTGCCGGTGATGCGCAGCCGACACGCCGCGACGTGCCTGCCCTTGCCGCCTCCGGCAACATGTTCGGTGACGGATCGAGGGCACCATGAAGGGTTATATCGGCCGTCGCGCCGGTTATTCTTTGCTATCGCTGTTTCTGCTGTCGGTGACGATCTTCCTGTTCGTCCGGGTGACCGGCGATCCGGCGGCGCTGCTGGTGGAACCCGGCGCCAGCGAGGCGGACATCGCCGCGATCCACGAGCAATTCGGCCTCAATCGGCCACTGATCGTGCAATACGGGATATTTATATCGAGCATCCTCCAGGGTGATTTCGGCCAGTCGTTCTATTACCGCACGCCTGTCCTGGAATTGTATCTGTCGCGGCTGCCGAACTCGCTGATGCTGGCGATCGTGGCGATGTCCTTCTCGCTATTGATCGGCATCCCCAGCGGGATCCTCGCGGCGGTCAGGGTCGGCAAGTTCTGGGACAGCGCGGGCAAGATGTTCGCGTTGCTCGGGTTGTCATTGCCCTCGTTCTGGGTCGGGCTGGTGATGATCCTGTTCTTCTCGGTGTTTCTTGGATGGCTGCCGTCCTCGGGCTCCGGAACGCCGCTGCATTTGATCATGCCGGCCTTTGCACTGGGCTGGTATTTCGCCGCCGCCCACATGCGGCTGACGCGTTCGTCGATGCTCGAGGTGCTCGGCTCCGAATACGTCAAGCTCGCCCGCATCAAGGGCCTGCCGCAATCGCTGGTGATCGCCAAGCACGCGTTCAAGAACGCGCTGATCCCGGTGCTTACGCTGGCCGGCATCAACCTCGTTATCATGGTCAACGTCGCGGTCGTGGTCGAGACCGTGTTCGCATGGCCTGGCATCGGGCGGCTGCTGTACGAGGGCATCAGCTTCCGCGACTTCCCGGTGGTTCAGGGGGTCGTCCTGATGGGCGGCAGCATGATCATCATCGTAAACCTCGCGGTTGACATCCTTTACGGCGTGATCGACCCCCGTATCCGACTGGAGAAGTGACGTCCATGGCCACACCCGCAGACACCCTTGTCCTCCCGCCGCGAGCTTTTTCGCGGCTCAGAGCCGTCGGGCTTGGCGATATGCCGCTGATCCCGATCGTGATCCTGGTCGGCATCGGCCTGGTCGCGCTGTTCGCCAATGTTCTGGCGCCGCACAACCCCGAGATCGGCAGCCTGTCGGCGCGGTTCAAGCCACCGTTCTGGGCGACCGGCGGCAGTTTCGAATACCTTCTCGGCACCGACCAGATGGGTCGCGACGTGCTATCGAGGCTGATTTTCGGCGCCAGGATCTCGATGATCGTCGGCTTTACCGCGGTGATCTTCGCGGGCTTCGTCGGCACCACGCTCGGCATCATCTCGGGCTACATGGGCGGCTGGGTCGACCAGGTCATCATGCGCCTCGTCGATACCTGGCTCGCCTTGCCGCCGCTGATGTTCGCGATTTTTCTCGCCGCGATCGTCGGACCGAGCATGTGGAACATCGTCATCATCCTCGGGCTCACCTACTGGACCCGCTACGCGCGCGTCGTCCGCGGCGAGGTGCTGTCGCTGAAGGAGCGCGAATTCGTCCGGCTGGCGATCGTCGCGGGCTGCACCAAGTCGACGATCATGCTCCGTCACATCCTGCCCAATGTGTTGAACTCGGCGATCGTGCTCGGCACCTTGATGCTGGGCGTCGTCATCATCACCGAGGCGACGCTGTCGTTCCTCGGCGTCGGCGTGCCGCCGCCGGAACCCGCCTGGGGCCTGATGCTGTCCGACGGCAAGCAGGGGATGATGGTCGGGTATTGGTGGCTGACCGTATTCCCGGGCCTGTGCATCATGATGATGGTGTTGTCCGCGAACATCCTGGGCGATTGGCTGCGTGTCAAATTCGACCCGCAACTCCGGCAGCTCTGACATGCCGTTCGGTTCGCCCTCGCCCGCCAACGAGCGACCGCTCCTCGAACTCAGGCACCTCGCGACCCACTACGTGTCGTCGCAGGGTACCCGAGTCGTCCGCGCGGTCGACGATGTAACCTTGAGCGTCCGCGCCGGCGAGACCTTGGGCATCGTCGGCGAGTCCGGCTCCGGCAAGAGCACCCTGGCCCTGACGATCCTGCGCATCCTGCCGGCGGCGGCGCAGATCGTCGCCGGGCAGATGATGCTCGAGGGCGAGGACCTGCTGCAGAAATCCGAAGTCGAGATGCAGCATGTGCGCGGCAAGCGGATCGCGATGATCCTGCAGGACCCGATGGCCTCGCTGAACCCGTTGTTCTCGGTCGGGGATCAGGTCGCCGAGCCGATCCGGGTGCATGAGGGCGCGACGCGTCAGTCGGCGTGGGCCCGGGCGATCGGCTTGCTGAAGGCGGTCAAGATTCCGTCATCGGAAACCCGGGTGACGCAGTATCCACACGAGATGTCCGGCGGCATGCGCCAGCGGATCGTCGGTGCGATCGGGATCTCGTGCGAGCCGCGGCTGCTGATCGCCGACGAGCCCACCACCAGCCTCGATCTGACGATCCAGGCCCAGTACCTCAACCTTCTCGGCGAATTGCAGCGCGAGCACAACCTCGCGCTGATCTTTATCACCCACAATCTCGGCATCGTCGCCAAGATGTGCGACCAGCTCGCGGTGATGTATGCCGGGCGGGTGGTCGAATCGGGGCCGGTCGCGCAGATATTCAATACACCGGTCCATCCGTATACCGAGGCGCTGCTCAACTCGATCCCGCGGATGACCGATAGCGACAAGCGGCTGACCGCGATCGACGGGCAGCCGCCCGATCTGGCCTCGCTGCCGCGCGGCTGCTCGTTCGCGGCGCGCTGCACAAAGGCGTTCGACCGTTGCCGGATGGAGGCGCCGCCGGAGACGTTCCCGAGCGAGGGCAGAACGGTGCGATGCTGGCTGGCGGAGCCCCCGGGTGCGGCTGCGAATGGCGGGCGCGGCGCCGATCGCGCCGATTTCAAGTTGGAGAGCGGAGCGGTTTGATGGTCGTTCTCGAAGGGATAGGCGTCACCAAGCATTTCGCGACGAAGACTGGGCTGTTTGGCACCGATCGCGGCGTGGTGCGCGCGGTCGACGGCATCTCGTTTTCGATCGAGCAGGGCCGTACCCTCGGGGTGGTCGGCGAATCCGGCTGCGGCAAGACGACGACGGCGAAGTTGGTGCTCGGACTCGAGAACCCCACCGGCGGGCGCATCCTGTTCGAGGGAAAAGATATCCAGGGACTCGATGCCACCGAGCGGCGGCACTATCGCAAATCGATCCAGGCGGTGTTTCAGGATCCCTACGCCTCGCTGAACCCGCGGATGCGGGTCAGCTCGATCATCGCCGAGCCGCTTGTCACCAACGAGAAACTGCCGGCGGACGACGTCAGGAAGCGCGTCCTCAAACTTCTGGACATGGTCGGGCTGCCGTCCCGCGCGGCCGATCTGTTTCCGCATGAGTTCTCGGGCGGCCAGCGCCAGCGCATCGCCATCGCCCGCGCGCTGGCCCTGTCGCCGCGGCTGATCGTGCTCGACGAGCCGGTCTCGGCCCTTGACGTGTCGATCCGGGCGCAGATCCTGAACCTGCTGCGCGACCTCCAGGCCGAGTTGGGCGTGTCGTACCTGTTCATCGCCCACGATCTCGCCGCGGTCGCGCATATGAGCCACAACATCGTGGTCATGTATCTTGGCAGGATCGTCGAGAGCGGCGAGGCCAAGATGCTCGCGCTCCACCCCAAGCACCCCTACACCGAGGCCCTGTTCTCGGCGGCATTGCCGAGCCATCCCGAGGAGCGGCGGGAAGAGATCATACTGCCGGGCGAGGTGCCGAGCCCATTGCGCCCGCCCGAAGGCTGCCGCTTCCACCCGCGCTGTCCGCAGGCGATGTCGCGCTGCGGCTCCGACGTGCCCGAATTGACCATTGTCGACGGCCGCATGGTCTCATGCCACCTGTACGACGCCGCCAAATCCGCCGCCGCCAAGATCGCCGCCGCCGAGCCCCAGCCGGCTTGAGCGGGGGGCGGCTGGAGCTGGAGGGGCCGGCTGGGGCGAAAAAGATCAGCTAAGCGCCGCCAGCCTACGGATCCACCCATTGGTGCCCGAGATTGAGCTTACGGCTGTTCGACGATCCACGCGGCCACCGATGGCCGAAGCAGCCATAAGGTCAGGGACCATCCCAGGATTGAGCACCCCATGTGTTTTGCTCGGTGCGTTCGCGGCCGCCGTTACGGGATAAAATGGCAGCGTTTGCACGACGTGTACGTCGATAACCGCCTCGCCGTAGTAGAGCACCCTCGGAAGCAAGGCATCGCCATTGGTCCAGCGCCATTTCTGGTCGCTGGTGTAGATTCCGGCGCGCAGGCTCTCAGCGCCAAACTCGAGTGGGCGTGCGAAATACCTCCGCTTGATCACGATATGGCTAACACCGACCCCCAGCCGTCTCCCGTCCTTAGCGATGCCCAGTTCCGAGGGCACGCCGCTGCGCGACAGCAGTCGCAAATGATTCAGTTGCCCCGCAATCTCGAAGCGACAGACAACATCATCAACATGGGAAGGCCGTACGGTGTGGCCGTTGACGCAGAGCCGCAAATCCGGATCCGCTGCAGTGGCAATGCCGGCGCGGGCGGCGATCCCACACCAGATCTCGGCCAGTATCGGACCCTCCTCGACTTCCACTGCGCAAGTCCTGCCATGTCCGGCGCGCTCAATTGGCCCTACCGCATCGGGTTCAAAGGCATCGCGGTTGCCGACATCGAGATAAGTCTCAGCCCAGGCACCTTCAGCGAGAACGGCGTCGTGGACCGGCAGTTCTAGATGGCAGTATTCGACCTCGTCGATATCCGTACAACGCCGGACCGAGCAGCCATTGACCAGCATTCCGGCGGTTGCCAAGACCCCGTCGATCAGCAGCGAATGCCCCGGCGATACACATAGGTCACGGTGCGGCACGTTGTCGGCGAGGGCGCCCCGCGCGATGAGGATCGGCGCCACCGAATGCCGGTTATCTTCGGTGATCCGCCGGCGCGTGCTGCCGATCCAGATCGCCGGACGCGCAACACCCGAGGCGGTGATTAGAACGTCGCCGACCGACAATGCCTCGATCGGCACCTCCCCGCGCGTGGTTAGAATGCGGGTGCCGCGACAATAGCACGGTAGCGCCGCAACGGTCATAAAGCTCGTTTGCGCACCGCCGAAATCGGCCGACGCGGAGCCGCCGCCGCCACCGCCGCCGGCGGTGTTGAGGACATCAGAACTTTGTCCGGGATGGCTGGGCGCACCGCCGGGTGCCCCTGCTTGGTTGCCGCCAGGCCCTTCCCCAGCACCCCCGGCCTGCGCGTCGTAAGGCCCACCATCCGTATGAGCGCCACCGCCACCAGACCCACCGGCGAAAATATGCTGGGTTTTCTGTCCCGAGTTGATAATGCCACCATCGCCGCCAGGGCCGCCGTTTCCGCCCGTTGCGTGGTTGCCTGAGAATAGAATGTTGCCGAGCCCGAGCACCAAGGAGGATCCGGGTTCATTATAGATTGCACCCGCGGCGTTGCCTCCAGGTCCCCCACCGCCGTGAACCGGGCTAATTGTGTAGGATGCGCCGGCGCCACCGTTTCCTGCTTGGGCGACGTCTTGTTGGAATACCGAGTTGGTGACGGTCAGGTTACCTGAGTTCACTATGCCGCCCGCGGCATCGCCGCCGGGTGTACCAGTCGGCGAACCCGCAGTCCCCGTAGCGCCCGCCGCTCCGGTGCCGTAGCCGTGCGCGATGACCAGACCGTCGATCGCCGCGGTGACACCGGTCGAGACGTTCATGACCGTCGTGGCGTTGCCGCCGTCTAGGGTGATGTTCGGCGCACCGCTGCCACCGCCGAGATGACCTTCGATTGTCAGCGAATGAGTAATTTGCAGAGGAGAGGTCAGACTGATTGTGTTTGCCGCGCCGCCGGTGAACACTGCGGGGTCAAAGGTGATCGCGTCCCCGTCCTGTGCCTGGCCCAACAGGTTCGGTAGACTGCCCAGAGCGGCCGCGTCGCCGCTGTTGTTTTCAACCTGCTTTATGGTCATCTCGCTCTTCCCCTGATGGTAGCACGACGACATCGACCGGAACCGGGCAAGGTCGAAGGCTCGGTTCTATCGGATTTGTGGCGCGTCTGCGGATTGAGTAACGACCTTCCGCAGAGTCTGACCATGCATAGAGTCTTAGAGTCTTCTCTGATTGGGGTTGTTGAGGTCAAGCTGCCTCTCTCGCCTCATGTCATTCCCGCGGGTCACTCGCTTCTCTTCGCGGTCGGCGCAGGGCCGCCGCATGATGGGGTCAGGAGG